>OLGX01000028.1_pt1 | contig 115030 bp, 95 predicted proteins | sample 1609451 | NCBI WGS metagenome assembly OLGX01 (sample SAMN05416834, study PRJEB24817) | seawater metagenome | isolation source: Sea water | place: Canada:Atlantic | collected 2013-07
TCGTTTGCATATCCATTAACTGGCGTCTTCTCGAGAGTAAATCGCTCATCAAGCGAAAAAAAAACAAAGATGACACCCATCCTTACAAAAACAAAGATTGAAAAACAAAGATGACACCCATCCTAAAGTTTGTATTTTTCGTTTTTTTTACTAACTTTCAATTAGTGCAAAATATAATCAGGGTGTCACATGGCAATTGCAAGAAAGCGTCAAGTAAGTTTGGTTGATACAAAGTATTATCACTGTATTTCACGTTGTGTTCGACGTGCTTTCTTGTGCGGTGAAGATCGTTTTACAGGTCAATCTTTTGAGCATCGCAGAGGGTGGGTTGAAGATAAGCTGCTTGAATTAGCAAAGGTATTTTGTATTGATGTATGTGCTTATGCAGTCATGAGTAACCACACCCACTTAGTCCTGTATGTAGATGATAAAAAAGCGGATCGGCTAAATGATAAAGCAATTGTTATTCGTTGGCACAAGCTATGTAAAGGCACCGCACTTACGCAAAAATACATACAAGGTGAGAAGTTAAGTAAAGCTGAGCTTATCTTTTTTAATCAAACAGTAAAACAATACCGTGAACGGCTAGCAAGTATCAGTTGGTTTATGCGGTTATTAAATGAAGATATTGCGCGTAAAGCGAATAAAGAAGATAACTGCACAGGGCGATTCTGGGAAGGCCGCTTCAAGTCACAAGCGCTACTTGATGAAGCAGCATTGGCAGCCTGTATGGCATACGTTGATTTAAACCCAATTAGGGCCAAAATGGCAAACACGCCAGAAGAGTCATCACATACGAGTGTGCAAACACGATTAGAAAGTGCAACAGAAGGCAAACAACCAAAAAAACTATTACGTTTTGCCGGAATACCACGTCAAATCATGCCAAAAGGGTTACCGTTTGAACTTAAAAGCTACCTTGAACTGGTTGAATTAACAGGACGTTGTATACGAGAAGGTAAACGCGGGTATATTGAAAGCACACATTTGCCCTTACTAGAAAGAGTAAATATCTCCCCAGAAAACTGGTTAAAACTGACCACGCAATTTACGCACGTATTTCACGGCGCAGTAGGCAGGGCAACCTCACAAGAAAGTTACTGTGAAAATCTACATAGAAAAAGGCGAGCAAATATAGGTAACTGCGAAAAGCTACTGGCATAAAGTTTAAAGTCTTCAATAAAGAATTAAAACTGCAATCATGCAGTTATTTTCATGCGTGTAATTTAGGTTTAACAGTGATAAGCGCTCACTTAACGAACTATGTGCGGGTGATGATGTAAAAAGAGATAAGTTTTTAGCCAAAAAGAGTAAACTTAGTCGCACCGTTTTATTTGCTCAATTAAAGTGGCTGTCTTGTTTATTTTTGTTTATTATTAGCTGTCTTGTTTATTATTAATTGAACCAAAATAGGAACTCGGCTATGGTTGATTCATCAATAAAAATAAATTTAAAATGAGTTAATCTACAGGCTCGTTAGGTGCCAATGAAGATCGTATTACTAACTTTGCTTCTGCTTTTTTCATTTAGAGTCTCTGCTGTGGAACCTTGTGAACCAGTCCCAGAGGGCAAGCAAAGACGAGATAGTGTTTGTTCATATGAAGATGCTGCATTTAGAGCTCGTCAGGTTTTTAGCTACATATTATCTTTAAAAAAATACTGTGATAGTGCAACCCAAGAAGAAATAAATGAGTGGTACTTAAGTAACAAACAGCTCATCGATAAAGCAGTTATCATCAGCAAGCAACCATTAAAAGAAATAGTAAAAAATACAGACGCGGCATTATGGCAATCTGAGAGCAGCATCAGAGTTAAAGAGTCTTGCTCATATGCTAAACGTAAAATACATAATACATCACCTTCGCTATTTGGTGGTCGAGTAGGTGAGTATTTGGATTCTTACGCACCTAACAAAGCAAATTAAAAAGTACGGACAAAAAACAGTTGGCTTTGTTCGTGCCTCTCAAATTATAGCCAACTATTTTTTGCCGTTTATTTGCGGCGTTAGTTTTCAAAAGTTAAGCTATGTGGAATCAAACTGATAATGGAGAAACCATTGGAACAATAGGTTCTGAAAGTGGTGAAATAATTAAGGACGAGGAGCATTCCAAAGGTGCTCGTCTAACTTTGGAAAAAGGTGGTGATATTGCACCATACTCAATAACAAGTGGAGTATACGGGTGCTTCTTTCATACAACTTATTTATCAACTCCAGAAGAGGGAGTAAACGAGTTGCATGCAATGAAAGCTGAAATATCAGAGTTCTTTAATACTGAAACAACAAGTGATGAAGAACATGATTGGATTATGGCGTTTGTTGGCAGGCATTGAAAACTAACAAGTGACGATGGTAAAAATCAACATATCACCCATCCTAAATCTTGCATTTTAAGCGGGTTAAAACAACAATCTCAACCACACAAATATTTTACAGTTATAAACGCTAAAAAATACAATAAGCAAAACTACAAGGTTAAACAGAGCGTATTTAATAATTAAATTCTAATTTTAGGTTATGCTATGAGACAACTCAGATACCTTTTTTACTTGCACTTGGCTTGTTTTCAAACGCCAGTGAAAGTGCTCTATTGAATGATTTTTCCAGTTTACGGTGGGAAAACCGGCTGATCATCGTAAATCAACCAACAGATCCAGATTACGTATTAAGCCTTATGAAAAATCACTCAGAGGGCATTGTTGACCGGCATATAGTATGGTTTATTTTAAAAGACAGCGAGGCTTTAACTAACTACTCTGGCCAATTATCCGAGTCATTTATGTCGAATATTAAACAGCAGTACCGACTCAAAAAAAATACCGTTACTTTAATAGGAAAAGATGGAGGCATTAAATCTCAAGGAAGCACCGTTGATGTTAAAGCCCTCTTTTTGACCATAGACGCTATGTATATGCGACAACGAGAAATACAGCAAAAAAACTAAGATAGGTGTCATTTGAAAAAGAAAGCAATGAACCCATTAAACTGCATGGTTTTTATTAAGTACTTTCACCAATAATATCGTCTAATGTTAAACTACAAAAAAAATTAATAACCTAATACAGCTATGACATTTTACTTCCCTTTATTACAGCCTCACTTTAAACATATTGAAATAGGTGAAACACTTACTTCGCTGTGGAGCGGGTGTGGCAGTATTGTTGAGTGCAGGCTTGATAATGTACCTTGTGTTATTAAGGCGATTAAAATACCCAATCACATAAACCACCCTAAAATAAAACAAAGTAAGTTTGCACTAAAAAGAAAGCAGCAGTCTTACCATGTTGAGTATCATTTTTATAAGCTTTATAGCCATCATTTACCTAAAACAGCAAAGAGTATTGCATGTGTGAATGCTATTAATTTTGGCGATGAGTATGCGCTGATATTTAAAAATTTTACTCAGTTTGGGTTTACTCAAGCCATCTCATTGCATATAAAGCCAATATTAAAGTGGCTTGCTCACTTCCATGCGTTTAATTTGAATAAGCAGCATGATGAATTATGGGGGCAGGGTTGTTATTGGCATTTAAATACTCGGCCAGATGAATTTAACGCGCTTATGTCAAACACTAATAACGAGTTTGATATAAAAGTAGTTGCTAAAAAATTAGCTTATCAGCTAAAACACGCTAAGTATAAAACGTTAATCCATGGCGATGCTAAACTGGCAAACTTTGCTGTTAATTCAAATAATGAGATACGTGGATACGACTTTCAGTACACAGGTGCTGGCGTTGGTATAGTCGATGTTATGTACTTTATGACGAGCTGCTTTAGCTGTGAAGAGCTATATGCTCATGCAGAAAACGAACTTGCATATTATTTCGATGAGCTAGAGCATGCGCTAGCTCTTCATCAACCAGATATAGCTGTTCACGCAGTAACAAATGAATGGAAAGCGTTGTGGTCTGCCGCATGGGCTGATTTTTATCGTTTTTTAGCAGGGTGGAGTCCAGAGCATTATAAAATAAATAGTTATATGCATGAGCAAGTTGTTCGTTGGTTTAAAACAAACAACTAAATTTTAAGTATTGTGTTGTGCATAAATATCAAACAAACACATATATTTGCGCACAATGTATGAGAATTGCTTTAAAACTACAGGTCAAATGGTCATTTTTAATATAAAATATCGCTAATTATTGTCTAAGTAGGTTTTCATCATGGCTATTCACGTTATTACTCATCCACTTGTTCAACATAAATTAGGTTTAATGCGTGCTTTCGGCATTAGCACTAAAAGCTTTCGTGAGCTGTGCTCAGAAGTTGGCACATTATTAACGTACGAAGCAACGAAAAATATTCCCCTTGAAGACAATGAAATAACCAGTTGGGACGGTAACAAACTTAACGTACAACATATTAAAGGCAAAAAAATTACGGTGGTTCCTATCTTACGTGCAGGTTTAGGTATGATGGATGGTGTTATGCAGTTGTTGCCTGCGGCTAAAGTGAGTGTAGTTGGCCTTCAACGCAACGAAGAAACGCTTGAGCCAATTCCTTATTTTGAGAAGCTGGTAGAGAATATTGAACAGCGCCTTAGCTTAGTTATTGATCCTATGCTTGCAACGGGTGGCTCGATGATTGCCACAATCGACATGTTAAAAAAAGCAGGCTGTAAAGAAATTAAAGTGATTGTATTAGTTGCAGCCCCTGAAGGGGTAGAAAAAACCTTAGCAGCTCACCCTGATGTAGAAATATTTACCGCAGCGGTAGACAGCCATTTAAATGAAAAAGGTTATATAGTGCCTGGTTTAGGTGACGCAGGTGATAAAATATTTGGCACGGTATAGTCGCTATTGATAAGCGTTAATCGTTTTTGTGTTATAGGCAACGCAATTATAAAAGAGGCTTTCTGAGGAAGGCCTTTTTCGTGTTTGTTTACTAACTTTATAACGGCAAAAAGCAATAATTAAATTTAGGAGTGTATAGTGAAAGGTAACGCAACGTTTTCAATTAAAACAATTTTAACTGGCGCACAAATGCTATTTGTTGCATTTGGTGCGTTGGTATTGGTACCGCTATTAACAGGGCTCGATCCAAGTGTTGCACTTTTTACGGCCGGTGTAGGCACATTACTATTTCAATTGGTGACTAAAGGGCAGGTGCCTATATTTTTAGCCTCCTCGTTTGCGTTTATAGCACCCATTATTGCTGGGGTACAAATGTGGGGCGTACCCGCTACGATGGGCGGGTTAATGGCCGCCGGCGTAGCTTATATGTTATTAAGTTTACTCGTTAAATTTAAAGGTGTCGCTACACTTCACAAAATTTTACCTCCGGTTGTTGTTGGCCCCGTTATTATGGTGATAGGTTTAGCGCTTGCGCCTGTTGCGGTTAATATGGCGATGGGTAAAACAGGTGATGGCAGTGTTCAGTTAATTGATTACAACAGTGCTATTTTAATTTCCATGTTTTCACTTGTAGTTACGCTTATTTTTGCAGTGTGGGGCAAAGGTGTATTTAAATTAATTCCCATATTAGCAGGCGTAATATCTGGTTATGGACTATCGCTTATGCTGGGTGTAGTGCAGTTTGAAGCTGTAACCAATGCACACTGGTTTGCTGTACCTAACTTTACTTTACCTGAGTTTAAATGGCAGGCTATTTTGTTTATGGTGCCGGTGGCTATTGCGCCAGCTATTGAGCACATTGGCGATATGATGGCGATAAGCCAAGTGACTAAAAAAGACTTTTTAAAAAAGCCAGGTTTGCACCGTACTTTGTTTGGTGATGGGTTAGCAACGTCTGTAGCGTCGTTGTTTGGAGGCCCGCCAAACACCACTTATTCAGAGGTGACTGGTGCGGTCATGCTGACTAAAAACTTTAATCCTAAAGTAATGATGTGGACCGCTATTATTGCAATTGCCTTGGCGTTTATTGCCAAAATGGGGGCAGGATTACAAACTATACCGGTGCCAGTTATGGGGGGGATTATGATTTTGTTATTTGGCTCGATTGCGGTCGTTGGATTAAACACCTTGGTTAAGTCGGGCGATGATTTAACAGCCCCTCGTAACCTAAGTATTGTTGCCCTTATTTTAGTATGTGGCATAGGTGGTATGCACATAGGCAGCAGTCAATTTAGTTTAGAGGGCGTTAGCTTGTGTGCCGTTTTAGGTATAGTGCTTAATTTAGTACTCCCCAAAGTAGAGCAAAACGCTGCTTAACTTTGAACATTAGTTAAAATATTTGCACCAATTTGGCGCGTTTTAATCGCGCCTTTTTTATAACCTATTAAAAAGGTTATAAAAATAATGTTGGTCTAGTCCCTGCATTTAGTACTCTGAACACTATGTATTTAAGGAGTTACTATGTCAGAGGCCAATATTGTGGATATAACCCCGTTTTTAGCAAAGCATCAACTGCCTTTAAAGTACCAATATTTAAGTGAGCAGTACTTTGTACCCCTTGCACATGACATTCTCGAATCAAAAAAATCATCAACTCCTCTTTTTGTTGGCATTAATGGTTGTCAAGGCTCAGGCAAAACAACCTTAGCTGACTTTCTAGTTACTTGGTTTAGTAACAACACCTCATTAAACACGATTGCGTTATCGATTGACGACTTTTACCTAGGTAAAGTAAGCCGCAAACAACTAGCCGAAGATGTGCATCCATTGTTTGTAACACGTGGTGTACCGGGCACGCATGACACCAAGCTAATGGACACAACAATAACTAAGCTATTAGCTGGTGAGGTAGGGGTTGTATTACCGCGTTTTAATAAACATCAAGATGACTGCGTTGCAAAGCAAGATTGGATAGCAACCACGGCCCCTATTGATATTGTGATTTTAGAAGGGTGGTGCGTAGGTAGCGAGCCTCAGCCGCTATTTTCTCTCAGTGAGCCACTTAATGAATTAGAGCAATTAAATGATAAAGAAGGTGTGTGGCGTCGGTGTATAAATAGCTGCCTCGCAAACGAATATAAATCTATTTTTAATAAAATAGATTACAAAGTCATGCTAAAAGCACCTAGCTTTTCAGATGTTTTTACGTGGCGAAAAGAGCAAGAACAAAAGCTAATAGCCAAAAATGGTGTTGGTGCTGGCACCATGACCGATGAACAGTTAGTTTATTTTATTTCTCACTTTGAGCGCATAACTCGTGAAAACTTAAACACATTGAGTCGCAAAGCAAACTCATTGATTGAACTTGACAGCAATCGCGACATAGCAAGCATGCACCTGACAAGTGACGATACGTTACAGCCTATTATTTTTACTGATTTAGACGGTACTTTACTGGATCATACCGATTACAACACAAGTAATGTGAGCGAATTACTTCAGCAGTTACAAAGTGCACACATTCCCGTGGTATTTAACACCAGCAAAACATTTTGCGAAGTGGTTGAAATAAAAAATGAGTTAAATATTCAGCAGCCTTTTATTGTCGAAAATGGCGCCGCGGTATTTATTCCGCAAAGCTACTTTGAGCTCAAGCCTATAGGTTGCAAAGAAGTCGGTGGTTATTGGTGTTACGCGTTAGCGTCGCCATTATCAAGCTTGTTGAGTGATTTAGACACATTAGATGCGCAATACAAAGCACATTATAAACTATTTAGTGAGCTAAGTAGTGAGCAGATAAGTGAGCTTACAGGTTTAAACAACGCACAGGCTAGGCGCGCTCAAACCCGTGATTATTCAGACCCTTTATATTGGTATGGTAGTGATGAGTTGCTGAACACTTTTGTAAGTGATGTAACGACATTAGGCTACGACATAAAAATAGGGGGCCGATTTATTCATATTGCTAAAAATACAGATAAAAGCGCTGCTCAGCAGTGGTTAGTTAAACAATTTACCCAACATTTTAGAAAGCCTCTCACAGTAATTGCACTCGGTGATAGTGACAACGATAAGCAAATGTTAGAACACGCTGATATCGCCATCATCATCAATAACCCAAGCAGTAAAAAGCCGGTTAAATTATCACATAACAAGGCACGTTATTCTCAATCGCCCGCGCCGCAAGGCTGGATTGAAGAAATAACGATACTGCCAAGCATTAGCAGCATTTTAAATACTATTGAGGAGCAAAAATCACATGGCTGATTTTTATCAAAATGGCATTATTACGACTTTGCATAACATTGCAGACAGACCCATTGAAGCGCTGGAAGAAGAGCTAGTAGGCTTTAGTAAACAGCGCCCTATGGGATTAATACTTCCTTCTTTATTTAGCGAATTGGAAGGCCCCGCACTTCAAAATATAATAAAAGAATTAAGAGAAGTGCCGTACTTATCACAAATAACAATTGGTTTAGATCGGGCCGATGAGCAACAGTACCGCCACGCACTCGGCTTTTTTAAAGAGCTGAACCAAAATCATAAAGTGTTATGGAACGATGGCCCGCGCTTGCAAGCACTTGACAAAGAGCTTCAAGAATTAGGCGTTGCTCCACGTGAACTCGGTAAAGGGCGTAACGTTTGGTATTGCATGGGCTATAAGCTCGCAACCGCTGAGGTTGAGTCTATTGCACTTCATGACTGCGATATTTTAACCTACGACAGAAGCTTACTTGCGCGTCTTATTTATCCGGTTGCACACCCGCGCTTTAACTACGAGTTTTGTAAAGGGTTTTACCCGCGTACAGCCAACGGCAAAATTAATGGCCGTGTATCGCGTTTATTAGTGACGCCTTTGTTACGTTCGTTTAAAACAATTTTAGGTAATACAGACTACCTTGAATATATGGATTCGTTTAGGTACCCATTAGCGGGTGAGTTTTCGTTTAGGCGTGATGTATTAAACGATATTCGTATACCAAGTGACTGGGGTCTTGAAATAGGCGTATTGAGTGAAATGTATCGAAACTATTCGCATAACCGTTTGTGCCAAGTAGATATTGCCGACAATTACGATCATAAGCACCAGGCGTTGTCGCTTGACGACCAAAGCGCTGGCTTGTCTAAAATGTCGATTGATATTACTAAAGCATTATTTAGAAAGCTCGCTACGCAAGGTGTAACGTTTACCAGCGAGACAATTCGTTCATTAAAAGCAACGTACTACCGCATTGGCTTAGATTTTATAGAAACTTACCACAACGATGCGCTTATGAATGGTTTAACACTGGATGTTCACCAAGAAGAAAAAGCTGTTGAAATGTTTGCACAAAACATTATGGAAGCAGGCCAACACTTTTTAGATAATCCAATGGAAGCGCCATTTGTGCCAAGTTGGAACCGTGTCGTGTCGGCTATGCCAGATGTATTTGAACGTTTAAAAGAAGCGGTAGAACTCGATAACGAAGAATATAGCTAAGTTAAAATAATAAACGGTTAAAGGAGTCGCGTGTGAGTACAGTGAATGAATTATTTTTACAGCGAGTAGAGCAGCATCTACACATTATTTATCAAGATGTTGAGCTGCCATTGTCGATACCAGAGTTTGCACAGCAACTGATAAAAATTATTTTAGGTGACAGTCCTCTTCGCGACCCAACACCCCACACAAACCGGTGGGATGAGCAAGATATTGTACTTATTGCGTATGGTGATTCGATTATCAAACACGATGACGCAGAGTTTGCAGTGTCAAATCCAATTGAAGCGCCGCTTAAAACATTGCACCGGTTTATAAAAGAGCAGTGCGATATGCAAATTAACGCTCTGCATATTTTACCTTTTTATCCGTATAGCTCAGACGAAGGCTTTGCGGTAATGAACTACGTGCAAGTAAATGAGTCATTAGGCGATTGGGAAGATATCAAAAGCATTGCTAAAGATGTAAAGCTAATGGCTGATTTAGTTATTAACCATTGCTCGAGCCGAAGTGTGTGGTTTGAAAACTTTTTAAACGATTTGCATCCCGGCAAAGATTACTTTAAAACGGCAAGCTTAAGCGACGATTTAAGCCAAGTTGTTCGTCCACGCACGTCGTCTTTACTCAATACTGTCACAACACCTAGTGGTGAAAAGCATGTATGGTGCACATTTAGCCATGATCAGGTTGATTTTGATTTTGCTAACCCTGAGGTGTTAAAAGAGTTTGTAGGTATTATTCGTCATTATTTAGACAATGGCGTGCGGCTTTTTAGGCTCGATGCTGTGGCATTTTTATGGAAACAACTTAATACAAGTTGTATTAACCTGCCTCAAACCCATGAAGCTGTCAGGCTAATGCGCACGCTCATTGAGCATGTAGAGCCAAGTGTGGTGATCATCACTGAAACTAATATTCCAAACCAAGAAAACCTATCTTATTTTGGTAATGCCAATGAAGCGCATGCCATTTATAACTTTGCTTTACCTCCGTTACTGCTGCATACCTTATTAAGTGGCGATAGTACGGCACTTAAGCATTGGATGATGAGTATGCCACCGGCTCAAAACGGTACCGCATACTTTAACTTTATTGCATCGCATGATGGTATAGGGCTTAGGCCAATTGAAGGATTGTTGCAGCCAACAGAGGTGGCATCATTGGTAAGTACGACCATGCAGTTTGGTGGCCGGGTTTCAATGCGAACCAGTAACGATGGTACTCATACACCGTATGAGTTAAATATTGCATTATTTGATGCAATGCAGGGGACGCACAATGGCCCAGATAAGTTTGGCTTTGAGCGTTTTATGTGCGCACATGCGATTATGTTTGCGCTTGAGGGAATACCGGGCTTATACATTCATAGTTTACTTGCCACAACCAATGATTATGAACGTTTTGAAAACTCGCAACACAATAGGGCCATTAACCGCCACCGTTGGCAAGAGTCAAAACTATTAGCCGCAATTGGCGAAAAATACAGCCACCACCACAAAGTGTTTTCCGGAATTAAAAACTTGTTAGGTGTACGAAAAAAACAAAGTGCCTTTCACCCTAATGCCACTCAGTTTACGTTGCACCTTTCTGGAGGATTATTTGGCTTTTGGCGCCAGAGTATAGACCGCAGACAAAGTATTTTTTGTGTATTTAATATTAGCGATAAACCGCAAACGCTTTTATTGGCTGACTTAAATTTAATTAATACTCAGCTGTGGTTTGACTTAGTGTCGGGAAAAACAATAGAGGAAGGGCAATTAACAATAGAGCTTGAGCCGTATCAAAGTGTATGGCTAAGTAATATAAAATAACAAATAGGCCGGGCAAGCGTTGCCTGGCCTATTATTCACTTTAAATTAAAGCTTGTAAGAAAAGCTTACATAACCAAAGCGGCCAATGTTATCGTAGCTTGCACTGCCTGCACCTGTACCACGTGTACCGTATGGTAGTTCACGGTTAAATAGGTTATCTACACCTACTTTAACGCCAACACCACTATCAAAGCTGTAACCTACCGTCATATCGGTGATAAAGTATTTACCGTAGTTCATGTTGCTATTAGGGTTTGAGTTTTGAGCAAGTTCAACGTTTGTGTAAAGGTCGACCTCGTCAATAAAGCGTGTTTCAACGGTACTGAAAAAGCGGTCAATTGAGTAGCTTACAGATAAGTTGGCTTGCCATTTAGCTTCGCCAGATGTACCTGCTGCTTCAATAAAGTTGCTTGGATCATCTTGGAATGGGTAGTCTTTACGTTCAATTAAGTAAGTACCAATTAAACGCGTTTTAAAACTCCCTTCAAGGGCATCAAAATCGTAACCTAATTCAAAATCAACACCAGACGCTTTTTGACCCGCCACGTTTAATACAGAGTTTTGGATTAATGAAATCTCGCTGTTTGTATCGCGCGTAATTAAATTACAGTACTGGTTATTGATGCCTGTAGTACTGTCTACACAGCGGTCAAGAATATCTTGCGCGCTGATTGTATCAATGGCGTCTTCAAGTTCAATTTCCCAGTAATCGATAGTTAATACTGCGTTTTCAATAAACTCTGGTTGGTAAACAATACCTACCGTTGTACTTGTTGACTCTTCACCTTTTACGTCACGGTTACCGCTCGTTAAGCCATTTAAAGACGCTGAATCGTAGTCTGAGTTAAAATCATTTGCTACACCTAATGCAGCACAATTAGCACGACGGGTAGAGCTGTTTGACAAGTCGTTTAGGTTTTCTGCACGACATGGGTCGTCAACTGTGTAGAAAGTCTGGCTAGGTGCGCCAAACACTTCACCAATATTCGGTGCTCTAAGGGCAGCAGATTGCGTTACACGCACGCGTAACTCATCGTTTACAGTCCAATCTAAACCAAGCTTCCAGCTGGTTGCATCGCCAATGGTGCTGTAATCTGCGTGGCGTACTGCGGTATCAAAAACTAAGTCTTGAATAAGCGGTAAGTCAGTTAAGATAGGCATTGAAGCTTCAAAAAACACTTCGCGTACATTAAATGAGCCTTTATCTTCGCCAAGCGCATTAAAAAACGTACCTTCTGCGTTATCAGGCTCGTTCGTTTCGCTTTCTTCTTTGCGATACTCTGCACCAAAAGCAATACCCACATAACCGGCTGGTAGCTCAAAAATAGCGCCGTTTGCAAGCGAAGCTGAAACAACAGTTTGCTCAATGGTAGAGTCGCCAATAGACACTGTGTTTATGTAATCAATGGCTTGTTGGCTTGGTGCGCCAAATCCCATAATATTAACAGGTACACAGCCATCAGCTTGCGCCTCTGCGCTACGACACACAATATTACCATTTGTATCTTCAACGGCATCAAGCGCATTAAAGTAGTTAGCTAAAATCATGTTAGCGCCGTTTTCGCGCTCTAATTCTGTTTTACCGTATACGATTGACGTGTCTAGTTCCCAATCTTCAAATACAGTACCTTGTAAGCCTGTGACAAAACGTGTTGTTTCACGTGTGTTGTTTTCAATGCGTCGGCCTAAGTCAGTCATCATACGATTTACCATGATTGACTCAACACCTTCTTCTTGCATACGGGCTTTGATACTTGGGTCTAGATACGGGTTATCTAGCTTAATGCTATTGTCGCTATCAAAAAAGAAAAACGCAGGTTGGCCTATGCTCTCGCCTTGGCTATTTACGTATTTAGCGTCGAAGTATGCATTTAAATCATCAGTCACATCGTAATTAACTTTAAAGTTTACGTTGTAACGTTCAAATTCTGGTTGAATTTCTTCAAACTGACCTAGGTTAAAAAAGTCACAGTTAGCACATGACAGGCCGTCAACATTGTCGCCAATGTATAGATCGCGTGCTGTGCTATCAGGGTTAAAGCTATTCGTGTAACCGTTTTCTAATGCATAAACACCCGCGTTGTTAATCGCGTAGTAACCGGCATTAGGTGTAAGTATTTTGTCAGGGAAATCTGCGCTGTCTTTGTTTTCATCGGTTTGAGCCTGATTACGTAAGCTACTGAACGATGTGCTTGTCCATGGGTGGTCTAAAGCATTTAACGACTCTTGTGAAGAGTACTCTACTGCAAAAGCGGCATTCCCTCGGTCATCATTAAAGTTTGAACCATATGAAAAAGTCGCTTTTTTGTTGTTATAGCTATTTAGATCGGCAAAGCCACGGGTCAGGCTTACATCTAGGCCTTCAATATTATCTTTTAATATAAAGTTTACTACACCCGTTACAGCATCAGCACCATATACGGCAGATGCGCCACCAGTAATAATTTCAACGCGCTCAATCCATACACTTGGTATTGTATTGGTATCAACAGATTGTGAACCCGCAGAACTTGATACGTGGCGCTTACCGTTTACAAGTACAAGTGTACGGTCTGTTCCCATATTACGTAAATCAAGAATGTTTAAACCTGCAGTACCTATAAAGCGACCAGAATTAGCCATTGAGTAAGTACTACCCAGTGCAGGGAGGTTGTTTAATGCTTCACCAATATTAACGGCGCCACTATTTACTAGTTGATCGCCAGTAATTACTGTTACGGGAGCCGGTGCAATAGCACCTTCACGTAATATGCGAGAGCCTGTTACTTCAACACGCTCTATTTTTTTTGCTATCTGCTCTTCTTGAGCGAATACTGTGCTACTCGCTGTTGCAGCAGCGGTTAGTAGTGCACATTTTATGCTGTTAGAAATTAAAGAATAATGTTTCATGTGTTCCCTGGTGGGTTTTTGTTTTAAAAATGTTTATCAACGCTGCTATTAACAGACAACGTTGTTATCACATTTAGCTAAAGAATTATCGATTATTACATGCTAATAAATAAGAATAAACCCTCTGCAGGCCTTGCTATTGTTGGCTTTGTTTGTTCGATTAATTTTGTTTATGTTGTTTTATTTTGTAAATTTTGTTTAAGTTTTGCTGATAAATAGATCGCTATTTACTATTTTATTTACCTTCTTTAGTTATGCTATTTACATTGGGTGAGTAAAATTAAATTTAACGTCGTATTTTTGATCTTTTTGTTGTTTATTTCGGCTGGTGGATGCGAGAGTAAATTTTAGTAATGGCTTCTGTTTTAGCTTACTAAATAAGCTTAAATGTAAAATAAATGTGTGCTTTTGATTGTTTGGTGACCATGTGTTTTAGCGGCGCTATTCAAAAAAATTTTCAGGTTGAGTAAATTTCATTCTCCAGTGACTTAAATGATGCTTATTTGTTGTGATAGTGTGCTAATTTATTTTTTACTAATTAAATGTAAACCCCCTTTACAGTATTAAGTCGTTGTTGCTTCGTTACTTTAAACTCTTTACTTGATACAATTAACAGACTTAAAAATATAGGGTTTTTCATGAAATATTGTTACTTCGTTATTATTATATTATTGAGCACATTAAGTAATGCAAGCGAGCCTGTAGACCTAGAGTTAAATATGAAAAACACGGGTCTTGCATATAAAAAGGCAGTGCAAGCTACTCAGCTTACAGATTTTAATGCAGCAATTGACGAGTTTATTAACCTGGTTGAAGTAAGTAAAACAGCCAAGTTTTATCAAGAACCTGAAAAATCTGTGCAAGGTCTTGATAAAGTGCTCTCTCAGGCAAAGCTTGCTAAAAAAGTGGCAAACGAACAAGGCTTAGCAGCAGCGAAAGTACCACTAAAAAGTATTGATAATCTACGTAAAAAGTATCACAAACTACATGAGCCTCCCGGCTTTTTTGAATTATTGTTTGGAAAGTAAGGAACAATTATGGAAATTTCAGTTTCATTATTAGATGGCCAAAAGCAAAGCGCAAAATTTGGTGATTTAGAAGTAATTAGCGATCAAAGTATTGCTGCCGGTGGTGGTGCAGAGCACCCAGAACCATTTGATTATTTTTTAGTAAGCATGGTGTTGTGCGCCGGGTTTTATGCCCGCAAATTTTGTGAGCAACGTGATATTTCTAAAGAGGGAATGACACTTACACAAAATAATGAAAATGTAGATGAGAACGGTAAAAAACTATTTTCTATCGAAATTAACTTACCTGATGGTTTTCCTCAAAAGTACAAAAAAGCACTTATTGCAGCAGTGAATACATGTACGGTAAAAAAAGTAATTCAAGCCGCGCCTGAGTTTTCTGTCGTAGTAAAATAAAGTGTTAACAGGTAGCACTTAAGGTGTTGCCTGTTTTATTAAAAATTTACCTCTTGCGCTTTTGGTTCTAAAGTTAGCAAATTTACCAATGCCTTTATTACAAATCCTCGCGCCATAGCCATTTCTTATTGTGTTTCTAGTTTGGTGATTACTCGTAATATCTGCGATTTCTTGCTTTAAACAGTAAATTTGTTGACTATTTAAACAAACAAATCAAAAAATAATCACTTAGATCAAAAATACTGGCTATTCATTTTTAGGCTGTTATAACTATAAATAATATAATAAAAATAGTTAAACAATATATACAGTAGATACTGAGGTAATTTATGAGCGACGCGATACAACAAGAACAAATAGATCAAGGGGTAATGGAAACCCTAAGAGAGCGCGACCATAGTGCCTTAGCACAGCAAGTTAACCATCTTGCATGCAACCACAACGATATTATTGAGTTGCTGGCTCACTATATGGCGTTGAGTGAGCAAGATAATGACGAATTATTTGATGATTGGTACGATAATTTGTCAAAAGAACAACTCACAGTCCTAAAAGTTTTTGAGGTATACAGAGGCCAATACGAACACCAAAATTAATTCTGTACTATTGTAAGTATGTTTAAAAGTATTTTATATGGCTGCTAATTTAGTTAAAAGTGAATACAAATTAACTTTTAATAGCTTAGCGACAACATTGATTAGTTACTTGTGATAAAGGCGTACTTTAACGTGCTAAATTCAGAAACAATAAAATCTAGAAATAACGTAAAAATAATTGGTAGCGGCCCTAAAACATTATTATTCGGACATGGTTTTGGTTGTGACCAAAACATGTGGCGTTTTTTAACCCCTTATTTAGAGACGCAATTTAGGATTGTGCTTTTCGATTATGTGGGGTCAGGTAATTCGGATATATCTCAATACGACAAACAGCGATACAAGAAACTAGAAGGTTATGCATTAGATGTTATAGAAGTATGTACTGCTTTGGAATTATCTGATGTTGTATTTGTTGGTCACTCTGTCAGTGGTATGATTGGTGCCTTGGCTGCTTTTGAAAGGCCTGATTTAATTAGTAAGTTAATTATGGTATGCCCCTCGCCTTGCTTTTTAAATTTCCCGCCAGATTACCAAGGTGGCTTTGATAAAGAAGACTTGCAAGAATTATTAAGCTTAATGGATAAAAATTATATCGGTTGGGCTGATTACCTTGCCCCTTTAGTTGTAGGTAATGCTAACTCGGCTGAGTTGATTGGCGAGCTTTCAGGTAGTTTTTGTTCTACCGATCCTGTTATAGCCAAAAATTTTGCAGAGGCGACTTTTTTTTCTGACTATCGTTTTCTATTAAAGAAAATAAAACAACCCACACTAATTTTGCAAAGCCAAGATGATGCTTTAGCGGATGTATCTGTTGGTGAGTACGTCAAACAAGAGATAGAAACCAGCTCGCTCATTGTTATAACCGCCCAAGGTCATTGTTTACAAATGACTCATCCCGAGATTGTAAGTGAATCTATTATTAATTACATACAGTAATTGGTGTGAGTAAATTCAATCCAAATAATGTAACACCAACAACTTATTCAGTTGACTGCTTTCTATGCGGTGCTTTAATAACTGACTCTAAAAATACAATTGTTTACGTAAACAACTATTTTGAAAGCCACTTACTTTGGAAGCCGGACGAGTTAGTGGGTCAAAATATAAATAAAATTTTGACAAAATCGTCAAGAATTTTTTTTCAAAGCTACCTTATTCCCACCGTACTTCATGAGAAAAAGTCTGAAGAAATGCAGTTGATTATTTTTAATGGGCAAGGGCGAAAAACCCCGATGACTATTAACGCGCAGATAAATGAAGAGGGATTGGTGTTCTGGAGTTTGTTTAATGCAACTAAGCAAGACCAGCTTTACGATGAGTTGATAAAAACACGAGAAAAGTTAGAAGAGCAAGCTGAAAAACTAAAGTCTTTAGCAGCAACCGATGAGCTAACAGGCTTATTAAACAGAAGAGAAATGAATTACCGAAGTGGGTTGTTATTGGACCAATCGTTAAGGTCAAAGCAAACAATTGCGTTACTTGTTATAGATATAGATGACTTTAAAATAATTAACGATACTTTTGGTCATTTAGAAGGTGACCGAGTTTTAAAAGAGCTTGGGCAAGTACTTAAAAACTTTGGTCGTCAAACAGATTTAATCTCGCGCTATGGCGGGGAAGAGTTTTTAATAATGCTCCCCGACACTGATAAAAAAGGTGCTGTGCTATTTTGTAATAGGCTGCATACACTTATTGCTACGGTTTTAGTGAATGACAACCCTGTTACTGTGAGTATTGGTTTGACTATAAGTAACAATACTAAGTCATTCCTTGATTTATTTACACAAGCCGATAATGCAGTGTATGAAGCCAAAGCACGTGGTAAAAATAGAACGCAGCTATATGGCGACAAGGGTCACCTTTAATAGCTACTTTAGTTGTCGCACGTATTCTTAATAAGTGAATTGCTGGGTTGCCAAATCCGATCCCATATTTTATCAATATCATTAAAGCTCGGTCTTTGGCTAAACTTTTCAAAGCTAGCAACACTTACTCCGTTTGAGTTTATTTCACCCACTTTAAAATTAAAGACATACTGGCATTCCATCCCCATACGCAAATCCGAAAGCACCACGTTATTTTGTTGTTCATGTACTGAATAAAACCCTTTGGTAAACCATTGCAATCGTTTTACTCCCCATTCATTTTTAATGTCATTTAATAACGCAGGGGTTGTGTTGTAAGCGTGTAAAGTGACTTCATTTGGTTTATCGAATACAGATGCATAGCCTTCATAATATTGCCCATCAGACATAGCAACAAAACGCCACAGTAATGTAGTAAGTGGGGCTGGCGTACTTATATAACGATCAACTGCTATATTTTGTGCACTAAGTGCAGTTTGTGCTTTACCGTCAATTATGACTTTTAAAATGAGTGATGAGCATAAATACAGTGAGCTTATTCCAAGCGCGATACTATTTATTTTGTAAGCGGTGTGTGATGATACTTTAGGAAATAACGTGCACACCACCCCTAACAGTAATGGAAGTGTATAGAGGGGGTCTATAATAAACATATTTGATAACGCAAACGGATGCTCGGTAAATGGCCACATTAGTTGCGTGCCATATATAGTAAAACTATCCAGTAATGCGTGAGTTGATAAACACAAAAACACCAACCAAAACCATCTCATTTTATAGGTTTGCATGCCGGTATGTATTTTTAAGATAAGCCACACAATAAGTGGACTTATTAACAAGTGAATAAAAAAAGAGTGGCTAAAACCTCGATGATAAGTGAATGACTCTACAGGCCCGCCATAAGGCAAAAACACATCTAAGTCAGGTAAGGTACCAAGAGCCGCGCCCCACAACACGGCTTTATGGCCAATTTTATTTCCCAGAACGGCGTAGCCCACAGCGCTGCCTAACACCACCTGCGTTAACGAGTCCATATTATTCCTTATTGTTTATGATGTTGTTTATACTGAGAAACCATTAAAAAACGTCACTTATAGTTTAAGCTTAGGTTTTATAAAGTCTAAAAATGCCAAAATGCGCGACGACACGGCACTGTTTTTGTAATAAACAGCTTGTATGTCCTCACGATGGTTTGGCGTTTTAATACTCTTTGGTAAAACGGTTACTAACCGGCCTGTTTTTAGATCGTCGGTAACCATAAAATGCGAAAGTAATGCAATGCCTTGGTTTGCAATACAGAGTTGCCTAATTGTTTCGCCGCTACTGGCTGTGACCCCAAATGAGAGCTTTAAGGGAATGTTAAGTGGCCAATTATTGAGGCAAGGTGAGTCGGTAAAACCGATGAGTTTATGATGCCTCAAATCGCTTGCTTGAGAGAGCTTTGGTGCCTTTTTTAAATATTCAGGGCTTGCAACTAAATGTAATTCGCTCGTGCCTAGTTTTCTAGCATGTAGGTTTGAATCTTTTAAATCACCAATACGTATAGCTAAATCAGTTTTATGTTCTAGTAAATCAATAATGCTGTCATGGGAGGTTATATCCAGTGTGATCTGCGGATATTGCTGAGTAAATTGCTCAATTAAAGGTACCAGTTGATGCAAAACAAATGGGCTTGCAGCATCTACCCTAAGTTTACCACTTGGAGATTGTTTTAAGAGTTTGATTGCTTCCTCACCTGTTTGCAAAGTATTTAAGCCGTCACGCGCATATTTAATAAAAGTATGGCCCTCTTCTGTAAGTTCTAATCTGCGTGTCGTTCTGTTTAATAAAGTGCACTGCAGTGCATTTTCAAGGCGAGATACAGCACGCGACACCTTAGCTACTTGTTGATCAAGTAAATTAGCTGCTGCTGAAAAGCTTCCGCTATCAACAACCGTAATAAAAATTTCTAAGTCTTCAGTTTTGGCATGTTGTGACATAAACCCCTCGATTACCTTTGCATTTACTACAAAAGTATTTTGTCATTATTGCTGTTTTTTGCAAACACATTTTTAGTCAAACTACACGCCTTAATAAATAATGAGGATAAAATTATGCCATTGGCTTTGTGGGCGCTTACCTTAAGCGCATTTGCAATAGGAACAACCGAGTTTGTAATAGTAGGCTTAGTGCCTACCATTGCGAACGACTTAGGTGTGAGCTTGCCTTCAGCAGGCTTGTTAGTGAGTTTGTATGCAGTAGGCGTGGCTATTGGCGCGCCCGTGTTAACAGCATTAACTGGGCGATGGAACCGTAAAATTGTATTAATAAGCTTAATGGGCTTATTTGTAGTAGGTAACTTACTTGCATGGCAAGCACCGAGTTATGAAACATTCATATTGGCTCGCATACTAACAGGCCTAGCTCACGGTGTGTTTTTTTCAATTGGCTCTATGATTGCCACAAGCTTAGTAAGTAAAGACAAAGAAGCCAGTGCTATCGCGATTATGTTTACAGGCCTTACCGTTGCACTTGTAACGGGTGTGCCGTTAGGTACTTGGATTGGCCAACACTTTGGTTGGCGTGCAACGTTTTTAGTGGTATCGCTGTTGGGTTTAATTGCTTTGCTAGGAAGCGCTATTTTAGTGCCTAAGAATTTAAAACAGTCTATCCCGGCTACGTTTAAAGAGCAGCTTCAGGTTATTGTTAAGCCGCGCTTATTGCTCGTATATTTAATGACAATTTTAGGATACGGCGGCACGTTCACTGCGTTTACTTACGTAGCACCTATTTTAGAGCAACAAACTGGCTTTGTCCCCTCGGCTATTAGTTTAATAATGCTGATTTATGGTGTGTCGGTAGCGGTTGGTAATATATGGGGTGGAAAATTGGCTGATAAACGGGGCCCAATTAGCGCACTGAGTATTATATTTAGCGCGTTAACAATTATTTTATTGGCTTTTACCTTTACCATGGAATCAAAAGTAGCCGCAGTACTAACTATTTTAATATGGGGTGCATTTGCATTTGGTAACGTACCAGGATTGCAGCTTTATGTTGTAAAACAGGCACAAAAGCATACGCCTAACGCGGTAGATGTCGCATCGGGCTTAAACATAGCGGCGTTTAATATTGGTATAGCACTGGGCTCAATTATTGGTGGTAGTGTAGTGGAGGGCATGTCGCTTCAAGATACCGCTTGGATTGGCGCAGCAATATCCGCTTTAGCATTAATTGTAACCCGTTACAGTGGCATGCTTGATAAGCGGGAAATTCAGCGCGTATAAAGTGTAAGCTGTTAAGGTTGAAACTTAAATTAATGGCCTCATTACCTGTATTGAGGTCATAGATTCTTAAGTGACGACACAAAAGAAGTAAAAGGTGTATTTTGTAAAGCTTTAAAAGAGCTTGTTTTTAACCGATTATTTTATAAGGATAGAGCCATGACACAACGTGTAATTGAAATGCCAGATTTAGGTATGGGAACATTCCGTTTAGAAGGCGACACCGCCTACAATTCAGTAAAAATGGCGTTAGAAGTAGGATTTCGTCATATCGATACAGCGCAAATTTATGGTAACGAAGAGCAAGTAGGCCAAGCCATAAAAGACAGCAACATCCCGCGTAGCGAAATATTTTTAACCACTAAGGTGTGGAACAATAAGCTCAATAAAACCGACTTTATTGCCAGTGTAAAAAAATCGCTTGAAAAGCTACAAGTAGAGTCTGTTGATTTACTACTTATTCACTGGCCATCACCAGCAAATGATGAACCAATGAGCGAATACCTTACTGAACTTTTAAAAGCTAAACAGCTTGGTTTAACTAAACATATTGGTGTATCAAACTTCACTATTGCAAATTTAAACGAAGCAATGCAAACGCTCGACTCGCGTGAAATTTTTACCAATCAGGTTGAGGTTCACCCATACTTAACTAATACTAAATTGCGCGCATTTTGTGCTCAGCACGATATACACGTAACAGCGTATATGCCATTTGTAGTAGGCAAAGTACTTAAAGATGAAACGATTATTGATATTGCCAATAAGTATAATGCGTCGCCAGCGCAAGTGGTTATTGCATGGGTAAACGCCAATGGCATGACAACGATCCCCTCATCTACTAAGCGTAAAAACTTAGAAGATAACTTTAACGATCATGTTAAATTAGATGATGAGGACATTGCCCGTGTTGACGGCCTTGATTGCGGCGACCGCCAAGCAACGCCAGATTTTGCGCCGCAGTGGGATCAGTAATAAAATACGCAATACGGTGTTAGGTGCAGAAAATCTGCACCTTTATTTTTAAAAGGACTGAGCATGTTAACGGTAATCGCCACTATTTCGAGTAAAAATATTGATGCAGACGTTGTATTAACCGCACTCGAAAACCTACAAAAGTACTCGCGACAAGAAGTAGGTTGCCTGCGTTATGAGCTATCGGTTAAAAGTGATGCGCAGCAAACTACTTATTTAGTGAGTGAGCAGTGGGCATCTGATGAGCATTTTGAAGCACATAAAAATGAGCCGCATTTTAAAGCCTTTGGCACACAAGTGACGGGCCTAGTAACCAGCAGTAATATTGATGTATATAAATCAATTGGCTAGGCATAACTAATTGATTTAATGAATTTAAACGGCGGCGTAAATCTTCACCGCCTTTTAAAGTTTTATATTCCCTTGCTAAGGTTTAGCTTTACTATTTTTTATTTTATGGATAAGTCGTACTTTAAAATAAGCGCATCTATATAGCGAGCGCGTAGGGTTTGCTGTTTTTCGTGATCGGCCCCGTGGCCTAGTGCTTTGTTTAATAGTTTCATAGCGGGGTGTAGTTGTGTACGCTCTTGTTGATTTAAGGTTGCTTTAGTGCGCAGCTCAGTGATGTCGTCTACCAATAGGCGGCCAATATCTACACATACTATTTCATCAATTAACCCGTTTTGTGTAAGCACACCATATTTACTACATAAAAACTGCTGCCATACTTGTTGTAGGTGTTCTTCTATTTCACAACCGAACAATTCTTCGTTAAAGGTAAAGCCCTGCTGAGCAAGTTTAGTAAGGCTTGCCGTGTATTGCTGTGCAAAATAATTAAAGGCATTACTTGATGATTCAATTTTTTGTTTAATTAGCCCTTGCCCCCAATTTACACAACCGCGCGGGTAATAGTCATCGTACTCTTCACACTCATACAATCCAGAATACGAACTGCAACTTAATTGACTTTTTATGCAATAGCTTGGTTTAGGAAATACGCTGTGTTGCTGCCATGTATCTAGCTGCTCGGCGTCAATATTTAAAGCATGGCAAAGCTCATCAGTATTATAAAAATGAGTGGCTAAGTAGTTAGATAAACGCATAAAGGCTCGCTTAAAGTTAAAAATATAAATACTGTTTAAATGTACAGTGTTTATATTTTGTATTATCAAACTAAATAACACAAGCCATTTTACGTTTATTATTAGCTTAAGCCTGCAAAAATGCGTGTAAGTGTGTTACAAATAGCGCAAGTTTTTTAAATAATGAATTTTTATGCGCACCCTAGAACAAATTAAACAAGCAAGCTTAATTACCGCTATTAAAACCCCATACCTAGCCAATGGTGAAATAGACCTAGCAAAGTACGACGAACTCGTTGAAATACAAATAACGGCAGGAGTAGATGGCATTGTGGTTGGTGGTACAACCGGCGAAGGCCAGTTAATGAACTGGGAAGAGCATCTAATGCTTATTGCGCATAGTGCAAACAAGTATGGCAATAAGCTACTGATTGTAGGTAATACAGGTAGCAACAATACACGTGAAGCAATAAAAGCCACTAAATACGGCTTTGCCAGTGGTATGCATGCAGCGCTGCAAATTAACCCATATTATGGCCGCACGTCTATCGCAGGTGTTAACGAGCATTTTAAACGTGTACTTGATATAGGCCCTGCGTTTATTTACAACGTAGCAGGGCGTACAGGGCAAGATTTAACCCCTGATATTATTGAGCCATTAGCACAGCATCCTAACCTAATTGGTATAAAAGAATGTGGCGGCAATGAACGTATTGCCCATTACGAGCAGCAGGGAATAGCATGTTGGTCAGGTAACGATGACGAAGCCCACGATGCGCGCCATGTACACAAAGCACACGGTGTTATCTCGGTTACCTCTAATCTTATTCCTGGGTTGTTCCGCCAATTAATGGATACTAAAAATGATTCGTTAAATACCGCATTACAACCTTTAATGAACTGGCTGTTCTGCGAGCCAAACCCGATTGCAATTAACACCGCAATGATGATGACAGGCGCAGTAAATTCCGTATTTAGATTACCGTATTTGCCTTTAACTGAAGAGCAACAAAATATTGGTCTACCACTTATTAATCAGTTAAATGAAGCCGATGTAGTTGGTGGCAAGGCTAGTTTACTTAACAGCGATGAAGTATTAACTCTTTCTTAATTAAGGTATGAGGCTAAAAGAGAAGCGTAAATAATTTCACTTTTGGCCTTTTTTATTGCCAGTAATAATTTAATTTAAGTTTCCAGCTTGTTAGGTTTGAATGTTTGTAACTAACGCGAATGTCAAAGTTTTGATTTATAGGAATTGATATTTCAGCTTGGGTTGATGACTTATCATCATTTCCTAATATAAATTGTTCGTGAGAAGTTCTTAATTTAATATCTGAGTATAGTGTTGTTATTAGACCTAGTTCTAACGATGCATCATAAATATTGTCTGTAGCAGCAAGATCTCCAATATACCCGTTAGCAAGCGTAAAGAGCAGGGTTTTATTATTATTGGTCAGATAAGATTTACCTATTCCACCCATTACAAACGTGTTTGTGCAGCTTTGGCAAAGTGTATTCTGCCTTTCAAAACCAGCATTGATTTTCCATGAAAGGTTATTTTCTTTTGGCCATTTAACATAGGCTGGTGAAAATGACTCTAAATCCAGTAAGTGCAGTTTATCTAGATACAAATTAGAGTTTAAGATAGAGACTTCAGTATCAACCATTTCTAAATTGGAAAACGCAATGCGTGCAACATCTGACGCTAAAGAGTCAAAATAACTGAGTCTAAATCCCAAACCAAAGTTGTGTTGCTTGTTTACCTGGGTTGACGAAACAGACATATTTGATGGTTTTTGTCCTTTATGAGGCGCTTGCTGGGTATATGATGAAACGTGCACTTCATTGCCAATTGGGAGCGTTAAACGCGTTTTAATTAGTGCTTTTTTTAAGCTTTTAATATGCTCAATATTGTGTTTTTTTATTTGCTGTAATTGGGCTAGCTCAAATAATGTTTCAATAATTCGCTTTTTACTTTTTCTATTGAGTGAGATGAAATCATCTTGCTCAAGAAAGTCAGGTGTTTTGTATATTTGCTCTGCAATGGTTGATTCGTTGCTAGTCAGCTTTTTCATATACTCAATAAAAACAGTACTTCGAGATGGCGTAAAGCGTACCTCTTGAACCAGCTTTTTATTGTTATAAGTAGCCTGATTTAACTTTGAAAAAACAGTTGTCGGGATCATCCATGGCGAGCTGTTATTTGTTAACTGCTCTCCTATAACAAGTTCTATTAGTTGCGCAATATGAAACGCGCAGTTTTCATCAGCAAAATAGTAATCGAATTGCGCACCGAGTATTTCCCATAAATGATTAGCAATAAACTTTGTATCGTCATTTTTTAAGGCAAGCTTATATTCCCAAAGATCTCTAAGTTCTATTTCACCGTAATTATGTTGATGACGGTAAAATAATTGATCCGAAAACCCTGCTTTATAACCGCCAAACAAGCCTTTTGTTATATAAACTAGACCATTTTCGTTATCCGGTACATGAGCACCATAATTTATGCTGTAATCGAGTAATTTATTATTTTTGGCCGATGACCGATTTAGTTTTAACAACAAATGCCCATAAAGTGATGCCGGATTACTCATATAACCAGATGCAAATATTAGGCTTATAGAATGTATAGGTTGCGCATCTCGCCATTGTTCTAGTTCAATACAGGGGGACTTAGGCTGCGTAAATGTTAACCCTTGTTTTTGTAGCCAGGTGTATCGTGCAGGATATTTACATTGTGCTAGAGGGTCTTTGTTAAAGCTTTGCACTGTCGCTTTTAGCTCTTCAAAAGGGCTTGTTGCTCCGCGAGAAGATATAAAAAATGATGTGTTCGTAATATAGCTTTTATTAAACGCTGGTTTTTTGTAATGGCCTAAACTTAACCACGTGGGATGTTGAGCTAATTGTTTTAATGTTGCAGATGCTTGAAGATTAAACGAAGCAATAAAAAAAATAAAAATTATAAAAGAATAAATTTTCATAAATACCCAACAGGCTTGGGGTAGAAAAGGCTAAAAGGGCTAAAATTAGCCCTTTTATATATTATATTGCAGAACAGTTAGCTGAGAACTGGCTAGCAATATTGCTTTCAACAAGTGTGTAAAGAGCCTGAGCATCGTTTACAGATGTTTGCGCAAAATCATTACGTATCGTTGAGATCATTTGAGAATGAGCTGAGCTATCACACCCACGTACATTTAGCATTGCTGAGATGTACTCGCCTTCACCTTGTGCAATTTCTTGCTCTAGGATTGGGAATGTTTGTTGTATAAATTGTGCAGTTTTAACGTTTGCACCTTTACAGCTTTCTACAGATGAAACATTTGAAGAAACAGCAGTTGTTCCTAAATCCCAAATAACATTTGAGATAGCAGCGGCTGTGCCATTATCAGGAAAAACCATTGCACCAATACCACATTGCTGCCATGGGTTAACACCTGCTTGCGCTGGTGTTACTACGAAAGCGCTTGCTAATACTGCTGCAGCTAAACATCTTTTTATCATTATTAAATCCTTATTTATATGTCCCTTAAATGGGGCTTGAATTCTATACATAAGAAAGCTTAAGAACAATAACCTGTTTTAAAAAAATTAATAATAAGTATATTTTGTAAATTTTATGGGGTAAATATTTTCGATAAGTGAGGCTCTGAACACTTTGTGAGAGAAACTATTGATTTATTGGTAAGCAATTTTAATAAAACAAAATATTTAAATAGTAATATTGTTTAAAACTAACTGTTGGCTCATTTTTGCTGTATAATTTGCGACCCTTGATAATGTGGCCGTAGGTTATACAGCATGAATTTTAAATCTTTTAGTTTCGCACCTGAAATCATCCAGGCATTAGACGAACTTAACTATCACACTCTTACGCCCATTCAGCGCGCAGCTATTCCAGCTGTTCGTAAAGGTAAAGACGTTTTAGCCAGTGCACAAACTGGTACCGGCAAAACTGCTGCGTTTGCTTTACCTGTTATTCAAAAATTAATTGAGTCAGACTTAAGTACAACCAACGCACCTAGTGCACTGGTATTAGCGCCTACACGCGAATTAGCAGAGCAAATAGCCAATAACTGCAAAGAGTATGCAAAGCATACCTCGCTAAAAGTAGTGAGTTTATTTGGTGGGGTGAATACTACAGGTCAAGAAAACGCATTAAAAGCAGGTGTTGATATTGTTGTGGCAACTCCGGGCCGTTTATTAGATCACATTCGCCTAGGTAACTTAAGCTTAGCGAATGTAAAGCATTTAGTATTAGATGAAGCTGACCGCATGCTTGATATGGGCTTTATCACAGACATGCAGACTGTTATCAAAAGCTGTGCAGATGATCGTCAAATTTTATTGTTTTCGGCTACCTTCCCAGCTGCGATTAAACAGTTTGCCTCTAAAGTACTTAAGCAACCAGAAATTGTACGTGTTGACCAAACTAACAGTACAGCAAGTACCGTTCAGCACGTTGTGTACCCAGTCGAAGAGCGCCGTAAGCAAGAACTTCTTTCAGAGCTGATTGGTAAAAAGAACTGGCAACAAGTACTTGTGTTTGTAAATATGAAAGAAACAGCTGATGAGCTTGTTAAAGAACTTAACCTTGATGGTATTCCTGCAACAGTTTGCCATGGCGATAAGTCACAAGGTAACCGACGCCGAGCTTTACGTGAATTTAAAGAAGGTAAAGTGCGTGTGCTAGTGGCCACTGAAGTTGCCGCCCGTGGTATTGATATTGATGGATTACCCCGTGTAATTAATATTGATTTACCTTGGCTTGCTGAAGATTACGTTCACCGTATTGGCCGTACAGGCCGTGCTGGTAACCAAGGTCAGGCAATATCGTTTGTAAGCCGTGAAGAAGAAAATACACTATTTGAAATAGAAACATTAATTGGTCAAAAAATTAAGCGTATTTACCTCGAAGGCTATGAAGTAAGTAACCGTGAAGTACTTATTGATAAAATAGGTAAAAAACCCGCTCATTTACGCCGTACTCGTTCTAATAAACTGTCAGGACAAGCAACGGGTGAAGCTCGCGCAGTAAACCGTTCGCGTATATCTAACGTGCGTAAAAGCTTAAAAGGTGCAAAGCTGTCACTTAAGAAATAACAGCTAATATGATAATTAGTAAAAACCTGAGTTTACTCAGGTTTTTTTATGGTCGAAATAAAAGCTTCGTCGATTATTTGAGCATGCTGATAGGCTGCCTGTGGCTGGTTTTTATTTGCAATAATAGACAATCCTACGGGTAAACCACTTACCTTACCAACGGGAAGGGTAATATGAGTTGTGCCGGCAATTGCTGATAAAGAGCTACTACTGCCTTTAAAGTTATCACCATTTACCAAGTCTGTTTTCCACGCAGGCGATGTGGTTGGAGCAATGACTACATCCACATTATTATTTTTGTATAAATTAGTAATGGCGGCGGTGGCTAATGTGCGGTAACGCTGTTTAGTTTTTTGGTATTTGTCTGTTTGCGTTAAGTCGATAGCGTTGGCTTGTATTAAAATGTCTTGCCCAAAATGGGGCATTTCAGCTGCCTTGTTTTGTTTATTAAAATCAATCAGTGCACTTAAACTTTTTACCTTCACTTGGGCAGTAGTATTTACTAAGTAATGGTTTATTTCCTTTTTAAAGTCGTAAAGCAATACATAATATTCATCGACAAATAGCGTAGTTAAATCATCTGTTATATCAATATTAATTACTTTATGGCCAGCCTGTTGGAGAGCTGAAAGTTGATTTTGGTATAAACGCTGTGTTTCTACTGTAAACTTATCACTTGGTAGCGCACCTATAACTAATGATGACTTTTTAGCATCTGGCAATGCTTGTAATTGAAAACTATGCGTTGAGGTATCAAGCGTATCGCGACCTTGTAGAACTGATAATACAAGGCGGGCATCTTTTAATGAGTGTGCCATTGGGCCAACACTGTCTTGGCTACTTGAAAGTGGCACCACACCAGAGCGCGATACTTGGCCCATGCTTGGTTTTATCGCATAAACACCGTTCACAGAAGCTGGGCAGGTAATAGAGCCATCGGTTTCTGTGCCAAGGGCTACAGGGGCAAAGTCAAGTGCGATGGCAACAGCTGATCCCGAGCTCGAACCACAAGGGTTACGAGTAATGTCATGCGCATTATGTGTTTGCCCCCCAACGGCGCTCCATCCTGATGATGAGTAAGACGACCGAAAATTAGCCCACTCACTTAAATTAGTTTTACCTAAAATAATGGCACCAGCATTACGTAACTGTTTAACCACAAAGGCATCATTGTTAGTAATATTATTTTTAAGTGCTAACGAGCCTGCTGTGGTTGGTAATGAGCCTGTGGTTTCTATGTTATCTTTTAAAAGTACCGGTATTCCATGAAGAGGCCCAGCCCACAGCCCTTTAGCACTAAGCTCATCAATTTTTTTAGCTTGCGCAATAGCACTAGGCTCAATATTAATGACCGCATTGAATTGAGGGTTAAGTTTATTAATACGATTAATATAGTGTTGGGTAAGTTGCTGGGCACTAATTGTATTATTTTTAAACGCCGAGTGAATTTCATCTATTGTTTTTAGTTCGTATGCTGAAGTGTTTAAAGCAATAACACAGGTTAATAATCCTAGTAATGTTTTTATCATAAAAAGCACGCAAGTAGTTGTTTGGTTACTTTTAACACAAAAAAGCCCCACAATGTGAGGCTTTACGATAATTAACTAAATATAGCGTTTAAGTGTTTTCAAGCATTGATAGCGCAACAGCCTCAGCTGCTTTTATGCCATCAATACCCGCTGATAATATACCGCCAGCGTAGCCTGCGCCTTCACCTGCAGGGTAAAGCCCTTTAGTATTAATGCTTTGATAGCTTCTGTCGCGCTTTATACTAATGGGTGATGACGTGCGTGTTTCTACACCCGTTAGTAATCCGTCATTAGTAGAAAACCCGCGTATTTGTTTGTTAAAAGCAGGGATAGCCTCACGAAGCGCCTCAATTGCAAAAGCAGGCAATACATTACTGAGATCTGTTAACTTAATCCCGGGCGTATATGAAGGCTTTACATCGCCCAAATCAGCAGAAGATTTGCCTTTTAAAAAGTCGCCGATAAGCTGGGCTGGTGCATCGTAGTTTTCGCCGCCTAACTTGTAAGCTTGCTCTTCTAATTTGCGCTGCAAATCAATACCCGCAAGAGGGTGACCTGGGAAATCTTCTTCAGGTGAAATACCTACAACAATAGCACTATTTGCATTGCGCTCACTGCGTGAATACTGGCTCATTCCATTGGTTACAACACGGCCTTCTTCAGATGTTGCAGCAACTACAGTACCACCAGGGCACATGCAAAAACTGTATACAGTGCGACCGTTATTGCAATGATGCACAAGTTTATAATCGGCAGAGCCTAAAATTGGGTTTCCGGCATTTGGCCCAAAACGACACTCGTCAATCATTGATTGTTTGTGCTCAATTCTAAAGCCCACTGAAAATGGTTTGGCCTCAATATATATTCCTTTGTCATGAATCATTTTAAAGGTATCGCGTGCGCTGTGTCCAACAGCAAGAACAACGTGACGTGTTTCAATATGTTCACCGTTAGACAGGGTAAGGCCTGTTACTTGGCCGTCGTCTAAGTGGATATCGTCTACACGCGTGCTAAAACGAATTTCTCCGCCAAGTTCTATAATACGAGCGCGCATTTTTTCAATCATAGTGACGAGTTTAAAAGTACCAATATGAGGTTTGCTTACATACAAAATTTCTTCAGGTGCGCCGGCTTCAACAAATTCAGTAATAACTTTTCGTCCATAATGTTTTGGATCTTTTACTTGGCTGTATAATTTTCCATCTGAGAATGTACCCGCGCCGCCTTCACCAAACTGTACATTTGATTCGGTGTTTAGTGCTTTTTTACGCCAAAACCCAAAGGTGTCTTTGGTACGCTCTCGTACTTCTTTGCCACGCTCAACAATAATTGGGTTAAAGCCCATTTGGGCAAGCACTAGGCCTGCAAACAAACCGCATGGACCAAATCCGATAACGACAGGACGCTCGGTGATATTTTCGTTTGCTTGCGCTACAAATTTATAAGATGTGTCGGGCGCTGTTTTTACATGTTGATCTTTTGCAAATGTGGCTAAAAGCTCAGCTTCGTTATCAACTTCTATATCAAGGGTGTAAATGAGTAATATGGCTGTTTTTTTACGAGCATCGTAACCGCGTTTAAATACGTTATAACTGTGTAATTGTGCAGGTTGTATTTTTAGTTTGTTGATAATGGCTTGGCCAATGGCATTTTCATCATGATCAAGTGGCAATTTTATTTCAGTTAAACGTATCATTATTATCTCTATCTGGTGTCTTAGCGGGTGTTTCTCCGCTCACAATAAGAAAGTGTAGGGCACGAATTGGCTTTACATTAAGGGCGCACATACTACGTTAAATTGGCAAAATATGGCAGTTATTTATTGTGTTTTTGAGGTGAAAGGGTATGATCGCCCACTGTTAAATTAGCTTTATGGTACAAAAATATTATGGCGTTTGTAGTTACCGAAAATTGCATAAAATGTAAGTACACCGATTGCGTATCAGTGTGTCCTGCGGATGCATTTTTTGAAGGCCCTAATTTTTTAGCAATTAGCCCAATTGACTGTATTGATTGTGGACTATGTGTTCCAGAGTGCCCAGCAGAAGCAATTTATCAAGAAGATGAACTTCCTGAATCTCAAAAAGAGTTTACCGAACTCAATGCAGAACTTGCTCTTATTTGGCCTCGTATTACACAGGTAAAAACAGCCCCTAAAGATGCTGACACATGGAACGGTGTTGAAAATAAGCTAAAGCTACTTGATACCTAAGAATAGAACAAATAATCCTTTATTATTAATTAGTTAATATTTTGCCAAATTATGTTTGCAAGGTATTAACAAATGTACCCGCTTAAATTACACTCCGGTTTAGAAATTACTCATATTGAGTAAAGTTGTTTTAAATGGATGTTTATGCAGTACTTTATAACTACAAAAAAACCACTCACGTTTTTACTTTTATCGTTCTTCCTACTAGTTAATAGCTACAGTGTATTTGCTAAAAAAGAGCAGATATCGCTGGCTCGAATAAATCAAAATATCAGTGTTGATGGCGTACTTGATGAAGCGCATTGGCAAAAAGCGACCTCTGTCTCTTTGCTTGTTCAAGATGAGCCTAATGAAAGAGGCACCCCTCCTGTAAAAACCGATGCGTACATGTATGAAGATGGCACAAATTTGTATGTTGGTTTTATTGCTTACGATTCTGACCCGGATCAAATACGCGCTTCACTTCGTGACCGAGATACCCTTTGGCAAGACGATACTGTAATACTTGTAATAGACACCTTTAATGATGAGCGCTCAGGCTATGAGTTTTTTGTTAATCCGTTAGGTGCACAAGGCGATTTACGCATGAGCGATACCGATGGTTGGCAATCAGATCCATCGTGGAATGCAATTTGGGATAGTGCCGGAAAAATCACCCATGAAGGTTATGTAGTTGAAATGCGTATTCCTTTTAAAGCACTGCGCTTTCCAGAAAATAAAAAAGATTTAACGTGGGGGTTTTTATTAATGAGAAACTACCCTAGGGATGTACTTTATCAAATATCCAATATGGGGTTTGACCGCGATGTTAAATGTAGCTTGTGTCAGTTTGATAAGTTAACGGGCTTGAGCGAATTAGCATCAAGTAAAAATGTTCAACTTACCCCAACGCTCACAGCACTTCGCCACGATGATAAAGCCCAACTCCCTGGCGACTGGGAGAACGGTAGCATAGACACTGAGGCCGGTTTAGATTTACGCTGGGGAATAACAAAAGACGCGGTGTTAAATGCGACTATTAACCCTGACTTTTCGCAGGTAGAGACCGATTCTCTTGAGCTTGACGTGAACACAACGTACTCAATCTATTATGCAGAGAAAAGACCTTTCTTTTTAGATGGTGCCTCTTACTTTAAAAGTAGCTTGTTTGAGCTTTTATACACTCGAACCATTGCAGAGCCAACTTTAGGGGCAAAGCTAACTGGTAAAACCGATGGGCATAGCTATGCACTTATGCTAGCTGATGACGAAAACAGTAATATCCTTTTACCAACAAACCAAGGTTCTGGTTTTGCCTCACTGAATGAGAAAACACAGGCGGCAGTCGGTCGTTATCAATATGATTTAGGTGAGCAGGGAACGTTGGGCGTATCAAGTACACACCGACAAAGTAATAATTATCGTAATACGGTGTTATCAGTTGATGGCAGTTATTGGTTTAATCAGTCAGATACATTGCTTTATCAAGTTTCGTCAGCTGATACGCGAAACTCTGACTTTTTAGTTGATAACTACGGTCTCTCTAAAACACAATCAGATCAGGCATATGCAATTGAATTAACCCGTGACAAGCGAGACTATAAACTTTTCACATCTTATGAAAATATTGGCGAGGATTATCGCACCGATTTAGGATACCAAGCCAAGGTTGATTATGAAAAAGTGCTGATTGGTGGCGGTCAAACGTGGTATCGAGATGAGTTGGATTTAATTACGTCATGGTCTTATGAAGCTGATTGGGATAAAACCTGGGCGCAAAGTGGTGACTTGCTTGAGGAAGAATATGAAGGCTTTTTAAGTTTTAAGGGGCAAAAGCAGTCTTTATTTAATATTGGCTTTATTCATCGTAAAGAGAGTTATTACGATGAGTTTTACAATCAAAATATAGGTTACCTTTATACTTCACTTAAACCCACTAAAGACTTGAATCTATCGTTTTATCTAGAATATGCAAGCCGTATTGACTATACAAATCTTGAGCTTGGCGATGTAATTAATACACAAACTCAAGCAGTGTGGGATATAAACGATCATTGGCAAGTGGATATAAGACACAGTTACAGCAAGTTAGATAACCCACGGGATGATCGCGTTTATACAGCAAATTTGGTCGACTTTAGACTGCATTATAAATTTAACATGCGATCAATGTTAAAACTGATTTTACAAGTTGAAGATATAGACAGAAACAAAGAGGCTTATTTTTATCAAGTAAGCCAAACAAATAAAGACTATGGTAGCCAACTGGTTTATTCGTATAAGATTAACGCACAAACTTTATTTTATTTAGGTTACTCAGATAGAGGGTATCAGGACGATACACTCGAAAATATTGAGCGTGACCAACGCACCTTTTTCACAAAAGTGAGTTATGCATGGCAGCTCTAACAAGGTAATGTAAATATGGGCTCATAACCAGGCGTCAAATAGAGTCTGTTTATGGGCGCACATTTAAGTTTTGTATTTTAGCCTTACTTAAAACCTTAACCCCAGCTCTTTTTCAGTCATCGCTACACTTTTTCTCGCACAAAAAATCGACACATATCAGATAAATAATTGCTTACAAATGAAAATAGGAGATATAATGAACATTTAGTTATTAAGGATCAGTATTGTTAGGGAATTTTTCATGAAAAAATTAAAGCATGTTGGATTAATTTCCTTACTCATTTTGCTATTTTGCTTTTACCTAAATACTGAATTGACGAGTCAGATAAGCCGCACCAATCTGTTCCAGTCTAATTTTAGCGTTAAAAAATTTGATATAAGCAGCACCAATTTAGATATTGCCCCTTGGTACAACCCAGTTCTGAGCGGCCATTATACAATTGACAGTGCTTCTCAAACATTACTCCTTGTTAAAACAACGGAACAATCTTTTATTGCGGCTGATGCCAATGTACTCATTTTGATGGTGCTAACGTCGCCTAAAAACATCATTATTTTCTTCTCTTGTATACTTTTGCTTGCTGTTTATATAAAAAAACAAAGCAGGAAACAAAATCATAAACACAAGTTAAGTCAACTTAATCAGCAGGCTAATAAACTTTTAGAGTCGTTTAATTTAGAGATTGAACCTGCTCAAAACCCTAATGGTATTAGCAATTTAAGTAAATCTATTACCACCCTAAATATGCATGTAGCCAATTATGTAAAACAAACACAAACAAGCATATGCCAAGATAAATTAACCCAACTCATAGATAGACATGCCTACATTGAGCATATTGGTAGGCACATAAACCAAACAGGTCAAAAGAAATTAACCTGTGCATTATTATTCATTGATTTAGATGGATTTAAGCAAGTTAACGACTCATTTGGGCATAGCTTTGGTGATGAGATACTTGTACAAGTGGCAACACGTTTGGCTAATGTTTTGCGTCACCATAAATTAAGTAATATAAACTCAGCTAATCAGCTTGAACAAAATTTATCGCGTTTAGGGGGGGATGAGTTTTCTATTTTTATTGAGTCGTTGGACGAAAGCGACAAGGTTGTCGACATAGCAAAACAAGTACTTAGTGAGCTTGAAAAAGATTTTGTGCTTGGCAATAAAATTGTAAAAATTAGTGCAAGCATTGGTATTGCTACTTATCCAGAAAGCGCATCTACACCACAAGCATTGTTGCAGTTAGCAGATGTAGCAATGTATCGAGCTAAAAGTGACGGTAAGGGTATTTTTAAGGTGTATTCCCCTGAAATGGGTAACAAAATGCGCCGCTATCATTATTTACTCGAAGAGCTTCGTTTAGCCATTGCATGTAAAGATTTTTATCTATCGTTTCAGCCCATCGTGCACGTAGAAGATTGCATGATTGACTATTTTGAAGCACTCACACGCTGGAACCACCCAGTTGAAGGCATGATTTCACCTGCTGAATTTATCCCTATTGCTGAAGAGTCAAATTTAATATTAGAGTTGGGTGATTGGATTATGCTTGAGTCATGCAGGCAAATGGCTGCTTGGCACAATGCAGGTATGCGCAAAGTAAAAATATCGGTAAATATTTCAGGGATTCAGTTAAAACACCGTGATATATATGATTGGATCACAAAAACACTCAAAAGTACGGGGTTACCTGCAACGTCTTTAATGCTTGAGGTGACAGAGTCTACCTTTATTCAGGCAAGTACTAGAATTATTGATGAGCTTAGTAAGCTAAGAGAAGACGGTGTGACTATTGCTATAGACGATTTTGGTACCGGATTTAGCTCTTTAAGCACCCTTGCAGATTTACCTATTGATGTTATTAAAATTGATCGATCGTTTATAACTCAAGCTAATAAAAGTAAAAAGTATAACGATATACTCAATACTATTAGTGAGCTAGGGCAAAGGTTGGGTCTAAAAATAGTAGCGGAAGGTGTGGAAGAAATTGCCCAATTTGAGCTTGTAAAAAAATTAGGTGTGAGCTCTGTTCAAGGCTATTTAGTGAGTCGTCCAGAGTCTTCTATTAATGTTGGAAACAAAGTATTACGCAATAATAATGCTAATTTATCTGCATCGGGTTCTAGTGCCTGGGAAATTACTAAATAAAAATGTGTTACTTGGGCGTTTACTGGACAATTTTTTAATTAAGACATAGTTTTAGTTACATAAATAATAAAAACGAGATGTTAAGGCTTAGATAATATGCATCGAAGCTCCCTAATCGAAGAAAACCTTAATGATACCGTAAGATTACTTTACGAGAACGCTTATTCAGGTTTACTCGTTTCTTTATTTGCGAGCGCCTGTATTGCTTTTAGTTTTAATAAAGGCGAGTTATTAAGTTATAACGATAAGCTAGTTTGGTGGCTTATTATGCTTTTTGTTTTGGGGGTTCGTTTTTTAGATATCCGCACATTTTTAAAAATAGACAAACGTGCTACTCAATTTGACCTGCTAAGATTTTCATCAGGGGTTATCATAACCGCTATTGTATGGTCCAGTTATGCTTTGTATTTTCACACTTCTTTCGAGCCTTTAGAAGCCACAAGTATCATAATTATATTATCTGCTTTAGGTGGTGGCTCTGCTAATGTGTTGTCTGCACATAAGTTGACCTGTTTTGCTTATGCATTTATTCTGTTATTTCCCTACGCATTAGTGTTAATAATGTCTTCACATTATTACGAAAATGTACTTGGCTTTTTAGGTATTGGCTATGGCTCAATTAATTTATTAACTCTCAATAAAGCATCTGCATTTACACAGCAAGCAATACACTTAAAAAATCAAAACAGCGATTTACTTGAAAAAATGGAGTTAAGAGTTGACGCGCGTACTGAAGAAATAATGCACCTGTCAAATTCTGACTCTCTGACCCAATTATTAAATCGAAATGCATTTTTAAATGATGCAAAAAACCGAATTAAACATTATCCAGATCCACCTTTTGCGCTGTTTTTTATAGACCTAGATGGGTTTAAGAATATAAATGATGTAATGGGTCACAAGGTCGGTGATAACGTTTTAAAAAGAACAGCGAAACGTATTTCTGATGTGTGTGCTCATAATCAGCAAAAGTGCCGCTGGGGCGGCGATGAGTTTTTAATTTTAAGTGATTTTGTATGCAAAGAAAATACTTTCGATTTTGCTAAAGAAATTATTGATGCAATAACACAGGATCATCCAGAAACAGAGCACGGCGCACGGGTAGGGGCGACCATAGGCATTGCACTTTACCCAGAGCATGGTAAAGACCTGGATAGCTTAATTTTAAATGCCGATATGGCAATGTATCACCAAAAAAGAATGAATCGTGGGCAAATTAGTTTTTTTAGCGAGTCCCTTCGTTCTGAATTAGAAAGAAAGCGCCTACTTAGCGAAGAGCTTTTAACCGCGCTTGCCAATAATTGTTTTTCGTTGGTATACCAGCCCATTATTGACTCTAAAACACATGATATATACGCGATTGAGGCGCTCATTCGTTGGCAATTAAAAGGAGAAAACATACCTCCTGACGAATTTATACCAATTGCAGAGCAGTATGGGTTAATTTCAAAAATAGGCTTTTGGGTACTTGAAACGGCGTGCCGACAAGCACTTACTTTTCAACAACTCTCCCCAGATTTATCAGTCAGCATTAATGTATCTGTGATGCAGCTTAAAGAAATAGAGTTTGCCAAGAAGGTTAAGAATATTTTGGCGAATTTGAATTTTCCTGCCCATAAGCTTCATTTAGAAGTAACTGAATCTGTATTTGCAAACGATAAGCATACATTTTTGTATGTGGTTAAATCATTACAAGAACTGGGTGTAAGAATTTCAATAGATGACTTTGGTACAGGGTATTCTTCTTTATCGAGCATGCTTGATGTAGGTGTCGATATTGTAAAAGTGGATAAAAGTTTTGTTCAAGATGAGGATGAAAGAGGCTTAAGCATTGTTAACGCAGTAGTGCAAATGGCAAGTTCGCTTAATTTTAATGTTATTGCTGAAGGGGTTGAAACACCTTTGCAGTGTAAGAATCTTACTCAACTAGGCGTATCGCATTTACAAGGGTATTACTTTTCAAGGCCTCTGACCTCAAGCGCATTAATCGAGTATTTAAATAATAAAAAAGCCTCATAAGGAGGCTTTTTTGAGTATGACGAACCTGAGTTGTGGTTCGCCACGCTAATGTTCAAAGTTAAAATTAATTAATCTTTATAAATCAAATGTTCTTGAAATTGCTAGTACGATGCGCTCATCGGCGTAGTCGTAATCAAGGCTAGTATTCTCAGCGGCTACTTCAATACCAAAGCCTTCGTAACTGGTTTGATAAGCAAGACGGTAGTGACTGTACGATTTCTTTTGGTTTACATCCCACGCCCATTTTTCACCGTCAAGTGAATTAGAAATATCAAAACTTGCACGTATTGCATGATTTGGTGCAAGTTCATAAGTATGAGCAATCATTGAAACTACATGGCCCGCACTTGTTCCAAAATAATCCCAGCTGTACCAAAAATTAAGCTCTGTTTGGCCGTAATCACTGGCGTAACCAAATTTTGTGTAAACCTCAGGGTAATTTCCATCACTGTTATTACCTTGGTATGTGTAGTATGCAATACCGTAGTCAACACTAAACTTATCGTTTAATTGTACATAGCGACCAACGTATCCATCTAGTTCAAAATCGGTATCATCACCAAAGTCTACGTTTGACGCCCATACACCGGCATACACGCCATTATCAAAAGCATAATCCAAACTTGCTTGTAATGCAGGATCGTTATCTGTTTGGCTTACACCGTTAAACGTGTAATCTGATGCTGCTGTAATAGTTGTTGACCAGTCGGCAGCTGCCGTTGTTGATAAAAGAGCGAATGGCACTGCTACTGCAAGTTGTTTTAGTTTATTGTTCATTATAAATTCCTAGCTTTGTGTTTCAATTTTAGTGTAGTCAATTTTGTTTGCTTTTGGTGAGCTATCAATATTCTTAACTGTTTTAAACTTACTGTAGCCAATAAAGCCAGCACACAGGAAGAACAAGGCAATCACTAATGCACCTACCCACTGTATTTGTAAAAATTCTAGCTTAAACAATAATGTTAATAATGAAAGCGCAAGTATGTTTCCAATCATATACTTCGCTTTACCAAAGCGTTTTACAGTAATGTTTAAGTTGTCTGTGTATAAACGCACTAACGAGTCGAGTGAGTTAATTACAAACACAATACCTACAAATACCATGGCAAAGTTTTTAATGCCTTGCGTTGGAATACCCGCTTCGTGGTAGTGGTAAAGTACGCTAAACCAGATTGCAATTGGTATTGAAGGGAAAATTAACATAGCGCCTAGAACTTGGTAAGTTTTTAAACCGCCTACAAAACGAGAGGTAAACTGACCAATCATAATGCTCCAAGCAAACCACCAAAATAAGTAAAACTCATGGTAATCGTTAAGCGGTAAAACAAATTCATTTATGTTGGCAAAGTATGTGCCGATAGAGGCTAAGTTATCAGTGAATGCTGACATTTCACTGTCACCTAATACAAACGCACCTGCCCACATAAAGCCAATTAGTGCTATAAATAACCAAGTAGTAGCAATACTTAAAAATCGTACGTACTTAATGTCTGTACTTGAATATACGGCAAAACAAATTGCTGCAAATACAATTAAGTAAAACTCAGAAACAATACTTGAACCATCGCCAATTTCTGGCAAATACCATGGAAGGTTAGAAAGTAAGAGGTAAGCGGTAAAAGCACATGTACCAATAATAACTACGTTATTAATGAACTTTACCCAAGGTATTTCGAAAAATTTAACTTTAGGTTCTATTACACAGAAATAAAAGCACGTAAGAAAGTAAAATCCCCAGATTAAAAATCCCCAATAACCAAACTCAATGGCCAGTGGATTTGCAAACGCGTATTCTGGGCTTGCTTTTATGTCTGCATAACCTGCAAACTCAGTTAAAGGAAACATTATAAGGCCAACATCAAGGCCTGAGGTAAAGAGTATTGCGATAAAGGTAAGTGTTTTAACTGGTGTAACACCAACAACACGTACATTACCCCATTTTAATAAAATGATCGTAATTGCAAGTAGGGTAAAAATAATACCAGCATTAAGCCAAATGGTCATTGGTACCCTCCAATAGTGAGTTATTCATAAGCACTCCGTTTTTTATTGTTCAATCTTGCATTATTACAACATAACCAATTTATGTTGTTCGCCACTGCAAGGCTCATAGAGTTAGTCTGACGAGACTAACCCTACAAGTAGCGGATTAAATTTTTGCTGCACGCTGTGTCTCTTGCCAGTTTTGAGTCATAGCAACATCAGCATTCGTCTTTTGTAATGCAACGTTTCCTAAAATGATGTCTGCCGCTTTTTCTGCAACCATGATTGTAGGGGCATTAAGGTTACCGTTAGGTACTGTCGGAAATATTGACGAATCAACAACACGTAAACCTTCAATGCCGTGCACTTGGGTATTAGAGTTAACAACGGCCATGTCGTCTTCACCCATTTTGCATGAACAAGAAGGGTGATAAGCGCTTTCTACGGCTTGGCGTACAAAAGCATCTATTTCTTCATCTGTTTGAATATGTTTACCTGGTTGAATTTCTTCATCACGGTAATCGTCAAAGGCACTTTGCTCAATAATGTCGCGAGTTAGACGCACACAGGCTCTAAAGCCTTCAATGTCGTCTTTATGCTGTAAGTAATTAAACAAAATTTGTGGTGGTTGCTCAGGGTTAGCTGATTGAATAGTTACGCTGCCACGGCTTTTTGGTTTGTTATGACCTACATGAACTTGAAAACCATGACCTGCAAATGCACTACGGCCATCGTATCGCATAGCGGCTGGTAAAAAGTGATACTGAATATCAGGCCATTCAACACCGGGCTTTGAGCGAATAAATGCACACGACTCAAAGTGGTTAGTTGCGCCTAAACCTTTTCGGGTAAAGAACCATTTAGCACCAATTAAGCCCTTAGAAATTAGACCCAACTTGCCGTTTAGTGTAATTGGCTGCTTACATTTGTATTGAAAGTAAAATTCAAGATGGTCTTGTAAGTTTTGACCCACACCCGGTAAGTGGTGGTTAACTGCAACGCCAGCTTTTTCAAGGATGTCTTTATCACCAATACCAGAGAGCTGTAATATATGCGGAGAGCCAATAGGGCCAGCACTTAAAACAACCTCTTTTGCCGCGTGAGCTGTTTGAACGTTACCGTTAACTTTGTACTCAATACCTGTGGCTTTTTTACCATCAAGAATCACTTTTTGAGCAAGTGCGCCGGTAATGACAGTTAAATTACTACGCGACTTTACAGGGTCTAAATATTCACGAGAAGCTGAGCTGCGCACACCGTTTTTAACGGTCATGTGCATTGGGCCAAAGCCTTCTTGCTGCGATGCGTTATAATCGTCTGTGCTAGCATAACCTGCTTCTACACCGGCTTTTATAAATGTGGTGTACAGCGGGTTTTGCATTTCGTTACCGTTATTAACGCCAAGTGGACCTTTACCGCCTCGGTATGTGTTTTCACCAAGGTAAAAGCTTTCCGCTTTTTGAAAATACGGTAGACACGATTGGTAGTCCCAACCATTAGCACCGTGCTGTTGCCACTCATCAAAATCTTTTGCGTGGCCACGTACGTAAACCATGCCATTAATCGATGATGAGCCACCGAGTACCTTACCGCGAGGGCAATGCATTTCACGGTTGTCTAAGTATGGCTCTGGCTGAGTGTGAAACTGCCAAGCATACTTGTCAGTATTCATAGGAATAGACAACGCCGTTGGCATTTTTATAAAAATACTTTTATCACTGCCGCCAGTTTCAAGCAGTAGCACTTTGTTGCTTGAATCTTCAGATAAGCGATTTGCTAAAACACAACCCGCAGATCCTGCACCAACAATAATATAGTCGTAATGATTACTCATAGTTACCACCTTAAAACGGGCTTTCTATGTCGGCCATGCCCACATAAATAGACTTGGTTTGCGTGTAATGATCAAGTGTTTCTATTCCGTTTTCACGGCCAATACCTGATTGCTTATAACCACCCACAGGCATTTCAGCAGGTGAGTTACCATAGGCATTAATCCAACAAATACCCGCTTCTAATTGATGAATAACACGGTGTGCGCGTTTAATGTCGCTCGTAAATACGCCTGCAGCTAAGCCTAGATGAGTGCCATTGGCACGTGCAATAACATCGTCTTCGTCTTCAAAAACAAGTACGCTCATTACTGGGCCAAATATTTCTTCTTTAACGATAGTCATATCATCGTTGCAATCAATAAACACGGTAGGTGCAACAAAGTAGCCATTAGGGGCAGATTCTGGTGAAAGCGTTGTACCACCAGTTAAAAGCGTTGCGCCGTCTTCAATCCCTTTATTAACATAACTCATTACTAAGTCTTGGTGCTTTTTAGAGATAAGCGCACCAAAGTTAGTGTTTAAATCTTGCGGATCGCCAGCAATAATATTTTGCTCTGTACGCGTTTTAAGCTCATTAATAAATTGCTGATATATATTTTTATGAACATAAATACGTGTACAGTTAGTGCAAATTTCGCCTTGCGTATAAAAGTTACCTAGCATGGCTGCGCTTACTGCTTGCTCTATATTTGCATCATCAAATACAACAAGCGGCGATTTACCACCTAACTCCATTGTTACGTCTTTTAAGGTACCCGCAGCACTTGCTACTACTTTTTTACCTGTACCTACTTCACCAGTAAACGACACTTTGTCAATCTCACTGTGCGAGGTCAACCATTGGCCTACGTCACCTGCACCTTGTACAACGTTAAATACGCCAGCAGGTACACCTGCTTCAACAAATACTTCGGCCAGTTTAATAGCGCCTAGTGGTGTTTCTTCAGATGGTTTAAAAATAAATGCGTTGCCAGCAGCAAGGGCAGGGCCAGATTTCCAACATGCTATTTGTAGTGGGTAGTTCCATGCACCAATACCGGCACAAATTCCTAGTGGCTCTTTACGAGTGTAGTAAAAGTCTTCGCCCACCATTTGCTGTTGACCCACTTGTGCCGGTGCTAGGCCTGCAAAGTACTCGATTACATCAGCGCCGGTTTCTATATCAACACAGTTTGCTTCTTGCATTGGTTTACCGGTATCAAGCACTTCTATTAAGGCTAGTTCATCGTTGCGCTCGCGAAGTATTGCAACGGCTTTTAATAAAATACGGCTGCGTTCAATCGGGGCCATTTTAGACCACTGTGCAAAACCTTGTTTTGCGCTTTCAATCGCTGCGTTTTGAACAAATTCATCGGCAACTTCAACACGGTAAATAACTTCACCTGTTGCAGGGTTAGTTACATCAAAAGTTTCACCGCTTTGGTTAGCAAGAAAATGGCCATTAATAAAGTTTTGATAGACTGGTGTGCTCACGCTAGGCTCCATATTGCTTGATGAGTGAATTTACATAGCTTTTTGCTAAAGTTTCACTGTGTTTAAACTGGTTTTTGTCTGATTTACTAAGTACTGCTCTTAACCATAGGCCATCAATCATAGCGGCGCTGAGTTCAGCAGCTTGTTTTGCTTGCTCAATAGGCATTAATTGCTTAAACGAAAATGCTAAATTACTTTGCAAGCGTGTACTGTTTACATTTTGCAGTCTGTGAAGTTCATCATCGTGCATTGATTGCGCCCAAAAGCTCAACCAAGTTTTGGTGGTATCACTGCGCTGTTGTACAAGCGCAAAGTTAGCTTCAACAATAAACATTAGGCGCTGTGTAGCGCTGGTGTTATGGCTAACTTTTTCAATAAGGTCTTTTTTAAGATTAGAAAGCAAATAACGAACAGTTGCTTCTATTAACCCCTGCTTACCACCAAAGTAATGACTAATAATGCCTGACGATAAACCTGCATTTTTACTGATGCTGTTAATGGTGGTTGCTTGTAACCCACGCATCGCCACTGACTCAATTGTGGCGTCAATTAACTGTTGACGCCTGACCGGTTCCATTCCAACTTTAGGCATAATTTTTATTAATTGAACGTTCAATAAAGATAAGCTTAAGGTAATAGCTCTAACAATTCAAGGGCGAAGTAAATAGTCAGATACTAAAATGTAGATGAATTATTAATAAAACTAACAGAAGGAGTAGGGATGCTAGAGGTTGTAGTAGTTGATTAATTTATATTTAAAACAGTGATTTAAGTGATTGACTTTAAATATTTGAAAGTGTAATTATTTCTTTACTCATTGTTCTTAAATAAAAGATGAATAAAATTATTTGAGTGGTAATAATTAGAGTACTAATAGTATTTTTTTACAGCAAGTGAGCACAAACTCAACAATTACTTAGTGCACTAATAACTTAGGCAAGCAACTGCTCAAGATAAGTGTTGCTTATGTTTCTAAATAAGACACGACAAGATAGTTAGCTCTGGCTAAGTATTACTAACCACGCTAATTTCAAACCTAATACACAAAAACCGCTTAGTATTAGTTACATGAATTGCAAATAAATTTTTTTTGTATAAACAAGGTTGCTATTGTTGTTCGCCAACAACACCTTTGAATAAAAGAGGATAACGTCTCAAGCGATTTCCTATATAGTCGTCAGCTAATATTTGGTCACAGATAAAATTAACATCATCGCTTGCCTCAAAAACCCAATCAAAGCGCTCTATAGCAAGTAAAAACCCGCGTTTTAGATGGCGTTGGTCTCTGTACTGTTCAAGATTTTTTTGAATGATAGTGAGTTTTGATGGATCTGACTTAAGCGCAGCTATAACTTGGTTTATAAAGGCTGTGTTGAGCTTGCTGTCGCTGCGCTTTCTTACTTTTCGTGGATACATTAGTCTTCGTTAGCAATGTTGTTTAATTTTTTTAAAAAATCATCTTTATGTTTATCGTTTTCGTAATCAAGATGATAGGTATTATGAAAGCCAAAGCGTAAAAGTACGCCACTACCTTGGAGATAAATTGTGTAACCATCAATATCTGAAAACGCTGTAACGCCCTGATAATGCTTACCTACGTCGTTTATCTCTCCGCGCTTTTGAATTCGCTCATATACGGCAAGTATTTGTTTGTTGTCGAGTTCATTTTTCATATTTTGCACCTTTAATTTAAGATTCAATACGTATTTGTTATGAGGGTCGATCAGCATAAAAACAACAGATAAAATTGATTGATAATGCTTTGCGATTTACTGTTTATAAATTATGCTCATGGTTCATTTTTTATTGAGCTTTCACCATGATAGACAAGGCGTTACTGCTTAAAACTCGTGAGTTATCAGATCAACTAATTGCACTTCAAACACCTATTCGAATTCTTGATGCAATAAATTGGGATAAACAGATCAAAGAGGAATTTTTTAGGCAAAAGTGTCAAAAAAACCCCCTTATAGATCGTGCATACTACCAACAGCGCGATTTAGGCTTTGTGCCTAGTGAGTTACGCCAGGCCTTTTCAACATTACACCGAAACATTATTAACCAGTTAGGTCAGTTAAACCCTATTTCTCAATATATGGGTAAAATGTGTGGCGAATATAAAACGGTATTAAGTATGTTGGAGTACCGGGGTACACCAGAATTTCACGATTTATCAGTCGAGCTTTTTGGTCATCCTAAAGATTTATTTCATGCGGGTGAGCCTTCACTCTCTGAGCTAGCGAATATGTTAGAGCAACCACTACAAAATTTATTAATGGCTGACATTTTACCCGATGATCCTAAAAATATAGATGCTAGCGACGCGGTGCGAATTTTATCTGAGCAAGTTAATGCCAGTATGCCAGGCATAAATGTAGAGGTTATGTTGAGCGATGGGATTGTAAGCGACGCAGCAGCGGGTGCTAATAATATAAAGCTAAACCAAGATGTGAAATTCTCACAACGTGAATTAGATATATTAGAAGTACATGAAGGGTGGATTCATGTGGGCACGACTCAAAATGGTTTAGCCCAACCTTATTTAACGTGTTTAAGTAAGGGCACACCAAGCTCAACAGTGACACAAGAGGGGTTGGCCGTATTAACTGAAATTATTACCTTAAAATCTACCCCTAGGCGCTTATCGAAATTGGTTAATCGAATTCAAGCGGTCACCAAAGTAATTGATGGTGCTGAATTTGTTGATATATACCGAGATTACGTAGCTCAAGGAGTATCTAAAGACGATAGTTATACGTTAGCTCAGCGTGTATTTAGAGGCAGCACAGCAACAGGGTTACCGTTTACTAAAGACATTGCCTACATAAAAGGCTTTGTTTTGGTGTATAACTTAATACGTGTGGCAATTCAGTTAGGGCGCATCGATCAGTTACCGTTGTTATTAGTCGGTAAGTTGTCTATTGATGATTTTAGGTTAATTTCTCAGCTTCATGATTTAGGTGTGATTGAAAGCCCTAAGTTTGTTCCCCCGCATTTTAAAGATTTACGCGGGCTAGCAACATGGCTGAGTTTTGGGCGCTTTATTGGTGACTTGTCTTTTGAGCAACTAGAAAACGACTATAAACCCTTGTTTTTATGATGTAGGTATTTTATCTGCATGCTTAAGTTATTGAGCATAAAAAAGCCCGTAAGGGCTTTTTTTGTTTTCATCAAATTATCGTGCGTTGGTGCTTTCAAATATTTTATCTGCAGACGCTGCAACAAAGCCTGTGTAAAGTTCACCATCAGCTTTAGGGTAGCGTATTGCAAACTCATAAAAACAGCTAGGAATGCGCATGTCGTCGTCGCTAAAACTGACAGCGTATTCATCAGCCAGTGTTGATGATTGCTCTAGTAGCACCTCTGGCGAGCCTTTTACTTCACCGCCTGATGTATTAAGCGTAAAGCCGGCATTCTTAAGTGCTTGGTTAACATCGTGAATGTTATCAAACTTAGCAAGCGTATTAATGTTTACAGTGAAATGGTTAGCTCGGTATCCCCAAGCTGACATCCATGCAGCGTATTCACTCTCAGCAAGTAGTTGTTTGTAAGTATCTGTAGACACTTGCCAATGCGTACCTGAATATAGAAAATTATCAGCTGTAACGGCGCTCTCATCTATTTGCTCAACCATGTCAGTAACGATTGCTTGAAGTGCTGGTGAGCACTTTTCTACTAAAAGTTCAGAAATAAATACTTTAGGTTGCGATGGATCAGTATGTTCGTAGTGTTTAGCGTACAGTTTTTTTGCTTCAAAATGGTATTCACCACACTCTTTGTAACCTATTGCCAAAAAGTGCGCAGCTAACTTTTCAAGGTTTACTTTTTCAATATTGAATGTACGAAGTGCGATGTGGTCGTTAATAATATCGTTTTGCTGCGTTGAGCCTAACAGTGAATGAATTTTGTCAGCCGACGGGGTTACTTCAACATAATTTTGCCAAAGATTTTCAAATAATGTGTTTACATCTGTATGCATGGTCAATCCTTAAATTTGGTTACTTTATTTATTCTATTATTAAGCCCGGTGCGAGGGTTTGCGGTAGGTTCACTTTATCTGATTCAACAGAAGCTACAGGGTATGCACAGTAATCGGCTGCGTAATACGCACTTGCTCTGTGGTTACCACTGGCGCCAATACCGCCAAATGGTGCGGCACTAGAAGCGCCAGTAATAGGACGGTTCCAGTTAACAATACCTGCACGAATACGTTTTAAAAAGTGTGCGTAATCATCTTCGTTGTCAGCTAGTAACCCGGCTGATAATCCAAAGCTAGTGTTGTTAGCTTCGGCAATGGCGCTATTAAACTCAGTATATCGGTATACTTTTATTAAAGGGCCAAAATGTTCCTCATCCGGCATATCTGTAATGTGTGTTACATCAATAATACCTGGGCTAACAAAGCCTGTTCCACCTTTTAAATGTTTCAATTCAACTAAAGGGCTAGCGCCTTTTTTAATAAGCTCATTTTGCGCAGCAACCATACCAAGGGCTGCTTTTTCACTTATCATTGCGCCCATAAATGGTTGCTCTGTTGCAAAGCTATCGTCAACCACAATATTTTTAGTCGCGCTAATAAGTTTTTCTAAAATGGCATCGCCATTGGCTGAATTTTCTATAAACACACGGCGTGCACAGGTACAGCGCTGACCTGAAGTGATAAAACCTGACTGGATAATATCGTGTACTGCAGCGCTTACATCGGCTACATTTTTAACTATTAATGGGTTATTACCGCCCATTTCAAGTGCCAAAATTTTACCCGGATGGCCAGCAAATTGTTTATGTAGTAAATGTCCGGTATTAGAGCTGCCGGTAAAAAATAGCCCATCAATGTCCTGATGAGAAGCAAGGGCCTTACCGGTTTCTATTTCACCTTGGACAAGGTTTATAACACCTGCTGGTAAACCTGCTTTTAACCAAAGTGATAATGTAAACTCAGCCACATGTGGTGTTAACTCAGAGGGCTTAAATACTACGGTGTTTCCCGCTAAAATAGCCGGGACTATATGGCCGTTGGGTAAATGCCCCGGAAAGTTATATGGGCCAAAAATAGCAACAACACCGTGTGGCTTATGGCGTATAAACGCTTTTGCACCTGGCATTGGGTTTTCGGTTGTGCCTGTGCGCTCATTGTAGGCTTTAATTGAAATAGCCACTTTACCCGTCATTGCGCCCACTTCTGTGCGCGTTTCCCAAAGTGGCTTTCCTGTTTCTCGGGCTATAATAGTGGCAAATTCTTCGCTGTTTTCTTTTAACTGCTGTACGAAGTTTTCTAGTAGGGCAATTCGCGCTTCCAGCGGTGTATCGGCCCATGATAATTGTGCAGTTCTTGCTGCTTTAATAGCACTATTTACTTGATCTGCATTCGCGCCATTGCCTTGCCAAACAGTTTCTCCGTTACTTGGGTTCACAGATGTAAATGCTGGCCCTTGGCCGCTGTGCCACTGGTTATTAATTAGTTGTGTGTTCATAAGTGTATTTACAGTCGAAAGAATCGGGCTGCATCTCCTTGACTTAAATTGAGGGCGTCAGCAACGTCTTGGCTGATCACCAATGTATGTTTGGCATGGTTGTAATGTGCATGTTGAGTAAATGTAGCTCTAAAACCACTCACTCCTTGATTGCATACAGCAAGTGTATCTGAGCTTTTTTCACTAATGTGCTCAAGCTCGCCAATAGTAATTGGGCAAACTTGCGACTCTCTAACACTTCTAATATTACCAAGCTTTGCTTCTACAGTTGGGCCTGCATCAAAAAGGTCAACGTAACCTCTGTGTTCAAACCCTTCTTTTTCTAGAAGTTTTAAGGCTGGCTTGGTTTTTTCATGCACATGGCCTATGACTGCTTGAGCTTTTTTACTTAATAAGTTTACGTAAATAGGGTACTTAGGCATGAGTTCACTAATAAACACTTTATCGCCAAGGCCGACTAAATGATCGGCTTGTGGAAATTCAATACTGAAAAAATGTTCTTGTAACCATTGCCAAAATGGTGAGTGGCCGTGTTCGTCACTCACACCGCGCATTTCAGCAATGACGGTATCGGCAAAACGTTCGCTGTGCTGGGCCATAAATAAAAAGCGTGAGCGCGATAAAAAGCGGCCGGTTAAACCTTTGCGATTGTTTTCCCGTAAAAACAACGTACATATTTCAGAGCAACCGGTGTAATCATTACACATGCTCAAAATATCTACCGTGTTGTAAACATTAAGCGTAGGGGAGTGATGAACCGTTTTACCCAAATGATAATGATACAAGGGCACTGTTAATCCGACCGCCGCTTCAATTGCCGTTGTACCAATCACTTGACCGGTTTCACTGTCCTCTAAGACAAATAAATAGCTTTCATCTATCGGCTTATTAATATTTTTAGCAAAGCTTTTTTCAGCGCGGCTAATTTTGTCTTTTAACTGTTCGTCATCAACAGGTAAAGAAGTAAACCCATGGCCAGATTCGATAGCAATTTGTTTAAGCGCATCGAAATCGTTGGCTGTAATAGGACGTAATACTTGCATTTAGTGCATGCTCCAGTAGCACGGCAAGCCGTGCTAATTTAACTTTATTAACCGTTTACAACATCGTTAATTGCTTTATCGAAACGTGCTAAGCCTTCTTTAATATCTTCAAATGGGATCACTAGAGAAGGTGTAAAACGAATCACATCCATACCTGCTACTAAGTTCATTAAACCATTGTTAGCACTGGCCACTAAAAAGTCGCGTGCACGTCCTGCAAATTGCTCGTTTAATACAGCACCAATTAATAAACCTTTACCACGCACTTCGCTAAACACATTGTATTTTTCGTTTATTGCATTTAAGCCTTCTCGAAATAGTTGCTCACGTTCCTTTACGCCATTTAATACATCTTCAGTATTAACAGTATCAAAGGCAGCTTCTGCTACTGCACACGCTAGTGGGTTACCACCATAAGTTGACCCATGCGTCCCTACTTTTAGATGAGCAGCAATGTCTGTGGTTGTGATCATTGCACCGATAGGAAATCCGCCACCTAATGCTTTAGCGCTTGTTAAAATATCAGGGATAACATCTAAACCTTGGTACGCATATAAGTCACCCGTTCGGCCAACACCTGTTTGTACTTCGTCAAAAATGAGTAATGCGTTGTGCTTAGTACACAGCTCGCGTACTTTTTTAGCAAAATCGTTTGTTGGAGAAATAATACCGCCTTCACCTTGAAGTGGTTCCATCATTACAGCACATGTTTTGTCACTAATAAGTGCTTCAAATGCTGCTAGATCATTGTAATCACAATGGACAATGTCACCCGGTTTAGGACCAAAACCGTCTGAATAGGCTGCTTGACCACCTACCGTCACGGTAAAGAAAGTGCGGCCGTGAAAACCTTTATTAAATGCGATGATTTGTGATTTTTCTGCGCCAAATTTATCAAGTGCAAAGCGACGTGCTAATTTAAGTGCTGCTTCGTTCGCTTCTGCTCCCGAGTTTGCAAAGTAAACTTTTTCGGCAAACGTCGCATCAACCATTTTTTTTGCAAGGCGAAGTGCTGGTTCATTAGTCATTACATTTGATAAGTGCCAAATTTTGTCACCTTGCTCTTTAAGTGCATTAACAAGAGCAGGATGACAATGGCCTAAACAATTAACTGCGATACCGCCAGCAAAATCAATAAATTCGTTGTTATTTTGATCCCACACGCGAGAACCTTCACCGCGTACTGGAATAACAGCTGAAGGATTGTAGTTCGGTACCATTACGTCGTTAAATAAATCTCTTGTTACTTGCATCATTACACCTAAATTATATGGGCTAGATTGAAATGTTAGTTGCTAATGTAAAGAGGAGTTAAGCCATTACGCCTCAGCAAACTAATAATTATTTTATGTTGAGACTCATTATCGAAGGTTGGAAGTTAAAATTGTAGTGCTATTTTGTGAAAAATGACTAAAATAAAAATCAAAATAACGAAATTAATTGCCAATATGATAACACCTCAAGATGAAAAGCTACTTTCTATACTTAAAACAAACGCCAGAGCGAGTATTTCTGATTTAGCTAGGCTCCTTAATTTATCTCGATCTACAGTACAAAGTAGGATGCTTAAATTAGAAGAAACGGGTGTGATTAAAGGTTATAGCGTTGATTATGGCGATGCTTTTTTAAGTAAAATGGTATCGGCACATGTATCAATTAAAGTGATTCAAAAGCTGACTACAAAAACGAATATTGAATTAAAGCAAATTGATGCCATATCGCAGCTTTATGCTATTAGTGGTGAGTTTGACTTAATTGCAGTGGTCCAAGCACAGAATTTAGAAAAGTTGAGTCATTTACTCGATGATATTGGTAATTTAGATGGTGTGGAACGCACAACTTCTTCGGTTATTTTAGAGACCAAGTTTAAGCGTTAATGTATTTCATTTATGAATTTATAGCTTATTTAAGTATAGGGTTAGCGCGTTTAACAATTACTTTTTTTGCTGTATCAAGTTTTATGAAGTAGGCGTTACCCCCTATGCCCTTAAACTCCTCATCTGTGAATACAATTGTATTGTCGTCATAGAAGGTGATGGCTTCTTTTTGTGTAATGATGCCTAAATCTATTTTAGATACATCACCAGAGAAAAACTGATCATCTTCAAAGTTTTCAAATAACCAAATACTGGTAGAGTCGAGTAGCACGAGTTTTTTACGATCTGGACTTAACGCTGCCGACGTGATCCAACACAGTTTTTCCATTGTTGTACAGGTTTTAAAAGATCCAATTAATTGCGCTTTAAAGTTAGCTGCGTGGTCGCCTACTTTGTATAGATTTGTAATGCCATCAAAAGGCTCAGTGCGATTTTTTGTGAATAAATATAGGTGGCGACCCAGAGCTACAAACGCCTCAAGATCAAAATTACGATTGCTTGGTTTTATTGGGCTGCCATCCATTTCAGGGTAGGTAAACTTTATTATTTCGGCCTTTGTTGAGTCGGTTTTAATATCGATTGGATTCTCTATTTTATAAATAGTTAGCCAACGTCTATCATTTTTATTGTTACCAAAATCACCTAAAAAGAAATGACCAAATTTATTTTGCGTCATGTCTTCCCAATCAATGTTTTTAGCATTTGAGACTAAAATTTCTTGCGCAATCGAACCATCTTTATTCAAGCGGTAAAGCTTAGGTTCGTCGCCACCGTCGTTAATTGCCCACAAGCGATTACGCTTATCAAATTCAATGCCTGATATTTCTTTAAGCTTAGGATCGAATGTGATTTCTTTTTTACTGTATAGGGTATAAATTGAACTAAGGGTAGACACTATTGCAACTATAAAAATAACAGCCATAGTTAATAAAATGCTTTTTTTCAACATGAAATTTACGATATTTCAGAGTGTTAACTTGCTGTGTATTATCACTTAAGTGAATACGTAACTAAAGCAGTTTATCAAACAAGTTATTTGGTCGGCTTGAATTGATTTATCAGAGTATTAGAGATAAATATTAAATGCCTACAATTGCTCTAATTGGTTTAAAAATTGCTCTATGTTGTGTATGTCATTCTTAATGTCTATGTTTTCATATTTTATGCACTAATAAAGTGCGATAAAAAGATTGCTTGCACTGTAATAAAGCGTAAACAAAAATTTGCTTTACTACGGTAAGCTCAAAGTTTGAATGAATACAATCCCACATCGCCAACTTTAAAACAGGCCCTGTGGCAATAATTAAATACCTTTTACTGTTTAGTTGGAGCCTACTATGTTGCATAAACGTTTTTTTAAAACAAAAGATGAAGCGGAAATCACCTTCGAATTTGCTCACCCGGACGCGCAAGAAGTCTGTTTAATTGGTGAATTCAATAGTTGGCAACCCGTGCCAATGAAGCTTAATAAAAAACAAGGTGTGTTTAAATGCAAACAACGCCTTCCCCTAGATCAACAGTACCACTTTCGTTATTTGATAAATGGCGAATTTTGGGATAACGATCATAAAGCGGACGCTTATGAGGCTAACAGTTTTGGCACTGAAAATAGTATTGTAAATACCCAACGTATCAATTAAGGCCTGTAAATGAATGAACTTTCGCAGTTGTTTTACTTACATGGCATTGGTTATGAATTTACCAAGTACACAGGCGAGCAAATATTTTTTAGTGAAGATACCCGTAAGCGTGCCTTGCAATGCTGCGGAATCAATACTTACGATCATAACAAAATAGCTCAATTAAATTACAAGCTTGATGTACTGCCTTGGATGCAATTGTTGCCAAATGTAAGCTTAGTTGAACAAACAGACTGTTATTTAAAAGTTAAAATAGATGACAGACAACTTGGCCAAACTGCATCAGTAAGTGTTGCACAACTGGGTATACAGTGTGAGTTTACTGACCTTACTAATTTAACAGTCACAGGTGAATACCACTTCAATGGTGCCCGTTACATTGAAATTGCGCTTCCTATACCAGTCATGCCTGCAGGGTATTACCAAGCGAGTATTAATGTAGGCGAACACCATTCAAGCACCGAAATTTGGTCTGTACCTGAGCGTGTTTTTCAGGTTGAAGATACAAAAAAAACGGGTTTGTCGATTCAGTTATATACGCTTAAAAACAATGAAAGATTAGGAATTGGAGACTTTTCAGACTTACTTACGCTTGTAGATTTATGCAGTGAGCATAATATGGATTACATTTTGCTCAACCCTCTGCATTTGTTGTTCTGCGACATGCCTGAGCGTGCAAGCCCATACAGCCCTAATAGTCGTGCTTTACTAAACCCTTTATATATATCGATTGGTTTATGTGAAGACAGTAAAAATAATGCTGAAATCACAAAAATTATGCAAAGTAATGAAGCTACTTTACTTCTAAATAACAGTAAACAGTTTATTAATTACGAGAATGTTAGTTGCGTTAAATACAAATTGTTTAAGGCACTGTATAACCACTTCGAATTAACAGCCAGCAAACTACGCCGTGACGCATTTAATGCTTTTTGCGACAAACATCAGCCAACGTTACAAACTTTAGAATCAAAAAATCCTCTTTTCGACTATTACCTTCAGTGGCAAGCGCATTTACAACTTGGTTTATGTCAAGCGCGTTGTGTGCAGGGGGGTATGAAAATAGGTTTGATTAATGATTTAGCTGTTGGGTGCGCCGGCGACGGTGTTGAGTTCAAATCACAACAATCATTATTTGCTGATAATGCCAGTGTGGGCGCACCACCTGACCCTTGGGCTGAAGGTGGTCAAAATTGGGGGTTGCCGGCTTTAAACCCGCAAAGTTTAGCACATGATAACTACTCGTTTTACCGTTCATTAATTCGTGAAAATATGCAGAATGTAGGCGGGTTAAGAATCGACCATGTTATGGCTATTCGTCGTTTATGGTGGTGTTTTGAAAATAACGGTCAGCAAGATGGTTGCTATATTTATTACCCCTTTGAACATTTGCTGGCTATTTTGAAAATAGAGTCGCATATTAATCAAAGTATAGTTATAGGCGAAGATTTAGGCATTGTTCCACCAGAGGTAAAGCATGCTTTGTCATGCAGTGGTATTTTTTCAAACAGTTTATTTTATTTTGAAAAGCATAACGACGGTGACTTTTTACCGGTACACAAATTACCCGCTCAGTGTTTATTAATGATTGCAAACCACGATGTACCTCCATTTACAGGCTGGTGGCAGCACGATGACATAGCTATAAAGCTAAAATACCAATTAATTGACAACGCACAATCAACGCAATTAACCGACCAAAGAGCTGATGAGCAAATACGGTTGCTGCGTTTTATTAATGCTTCCGCTGGGCTTAAATTAACCATACACAGCGATGCTAAGTCGGTTTATGGTGCACTTAGTCAGTGCTTAGCTGGCTCAGACTCTCGGTTGTTTGCTTTACAAATAGATGATTTAGATGAACAGCAATACCCGGTGAATATTCCTGGTACAGACAAAGAGTATCCAAATTGGCGACGTGTATTAACACATACATGTGAAGAAATTTTTGCAAACAACGCCACGCTTTTAGCTGCAATCGATTCAATAAGGAAAGGTTAAATGAGCAGTACAGCTTCAAATAGTTCGGTATTATCTAAATCTCAAAACGCTGACTACGATGCGCAAGTTAATGCGCTTAGCACGGGACGATTTAAAGACCCATTTAGCTTTTTAGGTGCACATAAAGTAAATGAATCAAATGCAGAGGTGCGTTTATATTTACCCGATGCACAAAGCGCTTCTCTAACAATAAATAACAAATTAGTCGAAACACAACGATATAAGCAAAGTGACTTATTTATAGCCTATATAAGCCAGTTACCTGACTCGCCTTATTTATGTACTGCCCAATATAGCGACACTTCGAGTACGTTTTTTGATGAGTATAGTTTTAAAAGTGAGCTTGATACTGATGCCATGTACTTATTTAACGAAGGCAGCTTAGAGCATGCATACTTGCACTTTGGTGCACATTTCACTAACCAGCAAGATGTAGATGGCGTTCGCTTTTGTTTATGGGCACCTAATGCCGCCAGTGTTTCTGTTATTGGCGAGTTCAATTTTTGGCAAGCAAACCGGCATTTCATGCGTTTTCATCCTGCCAGTGGTGTTTGGGAATTATTTGTTCCCGGACTCAAAGCAGACATGTGCTACAAATTTGCTATCACAGCGCAAAGTGGTGAGGTAATAGAGAAAGCAGACCCTTATGCTTTTAAAATGCAACAGGCACCAGGTACCGCAAGTGTTCTGCAGTTCAAACCAGAAGCAATAACTCTAAGTGAACAAGCAATCAGCAATAGGCAAAAGCGCAATCATATAGACGCACCAATCAGTATTTATGAGGTGCACTTAGCGTCGTGGCAGCGTGGTGAAGATAATCGTTATTTGAGTTATATCGAGCTTGCCGACAAACTCGTAGGCTACGCGCTTGAAATGAACTTTACCCACTTGCAGCTTATGCCCATAAGTGAATATCCGTTTGACGGTTCATGGGGATATCAGCCAGTCGGATTATTCGCGCCGACCAGTCGTTTTGGTGATTACAACAGCTTTAAGTATTTTGTAGAGCAATGCCATAAATACAACGTAGGTATTTTACTTGATTGGGTTCCGGGGCATTTTCCAAGCGATCCCCATGGTTTACATCGATTTGATGGTACACACTTGTACGAACATGCCGACATGCGCCAAGGCTTTCATCCAGATTGGAACACGTATATTTATAATTATGATCGCCCAGAAGTTAAGAGCTTTTTAATTTCTAATGCAATGTATTGGCTTCATCAATTTGGCTTAGATGGTTTGAGGGTTGATGCCGTTGCGTCAATGCTGTACTTAGATTACAGCCGCAAAGAGGGAGAGTGGATACCTAATTGTTATGGCGGTCGCGAAAACCTCGGTGCCATTGAGTGCCTCAAACAAGTTAATTTACGCAGTTATAAAAACAACCCTGGCATTATGATGGTGGCAGAAGAGTCGACTGCTTGGCCGGGAGTCACACAAAGTGTAGAGCATAATGGCTTAGGTTTTGGCTATAAATGGAATATGGGGTGGATGAACGACAGCTTATTATATATGCAGCGTGATCCACTTTTTAAGCAACATCACCATCATGAAATTACGTTTTCGATGGTGTATGCATTTAGTGAAAACTTTATTTTACCGCTTAGCCATGACGAAGTTGTTCATGGGAAAGGCGCGCTAATTGAAAAAATGCCAGGCGATGATTGGCAAAAATTCGCAAATTTACGTGCTTATTATGCATTTATGTGGGCACACCCAGGCAAAAAGTTATTATTTATGGGTGGTGAAATAGCTCAACGGGCTGAGTGGGGGCATGATCATTCTATTGATTGGCATTTGCTAGAACATGAAAGTCATAAAGGTATAAAGCAGACAGTAAAAACGTTAAATCAGGTCTATAAAAATCAACCCGCGCTTTATGAACTTGATTCAAGTGCCGCAGGTTTTGATTGGATTGATAACAATAATAACGAGCAAAGCATTTTAAGTTTTGTACGTTATGCTAAAAATGCCCATGACTTTATAGTTGTGATTGCAAACTTTACGCCTATGTCATATCAAGAATATACCTTGGGCGTTCCGAGCAAAGGCGTTTATAAAGTAATCATGAACACCGATGAAAGCGATTTTTTTGGTTCGGGTATTAAAGTATCGCATAACCAATCAAATACAGTTGTCACTAACGATAATCCTCAACATGGTTTTAACCAAAGCATCACGATTGCTATGGGTGGCTTAACCACAATATATTTGCAAAAGGTACAAGATGAGTAATCAATTTGAAGTCACTCACGGCCTTGTTGAGCCCCTCGGATCAAGCTTGCATGCAAATGGTGTTAATTTTTCATTGTATTCGCCAAATGCGACACAAGCGTATGTGTGTTTATTTGATAAAAGTGGCCACTCTGAAATACTTAAAGTGGCTATGAATATAAACGAAGGCGGTATATGGAGTGTTCATATTGCACCGCTTAATACTGGGGCACTGTATGGGTTTAGGGTTGAGGGTGAATACAATCCAAATACTGGGATGCTATTTAATGAACATAAATTATTAATTGACCCTTACGCAAAAGATTTATTTGGTGAGTTTACATGGAGTGAGCGCCATTATGGACAAATGCCGATAGGCACCAAAAGTACGGTTAACAATGCCATTGATATACCAAAATCAAAAGTGTCATCACTTGTTTCATATGAACATAAAAAACCGAATCACAGGTGGTCGCAAACAGTCATTTATGAGTGTCATGTAAAAGGGACTACGTGTCGTCACCCTCAAATACCTAAAGCTTTGCAAGGTAAGTTTTTAGGATTGAGCCATCCGTTTTTTATTGAACATTTAAAAAGCTTTGGAGTAACAGCAATAGAGCTACTCCCTGTGCATGCTTTTATTAGCGAGCAATTTTTAACAGGCAAAGGCCTACAAAATTATTGGGGGTATAACACGCTTAACTTTTTTACTCCTCATAAAGACTATTTAGTAAACGACGATATTAACGAGTTTAAACAGATGGTTAAGGAGCTTCATGCTGCAGATATCGAAGTTATTTTAGATGTTGTTTATAACCATACAGCCGAAGCGGGCAACGATGGTCCTATTTTGTCATTGCGTGGGTTAGACAACCTTGCTTACTACCGCACAGCAGAAGCACAACCTAATGTATACATAAACGATACGGGGTGTGGCAATACTATTAATATTGATCACCCAAAAACGTTGCAGCTAGTGCTCGATAGCTTGCGATATTGGGTTGAAGTAATGGGTGTTGATGGCTTTAGGTTTGATTTAGCAACAATACTCGGTCGCTCTAAATCAGGATTTAGTTCAGCGCATACGTTTTTGCAAACCATTGCTCAAGACCCTGTTTTAAACAAGGTAAAGTTAATTAGTGAACCATGGGATATTGGCCCGGGCGGTTATCAACTTGGGGCTTTTCCTCCACCTTGGCGAGAGTGGAATGACCAATACCGAGATGTAATTCGTCGTTTTTGGAAAAGTGAGGAAGGCATTATAGCCAGTGTAGCTAAACGCTTGCATGGATCGTTTGATATATTTGAGCACAGCCAACGTGGCCCATTAAACAGTATTAATTTCATAACCAGTCATGATGGATTTACGCTGGCAGATTTAGTGAGTTACGAGCATAAACACAACGAAGCAAATGGTGAGAATAACAGAGATGGCCACAGTGCTAATTACTCATTTAATTGCGGAGTAGAAGGTTTTAGCAATGATGAAAAAATAACCGCATTAAGATTACAACAACAAAAAAACTTTTTGCTTACATTAATTCTTTCTAAAGGTGTTCCTATGATTACTGCTGGCAGTGAAATAGGGCACTCGCAAGGAGGCAATAACAATGCATATTGTCAAAATAATCGTACGAGTTGGCTTGCTTGGAAAGAATCACAACTTAATCATTCATTAACTCAATTTATAGACGATGCACTTAAAATTAGGCGTGCGCACAGCGCATTCAAACACAGTGTATTTTTAGAAGACATAGATGAGCGTTTTACCGTTAAATGGTTTACCGAAACAGGAAAAACCATGACAGATTCGCATTGGCATGAAAATTCGCGTCAATTTTTAATGTACAGCTTACTTGATAAGCAAAATAAGCATGCGTTACTTATTGTATTTAATGCCAGTAAAAAAAGTATTTTTTGCCAGCTACCTGCATCACCTATTAATGCACCGTGGCAATTGGTTTTATCAAGTGTAAATAATGCATCTTTAATAACTCACCAAGATGCAACCGTTGAAATTTCTGCACAGAGTAGTTGGGTTTTTAGTGCTAACTTAGAGGACGTAGCTAATGGCTAAGCAAGTTGAACAAGTATGTGTTGTAAAAGGGTGGCAAGAAGGCCCTGTGATTGACGAAAGCACCTTAAAAGATGATTTAACACGCCATTTTTATTACACCCTAGGTCGAGATAAAGTCGGCGAATCGCAGCTTTATTTATACCATGCATTAGCATTAACGATCCGCGATCGTTTGGTTGCGCGGTGCCGAGAAACTAATAAAAAAATAAAACAGCAAAAAAGCAGAAAAACGAGTTACCTTTCACTTGAATTTTTAATGGGGCGCGCACTGGGCAATGCGGTATTAAATCTTGATTTAGAAGATCAAGTTTCATCGGCATTGCAAGAGTACTGCACTAAAATTGAAACAATTGAAGATGCAGAGCACGACGCGGGTCTTGGTAACGGTGGCTTAGGGCGCTTAGCGGCATGTTTTTTAGATAGCTGCGCAAGTTTAGCTCTACCCGTTGTTGGTTATGGTATTCGTTATGAATACGGAATGTTTAACCAATCAATCAGTGACGGTAATCAAATAGAGCAACCCGATAATTGGCTACGCGAAGGGCATCCTTGGGAGCTGAGTGCCCCCGAGCATTCTAAGCGTATTAAGTTTGGTGGTTATGTAAATAGTTATACCGATAAACAGGGTCGAGAGCACCGCCAGTGGGTTAGTAGCCATGATGTGTTAGCAGTGCCTTACGATGTGCCCATTCCTGGTTATAAAAATAATATAGTAAATACACTACGCTTATGGAAATCAGAAGCGACTGACGAATTTAACCTAACCGAATTTAATGCAGGTAGTTACTCCGAAGCGGTTGCACAAAAAAACTTAGCCGAACAAATTACCATGGTACTTTACCCTAACGACAGCAGTGAAAATGGTAAAGAGCTACGACTACGCCAACAATACTTTTTATCATCAGCAAGTATTCAAGATATTGTTGATCAATGGGTGAATGATCATGGTGAAAGCTTTACTGACTTTGCTGATTACCATGTTTTTCAATTAAACGATACACACCCAAGTATTGCAGTTGCAGAACTCATGCGTGTTTTAGTTGATGATTACGAGCTCGACTGGGATGATGCATGGCAAATAACTACAAAAACAATGGCCTACACAAACCATACATTATTGCCAGAAGCGTTGGAGAAATGGTCAGTTTCATTATTTTCAAAATTGTTACCACGCATTTTAGAAATAGTATTTGAGATAAACGCACGTTTTTTAGCAGACGTTGCACAGCATTGGCCTGGTGATGTTGATAAACAGCGAGAGCTATCACTGATAGAAGAAGGTGGCGAACCGCAAATTCGCATGGCTTATTTAGCCATTGTGGGTAGCTATTCAGTTAATGGTGTTGCTGCACTGCATACAGAACTATTAAAAGCCGGTTTATTTAAAGAGTTTTATGCACTATGGCCAAATAAGTTTAATAACAAAACCAATGGGGTTACACCTCGCCGCTGGCTTGCCCATTGTAACCCAACCTTGAGTGAATTGATTAGTGAGAAAATAGGCAGCGATTGGATACGCGACTTTGCTCAAATAAATCAGTTACGCCGTTTTTATGATGACACATCATTTCAAACACAGTGGCAAAACGCCAAAGTAATAAACAAACAACGTTTAGTTGATTTAGTTAAAGAGCGCTGTGGTGTAGAGTTTGATGTGTCTATGATGTTTGACGTACAAGTTAAACGTATTCATGAGTACAAGCGTCAGCTACTAAATATCCTCCATGTTATCCATTTATATGACCGCATTCGTCGTGGCGACACGCAAGGACTCGTGCCTCGTTGTGTTTTACTCGGTGGTAAAGCTGCACCGGGTTATTACATGGCTAAAAAAATAATTAAGCTAATCAATAATGTAGCAGATGTAATCAATAAAGACCCACTAGCGTCATCGTACTTACGCGTGGCTTTTTTACCTAATTATAATGTCACAGCCATGGAAGTTATTTGTCCCGCTACTGATTTGTCTGAGCAAGTCTCAACAGCCGGTAAAGAAGCTTCAGGCACAGGCAATATGAAGTTTATGATGAATGGTGCATTAACTATTGGCACGTTAGATGGTGCCAATATCGAAATTAGAGATGCTGTTGGTGCTGATAATTTCTTCTTATTTGGCGCTGAAGCGCATCAGATTGATGATATTAAATCGCGTTATAACCCCGCACATTTAATTGAGCAAAATAGCGATTTAGCCAATGTCATGCATTTGCTAGAAAGCGGACACTTTAATTTATTTGAACCTTGCCTATTTGACGATGTAATTAACGCAATTAAGAGCCCACACGATCCATGGCTTGTTGCACACGATTTCGAAAGCTACGTATCTGCACAAAAGCAAGTAGATAAAGCCTATGCTGATCAAGCTTATTGGACGCAAATGAGTATTTTAAATACCGCTGCCAGTGGCATATTTTCAAGTGATAGGACCATAAGCCAATACAGTGACGACATTTGGCATTTAACCCCACTCAATACTAGTGACACTGACTCAACGACAGCTACCAGTAAAGCCACTAAAAGTTAGATAAATGGAGAGAAAAGTATGCCTAATTATGCAAATCGCTACATAAGTAGCCTAACTAGAGAAACGTATGCGTTAATACTTGCTGGTGGTCGTGGTTCTCGCCTGCACGAATTAACCGATTGGCGTGCAAAGCCAGCCGTATACTTTGGTGGTAAACACAGAATTATTGATTTTCCTTTGTCTAACTGTATTAACTCGGGTGTTAGGCGTGTGGGTATAGCAACACAATATAAATCTCACTCACTTATTCGCCACGTAAATCGAGCTTGGGGACACTTTAAAAAGGAATTGGGTGAATCGGTTGAAATATTACCTGCATCACAACGCCATGGTGATGAATGGTATTGCGGTACCGCCGATGCTGTTTTTCAAAATATGGATATTATTCGTCATGAGTTGCCTAAATATGTAATGATTTTATCAGGCGACCACGTTTATCGTATGGATTACGGTGCATTGCTTGCTGAGCATGTTCAAAAAGGGGCCGATATGACCGTGTGTTGTATTGAAGTACCCGTTGAAGAAGCTGCAGATACCTTTGGCGTGATGACGGTAGATGAAGAAAGCCGTGTTTGCCGTTTTGATGAAAAGCCAGCTATGCCAAGCTCAGTGCCAGGCAAGCCGGGTACATGTTTAGCATCCATGGGTAACTACATATTTAATACTGAGTTCTTATTTGAGCAACTCAAGAAAGATGCAGAAAATGAAGGCTCAGGCCGCGATTTTGGGCATGATATAATCCCTGCAATTATTGAAGAGCATAACGTTTTTGCATTTCCATTTAGAGACCCTCAACAGGAAGGTCAACCTTATTGGCGCGATGTAGGAACACTCGACTCATTTTGGGAGGCTAATATGGAGCTTGTTATGCCAGAGCCTCAACTTGACCTATACGACCCAGCGTGGCCAATTTGGACATACCAAGAGCAATTACCTCCCGCTAAATTTATATTTGATGATGACGACAGACGAGGAATGGCCCTTGATTCTACTGTTTCTGGTGGGTGTATTATTTCGGGTTCGGCAGTAAGAAAATCATTGTTGTTTTCTAACGTGCATGTGCGCTCATTTTGTGAAATTGAGCAATCGGTTATTTTACCGGGTGCTATTATTAACCGCGGTTGTAAAATTAAACGTGCAATAATAGACAGAAGTTGTGAAATACCAGCAGGGCTTGAAATAGGCTTTGATCGCAAAACAGATGAAGAGAATGGCTTTAGGGTATCAAAAAAAGGCATTGTACTTGTTACGCGAGAAATGCTTAGTGAACTTGCTAAAAAATTAGAACGTCAAACACAAGAAAATAAGAAACTAGCTTAATACAGAGTTAGGTAAAAACAAGCTTGCCCTGAAGCGGGCGAGCTTATTAAAACAAAGGAAGCAGTAAATTAATGCATGTATTAATGGTGGGTGCAGAAAACGATGCGTTACCTGGCGCTAAAGTAGGGGGTGTAGCAGATGTAGTTCGTGATGCACCTAAAGCTCTTGCAAAGCAAGGCGTATCGGTAGATGTGGTGATCCCAGATTATGGATTTGAGCCATTAAATAGGCATTACATAGGTGAAGTAACGGTAGCCTTTAATGCTCAATCTCATGTATTGACCTTGTTTAAAGTGGATCAAACAAAAAATAACATAACCCAAATTGTGATAAGTCATCCAATGTTTAGTGAATCGGGTAGTGTTTATTGTAATGATGCACCGGGCAGGCCATTTGCAACCGATGCAACAAAATTTGCGCTATTTAATGCCGCGGTTTGCGAAGCATTATTGCAAGGGTTACTAAAACACCCTAATACGTTGCATTTGCATGATTGGCATAGTGCATGTGTTGCTGTTCTCTTAAAGTTTGAACCGCGTTACAGCCCACTAATTGATATACATTTAGCCTATACAGTACACAATTTAGCACTACAAGGAATAAGACCTTTTAAGCACGATGAGTCGAGCTTAGAGGCTTGGTTTCCATCACTAAGTTATAACGGCCAACACTTGTGTGATCCAAGGTACACAAATTGTTTTAACCCAATGCGAAGCGCTATTAATTTAGCAGATAAAATTCATTTAGTGTCGCCTACCTATAGCCAAGAAGTACTTAAGCCAAGTAATTATAACGATGGCTTTTTTGGTGGTGAAGGGCTTGAGCACGATCTCCAAAATGCAGCTAATCTAGGGAAAGTCGTCGGCATTTTGAATGGCTGTGAATACCCTGGGCCTGAAGTAATAAAGGCAGATATTAATGAGCTGTACAGCGAGGCTGAAAAAAGTTTATTTAGTTGGATGGGTAATAGCGAACAGCTTGAAAGCGGTCACTACATTGCACACCAACGATTGAAACAGTTTAAAGCAACCCCACATAACGGCCCACTAGTAACTAGCGTAGGTAGACTTACAGAGCAAAAAGTATTGCTATTGTGCCAGTCTTTAAATGGTGAACTTGCTATAGACGCAGTATGTAATAGTATTAATGAGTACGGTGGGCGTTTAATTATATTAGGCTCTGGCGATAAAGTGTTAGAAGCCGTGTTCACAAAAGCTATGACGCGTAACGAAAACTTATTATTTTTAAAAGGTTATGCACAAAAAGTAGGCGACTTAATGTATCAATTAGGTGATTTATTTTTAATGCCTAGTTCGTTTGAACCGTGTGGAATTAGCCAAATGCTGGCAATGCGTGCAGGTCAACCTTGTTTGGTGCATAGCGTTGGCGGATTAAAAGATACAGTAAAACACAACGAAAATGGGTTTAGTTTTAACGGCGCAACATTACTTGAGCAAACACATAGTTTGCACGTATGCCTAGCTGAAACGCTAGCATTTTATAAACAATATCCAAAAAAATGGCAGCAAATAAAATCTAATGCAAAAGCAGTACGCTTTTCGTGGTCGCAGGTTGCAAGTGATTACATTTCAACCTTGTACCGATAAAGTTTATGTAATTTAACTTAAGCGAAGTGACATTTTAGATTATTTACGCTATTAATAACTTGGTATTAATGGATTTAAATAAAGTAGGTAAAGTGTCTGTATTTGTTGCAAGGCAAGCAATTTTCAATCGGCGTCAAAAAGTAGTTGCGTATGAGCTGCTTTTTAGGGACAGCCCTAAAAACTTTTTTCCAGATATAGCCGAGGGACAGGCAACTGCGCGGCTTATTATGGAAAATCAGCTTAATTTGGGTACACGCCATATCACCTCAGGTAAAAAAGCACTTATCAACATTGGGCCAGAATCTTTAGAGCTTGACCTATGTGCCTTTTTACCATGCCAAGACGTTGTAATAGAGCTGCTTGAGAGCATAGAGCCCACCGATACAAATTACGAGTTATGCCGAGAGCTATTTCATAGTAATTTTAATCTCGCCCTTGATGATTTTGTTTATAAACCGCAATGGGATCGTTTTTTAAAGCTCGTTAAACTCATAAAATTTGATATAACCATAACCCCATTAGACGAAATTCACCCTATTATAAAAAAGCTTAAAGATCACAAACAAATTAAGTTGCTGGCCGAAAAAATAGAAACACAACAAGAATATGAAGTTGCCGCTGGTATGGGCTTTGATTACTTTCAAGGTTATTTTTTTGCAAAACCCACCATGATGAAGCATAACGACATTGATTATAACTACGGGTTAGTTGTGGCTATTTACGCTGAGATAATGAAACCTAATCCAGACCTAACGGCAATAGCACAATTGTTTGAACTTGATGCAGCACTAGCTTATAAATTATTGCGTTTAATTAATAGCGGTGTGTTTCCAATACAAAGTAAAATTGCGTCGTTAAAGCAAGCGCTTGTTTATTTAGGACAGGAGCGTTTAAAAAAGTTTGTTAGTTTAATCGTGACAGCTCACACTGCCGGTAAAAAACCTGCAGAGCTAATGCAAGTGTGCGTGGTGCGTGCCCGTTTTTGTGAATTGATTGCTAAAAAAGTGGCCAAGCATCAGTCAGGAGAGGCTTTTTTAACCGGCTTGTTTTCACTCCTTGATGCTATTTTAGATCAACCAATGAGCTTATTGGTTGAAAAGTTACCTTTTCAAGATGATATAAAAGCAGCCCTGCTTGAAGAAAAAAACACACTGTATTACATTTTAAAAGTTGTTAAAGCATACGAAACCGGCAGCTGGTGGGCACTCGAACAAGCAGTTATATTTTTAAATATACAAAGTGATATACTACCAGAGCTTTACCAAATGTCGGTTGACTGGGCCGACAGCTATAAAAATAATATTTAACGGAAAACAGCTTTAATGCGAAATTATAATATGGACTTTATTCGCGGCATTGCCGTGCTTGGCTTAGTGTTTATGAATGGCTATGCTTTTGGTTTTATGGAATTTGGTTATGTGCCATTAACCACCCCCCCTGTAAGCGACACCCTCATTCAATATATGAATATACTGTTTATAGAAGGCCGATTTAGAACGCTGTTTAGCCTACTTTTTGGCGCAGGTTTATATATTCAATGGCAGCGCTATAAGTCATCAGTTCAAATAAAGAGCAGATTATATTGGCTAATAATTTTTGGCCTCATACACGGCTTTTTACTTTGGGCTGGTGATATTTTGTTTGTTTATGGTGTATCTGGCTGGTTTATTATTAAATATTTAGACACCGACAACCCCAAGCTATTGCAAAGAGGGCTTGAGTTTACTGCTCTCTCAGCAGTAGTTACATTTTTAGTGTTATTGAGTATTCCTGACGATCAGACTTATCGTGATTCTGCCAAGTTTATCGAGTTATTTAGCCCTCATTACAGTGACTATTTTAATGAAAATCTTTATATAAATATTCTTATGCTAATAACAGTACCGCTAATGACGATGTGGATGTGCGTTGGCATTATGCTAATAGGTATTTACGCGTACAAAGAGGGAGTTTTTAGCAAAGGTTTATCAACTCAGCAGTTGCGGATATGTACAGTAGGTGTACTTATTTCTTGTATTATAAGATTAAACACATCAACGCTTACCGGTGGCTTGGGTTTTAGTTTACAAGAAATTTCTAACATGTTCGCCGCCCTGTTTATGGCTGGGCTTTATATTCATTTAATCGTTAAGTTTTGTGGCAATAGCCCACAGTTTGGCAAACTAATACAGCAGGCGGGTCGCATGGCATTCACACTATATATAAGCCAAACCGTTATGCAATTGCTTATTTATAGAGTGTTATTTCCAGAGTGGATACTTAGCTTTAATAGAATAGATTACTGGTTAGTTGCCGCTAGCTTAGTTGCTGCGCAGTTATTATTTACGTTATTTTACAGTTGTTATTTTAAACAAGGGCCGCTTGAAGTGCTTTGGCGTAAATTAACCGACATTAAATCGGCGGCATAACTCGCATTTTTAGGTGGTTTGGGTATACACTAGCGACCCTAAAAAATTAATACCATTAAGTGATATGACCGAATTAAAACGTTTAAATAAATTTATTAGTGAAACAGGTTTTTGTTCACGCCGTGAAGCCGATAAATATATTGAGCAAGGTCGTGTGTCAGTTAATGGTAATTCGCCAGAAATGGGCGTAAAGGTTGCAGCAACCGATGTCGTATTGGTCGATGGAAAACCATTAAAAACGCCACCTAAACGCGTTTATATTGCTTACAATAAACCAGTTGGTATAACGTGTACAACCGAGCGAAAAATACAAAGCAATATTGTTAAAGCGGTTAATTATCCCGATCGTATATTTCCAATTGGGCGATTAGATAGACCCTCTGAAGGATTAATCTTTTTAACCAACGAAGGCGATATTGTTAACAAAATTTTGCGTGCGGGTAATAACCACGAAAAAGAATATGTAGTCACCGTAGACAAACCACTTAATCGCCAATTTGTATCTAAAATGGCCAACGGCATTCCTATTTTAGATACTGTTACCAAAAAGTGTAAGGTTACACAAACAGCCCCTAAAGAATTTAAGATTATTTTAACCCAGGGATTAAATCGCCAAATTCGTAGAATGTGCGAGTATTTAGGTTACGAGGTTGTTACTTTAAAGCGCACTCGCATAATGAATGTAACGTTAAAAGGCTTAAAAGTAGGGCAGTGGCGTCATTTATCAGATGTTGAAATGGCGCAAATTAACGACTCGATTGCGGACTCAGGAAAAACTCAAGAGCATTCTTTAGATACTAATAAGGTTGCGGATAAAAACGTTGGGGTGTCGCCCAAGCGCGACTTTCAGGGTGAAAACCCGCGCCGTAATAAACAAAAAGAGCAAGGTGGCGAGCAAAAAAATAATCGCGCTAAAGCACCTTATCAAAAGCGTTCTACAACCTATGTCGGTAAATCAAAAACGGCAAAAGCAAATAGTGCATCTAGCAATAAAGCAGGCGCACGCACAAAGCTAAGTTTAAAAAAATAAGCTAAACAATTACCATTATATCTGTTTAAGTTATAAAAAATGCCACAGTTTACGCTGTAGCATTTTTATTTAGATAAACACTTAATATGTCGTTATTTACTTGGTTCGTATTCAATTCTAAAAATCATAGTATATAAAACAGGCACTACTATTAGTGTCAATATAGTGGCAAAGCCTAAACCAAACATAATAGTGACCGCCATTGATTGAAAAAACACATCAAATAGTAATGGGATCATACCCAGTATTGTGGTTATTGCTGCCATTGCGACAGGACGCACACGGCTTACGCCAGATTCGAACACTGCTTGATATGGCGATTTACCATCGCGAAGCTCAAGGTTTATTTGATCGACTAACACTATACCGTTTTTAATTAGCATGCCGCTTAAACTTAATAACCCAAGTAGGCCCATAAAACTAAACGGTGCGTTCATAGCTAATAAACCGGCACTTACACCTATAATTGCTAATGGTACCGTAGCCCAAATTACAAGAGGCTGTTTTAAAGAATTAAAAAGTAAAACAGTTATAGCAAACATAGCTAAATAGCCTAGCGGTAAAGAGCCGAATATTGCTTTTTGAGCCTTACTAGATGATTCATATTCGCCGCCCCATTCTAAAGAGTAGCCATGAGGTAGCTCTATAGATTCAATGGGGCCTCGTACTCGGGCAAATAATTTAGCGGCTGTTTCGTCGCCTAATACATTTTGATCGGCCATTATCGTAATTGTTCGCTTTCTATCGCGACGCATTATTAGGCTATCTTCCCATTCAACTATAAACTCATCAACTACTTGCGTTACAGGCACAAATACACCTAAAACAGGGCTGTATATTTGTAAATCATGAACGCTGTCTACATTTAGGCGCTCATTCGCAGGTGAGCGAGCAATAATAGGTAAAAGCTGGGTTCCATCACGATATACACCGACTTGTTTACCCGAAAGGCTTGTAAGCAGCACATCATCCAGGTCTGATTTACTGATCCCTAAACGTCGCGCTTTTTGCTCGTTAAACTGTGGGCGAATCATTTTAGTACGTGCACGCCAATCGTTTCGGATATTAAACGCGCCGTCGTCTTGCGACATTAGTTTTTCAGCCTCTGCAGCGAGTTTTCTCAGAATAACAGGATCTGGGCCGGTAAAACGAGCTTCTATTTTTGCATCAGTTGAAGGACCAATTTCCATTGGTTTTATCTTTAGCTCGGCTGATAACGCTGAGTTTTGTGAATAATCTCGTACTTTTTGCATGACGACTGCAACAGCTTCGCGGTCTTTTACTCTTATGATAAGTTGTCCATAAGACGAATAAGACTTTTGAGGCGCATAAGTTAGCATAAAGCGCGGCGCACCTTGGCCTGTCGTGCTTGTTACTTCTTCTACAAGTTCTTCTTTTTGCAAATAGTGTTCAAGCTTTTTAATACCGTCTATTGTTGCGCGTATATCTGAACCTTGTTGTTGCCAGTAATCTACGTAAAACATAGGTGTGTTAGAGGCCGGGAAAAACGACTGCTTAACCGAGCCAAACCCCACTACTGCACTGCAAAGTAATACAACCATGAGGATCATAGTTGATTTACGGTAATGCATTGCTAAATCTAAGAGTGTTTTATAGCCTGTAAAAATAAATCCTTGGTATGGGTCGTTATCTGAATCGTCTCCGGTATTTTTATCTTTTTTAAACTCATTTTCTGAAAACATAAGGTTTGCAAAAAATGGCGTTAAGGTAATAGCGGTTATCCAGCTGAGTAACAACGATATGAATAACACCCAAAATAAGCTGCCGGCAAACTCACCCGTTGCGTCAGAACTCAAACCAATTGGCGCAAACGCAGTAATGCCTATGATGGTCGCACCCAATAATGGCCACTTGGTCTGCTCTACAATATTAACAGCGGCTTTAAGTTTAGTTTGACCCCGTTTTAAGTTAATTAATATGCCTTCGGTCACCACAATAGCGTTATCTACTAACATACCAAGCGCAATGATCAGTGCACCTAGTGATATACGTTGTAAATCTATGGCAAACAGCTTCATAAAAATAAAGGTGCCTAAAACAGTTAGTAATAAAATACCACCAATTAAAATGCCACTTTTAAGACCCATAAAAATAAGCAAAACAACAATGACGATTGCAATAGCCTCTAGCAAGCTTACAATGAAGCCGTCAACGGAGGTTTCTACTTCTTTTGGTTGGTTATAAACAGCATTAACGTCAATACCATGGGGGCGCTGGTACTCAAGCTCTGCTAAATGAGCATCAATACGTTTACCCACATCAACTACATTAACGCCATTCATAAACGACACACCAATTAATAGTGCTTGTTCAGAATTGTATCTAATAACATTAGTAGGTACTTCAGCGTATTCCCTAAATACCTCGGCAACATCACCTAAGTAAATAAGCTCGCTGGCACCTGGTTTAGAAATCAGCAGGGTTTCAAGCTCTTTAACATCTTTAAATTCGCCGGTAGGGTGAAAACGAATTGATTCGTCGCCCACTCTAATTTTACCTGCGTTAGATACCGTGTTTTGTGACTGTAATAAAGCAAATATATGGCTAGGGGCTATACCAAGTTGGGCTAATTTACGGGTAGATATTTCTACCATTACTTGTGGCTGTTGCTCACCGGCAATGGTTACTTTGCTTACCCCTTTTACTAATACCAATTCACGTTTTAAATAGTCGGTATAGTCTTTTAGTTCATCGTAAGAGTAGCCGTCACCCACAACAGAATATAAAACACCATATACATCGCCAAAGTCATCTAAAATGGTGCTTGGATAAACACCACTAGGTAGTGATGGCGAAAGGTCATTAATTTTACGACGCATTTCATCCCAAATTTGACGAAGTTGCTCTTTTCGGTAGGTGCTCTTCATTTCTACGGCTATTTGAGATTTGCCATTTGACGAAATAGACGTGACATGATCAACATACGGTAATTGTTGAATTGCATTTTCTAAAGGAAACGTAACTTCTTCTTCAACCTGTTGCGGCGAAGCACCTGGGTACATGGTAATAACCATAGCTTGCTTTAAAGTAAACTCAGGGTCCTCTAGTTGGCCTAAATCAAAATAAGATACACTTCCGCCAATTAAAAGCAGCAGTGCAAACATCCAACTAATTACTTTTTTTTCTATGGAAAGTTGTGCAAAGCTCATAATTATAAGCCTCGCTCTTTATTCCATGGGCGAACTTTCATGCCTTCTTCTATTGAATGCACACCCGCAGACACCACAATTTGGCCCTCTTTAATACCGCTAAGTACTTCTATGCCATCATGGTGTAATTGGCCAACTTCAACAGCTTGCTTATGAACTTGGCCGGTATTTTCATCATAAAGCCAAACATAGGCATTATTGTTAATCGCTTTTTGAGGATCAGAAAAAACCGACTCAATAGGCAATATGGTATAAGCAACCTGCGAGCGAGTTACTTTACTTAAATCAATTAACACACGGCCAGTCATACCGGCTAGTAAGTTAAAGTCATCAGGGACGGGTAGCGAAAATACAACTTTATAGGTCAGTGTTGCAGGATCGGCTTGGGTGTCCCATTCTTTAATGTCGAGGGTGTATTCTTTATCTTCAAAGCCATCAAATTTAACCGTTGGATGGTAATCAGTGCCTTTTTTAAAACGTGCCACTATTTTTTCAGGCACTTGAATTTCTACATCCATTAAATCGCGAGTTTCTAGGCGCAAAATATTTTGCTTTGCCTGAATGTTTTCAAAGTTTTTTACAAATACCTTTGCAACGGTACCGGCAAATGGCGCACGCAACTCGCTGTATTCGAGGTTGGTTTCAGCGATTTTAAAGGCCGATTCAGCAATTTGCATATTAGCTAAAGCTTGGTCTAACTCAGATTGGCTGGTGATTTTTTTCTCAAATAGCTGTTCTATTCTGCTCAATTGCGACTTTGCCAACTCATAACGTGCCTTTCGTTCATCAAACTGCAGTTGAAAATCTTCAGGGTCTAATTTTGCTAATAAATCACCTTTTTCAACGTGTTCACCGGCAAGAACCGGAAACTCTATAAGTTCTCCGTTTACTCTAAATGCAAGGTATGAGCCCTGGTTTGCAACCACTTCAGCTGGAAAACTACGAATATTAATTTGTGAGTCGTGGCCTATAGTGAAAAGCTTAACAGGGCGGATAGGCTCTTCTTTAACTTGTTGTTCTGGCTCAGAACACGCTATTAAGCTAAGTAAGGTCGTTGTTAATAAACATAGACGAAAGAGTTTCATGTCTTCTCCGTTGCAATATTGGCAAATTAATTAAGTGCAGAATACGCTGCAAACATATAAAATAAAATTCATTAAATCTTACATACTTAATAAGTTTTTTTTATGATGTTTTTGGGCACAATATGAAGCTGAATCAATTAGTAATTTTAGATGCCATAGTACAAAGCGCAAGCTTAAGCGGGGCTGCTCAAAGGCTTCATAAAACGCAGCCTGCGTTAACATTGGCTATTAAAAACCTAGAATCGCAAATAGGGTTTGAGCTTTTAGACAGAACTAAGTATAGATTACAGCTGACTGAAAAAGGGCGTATCTTCCATCGTGAAGCCCAACAGCTGCTGCATGCGAACGACGAGCTTGCCAAACTGGCAGAAGAGCTCTCATTAGGGAATGAACCGCAATATAAAATTTGTTACGAGCAGCTTTGTCATAAGCAAAGCTACAACCAGATCATAAGTAATACTTTTAAACAGTTTACCAGTACCGAGTTTTGTATTAGCAGTGGAAAACGATTTGCGTCGTTAGAGCAAGTAAACAATGGACAAGCAGAGCTAGGCATTGGCCCATGGTTTGATTTATTTCATGCCACTGGCGATTTAGAAAGTTTGCCCATAGGCAAGCTCGATATTGGAATAGTAAGCGCAAAAGGGGTTTTACCCAAACAGCTCACTTATACTCAACTACAAAACTACCCCTGCTTAGCCATGTTTGAAAGCGATTTAAGTATAGACAGCGAAAGGCTTTCGTATTCCAAAGGCTCCGCAATGATGAAAATAGACGATGTGGCGACCTTAAAATCGTTTTTACTCTCAGGAGCTGGTTGGGCCATGATGAGCTTAGAGCATTGCGCGCCTGAAATAAAAGCAGATTTATTACAAGAAATCCTTATTACCGACCGCGAGCATAAATTTAGCGCACAAATAAGAGCGTTTAGGCAACACGCCATTCATCATGGCCCAGTGGCACGCACTGTATGGGACCAATTTAAACAACTGAGTAAGGTCTACGCTAATAAAAATGGATATTGATAAAGAAACCCTTATTTATACTGTTATAGCAGGCATCCCAGCTGGAAAAGTAGCAAGTTACGGGCAAGTTGCAACTCTTGCGGGCTACCCACAAAACTCACGTTTAGTAGGGCGTTTATTAAAAATAATGCCAAGTGATTCGGTTATTCCATGGCATCGTGTTGTTAATAGCCAAGGTAAAATATCGTTTCCTGTGGGCAGTGACAAATACCAAGAACAGCGCCAAAAGTTATTATCAGAAGGTGTGCTTTTTAAAAACGACAAAGTAAAGATGCGAGAGTGTAAGTGGGAGTAAAGTTACCATTGTTAGCCAATTGGCAGTGTAGGTCCGATAAATTAAGTGCCATTTGACACAGTGAAATATCTTGCCGGCCATTATAAAATTTATGTTTTCGGATGACTGAAGAGTGCCACTTGTTAGGTGTATCTACACGTTTTGTGTATATGATTCTATACCAATTAAATCGGAAACACCTGATCCCGATTTTAAAGCTAGTTTGATATCGGATACAAAGGCATCCAATGATAAAGCTTCAAATTGAACGGTAAATTTTGCAATACATGCGCTGTCATTTGACAGAGAAACTAATACAGCAGTATGACCAGCAGAGTCGAAGCAATAAAATTTAAACTCACAATGCCCATAAGACGAGCCAAGCTCACCAACTTTAAAGATAACTTCATCTGAGTTAGATTGAGGAAAGGCAGATAATTGTTCAGTTAGTTTTTCCAATATTTGAGCATTTATATATTGTTCCGTCTCACCAGCGAAGGATTCATTGCATGCCTTTACCCATATTTTCGAGGGGTCATCGCGTAAAAATTCGATCTCCAATCTGGGTTGCATCTGTATGTACACCTAACGCCGGAATAGTCGGATAAGTAATAGTTGGCTAAAATGTGAAACAAAGCGAAACCGAGCCAACTGTTACGTGTCCGCTTTTAAACGCTTCGTTAGGTGCTTTAAGGCCACCACTTTGGTGTTTCTCTTGCAGTAAGCTTAAATTTAACAGCTAAAGTTTAAATGTCTTTTGCTTTACCTGATATTTCACCTTCACTCCAATTATCCCACTCAAATTTCATCTTACGACCTGCATTTGATAGCTTAATTTTACCGTAATCAATCCATGCGTCAAAGCCATCGTACTCGTAGGTTTTGATCCAGCCATTTTCAATGTGAAAATCTAGTATATGGTTGAAGTCGTCCGTCGGAATATCCTGAATTATTTTTAAACCAAGTGCTTTAAATTTTAAATCGACAGTTTTTCTACCTAATGTAACGACTGGATTCATAGAGCACCTAACACCGCATTAAGCGGACTAAAATTGTTCGTTATAATGTGTAGTGTAGCGAAACCTAACCAACTGTTTTAGTTCCGTTTTTAATGCCTTGTTAGCGCGTGCTTTGCTGAATGCTTGGCTTTTCCCAACCAAGAATGCTTACGCAATAATTTACACCAACCACTAGATATTCCGTTATTTCTGAATTACCACACGACGAAAAACCATTACGCTTACTTTCTAAGTCGAACCAGCCACCAGAAATTATTTCGTGGAGCCACCCTGCTTGTAAGGAACATTCAGGCCAAAACTCTAACAAGTCACCTTCATCTAAGACTCGAAAACCTGCAGGCTCTTCGAAAATAATATCAATTTTATCACCGTCAATAGATATTGTAATTGTTAGGAGATCAACATCAAAATTAAGGTTTATAACCTCAATAGTATTTGTTGAATTATCACACTCTAAAATCTTATTTTTCACAAAACCTCTGAGTACCGCTAACGCCCAAATAATGGGCAAATATCAGTTGGTTAAAATAAGCGACGCAGAGCAAAACCAACTGTTATTTGTCCTGATTAATTTGCTTGTTATGTTTTAAATTGCACCTAGGACAAGATTCAAGGTTATATAACTCTTTAATATCCAAGTTCCATGTTGTGCGAGTAAGAAAAGTAAACAGCCAATTACAACCACAATTAGGGCATATAACACCAAACTTACCAATAAAAAATGATAAAACTAAAAATACACAACCAACAATAGAAATAACGAGATTACCGAAAAACGAAAATAAGCCGCCAATACAAAATAAACTTAAGCAAATATTTAGTTTCGTATAGACGCCCGAGCTGCGTATTAGACTCATACTTTCCTTAAAACATAACAACTTTGTATCCGACATTTGTCGCTTCATAAACCGACAAATGTCCAAATATTACAATTAATTTAATGTAACCAGTGAATAAGCACATGTAAACAATTAGTTAGCTCTCATATAAATTTACTGGATGTAGAAAAACACCAAAATGGTTGAGATCAGTAATAAAGGACAAAAGAGTAATACACTAATAAATAACAAAACTTAGACTTTTTTCTTTCGCCTTGAACCTTTTACCTTCAACTTTTTACCCACAAAAAAACCGCTGTTCGTTTAAAACAGCGGCTTTTCTACTTAAAACTTATAGCCAAAAAACTAATAGCTAAACCTTACGCTTTACCAATCACTTCAAGTCCACCCATGTATGGGCGTAATACTTCTGGTACGACTACTGAACCATCTGCTTGTTGGTAGTTTTCTAGTATGGCTACGAGTGTACGCCCTACCGCTAAACCTGAACCATTTAGTGTATGTAGTAACTCTGGTTTTTTAGCCCCTTCACGACGAAAGCGAGCTTGCATACGGCGTGCTTGGAAATCAACCATATTTGAACAAGACGAAATTTCGCGGTAGGTATCTTGCGCCGGTAACCATACTTCTAAATCGTATGTTTTAGCTGCACCAAAGCCCATGTCGCCCATACACAAAATTACTTTACGGTACGGAAGTTCTAGTGCTTGTAGTATTTGCTCTGCATGGCCTGTTAGCTCTTCAAGCGCTTGCATTGAATCTTCTGGTTTTACTAGTTGTACTAGTTCAACTTTATCAAACTGGTGCTGGCGAATTAAACCGCGTGTATCGCGACCGTAGCTGCCTGCTTCACTTCTAAAACATGGCGTGTGCGCAGTTAAGCGAATGGGTAAATCGCTTTCTTCGTAAATCTCGTCGCGTGCGCTATTAGTAAGCGGTACTTCTGCTGTAGGAATAAGGCTAAAACCAGCTTGTTGCTCACCGTCGTCGTTTACCAGGCCTAATGTATGGAATAAGTCGCCTGCAAACTTAGGTAATTGGCTCGTGCCGTAAAGGCTTGCGCTATTTACCAAGTACGGTACATACATTTCTGTGTAGCCGTTTGTATCTGTGTGGGTGTCTAGCATGTATTGCGTTAATGCACGGTGCATTCGTGCTACTTGACCGCGCATTACGGTAAAGCGTGCGCCACTAATTTTAACGCCCATTTCAAAATCTAGCCCGTTTAAGTCTTGCCCTACGTCAACGTGGTCTTTAACTTCAAAATCGTACTTTTTAGGCGTGCCCCACGTAAGTATTTCAACGTTGTCGTCTTCGTCAGCGCCTTCTGGTACTGATTCGTCTGGCAAGTTTGGAATTGCTAATGCAATGTCGTTAATGGCGTTTAGTACTTCGTCTTGCGCTTTTTTAGTTGCGTCTAATTCGCTGCCTAAATTTGCCACTGCGTCTAAAAGTGGCTGTGCGTCTTCGCCTTTTGCTTTTGCTTGGCCAATGGCTTTAGCACTGGCGTTACGTTGACTTTGAAGCTCTTGCGTTTTTACTTGTAATGTTTTGCGTTGCTCTTCAAGTTCTGTCACTTTTGCAACATCAAGCTCGTAGCCACGCGCTGCTAAGCGTGCTGCAGTTTGCTCAACGTCTTGTCGTAAATATTTAGAATCTAACATGTTAGTTTTTTAACCTTTTTGCATAACCAGCTGAAGGCCCAGCCAAGCCATAAAAATACAGACCATCACATTTAAGATGATATTGAGGGCCATTTTAATAAAGTGGCCTTGTTGTAACAACAACAACGAGTCCATTGAGAATGTTGAAAAGGTGGTTAACGCACCTAAAAAGCCAATTCCAATAAGGGTTTTAGCGGGGCTTACAGTGATAATTTGTTTCTCTATCAAACCGTACAAAATGCCCATTAACAATGAACCCAGAATATTAACCGCCAACGTACCAAAAGGGAATCCCCTACCAAGGAGTTTTAGCATGGTTTCGCTAATAAAAAACCGTAAACAGGCTCCTGAAGCGCCGCCAATGGCGATCATCATATAAAGTTTAATCATTTTCGTATCGTTTAAGTGGGCTTTGCGCGTCGCGCTCTTTTAAGTAATCAAGTTTTTGTTTAATTTTTTGCTCAAGGCCGCGATCGCTCGGTAAGTAATATTCCTTGCCGTCCATTTCTGGCGGTAAGTATTTTTCGCCAGCGGCAAAGGCGCCCTCTTCGTTATGCGCGTAGCGATACTCGGCGCCATAACCTAAGTCTTTCATTAAGTTGGTTGGTGCATTACGTAAATGTTCTGGCACTGGGTAACTTGGCTCGTTTTTGGCTTCTGCCTTTGCTTGGTTAAACGCCATATAAACTGCATTACTTTTGGGTGCGCTGGCTAAATATAAAGTGGCCTGTGCAATCGCGCGTTCGCCCTCACTTGGGCCAACACGTTGAAATATATCCCATGCGTTTAACGCCACTTCCATTGCGCGGGGGTCGGCATTACCTATGTCTTCTGTTGCAATGGCAAGTAAACGTCTTGCTACATAAAGTGGGTCGCCACCGCCAGCTAAAATACGGCAGTACCAATAAAGCGCACCATCGGGGGAGCTTCCGCGTACTGATTTATGAAAAGCCGATATTAAATCGTAAAATTCATCGCCGCCTTTATCGTATTTTGCTAAATGAGTTGGCAGTACTTGGCTTAATACGTGCTCATCTACGTTGTATGTGCCGTTTTGCTCGGTGGTTAAGTCAACCGCTTGCTCAAGCAGGTTTAACACTTTGCGGGCATCACCGCCGCTTGCTTGGCAGAGTGCCTGTTTGGCGTTAGTAGCAATAACTATGTTTTTTTGGTTTAGTTGCTCATCTTGCTTAAGTGCACGCTCTATTACCGTGTATAAATCGCTTTCCTGCAAGGATTTTAAAACATACACGCGTGCGCGCGATAAAATAGCGTTATTAAGTGCAAATGAAGGGTTTTCGGTCGTTGCGCCAACAAATATAAAGGTGCCATCTTCTATGTGAGGTAAAAATGCATCTTGCTGTGATTTGTTAAAGCGGTGCACTTCGTCAACAAACATTAGCGTGCGTTGCCCGCGGCTTTGAAGGTTATCTTGGGCTTGCGTTACGCTGTCGCGAATATCTTTTACGCCTGCGGTCACAGCCGACATTTGTATAAGCTCGGCATCGGCATGGTTTGCAATAATTTGCGCAAGGGTTGTTTTACCCACCCCAGGCGGCCCCCACAAAATTAAGCTGTGGCAACGCCCTGCAACAATGGCTTGGTGCAGGGGTTTATCGTCACTAAGTAAATGCTGTTGACCTATGTATTCGTCAAGCGTTGTTGGGCGCATACGCGCCGCAAGTGGGCGTACATCAGGCCCAAAGTTAAAGCCTAAATTACTCACCGTGGCTCTGATCGTCTATTTCAACACCCTCTGGCGGGGTAAATTCAAACATTGCTGCATCAAGCTCGGTGTTTACTTTTGCATCATTAAAAGTAAACGAAGAAAGTTGCCCCGAATTATCGGTAACGACTAATTGTGCAAGACCTGCTTGGTTGTCTACAAACGTGATATCAAGCTGCTCTACTTGGCTCTCTATGCCTTTATTTGGTGTTACACTAAAGCCTGAATTAGTGGCTTGTACGCTGTACTTTTCCCATTGAGCAGGGTCTTTTGATGTAAGTAATACAAACGGCGTTGAGTCAATTAAGCTGTGAGTATCCATTATAGTTACTTGTTCAGCAAAGCTGTCGAAGTAATAGGTTTTATCACCATTTGATACAAATAATGTGTCGTCTGGGTTTGTTTGCTCCCAACGTATCATCATAGGTTGCTTAAGGGCGATAGTGCCCTCGCCTTGCATTACAGCTTGGCCTTCTTTGTCTGTGACTTTTTGTGCAAACTGGGCTTTAAAGCTTTTAAGTGCTGCCAGTTTGTCTTGCAGTGCTTGGCTGTCGTCCGCAAAGCTCGGTGCGGCAATTAAGCCGCTTAATACTAATAATAAACTGTTTAATTTTTTCATTGGTTTGCTCCATTAGGTACTAATACATCGCGAGCACCATTATGACCTGGTGAACTTACGATACCTGATGTTTCCATTTGTTCTACTAAACGGGCTGCGCGGTTATACCCTACGCGCAACTTACGTTGTACTGATGAAACCGATACCTTGCCTGTCTCAATTACAAATGCGACCGCTTCGTCGTAAAGAGGGTCTGACTCTTCATCGGCACTTTCGCTTGCTTCACCGGGCAATAAAATATCTTCCGTGGCGTCACCATTAAGTATTTCGTCTATGTAATTAGGTTTAGCACGTGCTTTCCAATCATTAACGACTGCATGTACTTCGTGGTCATCTACAAATGCGCCATGCACACGCTCTGGTACACTAGTGCCAGGAGGTAAATAAAGCATGTCCCCCATACCGAGTAAGTTTTCGGCTCCTTGCTGGTCAAGTATGGTGCGCGAATCTATTTTACTTGATACCTGAAACGCCATACGTGTTGGTATATTAGCTTTTATTAAGCCGGTAATTACATCAACCGATGGTCGCTGTGTTGCAAGGACCAAGTGAATACCTGCTGCACGTGCTTTTTGTGCAATACGCGCAATAAGTTCTTCTACTTTTTTACCTACAATCATCATCATGTCGGCAAATTCATCAATTACAACAACAATGCTTGGTAGTTTATCTAGCTCGTCGGGGCCGTCTTTCATGCCGTCTGTGTCTTTAAAAAGTGGGTCCATAATGGGGTAGCCCGCTTCTTTGGCATCAAGTACTTTTTGATTGTAGCCTTTTAAATTACGCACACCTAATGCCGACATCAGCTTGTAACGGCGCTCCATTTCACCTACACACCAACGCAGCGCGTTAGCCGCTTCTTTCATGTCGGTAACAACTTCACACAATAAATGCGGTATACCCTCGTAAACCGAAAGCTCAAGCATTTTAGGGTCAATCATGATCATACGTACATCATCTGGGCCCGATTTGTACAGTAAGCTTAATATCATTACATTAACGCCCACTGACTTACCCGACCCCGTTGTACCAGCGACTAATAAATGCGGCATTTTACCAAGATCAGCACACACTGGCTGGCCTGCAATATCTTTACCTAACACCATGGTAAGCGGCGATGGGTTTTGCTCAAACTTAGGCGCATTTATTACTTCCGACAAACGCACTATTTCACGGTGTTTGTTAGGTAGCTCTATGCCTATGTAAGTTTTACCCGGAATAACTTCAACTACACGTACACTAATAGCAGAAAGCGAGCGAGCTAAATCTTTTGATAAACCGGTAATTTTAGACACCTTAATACCCGGTGCTAAATCAAGCTCAAATCGTGTTACAACAGGGCCTGGATATACACCAACGACAGTGGCTTGTACGTTAAAGTCGAGTAATTTTGTCTCTACAAGGCGAGATACAACATCGAGCTCTTCTTGCGAAATTGGGTTTTTAGCTTTATCGGGCCTGTCGAGTAAATCAAGCGACGGCAATGGGCCTGGTGGCGGCTCTTGATCAAGCAGTTGTTCAAATTTCTCTTTTGCTGTTGGCGGTGGCTGATACGCAGGCTTTGCTTTAGGCATAGGTCTAGCTGGCGATACCACCGTTGTAACTGGCTTTTCAGGTTCCACAACTTGGCTTTGATCAAGCGCGTTTAATGCCGCTGCCGTATCCATTGGTTCATCGTCTATGGCACTAAAGCCAATTTCTTGATCGAGTATATCGTCAAGCTCATCAAATGGGCTGTAGTCGTCACTAATTTGTGGTTCTGTAAAAGGTGTTTGTGGTTTATTAATGGCTTTTTGAGGCGAATCGTTTTTCGCCTCTACTGGCACTTCAAGCTGCTCTGTGAGGTCGTCGTTAAACTGGGCATCTACATTGTCATTACTTGTATTTGCAGCAATGCGTTCTCTGTTTATCCAACCTTTAATGTACGAGGTAATAAAGCGATACAACCTAACCATTAAATCGCCTAGGTAATCTACAAAATCAACCCACGACACACCCGTTAAAAGGGTTAATCCTGCAAAAAAGAAACACAATAGCAAAATTGATGTGCCGGTAAAATTAAACGCCGGCATCATGGCTGTTGCAATGACATCCCCCACTACCCCGCCTGATGAAAAATTATAAATGTCGTCAAAGTTAATGCTACTGATTGCCGTAGCAGACGTTACAAACAGGGCTAGGCCAATAACACGAAGGGCTAATGTTGTGTAATCAAGCTGTAAAATACGGTGGGGTTGCTTAAATAATAAATAACCAAATAATTGAATTGCCGCCGGAACTAAGTAAGCAAGCCACCCAAAAGTAAGTAAAAGTATATCGGCAACCCATGCACCGGCTGTGCCTGTAATGTTTTTTACGTTTCTAAATTCGCCAGTTTGCGACCACGACGGGTCAGCCGGATCAAAACTGATTAAGGCACATAAAATAAATATTGCAGCAAAGGTACTGATAATCAGCCCTGTTTCTAATAGTCTTTGCACACCATTCAGGCGCATAGCTTCCTATCCCTCTTATTATTCTATTTATTACACTTCAACAGCAGTCAAATACCTTAGCAGGAAATGCAATTTGATGCACTTTATCTTAGTTTGTATGGCCTGATTATGAACAAGTTTTTATAAATTAGGCGTAATAAAATAATTATTTACAATGCCATTATTAATTTAAGCAATATAAGGGCGAATTATAACGCCGTCTTCCCCTTTTACTTCTTCCATCACTACATAAGTTCTGCTTTCACTTACGTTAGGTAATTTAAGCAATATATCACCCAGTACTCCCCGGTATTCCGACATGTCGTTAACACGCGTTTTAAGTAAAAAATCAAAATTACCCGACACTAAATGACACTCTATTATTTCTTCGTGCTTTTTAACGGCTGCACTAAACTCGTCAAATACGTCTGGCGAGGTTTTTGTTATGGTGACCTCTACATACACCGATAACCCCTGCCCTAGCTTAGCCGGATCGACCACCGCTTTGTATCCGAGTATGTAACCTTCTCGCTCAAGCTTTTTTACGCGCTCTAGGCAGGGCGTGGCACTCAGGCCAACTCGTCGGGCCAGTTCAACATTTGAGAGGCGCCCATCGTGTTGTAATTCCATCAAAATTTTACGGTCTATTCTGTCTAACAACTGATGCATAAGCCCTACTAGTTTTTTATTCTGTAATTTTTATAATTTTAGATAATAACACTAGCTTAGCATTTAAAAAAGGTGAGACACACTGGCTTGTCATGAATATAATAGTGAAAAATTTCAATCCGTTCTTAATAAGGCAAATGTTATGATTATTGGTGTACCTAAAGAAATCAAAAACCATGAATACCGCGTAGGTATGGTTCCTGCTAGTGTTCGTGAATTAGTTAATCACGGCCACCAAGTGATTGTAGAAACGAATGCAGGTATGGGCATTGGTTTTACAGATGAAGATTACACCCAAGCAGGTGCAGACATTTTAGCAACTGCAGCTGACGTTTTTGCAAACGCAGAGATGATTGTAAAAGTAAAAGAACCACAAGCAGTTGAGCGTGCAATGCTTCTTGAAGACCAAATTCTTTTTACTTACCTTCACCTTGCACCTGATCTTCCACAAACGGAAGACCTTGTTAAGAGCAAAGCAATTTGTATTGCTTATGAAACAGTGACTGACTCTCGCGGTGGTTTACCACTTCTAGCACCTATGAGCGAAGTAGCTGGCCGTATGTCTATTCAAGCCGGCGCACAAGCACTTGAAAAATCTAACCACGGTCGTGGTATGTTGCTAGGTGGCGTACCAGGTGTTGAGCCAGCCAAAGTTGTTGTTATTGGTGGTGGCATGGTAGGCCGTAGCGCTGCGCAAATGGCAGTTGGCTTAGGTGCAGATGTTGTTGTGCTTGACCGTAACATTGATGTACTACGTGCACTAGACGCGCAATTTGGCAATAAAGTAAAAGCAATTTACTCAACTGCTGACGCACTAGAAAAACATGTACTTGAAGCCGATTTAGTTATTGGTGGTGTATTAATCCCTGGTGCTGCGGCTCCTAAGCTAGTAACAGCCGATCACATTAAAGCAATGAAGCCAGGCTCTGCCATTGTAGATGTTGCTATTGACCAAGGCGGTTGTATTGCAACGTCTAAAGCAACAACGCACGCTGATCCAACGTTTATTGTTGACGACGTTGTTCATTACTGTGTTGCGAATATGCCGGGTGCTGTTCCACGTACATCTACATTTGCACTTAACAATGCAACATTGCCGTTTATTATTAACCTTGCAAACAAAGGTTACAAAAAGGCATTGCTAGACGACGCTAACTTCTTAAAAGGCTTAAATGTAATTAAAGGCCAAGTAACGTACAAAGAAGTTGCTGAAGCATTTAACATGGATTACGTTGACCCACGCACAGCAGTAGAAAACGCTTAATTTAGCGTTTGTACTTACAAAAAAAGCAGCTATGGAGCTGCTTTTTTTATGTCTAATTTAAACTAAATTTAAATAAACCGTTTAATAATAAAATCTACTTTTACCCGTTTTGCTTGGCCAAGTAACTTTTTAACTGGCTGAGGGTAATCTTCCATGGTTTCTAAATCATCTGGACCAGTTAAACGGCGGCAATGCTTAAGAATTTCATGCTTTTCGTTATCAATCGCTTGCATAATAGTTTGCTCGGGATCTTCAATTAATATCCCATTTTCTATGTCTAAACCCCATGCACGTGGATTTAAATTATGCCCACTTAATAAATGCTTTGATCTATCTGCACATATTCCTTTTAAATGAAAAGAATTATTGTCGTGCTTCCAAAGGTATACGTTCAAGTTTCCGTTATCTATATGGCGTTTTTGCGTTTTAACGAATTTATGCAAAATAGTTTCGTATAAATAAGGCAACGCACCAATTTTACTAAACGGCTCACTAGGTGGCATATAAAAATCATTAGCGGTTTTATCACCCACAACAATTGTAATATGTTTGCCTTGCTTTAAAAGCCTGCGTAATGAGCGCATAAGCGGCGCCGGGAAGTTAAAGTATGGCGTGTAAAGTACTAATTCGCGCTCTGTTGTATCAAAAAGCGCCTTGATCATACGATTAAGTTCGTTATGCCGGCGCCCAAGCCCTAAAAACAAACGAATATTTAACGCATTATTACTTGCTTGCTCAGCCGACTTGTAACTTGCTGCTTTTAAATCGCGCATTAATTGCTTTTGCTCAAGTTTAAAGTCAATTAAACGCTTGAGCGGACGCATGTCGATACGAGGCACGGCCACTGAACTCAACAGCTTTGATTCGATAAAGTCTATTACAGAATCACACAAATCTTTTTGCGTAATTAAAAAGTAACGGTCAAGCCTGTAGCGGTCGCTATGCTGTAAATACACATTATTTAAGCTAGCACCGCTGTAAAGTAAGGTATCGTCTATAACAAAGCCTTTTAGATGCAAGACGCCAAATAGCTCTTTCGCTTTTACAGGTACACCAAATACTTGTACATTTGATTTAAATTTTTCTAGATAGTCACAGTATAAACTTGCGTTCCCGTCTGATTTCTCAGCACCAATGAGTCCACGCTGGGCACGATGAAAATCGACCAGTACTTTTACTTCAAGTCCAGGGTTAGCTAAAGATGCATTGTGTAATGCCTCTAAAACTTCACGGCCTGCTTCATCATCTTGCAAATAAAGCGCGGTAATATAAATACGCGTTTTTGCATTAGCGATTAAATTAAGTAATTGTGTGCGGTAATCTTGCGCATTGGTTAAGACGTTAACGTCTTTTGAAGTCAACCCAAATGCGGGTTTTTCCTGCCAAAATAACATAGTTGCCTATTCATTTAGGTCACATAATCTATCAGTGACAAATCAAAATTAGGTAAAACATAACAAAAAAAATCAAAGTGGTCATGAATTAACGACGTTTTGTTGCTTGTTAGTCTATTTATTGAGCTAGTTTACCTTGTAAGGCGTAAAAGTGTGATTGTTTAGTACATAAAAATGAACAGCTTTTCGATTTACTAAAAAAAATAATCTCAGATTTTGTTTACTTCTGCCTTGTTTTTCTTAGAATCGAGCGCATTAATGACCGTATAGAATCGTTTAGGAAAATATCATGACTGAAGCAAAACATAGCAAGCTACTAATTTTAGGCTCTGGCCCAGCTGGTTACACGGCAGCAGTATATGCAGCCCGTGCAAATTTAAACCCTGTTTTAATTACAGGTATGCAACAAGGTGGTCAATTAACCACAACAACTGAAGTTGAAAACTGGCCGGGTGATGCACACGGTTTAACAGGCCCTGCATTAATGGATCGTATGAAAGAGCATGCTGAACGCTTTGAAACCGAAATTGTGTTTGACCACATTAATAAGGTTGATGTTTCTAAACGCCCTTTCACACTAACTGGCGACCAAGGTACATACACATGTGATGCGCTGATCATTGCCACTGGCGCATCTGCTAAATACTTAGGATTAGAGTCTGAAACAAACTTTCAAGGTCGCGGTGTGTCGGCATGTGCAACGTGTGATGGTTTTTTCTATAAAGGTCAAAAAGTAGCGGTTGTGGGCGGTGGTAATACTGCAGTTGAAGAGGCACTTTACTTATCTAACATTGCTGACGAAGTACATGTAATTCACCGTCGCGATAGCTTCCGTAGTGAAAAAATTCTTGCTGACCGCCTTACAGAAAAAGCTGCAAACGGTAACGTTGTAATGCACTACAACCGTACGCTTGACGAAGTTTTGGGCGACCAAATGGGCGTAACAGGCATTCGTATTAAAGATGTTGCATCTGATGCTACTGAAGATCTAGACCTAGCAGGTGTGTTTATTGCAATTGGCCACAAACCAAACACAGATATGTTTGAAGGTCAGCTAGAGATGAAAGACGGCTACCTGGTTGTTGAGTCAGGTCTTAACGGCAACGCAACGCAAACAAGCGTACCAGGTGTTTTTGCTGCAGGTGATGTGTCTGATCATATTTACCGCCAAGCAATTACATCAGCGGGTACAGGCTGTATGGCTGCCCTTGATGCTGAGCGCTATTTAGACAATCTATAACGTTTATTTTTTCACAAAAGGGGCTGAGCAATCAGCCCCTTTTTTTACATCTAAAATATAGTTACACTTTTAAAACAAACAATAAAAAGTACATTCCTTATGAAAAACCAGCTATACCAATTAAGTGATACCGATATAGCATTTCCTAATCCAGAGTTCGCATTAGTATCTCCCGACGGCTTACTTGCTGTTGGTGGTGACTTAAGCCTACCTCGCCTATGTAATGCTTATCGCAACGGTATATTCCCTTGGTTTAGCGATAACGAACCTATTATGTGGTGGTCACCAAGTGAGCGTGGCATTGTAGAGTTAAGCGATTTTCATGTTAGTAAAAGCCTGCGCAAGCACCTAAAAAAATATCCCGTCACAGTAACCATCAATAACGCCTTTATTGAAGTTATTGAAGCATGCCGCGATCAACGTCTTGATACCGATGGTACCTGGATCACCTCTGATATGCTCAGCGCTTATACCAATGCTCACAACGCAGGCATAGCACACAGTTTAGAAGTATGGCGCAACGGAGAGCTTGCAGGTGGCTTATATGGGATAATGCAAAATGGTGTATTTTGTGGTGAATCGATGTTTCATCATCAAACTAATTGCTCTAAATTAGCCATGTGGGCGCTGGTTAATTGGTTAAAAAAACATAATGCACATTTTATTGATTGCCAACTCGAAAACCCATATTTAATGAGTTTGGGTGCAAAAGTGATATCTCGTTCTGATTTTTTAGCTAAACTTAACACTGCACTTACCTATAAAGTTAATCCTTCAATGTGGAAGCCACAAAAACTGGATGCAATCTATGAATGAAAACCTGACAGCCCGGGTGGGTTTAAGCCAAGAATTTGCGTGTAGTTATTTGCCAAATAGGCGTGAGCAGCTATTAGTAATACTCGATCCTACTTATTACAGTGCAAGCAAGTTTGAGTCATTATTAGCTTTGGGCTTTAGACGCAGTGGCAACCAAATTTATCGCCCTCATTGCCCCGTTTGCAGTGCCTGCAACTCTGTACGTGTTTTAGCTCAAGAATTTATCCCTTCAAAATCACAAAAACGTAAACTAAACAAAGCAAAAACCCACTTTACTGTTACTTATTCTAGTAGTGAGCGTGCAGACTATTATCCGCTATACAGTAAATACATTACCCTACGTCACCAAGATGGTAGTATGTATCCGCCTCAACCTGAACAATTTCAGAGCTTTTTGTTGTGTAGTTGGCTTGATATAACGTTTATTGAACTTTGGCATCAAGGCACTTTAGTCGCTGTTGCCGTAACTGATTGTATGGACAACGCTATTTCTGCTATTTATACCTTTTTTGATCCTGACTTTGAGCATTACAGCTTGGGGTCAATTATGATATTAGAACAAATAAAATTTGCCAAAGCACAAAATAAACAATTTGTGTATTTAGGCTACCAAATTGATGAGTGCGACAAAATGAAGTACAAAACGCAGTTTTTACCGGCACAAAAACAGCTTAATGATGAGTGGGTGGCTATTTAATTTGCAAATATAGCCCCTGCGCCTTTACTTATTGGTGTATTTTGGGCAAAATCTGCAGCGTTTAACTATTAAAGAGGTGTTACGCTAAACATGGCGAAAGAAGACGTAATCGAAATGCAAGGGACTGTCCTTGATACTTTACCAAATACAATGTTCCGAGTTGAGCTAGAAAATGGTCACGTAGTTGTGGCTCATATTTCAGGTAAAATGCGCAAAAACTATATCCGTATTTTAACCGGCGATAAAGTAACGGTAGAAATGACTCCTTACGATTTATCGAAAGGTCGTATCGTATTCCGTGCTCGCTAAGTAAGTGCGTAAACGAGATTTAGTTTTTGGCTAGTGTATAACTAGCTTAAAGCGTTTATTAAATGTAATTGATGGACTTTGACTAGCAATTACATTTAATAAACAAAAAACCCAGCCTAGGCTGGGTTTTTTGTTGTCTAAAATAAAATGGCCCACTATTTCAAGCGGGCCATTTAGCATTTTTAAACATATTTAAGCCGGCGTTAAATTACTCTCGTAATCAAAACGGATTTTCTTGTCTTTAACCGATACCTTAACTGTACCGCCATCAGACAACTTACCAAACAATATTTCGTTGGCGAGTGGCTTTTTAAGCTCTTCTTGAATAACACGTGCCATTGGACGTGCCCCCATCGCCTTGTCGTAGCCTTTTTCAGCTAACCATTCACGTGCCTTAGAGGTCAATTCAAAATTAACTGATTTTTTATCAAGCTGTGCTTGCAGTTCAACAATAAATTTATCAACCACCAATAGAATAACTTCACGTTCAAGGTGATTAAACCAAATAATGTTATCTAAGCGGTTTCTAAACTCTGGCGAAAATGTTTTATTTATTTCACCCATTGCATCGTGTGTGTGATCCTGCTCGCTGAAGCCAATTGACTTGCGAGTTGTTTCTTGTACACCGGCATTGGTGGTCATGACTAACACAACGTTTCTAAAATCGGCCTTACGCCCGTTGTTGTCGGTCAATGTACCGTGATCCATTACCTGCAATAAAATGTTGTAAATATCTGGATGTGCTTTTTCTATCTCATCGAGTAAAACAACCGCATGAGGGTTTTTGATAACAGCCTCAGTTAATAAACCGCCCTGCTCAAAACCAACATAGCCTGGTGGCGCACCAATTAAACGGCTAATTGCATGACGCTCAACGTATTCCGACATATCAAAACGAATAAACTCAACCCCCATGCACTTAGCAAGCTGCTTAGTGACCTCTGTTTTACCAACACCGGTAGGTCCTGCAAATAAGAACGACCCCACTGGTTTTTCTTCACTGGTTAGCCCTGAGCGCGATAAACGAATTGCCGATGTGAGTGCATCAATAGACTGATCTTGCCCAAACACCAACATTTTAAGATTACGGTCGATATTTTTAAGTGTTTCTTTATCCGAAGACGATACATTCTGCGGTGGAATACGCGCCATTTTAGATATGATCATTTCAATATCTGATACACCAATGGTTTTTTTGCGTTTCGAGCTAGGCTGTAAACGCTGGTTAGCGCCTGCTTCATCAATCACGTCAATAGCTTTGTCAGGTAAATGACGTTCGTTAATGTATTTAGCGCTTAGCTCAGCAGCGGCTTTGAGCGCTTTTTGTGTATAACGAATACCATGGTGTTCTTCATAGCGATCTTTCAGGCCATTCAAAATTTTAGTGGTATCGGCAACACTTGGCTCAAGTACATCTATTTTTTGAAAGCGACGAACTAATGCACGGTCTTTCTCAAATATGTTTTTGTATTCGTTATAGGTCGTTGACCCCATACAACGAAGCTTACCGCTTGAAAGCAATGGCTTCAGCAAGTTAGACGCATCCATAACCCCGCCTGATGCAGCCCCAGCCCCAATGATGGTATGTATTTCATCTATAAATAAAATTGAGCCTGGTTTTGCTTGTAACTCTTTTAGTAAGCTTTTGAAACGCTTTTCAAAATCACCGCGATACTTAGTTCCGGCAAGCAGCGCACCCATATCCAAAGAGTACACAACCGCATCTGCAATCACTTCAGGAACTTGCTCGTTTACAATTCGATAAGCTAACCCTTCAGCAATCGCTGTTTTACCTACACCCGCTTCGCCAACAAGTAATGGGTTGTTCTTTTTGCGACGACACAATACTTGTACGGCACGCTCTACTTCACTGTCACGACCAATTAATGGGTCAATGTTACCCTCGCGCGCTTGCGCATTTAAGTTAGTAGTAAAACTGTCTAGCTTGCTAGCCTCTTCGTTTTGAACTTCTTGCACTTCTTCATTTATGTCGTCAGTGTCATCACCTAAATCGTCATCAGTTTTTGAAATACCATGCGAGATAAAGTTAACAATATCTAAACGTGAAACATCGTTTTTCTTAAGTAGGTAAACAGCTTGGCTTTCTTGCTCAGAAAAAATAGCAACCAACACATTTACGCCGGTTACTTCGTTTTTACCTGATGATTGAACATGAAACACTGCACGTTGTAAAACACGTTGAAAACCAAGTGTAGGCTGCGTTTCACGCTCTTCTTCTAAATCGGGAATAACCGGTGTTGTTTCATCAATAAACTCAAGCAATTCATATTTTAAGCCTGAAATATTTACACCACACGCATTTAGCGCTTCTGAGGCAGAAGGGTTATCTAATAGCGCAAGCAAAAGGTGCTCGACGGTCATAAACTCATGACGGCGAGTGCGCGCTTCACGAAACGCGGCATTTAAGGTTAATTCTAAGTCTTTGTTTAGCATTGGCAACCCCTTACTGAGATAATAATGTATACCACAACAAACAGGTGTGTGATCACCCTAGTTGGTATTTATTCCTGCTCACAACTACAAAGCAGCGGATGCTCGTTATCACGCGAGTAGCGGTTAACTTGTTCAACTTTGGTGTAGGCTACATCAGCGCTGTAAACGCCGCAGATACCTTTACCCTTTTCGTGAACTTGAAGCATCACGTCGGTTGCTCTATCGCTATCCATATTAAAAAACGTCGTTAAAACTTCTATTACAAAGTCCATCGGCGTGTAATCGTCATTATTTAAAACAACTTTGTATTTTCGCGGCGGCTGTAGCTTTTGCTTTTCGCTGTCGCGAACTGTGTCGATAACACCTGAATCTTTCATACCACTCATAATTAAATATAGTCTTGTCTTAGGAACTCAAGCAAACTTGAATAAAAAATAAATAAAATGTTAAAAAATAGCCCAAAAAGCTTGACTGATTGATTAAATAAACTACAGTCAAACATAGATTGATTAATCCTTAATCAGTCTAGCAAATAATATGGTTTAGAATAACTAAATTAGTCAACTTATTGAAGGATGTAGAAGTATGGCTTGTGGTAAAGTTAAATGGTTTAACAATGCTAAAGGTTTTGGTTTCATCGTTGAAGACGGCTGCGAGAATGATATTTTCGCCCATTACTCTACAATTGTAATGGACGGTTATAAAACGCTTAAAGCTGGTCAAGATGTAACATTCGAACTAGAACAAGGCCCTAAAGGCCTACACGCTAAAAATATTGCCTTAGATGGCGACATTTTAGAGTGATTACTGTTTTATTCGACTAAAGCGAGCGACCTTCTAGGCTCCTCGCTTAATTCCTTAAGCTACTTTTCTACCCCTTCATTGTTATAAATTGCTTCTTTTTCTCTATTTTCAACCCTTATCCTTGTTTTTATTTTATATACCCCAATATTCTAACAGTTGGCTGTTTAACTGCCTCTAAGCATGTTCAAACTCTAGCCCTTTGTATTCAAGCTTGTTACACTCTTAATGCTAAAAATATACGTGAAATGCTGCAAAAAACTCAACTTGCCGCCCTTATAAAATGTACTAGTCTAAAGGCTGATTTATTTTTATTGTTTTTTTAGCTATAAATATGACCACAGTTCGTCAGGTGTGACTATTCTGCTTTAATTACAAAGCTACACGAGTACCAACACCTAACAAACTATTCATTATCTGAGCGTACTTATTAAAACACTATAATATTTGCTAACTCAGCGTTAATGATTTCTTTGCATTGTTGAATAAGGCCTATTGGCCGACTATCTAGGAATGATGATGACATCAAAAATTATCTATACAAAAACGGACGAAGCTCCGGCACTAGCAACTTACTCGTTGCTACCGATCATCCAAGCATATACAAATGCAGCAGGTGTTGAAGTTGAAACTCGCGATATCTCATTAGCAGGTCGTGTAATTGCTAGCTTCCCTGATTATTTAACGCAAGAACAACGCATTGGTGATGCACTTGCTGAACTAGGTGAGCTTGCAAAAACACCTGAAGCAAATATCATCAAGCTACCAAACATTAGTGCTTCAGTTCCACAGTTACGCGCTGTTATCAAGGAACTTCAAGCAAAAGGCTATGCACTTCCAGATTACCCTGTTGAACCTAAAAACGATGAAGAAAAAGCAATCCAAGCTGCATACGACAAAGTTAAAGGTAGTGCGGTAAACCCAGTATTACGTGAAGGTAACTCTGACCGTCGTGCGCCAGGTTCTGTAAAAGAATATGCTCGTAATAACCCTCATTCAATGGGTGCATGGAGCAAAGATTCACAATCTTATGTAGCAAGCATGAGCGAAGGCGATTTCTTTGGTTCAGAGCAATCAACAACTATCGAAACACCAACAGACGTTCGTATCGAACATGTTGCTGCTAACGGTGATGTAACTGTACTTAAGCAAAGCACACCGCTACTTGCTGGTGAAGTAATTGACGCTTCGCGCATTAGTGCAGCTAAGCTACAAGCTTTTTTAGCTGCTGAAATTGATGCTGCAAAAGAAAAAGGTGTTTTATTCTCGCTTCATATGAAAGCGACAATGATGAAAGTATCTGATCCAATTATTTTTGGTCACGCAGTTAAAGTTTTCTACAAAGATGTATTTGCAAAACATGGTGAGCTATTTGAAGAGCTTGGCGTTGATGTAAACAACGGTTTAGGGGACGTATACTCTAAGATTCAAACATTAGATGACGCTAAGCGCGAAGAAATTGAAGCAGATATTCAAGCTGTTTACGCTGACCGCCCTGCTATTGCTATGGTTGATTCAGACCGTGGCATTACAAACTTACACGTGCCAAGTGATGTAATTATTGATGCGTCTATGCCTGCTGCAATACGCTCAAGCGGTCAAATGTGGAATAACGATGGAAAACTACAAGACACAAGTTTTGTAATTCCTGATCGTTGTTACTCTGGTGTTTATCAAGCAACTATTGATTTTTGTAAAGAACACGGTGCGTTCGATCCAACGACAATGGGTAGCGTTCCAAACGTTGGCCTTATGGCTCAAAAAGCAGAAGAATACGGTTCGCACGACAAAACGTTTGAAGCTAAAGCTGCCGGTACTATTCGTGTAGTTGATACAGCGGGTGTTACATTACTTGAGCACAGTGTTGAGCAAGGTGATATCTGGCGTATGTGTCAAGTTAAAGATGCACCAATTCAAGATTGGGTTAAACTTGCAGTTAACCGTGCACGTGCTACAGGCGTTCCTGCTATTTTTTGGTTAGATGAAAACCGTGCACACGATGCTCAGCTAATCAAAAAAGTAAATAAATACCTACCAGATCACGATACAGCTGGCCTAGATATTCAAATTTTAGCACCGCTTGAAGCCACTTTATTCTCTTTAGCTCGCATTAAAGAAGGTAAAGACACTATTTCTGTAACAGGTAACGTATTACGTGATTACCTAACAGATTTATTCCCAATTTTAGAGCTGGGTACAAGCGCTAAAATGCTTTCAATTGTTCCACTTATGAATGGTGGTGGCTTATTTGAAACTGGCGCAGGTGGTTCTGCACCTAAGCACGTTCAGCAGTTTGAAAAAGAAAACCACTTACGTTGGGATTCTTTAGGTGAGTTTTTAGCACTTGCAGCTTCACTAGAACATTTAAGCGTAACTACAGGTAATAACAAGGCACAAGTGCTTGCTGATACGCTTGATAAAGCGACGGGCACTTTCCTTGCTGAAAACAAATCGCCTTCACGTAAAGTTAAAGAAATTGATAACCGTGGTTCTCATTTCTTCTTATCTTTATTTTGGGCTCAAGAGCTTGCTAAGCAAAATGACGATAGCGAACTTAAAGCGCAGTTCACGCAAATTGCGAGCGATTTAGAATCAAATAAAGATACCATCGTAAGCGAATTAAACGATGCTCAAGGCCCTGCAGTTGAACTAGGTGGTTACTTCCAGCCTAACGATGCAGCCGCTTTTGAAGCAATGCGTCCAAGCACTACATTTAACGATATCCTTGCTAAATTAGTGTAATAAAAAGTAAAAATAAAACCGCTTACTTTTAAAAGTAAGCGGTTTTTTTACGTCTATAAAAAAGGCCGCTCAATGCGGCCTATTTAAATTAACGTTCACTCATTACTTAGTGTATGCTCTTGGCATATTTGAATCAGTAGTATAACGGTCACGTAGTTTATCTTGACGAGACTGTGTAGACACCTCAGTGCCATTTATAAACATACGGCTTACGTTACTGCTTATTTCAAACGGATCATTAGTCCACATCACTACATCTGCAGCTTTACCTACTTCAATACTGCCCGCATTAATACCAAATACATCAGCAACATTTGATGTAACAGCTTTCAGTGCACCTTGCTGGCTCATGCCATAAGATACAGCGTTACCTGCGTCAAAGCGAAGCTGATAAATGTTGTGGCTTGCGTCTCCGCCAACCGTTAAAAGTACCTTAACACCGGCTTTTTCAAGTAAACCAGCATTGTTTAAATTAGCATGTAATGAATCAAAACTACCCGGCAAATTATCCATAGCGCTAATAATTACGGGAATATTCGCTTTAGCAATTTGCTCTTTAACAACAACGGCATCTTGTGCTCCACTGAGTACTAAGTTAACACCAAATTGTTCTTTTACTTTAATAAGCTCAACAATATCTGAAGCACGCGATACGCTTATTACCAATGGCATATCGCCAGAAAGTACTTTAGCCATTACTTTATCTTCAGTACTTGGTTTATCGTCGTCTTTTTTATCTTTTTTGCTCAATTTAGTTTGATGTGCATCTAGCTTGTTAATTAATGTTTGCAGTGTAAAAGCTCGCGAGCCTTTTCTGCGCTCACCTAAATGTACAACTAACGCCGCTTGTTTTTGAATGTTACTTTCAAGGCTACCACTCAAATCAACCACACTTGCCAAACCAGCAAAAATACTATCGCCGCCATAAGGGGTAATTACATCTCTTGTAACGCCACCTTTACGTGCATAAGGTATTAAGCTTGAATGTGCGTTGTAAGCAAGGCTTACATCAAAATCTATACCGGCTTTGTCGTCACCCGCATCGCGAGAGCCTGCAACCGCACCTACTTCAACTAAGCCTAGTTGGTTGTTGCTTGCAATGAATCCAGGGGTAACAATTTTGCCATTCGCATCAATAATTTCATCGGCGTTTACTTGTGCTGGGTTAATAGCAGTAATTTTACCGTTGTCCATAACAATGCTTGCGCCTTCTAATACGCCTTGCTCTGTTGATGTATGAATAGTTGCATTAATAATTGCCAGTGACTGAGCATTTACAGCACCAGAGGCGAATAATCCGGCAGCAACCAGAGATAGCGAAAACGAACGTGATAAATTTTTCATTCTGGGTGCTCCTTATTTTTGACCTAACATGAAATCACTGGTTGCTTGATAAGTGCTATCGTTTCTATCGTAAACCTTTGCACCATCAACAAACACTTGCTCAGCTTTTGCGTAAACGCTAAACGGGCTTTGGTTCCAAATAACCACATCGCCTTGTTTACCTGCTTCAAGCGAGCCTGTTTTATCGTCAATACCCAATGATTTCGCAGCGTTAGTGGTGATCCACTTAATTGCATGCTCTTCTGAAATATCAAAGCCATTTTCATTGGCGCGATACATCACTTTAGCCGCTTCTTGATTTAAGCGTTGAATAGTTGTGTCTGAATCTGAGTGAACTACGGCACACGAGTTTTTAACCGCATCCACAATGGCAACGTTTTCTTGAACCATGTCGTAAGCTTCCATTTTAAAGCCCCACCAGTCTGGCCACAATGCAGCACACGAACCATTATCAGCTAATAAATCGGCAATTTTGTATGCTTCAATACCGTGATGAAAAGTACCTGCGTGATAGTTAAATTCTTTTGAAAGGTCAATCATCATTGCCATTTCTTCAGCTTTGTAACAGTGATTGTGTATCATCACTTCGCCTTCAAGCACGCCACGTAATGTGTCGTACTTTATATCGCGATTAGGTACATCTGGATTTTTACCTGCGGCGTATTCTGCATCGTACTTATCCCAGGCTCGTTTATATTCTTGAGCACCAATCCAAGCCGAACGGTAACCAGCCATATTACCCATACGTGTTGAAGGCAATACGCCCTTACGGCCGTATACGCGTTTTGGGTTTTCACCACATGCCATTTTTAGTCCATACGGTGCATCAGGAAATTTCATTCCTTGCATTGTATGCGCAGGCACGTTTTTAAGTGTTACACCACGTCCGCCAAATAAATTAGCAGAGCCCGGTAAAATTTGAAGTGACGTAATACCGCCTTCACGTGCACGGTTAAATCCTGGGTCTTGTGGCCAAACAGAATGCTCTACCCAAACTTCAGCTGTATTTGGGCTAGTCATTTCGTTGCCATCTTGGTGTGATTCTACCGATGGATTTGGATACGCACCTAAATGAGAATGTACATCAATAATACCTGGTGTTACCCATTTACCTTGTGCGTCAATCGTCGTGTCTGCTTTTGCAGCTAAGTCTTTACCCACTTGTAGTACTTTACCATCAACTAATAATACATCAGCGTCATCTAAACGTTCGCCAGTCCCGGTCAGAACAGTCGCGTTTGTAATGAGTGTACTTGATGTTGAAATTGGCGTGTAAGTGCTTGGGTAAGGATTTTTATTGATTGTAATCTTATCATCTTGCGGGCCATTTTCTTGGCAGCCTACAAGTGCAGCGGCTAGGCCAACGGCTAATAAAGAGGGAGCAAATTTATTCATGTTTTTGGGTTCTCCTGTTTTTTTAATACTTTAGCGAATGCTTGGGCATAAAGCTAAAAAAACAGGTGAAAACGCGGTAAATTAAGATGAATTTACGTGATTATTTTTTTATATAATTGTTATAGAGCTTTTCTAGCGCGCCCTGCGTGGTGAGTGACGGATCTTTACTGATAAAATGCTTAACCGTGCGGGTTACAAAATCTGAATTTTGCTTATGCAATTTAGAAAAATCTTTAATAAGGGTATTCCCATCTTTAGCCGCGGTTACTTTGTCGTGGCGGTGACGGTACTGACTAAGGGCTTTGTTAAAATCGCCGTTGTAGTCTTCAACTAAAATTTTATAAAAGTCACTTTTTTGCACATTTAAAACAGTAATGCAGTAATTCAGTGCGTCTTTAAAATCGGAAAACACCTTTCCTTCTACATCAAACTCTTTGGTTTTTTCGCGTACTGTGACACGGGCCTCTTCAGTGGCGTAACTAAAACCTGTAAACGCTAATCGCTCAGCGGCTTCTTTTCCTAATTTCATTCCGGCCTGAATACTGTGAGCAAATTCATCACTCATGTCACTTAATTCGTTTTCTTCCCACATGTTGTAAACACGCAGTGCTTTAGCGTATTTGTTAGACAACTTTTTTTTAATTTTTGTAAAGCGCTCATCAATAGACATAAGTCGTTCATTATGTAACAACGCATAGCACTCATAACAAGCAGGAATTGAAATAAAGTCGGCATCCTCGCCTAAGTCAATAATACTTTGCAACATGTGAAGAGGTGGACAATGATCTCGCTCAGTTGCTTCGCAGCCACAATAAAAACACTGGTTAAAATGTTGTTGTTCGCATGCATAGGCTTGCTGGTAATAACTGGCTAACGCTTTACTCACTGTTTATCCTAAAAATCTTCACGTTTATTTATGAGGCGATAATACCAGCCTTAAAGAATATGTCAGTATCAATAAAATTATTTTTATAAAAGTGTGTCAAAAAACACACTTAAAAACATGTGTTTTCATGAGCCTAAATATAAGTGTGTACATTACACATACTTGCTTACAGCTTGTTGCGTTTGATTAACAGCTTTTTTAATTAGTTAGTCAATAATTAGCATGCAACCGCAAACAATGAGGAAAGTAAAATGAACACAGTTAAAAAGGCATTATGTACAACACTTGTTATTGGCAGTGCAGCGTTAGCAGCACCTGTATCAGCTGCACAATTTGTAGCAGCCGACTCAACGCCAGGTACGCAAATTTGTATGGCTGTAGCGTCTAACAAAGCGTATGTACTTCGCAAAGCACAGCAATCGCTTAACGTTAAAAAAAGTATTATTAGCAATAAACTAACGTGCAACAACCTGCCAATGGGTGATTTTGTAGCGCGTTATAATTTAGATAAAAGTGCTAACTATTTAAATATTGAAAGCAATACACGCACTTCAATTAAAGATTTGGCAAATGTGTCGTTACCGGACGTCGTTGTTATTTCATCTCCGCAGTAGCATGCTTGAACTTTATAGCTAAGCAGGCATTACTGTAACCTGCTTAGTTTTATTGTTTACATAATCGCTCAAAGAACACCCGCTAGTAAACCAAATAAACCGCCAAATACTCCACCCCATACAACCAGCCAACCTAGGTGCTCTCGTATCATTGTTTGAATGATTTCTTTCACCATTTTAGGGGTTAATTCATCAAGGCGTTCATCAACCAGTTTAAGTACTGTGCTGTGTAATCCTTTAGCACTATTTCCTTGTGAAAGCGTTTGCGTTACTAACGCTTTAAAGTCCTCTGTTTGAGAAATTTGTGCCAACGAAAGTTGCATTTTTTCTATAAATTTTTCACGCATTGGCTCTATTGCAGCGGTGCCTCCAAACATACCCAGCATGCTACCAAATTGCGATTGCTCTATTACCTCGAGTAAATTATCGAACGCAGGGTTTAGATCAACATGGCTAATTATCGGTTCAAAGTCGATATTAGGCTGCGCCTTATTAAGTAAATTATTAATTTTTTGCTCGGAGAAAAACTCTGTAAGTATCAGGTTCCGGATAGCAACTTTAAAGCTCTCAAACTTAAGCGCAATAACGCCAGAGCCATATAAAAACGGAACCTTTTCAAATAACATATGAATAGCCAGTAAATTGGTCACTGCGCCAGACAGCGCAAATAATCCCACCGACAAAACCACTGGTTGATCAAACATAAACCCTGCAGCTACACAAATACTTGCTAGTAAATTGGTTATAAAACTTTTGTTCATTTTTGCTCCATTACAATCCGCATCACTTTGTGCGACACATTCGTTAATTTTACAACGTTTAGTTTGTTATATTAATCCCTTTTTGCCATAGTTTAAGTGTCTGTATAAAATACGAGCAATTGTTATGTGGAAAGCAATTAACGAGCACATTAGCCAAGCAACAAATACTGAGTTTAAACACACACAAAAGCGCCAACTGCAAAGCACAACAACCGATAAATATTTTCATATAGGCAATGGCACGCAAAACTACTTTGTTAAAATTGCACTCAAAAGCGAGTTTGAGCGGCTAGAGAGTGAATCTAGAGGCTTAGAGTTGCTCGCTAATAATAGCTTTTTTACTGTGCCTCGCTGCATTACAACAGGTGCTAACATTGAATACTCATTTATTGTACTTTCGTGGTTAGTCCTTGATAAGCAACCCCATAATCAATGGCAAAAAATGGGTACCCAACTTGCTCAAATGCATCAAAAGCATGACCAAGCAATGTTTGGTTTTGATATAGATAATCACTTAGCCACAACCGTTCAACCTAATCGTTGGCATAAAAAATGGAATGTATTTTACGCCGAAAACGCATTGGCTGGCAATTACAGCTATTAGCTGAAAAAGGCATTCAATTTGCTGATCCTGAGCACATAATTCATGAAGTTAAAGCGCAACTGCATAGTCATGTTGTGAGCCCATCTTTGTTACATGGTGATTTTTGGCGAGGCAACCTAGGTTTTTTGAAAGAGCAGCCAACGGTGTTTAACCCAGCTTGTTATTATGGTGATCGAGAAGTAGATATCGCCATGAGCGAGCTATTTGCCCCACTACCCGACGCATTTTATGTTGCCTACAATACGCAATATCCACTTTTGCCAAGCTACCAAAAACGTAAACTCATTTACCAGCTATATCCTATTTTAAACCATGCAAATATATATGCTGGCCACTATCTTACTGAAGCTAAACAACATATAAATAAGCTTATACAATAAGTGTAAATAAACTGTCATAACACGCCAAACAGACTATATTTAAAGGGTTCTAAGGAGTTGAGTTTTACGTCGTTAAGCCGTGTTTAGAATAGAAACATTCCAAGCTCTGCTTAAGTTATCTGTAATTGGAGTGATTATGAAAGACTTTTTATCACAACGTATCAGCTGCCCGTTTTGCGGACACCACATTCATTTAGATTTAGATGCAAGCATGGGCGATCAGGACTACATTGAAGACTGCACTGCCTGTTGTAACCCAATTCATTTAAATATGCATATAGATTATGCAAACAATAAGTTAGAGCTACACGTAGACAGTGACGACGAACAAATTTTTTAACCCTGATGACGCAGGTAGTTTTCAACGGTGTTAACAATAGTGTAAGTTTGCTGATCCACCTCTATATTAAGCTCATCACCCACTTGCGCTTTACCTAAATTTGTAATGGTGAGTGTTTCTGGGATTAGGTGCAACCAAAAGCCCTGCTCGTCAATCTCGCCTACTGTTAAGCTGGCACCATTAATGGCGACAAAGCCTTTATACAGGACATATTTTTGCCACTTTACAGGTAAGCTTATCTGAATTTTGCAGTTACTTTGGGTATTGATTATTTGATTTATTTTAGCCGCACAGTGAATATGTCCCGATACAATGTGCCCACCCAGCTCAGTACCAAAAGTAACAGAGCGCTCGTAATTTACTAAACTGCCTAGTTCAAGAAGCCCTAGGTTAGTTAATTTAAGTGTTTCGTCAATCACATCAAAGTGAACTTGCGCCACCACATCTTGATTACTTAGCTCAACTTTTACAACCGTTAAACAACACCCATTAATAGCAATACTGGCTCCTAAATCTAAGTGCTTAACGTAATCATCGCTCACCGACACCACTAAACGTAACACTCCTTCATTATGGGTTTTAGACACCACAGTAGCCTGAGTTTGCACTATACCTGTAAACATAAAATCTCGTTTAATTATGACAAAGTAATAGTTTAACGTATCGAATTATAAAATCATTCACTCCTGAGATTTTTATTTCAAAGACAATAGATTACAATTAAAGTCTTACTCATTAAATAGCTGTTTTTATGACCTTTTGTAATTGGGAAGCGAAGCGTTTACTTTCTCTCGCGTTACCTGTTTTTTTAGCGCAAGTTACCCTTATATTGATGTCGGTCGTCGACACTATAATGGCAGGTCAAGTCAGCCCTACCGATCTGGCAGCCCTGTCTATTGCGACAGGTATTTGGAACCCGCTACTTTTAGCGCTGCAAGGTATTTTATTAGCACTTACTGGCATTATTGCGCAGTTTGCCGGCGCGAATGACAAAAAAGGCATAAGCCACTATTTTCAACAAGCTTTATACCTAACCGTTTTACTGTGCATTGCAGGCTTTAGTATTGCCTACTTGGCCAACATTATTATATTACAGCTAGATACAAGCCCAGCTATTGCTAACTTAGCCTACGACTATATTCATTTTGTTAAATGGGGGGTATTTGGATTTTTATTCTTTACCACCTACAGAAATATGACCGAAGGCATGGGTATGACAAAACCGGCCTTTTATATTAGCTTACTCGGGTTAGCCGTTAATATTCCTGCTAACTACATTTTCATAAATGGTTTATTTGGCCTTCCTGTCTATGGAGGAGCTGGCTGCGGTATAGCAACCGCCATTGTTTTAACGGTAATGGCATTCGCACAGGTCACTTATTGCCAAATGAGTAAAAAAATAGATGCCAAAGGGCTGCTCACACCGTTTGAAAAACCAAATATAACGACTATCGCCACTATTACAAAATTAGGTATTCCTATCTCTTTGGCTACTTTTTTTGAAGTCACACTCTTTGCGTGTATTCCACTATTTATTGCTCATTTAGGCGCGGTTGCTGTTTCAGGGCATCAAATTGCAGCGAGTGTTACCGCGTTACTGTTTATGATGCCGCTGAGCCTTTCTATTGCCATTAGTATTCGGATTGGGAACTTGTACGGCCAAAACAAGTATGAACAGTTAAAAATAGCTGTATCGACAAGTTATCTACTGGCTGTATTAATCGCACTGTTTTTGGCGTTTATAACGTTTATAGGCCGTGATGTAATCAGTGAGCTATACACAGACAGCCCTGCTGTTATTGCCCTTGCCACTTCAATTATGGTTTTAGCCTGTATTTACCAATTGCCCGATGCCCTACAAGTTGCAGCAAATGGCATTTTAAGAGGGTTAAAACACACGGCCCCTATTTCTTACATCACGTTTATTTCATATTGGTTAATCGGCTTTAGCTTAGGCTACGTATTAGCAAGAACAGACATAATAGTACCAGCAATGGGGCCGCACGGGTTTTGGATTGGTATAATTGTCGGGCTCACCGTCGCAGCCATACTCTTAATGCTAACCGTTAGTAAGCGCTTTAAACATGAACCATTTATTAGCTAACACACTCAATTTACATTATATAAAGCAGTTAGTATCAGTATGTATATTACTGATACTAGCCACTACTGTGCTTACAGCTTGTACAGAAGCTCCTAGTAATATAAACAACACTTACATAGAACGCCTTGAAAATGTAACCAATAAAAAATCTGAAGACCTGCCATCGCTAAATTCACTAAAGTTAAAGCCGTTAACCAAACTCAAAAACAATAAAATAACACTGGGTATAGTTGAGCTTGCGGGGATCAGTAGTTGTAACTTAAATGTGGTGATAAGTGAGCACAACAATCAACTGGGTAAGACAGCCACCGCTGCAGGGCGTTTAAAATATCAAATAGACTTTATTCAAAACGCCAATAGCTGCTTAGCCTCGCTCGAAGAATCCTCAGCAACGTATAAAAAAATTAGTGAAGCAAAAAATCAAAAACAAACTAATTTACTTTATTACTTTAATGCAGCTCTTTTAGAAGAGTCGGAGCTAAACCGCACATGGTCGCTAACCGCTTCCGAGTTAAATAAAGAACCCGCGGGCTTTAGCGATACAATAGAGGCTATGCAAAAACTGACTGCTATTAAAGCTCAATTAGCACAGTCTCAATTTGACGAAATAAACGCAGATGCAATATATCAAGCACTCGAAACGCTTAACAAATACAGGTTTAATCAGTCCTTAATCAAATCTGTAAGGCAACAAGTTCGACTAAATCAATCTGCCACTAATTTAGTTGAAAATATAGAGCTAAATACTCTTTGCCCTAAAAATAAAAACAAAGATAAAGCGAAAATTATGAATAATATTTTTCAAAAATATTATTTGTCGCAAATACAGCCATATCAGGCACAACTTATTGGTTTTCTTGAAGTACTTCAGCCTTTATTAAACCAGGTTTGGTATAAAGAGCCAGTAACAACAGATGCTATTAATGAGCTACTTGCACCCCACTCTAAAACAAATTTATTAAATCAGTTAAAAAGCTCAGCTAAACAGCATGTTATTTGGTGGCAAGAATTTTATAAAACGTGTGAAATCAGCCCGATATGAATAAAAAAACGGCAAATAAACTTAAAAATACGAAACGTGCTTGATTCGACCTCCCCCACGCTATATATTAGCGACCGCTGGTGATTATTTTCATAAGCTTATTAAATGTAAAATACGACTGTAGCTCAGTTGGTTAGAGCACTACCTTGACATGGTAGGGGTCGGTGGTTCGAATCCACTCAGTCGTACCAATCCAAAAAGTATAAATACTTAAAAGCAAATTTCTCCCAACCCTTAACCAATTAGCCTAAAATCAATTAATAAGATAACTGGGGCTGTATTTTATCGTGGGAATAGCCCTTTCAAGGCGGCTTCGAGTTCTTGAAATTTAATCGGCTTTGTGAGTACTTTGTTCATACCCACTTTAAAGCATGACGCTTTATTATCTTTTTCTGCATTAGCGGTTAATGCGTAAATTGGTACATCGCTTACTAATTCATCTCTTATATATTCTGCAGCAGTTAAACCATCCATTTCAGGCATCATGATATCCATTAATACTAAATCAAACTTTTTACGCGAAAATAAGTCAATAGCCTCGTGCCCATGATTAGCCAAAGTGACTTTATGATTCAGCTTTTCTAAATACGCCTTGATCAGTACTTGATTCGTTTTGTTGTCCTCGGCCACCAAAATTGTTAGCGCCGATTGTTTATGTATTACATTATCAACAATATCACTAACATGGGCCTCTTCAAATGGTATTGAAATGGTAAACGTACTGCCTAAACCCAGTTGGGTATCTACTGTTATGTCTCCTCTCATTATGCCTAATAAGTTTTTTGAAATACTTAATCCTAATCCAACCCCTTCACTTTTACGGTTTATACTGTCATTTACCTGACTAAATGGCTTAAAGATTAAATCTAAATGCTTTTTAGCTATACCAATACCCGAGTCTTTTACCTCAAAAACAAGCTGCTCATTTTGTAAAACTACGTTTAAATTTATTTGACCATTTACTGTGTACTTAAACGCGTTACTAATTACATTAAATAATACTTGGCCTAATCTGTATTCGTCACCAACAACATATTGGGGAATTTGCGTATCGATGTGGGTGGTAAAAAGAATGTCATCTGACTTTTCAACAATATTTAACTGCCCTACTATATTTTCAGTTAACAGCTTTATATCAAATGGTTTTTTTAGACATGAAACCGTGCCTGACTCAATTTTTGAAAAATCGAGCACATCGGTGATTAAACCGTATAAAATTTCGGTGCTTGAGTTAGCATAATTAACAAGTTGCTGTTGCTCGGGGCTGAGCTCTGTATCAAGCAATAACTCAATCATCCCCATAACGGCATGAATAGGCGTTCTGATTTCATGAGACATCACTCTCAAAAATTTTGATTTTGTTTGGCTTGCCTCTTCAGCCCTTAATGTTTGCGCCTGAAGAGCAAACTCTCGCTGTTTAGACGTCGTAATATTTTTAGCAAGCCCCATGTAACCTAAAAAATTGCCTAACTTATCGTAAAGAGGTTTACCTGTTAAAATGACCCAAAAATTTTTGTCGGCTTCAACCTCAAATTCAAAATCATGAAAGTCGTTACGGTCATCAATTAGCTGGTTAAATTGCTGCCATTTTTCTGTATTTTGCTTTTCATTATCTGTAATGATGTGTTCAATTTTATGACCAATAAAAAGCTGATCGTACACATTCCCAATAGTTTCAATATTATTAATACTTTCAAATACCATTAGCGGGTTTAATCGCCAAAACCACTCTGACCCATACTCTTTAAATAGGTTAGAGAGTGTCGTAAATCTATGTGTAAGCGATAAAGCTTTATTGGTTTGTTTAGCTAACTTAACGTGATTAATTAATGTATAAAACGCCTGCTGCAAGAATATTTTAATTGTGTCTGAATTAATAAATTGCTCACATTGCTGTGCATCTACATTTGTAAAAATAATTATGCCTTTATCAAAGTGTGTGTTCACACTAAATAATAAAGAGTTTTTTAGTTTTAAGGTTTGAATTGAATATGTAATCGAAAATTCGAGTTCTTCAATTTGTTGAGGGTATCGGCATATGGCATAACCGTGTTCAGCCGTTTGTGTAAACAAAGAACACTCGGACCACATTTTGTCACTAAACTGATCATTAGTCGTCGCTATCGTCTCGTAATATCTATATTTATACCTATTGATGATAATACAGTCAGTATATTTAAGCCGTGACTCAAATACCGCTCTAAGCAAATCCAACAAATCAGCACCGTGTTCACAATTAGCTAAATCTATTAAATGTTTTTGTAAATCAGATACACACAGATGTTCTGTTTTTTTCACACTCATTTTCCTCATCAATATGCATCGCGTTTTGCAAAAAGTAATTTTAAAACTAGCTTTTCTCAATTAAATATAGATTAAAAAACAATATAAATCATCATGTTAATTGTTATAAAACATTTGGAATAAATGCACTCTACATGTGAAATAAACAAAAACACAAAGGCTCAAAAATGAAAATAGTGTGTATTGGAGACGGACACGGATTAGCTCAGGTTTTAAGCGCTATTAGGCTGATGAGTAGTCATATAACCGCTATTGTCGCAACCACAGATATTTGGTGGTAGCAGAGGTAAAATTAGAGCTTCACAAGAAACCATTGCGCTTGGAAATATACGTCGCTGCTGTTTGCAGCTTGCTGATAAAAAATCTACGTTTAACGCAATTTACGAACACAGATTCACACAAGGGCAACTTGCTGAACATTGTTTAGGTAATTTAACACTGCTTGGATTAATGGAGCTGACCGGATCTGCAACAAAAGCCATTGCTCATTTTAATATTATGCTCGGTAATTCAGAAACTTTTTTGCCCATGACAGAAGTACCCACCGACCTTGTCGATGAACTAAACAATAATGAAAAAGTAATTGGCTAATGTGAAATTGATTCACTAACCTCTTTGCCTAAAAGTGTATCACTATCTGAAGATGTCCCTGCAGGCCCGGGCTGTGTAAAGGTCATTTTAGAAGCCGATTTAATCATTATTGGCCCACGGAGCATTATTACGAGTATTTTACCTGCGTTTTTAGTGGAAGAAATAGCGGCAGCTATTCAAAAAACATCGGCGTGTCGTATTTTTATCGAAAACTCAAAAACAGAAAAAAGCGTCATGAAAAACACTTCAACACCGGGTGTTGATTGGCTTGCAGAACAACTAAGTTTTAAATTATACGATTTAAATATTCCGCCTTCTGCAATTAAAGAAATATTACAGGGTAGTAAAACTATCCTAAAAAACAGAGCCATTTACACGACATAGATGAGCTAAACAATGTGTTTACTGGGTTGCTTAAAATGCCCATACAATTAAGTAATCATTTTTAAATGTTTTGGATAACAGCTTCTAGTTCTTTAAAGGTTTCTGTGCTTTGTTGTTCTGCTGTTTTTAATAATAAATCGAGCTGTTGTGGAGTATGTTCAACTTTTACGAGTGACTCTATTGAGTTACAGGTACCTCCCAAGCTGATAGCACCAAAACTATAGGCACTGCTTTTAAGGCTATGTGCGCTAATTTCTATCTCACTGACATCCTGTGTATTAACCAAGATTTCAACTGTTTTTTTTGACTCGTTAATAAACGTTTTTAGCAGCTCTACTGCTAGTTCGTTACCAACATCACTTTTAAGCTGTTCAATTATTGAGCAATTAATCATATATATCTTTTGGGGTTAGTTATGAAATTCAACGTTGTTTTATTTGTAGACTCTTCGATGCTTGGTGGTATGGAAACACACCTAGTTGAACTGTCAAAGCTACTCACTAACAACCACATTTGCAGCTACATTATGTTTTACCAGGATCACAAAAATCAAGAATTTTATGATTTGCTTAACCAAGAAAATATAAGGTATGAATTTTTAAAAGGAAACCTAAGTAACCTACTAAAACAATTAAAAAGCTTAGATTCAAACACCGTTATTCGTACTCATGGTTATAAGGCCGTTTAGTATGTAAAATAACTAGGCATCGCTGTATTAGTACCTACTATGCTGGTGAAGCTGATACAGGTAAACTAAAACTTTACAACACGTTAGATAAACTACTTTCCCCTTTATCAATAAACTTCGCCGTCTCTAAACAAATAAAGCATTCAATTAAAAATGCACAGTTACTCGAAAATTTTATCGCTATTAATAAATCCCAAAGTCATAGTAAAAAATTTATAATTAGCAGCGCCGTAGGTGCTATCCCCTGTATTATTAAACACGGAATTACAGGGTTTTTAATACAAGAAACAAATACACAACACTTTGAGCAACAGGTAGAAAAACTGCTCTCACAATCCGAAGATCACACCAATACTATTATCAATAACGCTTACAGCACGCTAGAGGAACGTTTTTCTGGTAAACAGCAATTTAAACTACTCAGGCAAGCGAATACTGGTACATAAGTTTATTCGAGCTCATCCCAGCTTTTAATTTTTCTGTACAATGTTGAAGGGCTCACATCGAGCAGTGATGCCGCTTTAGGCACATTCGATACACATAGTTTTATAACGTGCTCAATGTATTCTTTTTCTGCAAGCCATAGCGGCTTAACTTCGCTTTGAGACGTTGCCATATCAAACGCTGCTGTTTCAATATTTGACGATTGCGTGTTGGTGATTGGTGTTTGTTGCGTCTGACTTTTTGAGCTGACCGGTAATGCGGGTATCATATCAGTATCAATATATTGCTCAGGGTGAAGTACTAAGACATTACGGATCACATTTTCGAGCTGCCTTACATTACCTGGCCAACTGTACTGCATAATCAGCTGCTTTACCCCCTCCGAAATACTTTTATAAGGATGGTTTTCTTCCAATGCGAGTTTTTCAAACAAGGCTTCGGCAATTTCGATAATATCGGCTCCGCGCTCTCTAAGTGGTGGCAGCTCTATCGGAATAACATGGAGTCGGTAATATAAATCTTCTCTAAAACGGCCGTTTTCTACTTCAATAAGAGGATCTTTATTAGTTGCACAAACAAATCTAACGTCAACTTTTACTTCTTTTTCACTGCCAACTTGCTGGTAACTCCCTGTTTGTATAAATCGCAGAAGTTTACTTTGCAAATTAATATCCATCTCACACAATTCATCTAAAAACAGCGTTCCCCCGTTGGCCTGCCCTGCAGCACCCACTCTATTGGCAATAGCGCCAGTAAACGCTCCCTTTAGATGTCCAAAAATTTCACTTTCAATTAAATCCTTTGGTATTGCGGCACAATTTAAGGCGACAAAGGGTTGATTAGCTCGATTAGACGCTTGGTGAACAGCTCGTGCGCACAACTCTTTACCCGTACCACTTTCACCTGTTATGAAAATAGTGGCCTTGCAGGCAGACGCCGAGCTTATAATTTTATAAACGGTCTGCATTTGCTTTGAGCTGCCAATCAAATCAAAGTATTTTCCGTTTTCGTATTTGTTTTTATATTGTGTAACGGTTTGCTTTAAGTTTTTAATTTTCAGTGCGTTGTTAACCGTTATTCTAAAGCGCTCTGCTTCTATTGGTTTTTCTAAAAAGTCGCTCGCGCCTAGTTTTATTGCCTGAATGGCTATTTCTTTTGTTGCATTCCCAGTTAATACAACAACTTGAGGCGAATTATCGGGTTCTAACGTCGCTAAAATATCAAGCCCATTCATATCTGGTAGCATAACATCCAGCACTATAAGGTCTGGATGAACTTTATTTATGATGTCTATGGCTGTTTGGCCGTCACTTGCCACAAGGGTGTTAACACCGGTTGATAGTAAATAAGATTGGTACATCATTGCTAAAGACTGCGTATCTTCAACGATTAAAACTGTGGGTAGCATAAAGACGTCTCAGTTGGCGAGTAGCTGTTAATTCAATAAGATAGAATGTATGCTTATAATATAGCTATAAAGTCCCACGTAATGCAAATTCAGTTAATTATAATTAATGAGGCGTCATCAATTTCTTTAGAAAGGGTAACTTGTGAGTTTCTCCATAAACAATGTGCAAATTCCTCAGACGTTTGACAACCTTGAAGAATAATTTCACCTTTGATATAAAAAGAAACTTAAAATAGCGGTAATACCCAGTAAGCCGCCTCGGCTCTGTGTGACTATAACGCCAGAAATAGCTAACAACAAACCTACGGCTGCAAATATAGGACGACATTTATTCGCACCTTTATCAAACAGTTCTGCTGCCAAAAAGGACACTGGAAACATCAACACTAACGATAGATCGTTAGGGTCTCCTAATTTCGAGCGATACTCACGAGAAATAGTGACACGTGTTCCCTCAACCTAACCAATGCCATTCATTTTGTTAATTAACGCAGCCACAGCAACCAAAATACCCGAAATCATTATGCCCATTCGCACTAAACTAAAATGCGAAAATCGGATTAACCACCAGCTAATGGCAAATACTATTATAAATACTTTCACTAGCACACCGGCCCAGTACTCTATTGCCATGCCTTTATTAGAGGCGCTAAACACGCAAACGGCAAGCCATTTTCGTTAAGTAAATACAAACCATTGCCTTGCACACTGGCATCGTCTGCATTTGTTACGCTGTATAGTGAAGTATCAAACGCTTCTGTCGGTGCTTGGCTAGGACACGATTCGAATGGTTGACTAAGCACAGCGCATGGAAATGCAAGTAAGCACGCGGTTGCAAATTTGTTTAGTTTCATAATTTAGCCCCTAATGAATTTAGTATTTAAACCATTGCAGGGTCCGTTCCAAAACTTAAGCTATTGAAAATCAATATGTAAAATATAAACAACTTAAGATTCACGCATCTTGCAATAGATTCAGTTGCATTTTGCAAAATACACAAGCGCGTGTAGAAGAGAGGTTTTTATGTTTACTTATACTTCATGCTCTGGCTTTGTTTAATGAATATGCTTTAATAAAATGATTATATTGAAAGCAGTGACAACTATTTTTAAGACTAAAACAACTAACTGGGGTGTTAGTCTGTGCGATTTAATCTAAAACTCAACGTGATATAAGGAATTAATATGAGCATTATGTTCGATATGTTTTATGGCTAGTAATTGATACGGCCTTTGGTTTTTTATTTTATTCAACCGGCTGCCTCGTGCTAAAGGGAGTCACTTTCGGTAGTTATAAAATGCAATCTAAGGATTTTGCTAGTTTTAAAAAAGGTAAGTCAAATAAAGTCATATCAATTATTATTCTGGGCGTTAGTTTTCATTTAGCTTTGATTACTCTTTTTGTCTATATAAATAATCAATAACTTAGTGATAAAATCTGAAATCACTAGCCCTAACTTGGGTTCTTAACACTCATGTAATGTGCGCTGTATGCAACGTAGTTTTAGCTTAACCTTCAAACTCCCACCTATACGGTCCTCTATTAAGTAACTTGTGCATTATTAGTCCCAGATACATTTAAACTGCACTAATTAATACAAACCCTGCACCAAAAAAGCACTATATTTGATTCTACTATTTACAAAAAACATTAATAACTTTATTAATCAGTAACTTATTTTTATGGCTAGGTTATTGCTTTAATAAAATACAAGTCCGTTATTTTAACGGCATACATTTAGGTTGTTATGACCACAGGCAAAGAAGCCCGCTCGCAGTTACATGAATTTGTATCTGAGGCGGGCTTTTTTGTTTTTAAAATTTAAACCGTCACATTAAGGAATGCCTAATGCAAACCTCGCAAAAAATACTTATTATCGGCAATGGTATGGTCGGACATCATTTTGTTGAGCAAATGCGTCAAAGCGATGACAAAGCAAATATTACAGTACTTTGTGGAGAAGCAAATCTTGCATACGACCGCGTTTATTTATCAAGCGTGTTTGATGGCAAAACAGCCGCCGATTTAGCACTAACAACTTTAGATAACTATCAACAACTTAATATTAATGTGCATACTAAACAGTGGGTTGAAGGCATTGATAGAAAAAACAAAGTAGTAACCACTCAAACTGGCGATCAATACCCGTACGATAAGCTTGTACTTGCTACGGGCTCTTTCCCGTTTGTACCGCCAATTAAGGGGAACGATCAACCCCATTGCCTGGTTTATCGCACCCTAGAGGATTTAGAGCAAATAAAAGCCAGTGCCGCAGCCAGTAAAAGTGGTGTCGTAATTGGGGGTGGTTTATTAGGACTTGAAGCCGCAAACGCCATTAAACAATTAGGGCTTGATACGCATGTTGTTGAGTTTGCACCGCAGCTTATGGCTGTACAGCTCGACGGGCAAGGCGGCACGCTATTAAAAAATAAAATAGAAAAACTAGGCGTTACCGTTCATACCTCTAAAGCAACCAGCGAAATAGTTAAAGGTGAAACTAGCCGCTTTAGATTAAACTTTTCAGACGGTACGTTTTTAGAAACCGACTTAATTTTGTTCTCTGCCGGTATTCGCCCTTATGATCAACTGGGCAAAGTGGCTGAGCTTGAACTTGGCGAACGTGGCGGCATTATTATTAATAACCAGTGCCAAACCTCAGACCCTGATATTTTAGCTATTGGCGAATGTGCCTTGTGGGACAAAAAGCTATTTGGTTTAGTGGCACCTGGCTACAACATGGCCCGCGTTGCAGCAAGCCAGCTAAGTGGCGGCAAACTTGAATTTTTAGGTGCCGATATGAGCACTAAATTAAAACTACTCGGTGTTGAAGTAGGATCTATTGGCGACGCTCATGCAAAAACACCCAACTGCAAAGAGCTTATTTACCAAGATCCAATTAGAGACTGCTATAAAAAAATCATCCTAAATGAAACCGGCGATAAGCTGCTTGGTGCAGTACTTGTTGGCGATACTAGTGATTACGATACGCTACTTCAGTACATGTTAAACGACATGGACTTACCAGAACATCCTGAGTGTTTAATTTTACCAGACAGCTCTGGCGCACCTTCATTAGCGGGCAGCGCCCTACCCGATACCGCCACCATTTGTTCGTGTCATAACGTGAGTAAAGGCGACATTGTGGGAGCTATTGATGGTGGCTCATGCGATTTAGCCGCGGTTAAATCGTGCACAAAAGCAGCCAGTGGTTGTGGTGGCTGTGCCGCTTTACTCAAATCGGTAGTAGATGATGAGCTAGCAAGTCGTGGTGTTGAAGTAAACAACCATGTGTGCGAGCACTTCGCGTATTCGCGCCAAGAGCTACTGCACATGGTTAAAGTAGAAAGCATTAAAACCTTTGATGATTTATTAGCTAAACACGGTAGTGGGCATCATGGTTGTGAAATATGTAAACCTGCTATCGCTTCTATTTTAGCATCAACATGGAATGACTTTATTTTAGAACCAGCCCATGTTGGCCTGCAAGATACTAACGACACTTACCTTGCTAACATGCAAAAAGACGGCTCGTACTCTGTAGTGCCTCGTATTGCAGGCGGCGAAATAACACCCGACAAACTCATTGTCATTGGCCAAGTAGCAAAAGGCTTTAACCTCTATTGTAAAGTGACTGGCGGGCAGCGCATCGATTTATTTGGCGCACGTTTAGAAGAGCTACCCGTTATTTGGGGAAGACTCATTGAAGCTGGCTTTGAGACAGGCCACGCTTATGGTAAGTCTCTTAGAACGGTTAAGTCATGTGTGGGAAGTACGTGGTGTCGTTATGGTGTACAAGACAGTGTTAGCCACGCCATAGAAATTGAAAACCGCTATAAAGGGTTACGCTCACCGCATAAATTTAAAATGGCCGTGTCGGGTTGTACCCGCGAATGCGCCGAAGCACAAAGTAAAGATATAGGTATTATTGCCACCGAAAACGGTTGGAACCTATATGTGTGTGGTAATGGCGGAATGCGCCCTCGTCATGCCGATTTATTTGCTACCGATTTAGATACAGCCACGCTTATTAAATACATAGACCGCGTTTTAATGTTTTACATAAAAACCGCCGACAAACTACAGCGTACCTCTGTATGGATGGAAAACCTTGAAGGCGGCCTAGACTACCTTAAAAGTGTAGTAATAGACGATAGCTTAGGTATTTGCCAAGAGCTTGAAGAACAAATGGAGCTTATTACTCAAACATATGCATGTGAGTGGAAAAAAGCAGTTGAAAGCCCTGAAGCTTCTAAGCGTTTTCGCCAGTTTGTTAATAGCCCTAATCCCGATGACAATATTTTATTTGTGCAAGAGCTGTCTCTTATACACATCTCCGAGCCCACGAGACGCTACGCTATCTCGT
>OLGX01000029.1_pt1 | contig 112767 bp, 107 predicted proteins | sample 1609451 | NCBI WGS metagenome assembly OLGX01 (sample SAMN05416834, study PRJEB24817) | seawater metagenome | isolation source: Sea water | place: Canada:Atlantic | collected 2013-07
TCAGCTATCAGCTATCAGCTATCAGCTATCAGCTATCAGCTATCAGCTATCAGCTCAAAATAAAATGGCACTTTATCAAAGCAAGCTTTGCTTATTTTTAAAATTAACAGTTATAAAAACAAAAAACCCAAGCCGTAGCTTGGGTTTTAAAAAAGCGGTGTTAGTTAAAAGAAATTACTTCTTCTTTTTAACTGCTTTTTTATTTGGTAAATCAGTGATTGAACCTTCAAAAATTTCAGCTGCAAGGCCAATTGACTCGTTCAATGTTGGGTGAGCATGAATAGTAAGCGCTAAATCTTCACCATCTGCCCCCATTTCAATACCTAAACCGATTTCGCCAAGCATTTCGCCCGCGTTAATACCAATCATGGCACCACCGATTATACGGCCGCTTTCTTTATCAAAAATAAGCTTAGTAGAACCTTCAGTACGAGAAGATGCAATTGCACGGCCTGATGCAGCCCACGGGAATACCGCAGTTTCAATGCTTAAACCTTGCTCTTTAGCTTCTTTCTCAGTAACACCTACCCATGCAATTTCTGGGTCAGTGTAGGCAATTGAAGGAATACATTTAGGGTCGAAGAAATGCTTCTGACCAGAGATAACCTCAGCAGCAACATGACCTTCGTGAACCGCTTTATGCGCAAGCATTGGTTGGCCAACTAAGTCACCAATTGCAAAAATATTGCTTACATTAGTACGCAACTGTTTATCAACGTTAATAAAGCCACGCTCATCTACATTTACGCCTGCTTTTTCAGCATCAAGTAAATTACCGTTAGGCGTACGACCTACTGCAACAAGTACTTTGTCGTAACGTACTGGCTCAGCTGGTGCGTTTTTGCCTTCAAATGTAACGTATAAGCCATCATCTTTCGCTTCAACACCCACAACCTTAGTTGAAAGCATAACGTTAAATTTATCGCTTACGTATTTTTGGTAAATTTTGATGATGTCTTTATCAGCTGCAGGAACTAATTGATCAGCAAATTCTACAACATCAATAGCAGAACCTAACGCGCGGTAAACAGTACCCATTTCAAGACCGATAATACCACCACCTAAAACAAGTAGTTTTTCAGGTATATCTTTAAGCTCTAATGCGCCCGTTGAGTCAATTACACGATCATCTTCTGGGATGAAAGGTAAGTTAACTGGTTTTGAACCTGCGGCAATAATCGCGTTGTCGAATGTAATAGTTGTTGTGCCGTCAGCACCTTCAACAGCTAACGTGTTGCTACCCGTAAATTTACCATAACCTGGTACAACTTTAACTTTACGCATTTTAGCCATGCCGTCTAAGCCGCCCGTAAGCTGACCAACAACAGACTCTTTCCAAGAGCGGATTTTGTCTAAGTCAATTTGTGGTGCGCCAAAAGTAACACCATGAGATGACATTTCAGCTGCGTCATCAATTACTTTAGCTACGTGTAAAAGTGCTTTTGAAGGAATACAACCAACATTAAGACAAACACCGCCTAATGTTTCACGTGATTCTACTAGTGTAACTTCTAAGCCCAAGTCAGCAGCACGGAAAGCTGCAGAGTAACCACCCGGGCCACCGCCTAGTACAACAACTTGAGTTTTTAATTCGTTGCTCATGCTATTACCTTAATTGTTTGAACGGGACAATGCCCTAAAATTTAACTGCCATGTTTCTGCATGGGCAGAAAATCAGAGCAATTCACAAATAGTGCAAAGATTGTATCATTGCATATAGTAAAAATCCCAGCTAAAAACAACTGGCTGGGATTTGATTTTGTTTTTCTTACAAACATCAATTGAATTAAATTAGCGAGCAATTATCGCGACAGGAAAATAGCGCTATAACAAGGTAGAAATTACGCTGTATAGTTTTTCCTATATGAGTAACTTCTGACGCCGTTAACGTGCTATTTAATTCGCTAGAATGATCGCCTTTTTAATAAAATTGGTGTTACATCACTAATTGACGTATATCGCTCATGTAGCTTGCAAGTGTTGCTGTACAACGTGCTGCTAGTGCGCCGTCAATCACTCGGTGATCGTACGACATAGATAACGGAACCATTAACTTAGGCTCAAACTCTTTACCGTTCCACTTAGGCTTAATCTCAGATTTAGATACACCTAAAATAGCTACCTCTGGTGCGTTAACAATCGGCGTAAATGCCGTACCGCCAATTCCACCAAGGCTTGAAATAGTGAAACAGCCGCCTTGCATGTCTGATGCAGTTAGCTTGCCTTCACGCGCTTTTTTAGACACGTCCATTAGCTCGCGAGATAACTCAATAATGCCTTTTTTGTCCACGTCTTTAAACACAGGAACAACTAAGCCATTAGGCGTATCTACTGCCACACCTATATTAATATATTTTTTAAGTATCAAGCTTTCGCCATCTTCAGATAGCGACGAGTTAAACGTTGGGAACTCTGCAAGTACTTTAGCTGCGGCTTTCATCACAAATACAAGTGGTGTAATTTTAACGCCCAGCTTCTTCTTCTCGCTTAACACGTTCTGTTCTTTACGGAACGCTTCAAGACTTGTGATATCCGCTTCGTCAAACTGTGTTACATGTGGGATTTGTACCCAGTTACGGTGTAAATTTTTACCCGATAACTTTTGGATGCGAGATAATTTTTTCTCTTCAATTTCGCCAAACTTAGCAAAATCTACTTTAGGCCAAGGAATTAAGCCCAGCTCACTACTACCGGCGTTACCTGCTGATGCTGAAACCTGACCAGACTCAACTTGCTTAACTAAGTTTTTAACATAGTTTTGCACGTCTTCTTTAACCACACGGTTTTTACGACCCATGCCTTTTACATTAGCTAAGTTAATACCAAACTCACGGGCTAAACGACGAACAACTGGCGATGCATGTGCATACGCGCTGTTGTTTTCAAAGCTTTCATTGTTAGCTTTAGCCGCAGGTGCAGCTTGTGCTGGTACCGACTCGGTTTTTGCAGGTGCAGCCGCTGGCTTTTGCTCAGCAGGCGCAGATGCTTTTGCTGGTGCACTGCCGGTCACTTCAAAAACAAAAATAAGTGAGCCTGTTTTAACTTTATCGCCAGTAGCTACTTTAATTTCTTTTACAGTACCTGCAAATGGTGCAGGTACTTCCATAGCCGCTTTGTCGCCTTCAACGTTTAAGATAGATTGCTCTTCTTCTACGCTATCGCCAACAGCAACCATGATTTCGGTTACTTCAACTTCGTCATCACCAATGTCTGGTACGGTTACTTCTTTAGTTGAAGAACCTGAAGCTTGAGCCGGGGCTGTTGATTCAGCAGGTGCTTCTGGTGCTGCATCAGCACCAGCGCTTTCGCCTTCAAATATAAACACTAAAGAGCCCGTTGTTACCGTGTCGCCAACATTTACTTTAATTTCTTTTACAGTACCCGCTTGCGCAGCAGGTACTTCCATTGAAGCTTTATCGCCTTCAACAGTCAGTAAAGATTGGTCAACATCTACTTTGTCACCAACGCTTACTAAGATTTCGGTTACTTCTACGTCATCGCCACCGATATCTGGAACATTAATTTCAATACTCATTGCAAACCTCTTATGCGTACAGTGGGTTTAGTTTATTGGTGTCGATGTCGAACTTCTTAAGCGCGTCAACAACTACAGACTTTTCAACTTCACCGCGTTTAGCAAGTTCAGATAACGTTGCAACAACAACGTAGCTTGCGTTAACTTCAAAGTGACGACGTAAGTTTTCACGACTATCAGAACGACCGTAACCATCTGTACCCAACACTTTATAGTTATTGCTAGGAATAAATGAACGGGCTTGCTCTGCGTAGTTTTTCATGTAATCGGTAGCGGCAACAGTTACTGAGTCGTTTAATACGCTCGTAATATAAGCTGTTTTTTGCTCGCTTTCTGGGTTAAGCATGTTGAAACGCTCAACATCTTGGCCATCACGGGTAAGCTCATTAAATGACGTTACAGAATAAACGTCTGATGCAATGCCGTAATCTTCACTTAAAATTGCCGCAGCTTTGCGTACTTCCGTCATGATAGTACCTGAGCTTAATAGCTGTACGTTGGCTTTTTTACCTTCGTAGCTTTCAAGCTTGTAAATACCTTTACGAATACCTTCTTCAGCGCCTTCTGGCATAGCTGGCTGATGGTAGTTTTCGTTCATAAGCGTTAGGTAGTAGTAAATGTTTTCTTGGTTTTCACCGTACATACGACGAATACCATCTTGAACAATGACTGCTACTTCAAATGCGTACGTTGGGTCGTAAGAAATACAGTTAGGAACCGTATTTGCAAGAATATGGCTGTGGCCATCTTCATGCTGCAGGCCTTCACCATTTAGCGTAGTACGACCGGCAGTAGCACCTAATAAGAAACCACGTGCTTGTTGGTCACCCGCCATCCATGCCATGTCGCCAACACGTTGGAAACCGAACATAGAGTAGTAAATGTAGAACGGGATCATTGGTAAATCGTTCGTGCTGTATGATGTTGCAGCAGCCACCCATGACGACATTGCACCTAGCTCGTTAATACCTTCTTGAAGTACCTGCCCTGATGTTGCTTCTTTGTAGTAAGAAACAATATCACGGTCTTGAGGGGTGTAGTTTTGACCATGCGGGTTGTAAATACCAATCTGGCGGAATAAACCTTCCATACCAAAGGTACGCGCTTCATCGGCAATAATTGGCACAATATTTTTACCAATGCCTTTATCTTTTAATAAAATATTAAGTGCACGAACAAAGCCCATTGTGGTTGAAATATCACGTTTTTGCTCTTCAAGTAATGGCTTAAACGCTTCGACTTCTGGCAACTGTAACTTCTCAGAAAATTCTGCAATACGCGTTGGTGTATAACCTTTTAAGTCTTTACGACGAGCATGCAAGTACTTGTACTCTTCAGAGCTTTCATCAAGCTCTAAGTAAGGTAAGTCTTTAATTGCTTCTTCAGAGACTAAATCTTGTAGGCCTAAACGGTCACGTAAGTGTTCAACATGGCTCATGTCCATTTTTTTCACTTGGTGCGCAATGTTTTTACCTTCAGCTGCTTCACCCATGCCGTAACCTTTTACCGTTTTAGCTAGGATCACAGTAGGACGGTCGTTAGTTTGCTCGGCCTTTTTGAATGCTGCGTAAAGTTTTGATGGCTCATGACCACCACGCTTAAGTGCAAAAATTTCGTCATCGGTCATATCTGCAACAAGGGCTGCTGTTTCTGGGTAGCGACCAAAGAAATGCTCACGAACATACGCGCCATCTTTTGCTTTGTATGTTTGGTAATCGCCGTCAATAGTTTCGTTCATTAACTGCAGTAATTTACCTGTTGTATCTTTAGCAAGCAGAATATCCCAGCCGCTTCCCCATACAACTTTAATTACGTTCCAACCAGCACCTTTAAATAGGCCTTCTAGTTCTTGAATAATTTTACCATTACCCATTACTGGGCCATCTAAACGCTGTAAGTTACAGTTAATTAAGTAACATAGGTTGTCTAGCTTTTCACGTGCAGCAAACGAGATTGCACCACGTGATTCTGGCTCATCCATTTCACCGTCACCTAAAAACGCATATACACGTTGGTTTTTAGTGTCTTTTAAGCCACGGCCGTCTAGGTATTTTAAGAAACGCGCTTGGTAAATAGATGCAATTGGGCCTAAACCCATTGATACTGTAGGGAACTGCCAAAATTCAGGCATTAATTTAGGGTGTGGATACGACGGTAAACCTTTACCATCAACTTCTTGGCGGAAGTTATCTAGTTGAGCAGCGCTTAAACGCCCTTCAACAAATGCACGTGCATAAATACCCGGAGAAATATGGCCTTGGTAATAAACTAAGTCGCCACCGTCTACGTCGTTTGGTGCTTTGAAGAAGTGGTTAAAACACACTTCGTAAAAAGCAGCTGACGATTGGTAAGACGCCATATGGCCGCCTAAGTCGAGATCTTTTTTAGATGCACGCAGAACGATCATAATCGCGTTCCAACGAATAATTGAACGAATACGACGTTCAAGATTCACATCACCTGGGTAAGCAGGCTCTTGATCTACAGGAATAGTATTAACGTAGTTCGTGGTAATACCCGTTGGCATATCAACGCCATCTAAGCGGGCTTGCTCTAATACTTGCTCAAGTAAGTACTGAGCTCGTTCAACACCTTCTTCGCGCACAACTGATTCAAGAGCTTGTAACCACTCTTGTGTTTCTAGCGCGTCTACGTCAATTTTATTGACTTCAGACATATGGAGGTTTCCTTATGTTTAAAATACGAATGTTGTTAATTTAATACAACTGATACTTAACTTAGTGTGTTCAAGTAATAGAGTATTAGCTTAATTTTGTTTGGTGCGTCTTAAACTACGTTCAATTCGCGAATATTCTTTGCCCGCTTCAAGCAATGCTTCTTCAATAAACGCTAAATGCGCATTACTTGCTAAACGAGCTTGCTCTGGATTGCCGTCAATAACCGCATCCATTAACAAACGCCTGTGCTGAGCTAACTGACTGCTAATATCTGGCTTTTCTAATAAAACCGTTAAATTTTGCAATACATTTTGTTCAAGCAGCGCTTGCATACCTCTAACCAAGTGCAATAACACAACATTATGTGAGGCTTCAGCCACACTAAAATGAAAGGCATTAATTGCTTTTGCTTTTTGCTGTAAGTCATCATGCGATAGCGCAATTTGATCAAAGCTTTGTTTTACTTTAGTAAAATCATTACTCGTTCCTCGTAGTGCTGCATAGTAAGCAGCAATACCTTCTAATGCATGACGAAATTCGAGTAAATCAAATTGTGATTCAGGGTGTTTACTTATCAGCTCAAACAATGGATCAGTTAGCCCTTCTTCAAGCTGATTTTTTACAAACGTGCCACCGCCTTGACGACGCGTAACGAGCCCTTTTGCCTCTAACTTTTGGATGGCCTCGCGCAGCGAAGGACGAGACACTTCAAACTGTTTTGCTAGTTCACGCTCTGGAGGCAGCTTTTCTCCTGGTGCTAACGAGCCCTCAAGAATCATATTTTCGAGTTGCTGTAAAATAACATCAGATAATTTTGCTGCTTTAATCTTTAAAGACATGAATCAACGTCCGCGTTGTATAAATACCAAGCCCTAAAATTGGGGCTTAAAGTTATAAGATTCACCCAAAAGGTAAATTGGTCATACCAAGAATTTGCAATACGTTATCAAAAACCCATATAGCTGTCAATTTACAGGTTACTTGCACGGGGATATTAGCGTAACGCATTTTGAACGAAGATCAAACAATACACAATATAGCTTAATTTTGAGTAACTGATAAGGTGGCCATTCAAATGGTCTGACCAGATAAGTTTAGAGTTTTAGCTCTATTTTAAAGGAGGGGCTAATCGCAATGTTTAAATAAGAAAGGTAACCAAAAGGCAAAGCACTTTGGGGGAAATAAGTGCTTTGCTTTTAAATAGGCTGTAAAAATAAATAAGGTGTTAAGACAAGCCACCAAACAGGGTCAGTAATGCAATTAAAACTAAATAAAATAGCACGTTACGCTTAACTAATTTAATCATACACGTTGCCTCGTAAGTGCAACCATAATAACGCTTTTCTACTTGCTCTGCTGCAAGCGCAGTATAGGTGACGACCTTTCGGTTAGGGCTTGAAAAATCAAGCGCATAATGTAACCAACAGCTAGTGCCTTTATTAAAGTTACCAATCACTAAATAACCAAAACTCGCTATACGTGCGGGTAACCAATCCAACCAAAATAGTAGTTTATGTATAAGCTTAAAATGTTTAGCAAATATGACTTTGTGGTTGTCTCGTACTAAATCAGCAAAGGTACGTACAAGAGCATATAAAACAGCGCCTGGTGCACCCAAAACCACAAACCAAAAAATAACCGCACAGTAAAACCTAAAGTTTACCCAAGCAAGCGTTTGCCCAAAGGTTTCACCACCTTGTTGATCTTCAGTGCGTTTTTGCCCCATTTGCAATGCATATAAAGAGGCTGCAGTACCATCATCTCGTGTGAGTGCGTTTAAATAGGCTTTATATAAAGCACGCTGCTTTGCACAGCCAAAACAAATAAGTAAAACAGCAATATTAATAACCAGCTCCCACAACACAAAGTTTGACAAGCTATAAATGCATGCCATGGCTACTACAGGTAAAAATAGCCAAATTAAAAAGCCAATTGCCGAACTAAATAAACCATTACGGGCAAGTAAGCGATTGGAGCGCTTTAAATAGCCATTGGCGTAATAGCTTATTTGCCAATAGTTAGACCGTGCCCCTAAACGCTCTAAAATTAACGCTAAAATAATAGATACTAAAATCATGACAGTGACTCTCTCAACTTGGTTGCTCAAGCATATTTAAAAATAATGGCCAGTTAAAGCTAAGGCCGGGGTCTGTTTTACGACCAGATGCAATATCGCAGTGCCCCACAATACGCGAAGGGGTAATTTTTGGATAGCGCTGCATTATAGATTTACTTAAATTACATATCGAGGCGTACTGAGCGCTGGTATAAGCCGTTGTATCGGTGCCTTCAAGCTCAATACCAATACTATAATTATTGCATGCAGTTTGCCCTGCAAATTCAGATACGCCCGCATGCCAAGCCCGCTTACTAAATGGCACGTATTGGACCACCTCACCAGTGCGTTTAATAAAGCAATGTGCTGAGACGCGCAGCCCTTTTAAATCACTAAAGCTTTGATGAGCATTGCAGTCAATACACCCCATAAATAAATCATCCACAAAGGGGGTACCAAACTGCCCTGCTGGTAATGAAATATTATGAATGACCAACAAGGTAATATCTGTGTGTTCAGGGCGCTCATCATAGTGAGTACATGCTCGCTGAGTTGCAGCTTTTAAAACCCCATTTAAATCTATTGCCATTACATTATTACCAAACTATTCATAACCTTGATGCTAAAGGATTTGTAAAAATAATGATAGTGAATAAGCCCCGCCTAAATAGGTAAGCAATTAAAAGTGGCTTACATTTTACTATTAAAGTCCTAAGCTATACGCTAATAATTAAAAGCGCTTCTATTCATTATTTAAACATAGTAAAATTTTCTTTAATTTATTAATGCTTATGAGCTTTTAGCCATGTCTATTTCGCACACTTTACTTAGTCAACTTGTTACCCTTGCGCTCGACGAAGACTTAAACTACCAAACCGCAGCCGATGGTGACATAACCGCTCAGCTTATCCCACAAAACGAGCAAGCTAGTGCAAAAGTTATAACTCGTGAAGATTGCATATTTTGTGGAAAAGACATCATAATTGAAGTATTTAAGCAAGTGGACCCAACAGTACAAGTATCAGTACTTGTTAGCGATGGCGACGTTGTAACGGCCAACAGCACCCTGTTTACAGCAAAAGGTTCAGCCCGCGCAATTTTAACAGCAGAGCGTACTGCACTTAACTTTGTACAAACTTTATCTGGCACAGCAACCACCACAGCGCATTATGTAAAAGAACTCAGCGGCACAACGACCCAACTACTCGATACCCGTAAAACTATTCCTGGGCTCAGAGCCTTACAAAAATACGCAGTAAAATGCGGCGGTGGCGCAAACCACCGCATAGGATTATTTGATGCGTTTTTAATTAAAGAAAACCACATAGCAGCCTGCGGCGGTATAGACAAAGCCGTTGCTCAGGCAAAACTAAACCACCCGAGTAAACCAGTTGAAGTTGAGGTTGAATCGCTGCAAGAACTAAAGCAAGCCATAGACGCAGGCGCCGATATAATCATGCTTGATAACTTTAGCGTTGAGCAAATTAAGCAGGCGGTTATTTTAACTAACAAGCGCGCTAAATTAGAAGTGTCTGGCAATATGACGTTAGCAACACTTAAAACGTATTCTCAAGCGGGCGTAGACTTTATATCTAGCGGCGCATTAACAAAAAACTTACAATCAATCGATTTATCGATGCGGTTTGAATAATATATAGCCAAAGTAATAATTTAGTTCTACATTTAATAAATGCTAAAGCGTTGACAAGTTAAAACAAAAGTAATTTAATAGTTAAAAATAACTAATTGTAACAATTTGTTAAATTAATTAGCTGTTTTAGGAAAAGTAACGTGCTATTAACTAAAATAAAATGATACACTTGTATTGTTTTATTATAAAAGCTCGTCATAAATAATGAGTTATTAACGTTTCATTTAAAGTTAATAAGCAACTTAAGCTATTTATTCCTATACTTTTATCGGCTGCTGGCAGACTTTATCTGCATCCAATTTATAAATAACAAGTTACGTATAAAATATAATGAATTCACACCTAGCTTTTGTGTTTCATACCCTAAAGCTAAAGTGCAAATACAGCGCAGATAATCTTATTCAAACCGAGAGATGGCGCAAAAAGTTTATTTTAAGCAAAACTGTAAAGTAAATCAGTTAAATTAAGCTTGGCATAATGCCAATTAAGTGATTTAACTTACACAATCTATCCTTTAGGAGAGGAAACATGAAAACAATGACTCAAAAACAACAGGGTTTCACCCTAATTGAATTAATGATTGTAGTAGCAATCATCGGTATCCTTGCTGCAGTAGCATTGCCTGCATATCAAGATTATACAGCTAGAGCAAAAGGTACTGAGCTAATGCTTGCTGCAAGTACTGCAAGAACTTGTGCATCAGAAAAAGCACAAGTAGGCCAATCACCAGATGACTGCGATACAGGCTTCACATCAACTAAATACGTAAGTGGTATGACTGTTTCTGCTACTGGTGTTATCGAAGCTACAGGCCAGGATGATATGGCTGGTTTAAAAATAATTCTAACTCCTCAAAATGGTGCTGCTGCAGCAACAGCGGCTAACTTCACTAATGGTTTTACTATTAGCGAGTGGATTTGTACAGGAGCTATATCAGGAAGTGCTAAAGCAAGCTGGTTGCCGAGTTCTTGTACTGTCCCAGCAACGGCTCCTTAATAACTTTTTAATTTGTTAAATCTAAGGTAGCTCATTTAGCTACCTTTTTTTATTTAAAAGCAAAGAGTCAAATGGATGCCTAAAGAAGCAAAAAAAACATTAGATACTTTTCAATGGATTGGTGTCAGCGCCCGAGGAAAGAGACTTGAGGGTGAACTTACAGGTAATAGCATTGCACTTGTTAAAGCACAATTACGTAAGCAAGGCATTACTCCTTCAAAAGTTAAGCGTAAGCCAAAACCCTTATTTGGCATTCAAAGTGTTCAAAAAATCACTCCTAAAGATATAGCGCTTGTTACACGCCAAATTGCCACTATGCTAATGGCAGGTGTACCGCTTATACAAGCTATTGAAATGATAGGAACAGGCTCCACTAACAAAAGCGTTGCTAAGCTAATGGAAACCATTGGCGATGAAGTAAAGGCAGGTCAGCCTTTATCGCAAGCACTTAGAAAACACCCTCGTTATTTTGATGACTTATATTGCGATTTAGTAGCGTCGGGTGAGCAGTCTGGTGCATTAGATAAAATATTTGACCGTGTTGCGTTATACAAAGAAAAATCTGAAGCGCTCAAATCAAAAATAAAAAAAGCAATGTTCTATCCTATTGCAGTCATGGTTGTCGCACTTATTGTCACTTCGATTTTATTAATATTTGTTGTGCCCCAGTTTCAAGATATATTTGCTGGCTTTGGCGCTGAACTCCCTGCGTTTACTTTGTTTGTAATTGGCATATCTGAATTTATGCAAGAGTATTGGTGGGTCGCATTAATTACTATAGTTGCTGGTGGTTGGATTTATAAAGAAGCACTGCTTAAAAGCTTAAAGCTCAGAGATGCAACTGATAGAGCTATTTTAAAACTCCCTGTCATTGGTATGATTTTAAATAAAGCAGCAGTAGCGCGTTATGCACGAACGCTTTCGACCACCTTTGCGGCAGGTGTACCACTTGTTGATGCGCTTGACTCTGCAGCAGGTGCCTCAGGTAACGCAGTATACCGTTATGCTATTTTAGATATAAAAGCAGAGGTTAGCTCCGGTAACCAAATGAACTGGGCTATGCGTAACTCTAAAATATTTCCTGATATGGTAATACAAATGGTCGCCATTGGTGAAGAATCTGGATCATTAGATGGCATGCTGGCAAAAGTAGCGACTATTTACGAGCAAGAGGTTGACGATGCGGTTGATGGCCTTTCAAGCTTGTTAGAGCCACTTATTATGGCGGTACTTGGTGTACTTGTAGGTGGATTGATTATTGCTATGTACTTACCAATTTTCCAGTTAGGCTCTGTAATTTAATTAATAAAAATTTACAGGAATTAAAGAGAGCCTTGTTTTTATAAGGTTGGCGGCTAACGTCTTCTCATTGATTCTCTATCACTTTTTTTTGATAATTATTACACTTAATTTTTTAAAGCAGTTTTCAGGTATATAATGCAAAGTATTATTGAAGTAATGCAAAGCCAACTATGGTTTTATTTAACCACCGTTTGCTTAGTTAGTTTATGTGTAGGCAGTTTTTTAAACGTTGTTATTTACCGTTTACCACTTATGATGCAACATGAATGGCAAAGCGAGTGTAGGCTATTATTAGATGATGAGCTAAATACCACAATAGCAAAACCCAAAAATACCAGCGAGCCTTTTAATCTTGTAAAACCTAACTCAACCTGCCCTAAATGCAAAACGGCCATTAAGCCTTGGCAGAATATACCCGTTATTAGTTGGGTCTTACTAAAAGGTAAATGCGCAAGCTGTAGTAACCCTATCTCTATTCGTTACCCTGCGGTTGAGGCTGTTACGGCTCTATTAAGCTTAGTGGTTGCTTATACCTTTGGCGCAACAGAACAAGCATTATTATACATAGTGATCACGTGGGCACTTGTGGCACTGACCTTTATTGATATAGATCACATGTTACTGCCCGATCAGCTCACTTTGCCGCTTGTTTGGCTGGCACTTATTGCCGCCGTTGCCGGAATTACAATTACGCCAACTGATGCCATTATGGGTGCCGCCTTTGGTTATTTAAGCTTGTGGAGTGTTTTTTGGTTATTTAAACTGTTAACAGGTAAGGAAGGCATGGGCTATGGCGACTTTAAACTTTTAGCTTTATTTGGTGCGCTATTGGGCTGGCAATCGTTACTCACCATAATACTGCTTTCAAGTGTTGTTGGCGCCATTATTGGCATCGCCTTATTAAGTATTCAGGGTAAAGATAAAGCAACCCCCATCCCATTTGGTCCTTATTTAGCAATTGCTGGTTGGATCACGTTACTGTGGGGTAACCAATTGCAAAGCGCGTATTTTAACTTAATTGGTTACTAACTTGAGTGCGCACTAAAATGAGCAAATCTGATATTAAAGCATCGCCTTGGGTTCTTGGTTTAACAGGCGGTATAGGCTGTGGCAAAACAGCGGTAAGTAATATGTTTGAGCAACTGAGTATAACAATAGTTGATGCCGACATTATTGCGCGCCAAGTTGTAAAACCTAAAAGCGATGGTTTAAATGCCATTGTGAGCAAATTTGGTCAAGGTATTTTATTGAGCGATGGCACACTCAACAGAAGCGCCCTGCGTGAACGTATTTTTACTAACAACGCTGACAAAGAATGGCTAAATACCCTATTACATCCACTCATTAGAAACAAAATACATAACGATATTACTACCGCTAAAAGTGCATACGTTGTTCTTGTGGCACCACTTTTGTTTGAAAACGGCCTTGATAAATTGTGTAATCGAACGCTACTGATTGATATACCTCAAAGTGTGCAAATAGCGCGCACGGCTTCGCGTGATAATGTAAGTGTTGAGCAAGTAAAAGCGATTATTGCAGCGCAAATGTCACGCGAAGACAAACAAAAAAAAACTGATGATATTTTAAATAACGACCGCGCACTTACCGAAGTTAACCACGACTTATTAGAGCTTCATAAAAGTTATCTACACATGGCACAAATGCCAGCAACTTAAATTGTAAAACCGAGTCAAAACAAACTAATCTCCTATATTAATTAATAAATTTAGCCTAGATTGTGAAGAGTAATGTAATCCCCTTCTTTTTTCTGATAAATTACTCTCTCTGAAGGATTAAAAAGGTGCGCAATGAATATTAACTCACCGTTATTAAGAAAGTTTCTTACGCTTGGGCGTATTGATGCCGATACGGTAAAAGCAAAGCAGCAAGAGTTTGCCTCAACAGCTGAACTGATTTCTAAATGCGGAAAAATAGACAGTAAAGAGTTAGCAGAGCAATGTATTGATTTGTTCCGTGTTCCCTATTTTGATTTAAAAGACTTTGATCCTGCGTCTATTCCTGCCGACCTTGTAAAAGAAAAACTGATCCGCAAGCACCATATTTTACCGCTGGTCCAAAAAGGTCGAAAGGTTTATGTGGCAGCCTCTGATCCAACCGATTACGGTGCATTCGAAAACTTTGAATTTAGTACCGGCTTTTCATGCGAAATTGTCGTTGTTGATTATATTCAGCTCGATAATAAAATTGAGCAATTGCTAGACGCAACCGGCAGCTTAAATTTAAGCGAGGATGAGTTTAAAGAATTTGCCGACCTAGACACAGAAAGCCAAAAAGAATCTACACCGCAAGATGATGATAAAGACGATGCGCCTATTATTGTTTACATTAATAAAATTTTAATGGACGCGATAAAAAAAGGCGCATCGGATCTACATTTTGAACCTTACGAACACAAGTACCGCATTCGTTTTCGTATTGATGGCATTTTACACGAAGTGGCAAGTCCACCTAATACATTAGCAACTAAGCTTTCTGCCCGTATTAAAGTAATGTCGCGACTTGATATTGCCGAAAAGCGTAAACCACAAGATGGCCGAATTAAATTAAAAATTACTGAACGAAAAAGTATCGACTTTCGTGTCAGTACGATGCCCACGCTGTGGGGCGAAAAAATAGTAATGCGTATTCTTGATTCATCAAGCGCTATGCTAGGCATTGATGTACTTGGTTACGAAGAAGAACAGAAAAAGCTATACATGGATGCACTTGGTCAGCCACAAGGCATGATACTCGTTACAGGTCCTACCGGGTCAGGTAAAACGGTATCGCTTTATACGGGTTTAAACATATTAAACCAACCTGAGCGAAACATTAGTACCGCTGAGGATCCGGTTGAAATAAACCTTGAAGGGATTAACCAAGTACAAATTAACCCTAAAGCCGACATGACCTTTGCTAATGCGCTACGTGCGTTTTTACGTCAAGATCCCGACGTGGTAATGGTGGGTGAAATACGTGACCTTGAAACCGCAGAAATTTCAATAAAAGCGGCGCAAACGGGTCACTTGGTTTTATCTACATTGCATACCAATTCAGCGCCAGAAACCATTACCCGACTATTAAATATGGGCGTTCCCGCCTATAACGTAGCCAGCTCTATTAGTTTAATTATTGCACAGCGGTTAGCACGTCGTTTATGTCCAAAATGTAAAACGCCAGAGCAATTGCCAAGCGAAGAGCTATCTCGCCAAGGGTTTAGCACAGCGCAAATTGACGATATGACTCTATATGCACCTAAAGGGTGTGATAGCTGTACCGATGGTTACAAAGGCCGTGTCGGTATTTACGAAGTGATGCAAATTACACCAGAAATTGCACAAATAATTATGCGCGGCGGTAACTCATTAGAAATCGCTGAGGTATCATTAAAAGCCGGTTTTAATAATTTACGCCTATCGGGTTTACGTAAAGCCGCTGATGGTTTAACGTCACTTGCTGAAATAAACCGCGTAACCAATATGTAAAGCTATTTAGCGCTTTGCATTTTATAGCGAGCGCTAATGACTAACCTAAGCTCTGGAAGTTAAAAAGTTTAACCAGCCCTTAGGCTAAGAAAAATGTAGAGAGTAAAACATGCCTACTGTTGTAAACTGTCCAACCTGTAAAACAAATGTAGAGTGGTCTGAGCAAAGCCCTCATCGCCCATTTTGTTCTAAGCGTTGCCAACTCATTGACCTAGGTGAATGGTCGTTTGAAAATAATAAAATTTCAGCGCCCATTACATCAGCAGATCAAATAAACCAAGACATGATTGAAGACATAGAAGCCATGATGGCTAAAAACGAAGATGACTTTTTTAAGTAATGTCATAAAATATCTATAAAAACACAAGCCAGCTAATTGCTGGCTTTTTAGTGCTTAAGCTAAAATATAAGGTAGTGACAACCTATATTTTGGCAAATTAACCTCTTTGCTTACGGTGCTTTTTACCCATACGCTTTTGCATTTTAGCAAACTTCTCTTGCTGCTCAGCGTTAAGTACCTGCATTACTTGGTGCTGCGTTTTTAGCTTAATTAAACCAAACTCTTCGCCTTTACTTTGGCGTGCATTCAATAACTCTTTAGCTGCATTTTCATCAAATGTTGCAGCGCTAAGTAATGCATCCATTTTGGCCTTATGCGTTTCACGCATTTCTTTACGTGCTTCTTTATCGCCGCCTCGTAAGGCTTTCATTTGCGTTTTTTGTGCTTCAAAAATAGCTTTAAGCTTAGTTTGCTGCTCGTCGGTTAAATCAAGCTTGTTGGCGCCGCGCTCAGAGAGTAAAAAACGCGCTTGAGAGTGGCCTTGCTTATCATGCATGCCGCCTTTAGCTAATACGCTGCCTGCGCCAAGGGTGGCTGTTGCTAGGCCACAAATAAGTACTAATTTTGAAAGTGTATTTACTTTAGTCATAATCATCACCTTAACTGTTGGGTTGGTTGTGGTTAGCTGTCGTTGTGACTGCTTAGCCTGTGAGTTAACTATAACTAACTCAACGCAAAGTAACGCAAAGCAGTGTAAAGGTTGTGTAAAGATTCACTTTTGACCAATTAAGGGCGTAAAATAAAGAAATGACATATTACCTAAGGGTTTGTAAATGAAACTATTAATGATTGACGATGATACGGGTCTTTGTGAATTACTAAGCGAATACCTTTCTACCCAAGGGTTTGAAGTACAGAGCGTACACGACGGCGCACAAGGCCTAAAGCTGGCACAAAACAACGATTATGCATTAATATTGCTTGACGTAATGCTACCTACTTTAGATGGTTTTGAAGTACTAAAACAGCTTAGGCAAACAAAACTTACGCCCGTTATTATGCTTACTGCGAAAGGGGAAGACTTTGACCGTATTTTTGGATTAGAGCTTGGCGCTGACGACTATATACCAAAGCCGTTTAATCACAGAGAGTTACTAGCCCGCGTAAAAGCAATTACTCGCCGCATTGAACATATAAATAGTTTAGGTGTTACTAACACAAATAAGCTGCTTGTGAATGGGGTGACGATAAACCTTGGGGCAAGGGAAGCATTAATAAATGAGCACACGCTCACGCTGACTGGCACAGAGTACGAAATACTCGCGCTTTTATGTAAAAATGCTAGCGAAGTTGTTAGTAAAGAACAAATAAGTGAAGAGGTATTAGGCAGACGTTTAGCATCGTTCGACCGCTCTATTGATATGCATGTTAGTAATATCCGGAAAAAAATAGCAGAGCACATCAAAACCGAACGAATTAAAACAATGAGAGGCACGGGTTATGTTTTCATTCAAGGCGAATAAGCCCAGCGCTTTTTATTGGCTTAAGCACCCTCAGCATTACTTATTTTTTAAAATATTTACATGGTTTTGGGTGACTATAATCGGCACTGTTACCGCGCTTATTTTTTTTAGTAATATAGGCGCTCTTAACTTAGTGAGTAACGAGCCATTACAAGGGCCAATAGAAAAAAACTTAGCCTATACCGCTAAAAGCATAGAACGCTCTGCATTTAAGCATAAGCGTTCGCTTAATAGTATTCTTTCACATCCACGACTTTCTAAACGTAAGCTATTATATTTAAGCGCTGAGCAATCTGAAGACTCGCTAACTAATAAAACCGTTCCAGCAAATATAGATTTAAGCTTGCTTAATTTTACAAAAAACATGCCGCCACAAGTTGTGTTTACAGAGCAATACCAAGCATTTGGCCCTGTTCAATTAACACTACCCGAAGGCACTTTTTATTTATATGAAATAGACATAAACAATCAGCCTCCTTTATTTATACGCTTAAAGCTAATGCCTGGCTGGATAAAAATATCAATTGCTATTAGCGCGTCTTTAATTTTAAGCTTTTTGTTTAGCCGCAATTTAATAGCGCCTATAAATAGCTTAAAAAAAGCGGCTGTAAAACTATCTTCTGGTGACTTAAGCGCACGCGCTGCTATTTCAACTAACAGAAAAGACGAATTGGGTGTTCTTGGCCGTGACTTTAACAGCATGGCAAACCAATTAGAGCTGCTAATAAGCTCACAAAAACGTTTGCTCGCCGATATATCTCATGAATTGCGCTCCCCTCTTACTCGATTAAAAATGGCAACAGGGTTAGCGCAAATGCAAGCAAACGAAGCAAGTCAGCCCTACTTAGTCAGAATAGAAAAAGAAGCGAACCAGCTCGACAAAATGATTGCTGACGTTTTGCAAGTCTCTCGTTTAGAGGCGAAAAGCCAAACTCTTTCGCTGCAAAAACAATCGCTACAAGTTATTGTTGAACACGTATTGAACGATGCACAATTTGAAGCAAAGCAATGTAATAAACAGCTCACAATATCTGGCGATACAAAAGTAACCATTAACTGCGATGAGGCCCTGATTGCCAGCGCGCTTGAAAACCTACTGCGTAATGCCATTAAATATGCAAATAACACCATAAATATAACGTTATCGCATGCAGATACCGTACATATTGAAATATGTGATGATGGCCCTGGTGTACCAAATAACCAGCTTGATAAGCTATGTGAGCCGTTTTTTAGGCAATCTGATGCAAGAGACAGAGTCAGTGGCGGAACCGGTTTAGGCTTAGCTATCGCAAAAAATGCAATTACAGCTCATAATGGCACGCTTGTTTTATCTAATAAAGATCAGGGCGGCTTGTGTGCTAATATCACTCTGCCAATAATCAAAGAGTAAACCATGTTTTATAGTAGTGAGCACGAGCTTAAAAGCAACCAATCAGCCATTAATAATTTTTATCAAAACACATTGGTTAAAGCCTATTTAAATACGCCTAATGGGCAATTGTTTTACGCTCATGCAAAGCCAAGTAATGCGCGCGTTGCTATTGTAATTAGCTCGGGCAGAATCGAAGGGCTCGATAAATACAAAGAGTTATTATGGGAGCTATATACTAATAATTTTGCTGTATTCATTGTTGACCACCAAGGTCAAGGTCGCTCTTACCGCTATTTAAAAAATAAACATAAGGGCTATGTAAATAATTTTGGTGACTACAGTGCCGATCTTAATTTATTTAACACCCAAGTAGTAGATACCCTTTGGCAAGAAAAAAAAGTGCTCGTTAGCCACTCAATGGGCGGTGCTATTGCATTTGATTATTTGGCAAACTATGAGCATAGTTTTAGCGGTGCGTTTTTATCAGCTCCCATGTTTGATATACACACCAAAGGTATTCCAAAGCCTTTAGCCAGAATAATTGCAAGTAATGCCGTACGCCTTGGTTTTCAGTTTAGCTATGCACTTGGGCAAACCGATTATACTCCTGAGGAATTTCCTTTAAACGTATTAACAAGCTGCGAATTACGCTATAGCTTATTTAGGCAAACTTATAACGAGGAGCCTTTATTGCAACTTGGCGGGGTTACCTATGGGTGGCTAAACTCTACCTTTACTTTTTTAGCCTCAATAGATGAGCTCAATGTTGATATTCCAGTTTATATTGCCAGCGCTAAAAACGATGTGGTTGTCGATAATGAAGCGCACTATAGGCTAGCCAATAAGCACGCAAATATTACCCTAGAAAGCTTTGCTGACGCTAAACATGAACTATTTTTTGAATGTGATGAAATACGCCAGCCAGTGCTTAACAGCTTGTATCAGTTTTGTGAGTCGGTGACGGCTTAGTCAGAACCGATAACGGATCGAGGTGGATCAATATATCAACCTCAGATTCAAAACGAGCACCTATCATCGCTTCAACTTCATCGGCCACAGTATGAGCTCGGATCAGGCTTAAATGGTCATCAAGCTCTAAATGCATTTGAATAAACTTAATTTTACCACCTTGGCGAGTACGAATTCCGTGTACACCATGCACGTCGGTATGCTCTTTAGCAATATCAAAAATACTTTGCTTTTCATCGTCGGGGAGTTCTTTATCCATTAAATGATCGGCACTATCTCTGGCAATATCCCAACTGTTATACAGTAGGTAGCCTGCGACCCCTATTGCAAAAATAGGATCGGCATACATCATTCCGTAATAAGATAAAGCAATCGCAATTAAAACGGCGGCATTTAAAATCAAATCACCTTTGTAGTGCACCGAATCAGCTTTTATAGCAATAGACTCTGTATGTTTAATTACTTTGGTTTGCACAAAAACAATCACCAAAGTACAAGCAATAGCAAAAGCACTTACCCATACACCTAATAATGAATGTGTAAGCTCTATAGGATTAAATAAACGCTCTATACCATGGAATGCCAGTAAACAGCCCGAACCTGCTATAAACGCAGCTTGCCCAAGCCCTGCTAATGCCTCGGCTTTACCGTGACCAAACCGGTGATCATCGTCAGCCGGACGCAGTGCGTAACCCAAAACTAAGAAGCTCATGAATGTAGCGGTAATGTCCATTAATGAGTCTGTTAACGAGCCAAGCATTGAAGCTGAGCCTGAAGCAAGCCAAGCCCACGCTTTTGCTGCAATCATTAAACTCACCATTACCATAGTAATAATGCTAGAAGCTTTAACCCAAAATTCGTAACTGCGGTTATGCACGTTTTTATCCGCTAATAAGAGTATTCATGCTGTGAGTATATCATTTTTTTTAAGGGTTTCGTGTATACTCCTTCCGTCAAATACCGTTAATTAAAAAGGCTAATTATGCTGGATATTGTTTTATACCAACCCGAAATTCCACCTAACACGGGGAATATTATCCGCCTTTGTGCGAATACCGGTTTTTCGTTGCATTTAATTGAGCCCTTAGGGTTTGAGTGGGACGATAAACGTGTAAAGCGTGCAGGCCTTGATTACCATGAGTTCAGTCATGTTCAGCGCCATGCATCATTTGAAGCCTACCTTGAAAAATGTAAACCCAAAAAGGTATATGCGTGTACGACTAAAGGTAGCCAATTTCATCATGAAGCACGTTACGAAGCAGGCGACTGCCTAGTATTTGGACCTGAAACACGCGGCCTTCCCGATGAGATGATTCAAGCGCTACCAAACGATCAGCGCGTGCGTATTCCAATGCAACCCAATAGCCGAAGTATGAATCTATCAAACGCGGTAGCGGTATTTGTTTACGAATCATGGCGACAGCTAGGCTTTCCAAACGCGCAGTAATACCTACTTTATTAAAGCAAACAAAAAACCGACATTACGTCGGTTTTTTAGTTTTACTCACAATGATGAAAGCTATTCTGAGCGTTGCTCTCTTCCTAGCAATGCCATAGCAGCGGCTTTCATATCTTTATTTTCATAAAGTACTTTATAGATTTGTTCAGTGATAGGCATTTCAACGCCTGCACGCTGGGCAAGTAAATACACTTCTTTGGTGTTTCTGAAGCCTTCTACCACTTGGCCTATCGACTCAATAGCGGCTTCAACACTTTCACCTTTACCCAGTGCTAAACCAAATCGACGATTACGCGATTGGTTATCGGTACAGGTTAAAATTAAGTCACCCAAACCCGCCATCCCCATAAAGGTTTCTGGTTTAGCCCCAAGCGCACAACCTAACCGAGTCAGTTCAGCAAGGCCTCGAGTGATCAAGGCTGTACGAGCATTCGCTCCAAAACCTACGCCGTCAGAAATACCCGCGCCAATAGCAATTACATTTTTAACCGCGCCGCCCAGTTGTATACCAATAAAGTCATCATTGTTGTAAACACGAAACGAGCGACCACAATGCAGTAAATCAGCAAGCTGCTGTGCAAACTCAGGTGAAGTAGACGAAACAGAAATAGCTGTTGGTGAACCCATTGCCATTTCTTTTGCGAATGTAGGACCCGAGAGTACCGCAAGTGCCATTTCATCACCCAACTCTTGCTGTGCAACTTCTTGTAATAAGCGCCCTGTATTGGGCTCAAGACCCTTAGTCGCCCATGCTACTTTTGCATCGGCTTGCAACGCAGGCTTTATCTGCGCAAGCGTGTCGCCAAATGCATGGCTAGGCACAACAACGAGCACAATAGCACTGCATGCAACTGCACGTTGTAAATCGGCTTCTAGTTTTAGCGTTTCTGGGAATGGTGCGTCAGGTAAGTAACGTTGATTTTTCCGCTCAGCTGCAAGCGTGGCAACGTCGTCGCTATTGCGTCCCCAAAGCGTCACGTTATGACCATTTCGGGCTAAACAAATAGCAAGGGCGGTGCCATAAGACCCCGCCCCTAATACAGTAACAGCTGAAGTTGCTGTACTCATAAGTTATGCGTCTGCTGTAACCTGGTCAGCTTGCGCAGTACGTTGTTGCATGTACTGTGCAAATAACGCGTCAAAGTTTACTGGCGCAAGGTTCAGCTGTGGGAAAGTACCACGGTTTACTAGGTTAGATACTGCTTCACGTGCATATGGGAACAATACGTTAGGACAAAATGCACCTAGCATATGAGCAAGCTGTACTTCTTCAACCTCAGCAATAGTAAAAATACCCGCTTGTTGAATTTCACATAAAAACGCAGTTTCTTCGCCAATTGATGCTGTAACCGTTAATGCTAAAACAACTTCAAATACACCTTCGTCTAACTTGTTAGAGCGAGTATCTAGGTCTAGTTTAACTTCTGGCGTCCATTCTTTTTGAAAAATTGCCGGAGAGTTTGGCGTTTCAAACGACACGTCTTTAGTGTAAATACGTTGAATAGTAAATTGTGCGCCTGCGTCTTGTGCCGCTGCTGCGTTTTGAGTTTCTTCGTTCATTGTTATTCCTAACTTGTTCGTTATTATAATTAAATTAAGCGTGTAGCTTAGCGTCAAGTTTGCCTTGCGCTTCAATAGCCATCATGTCGTCACAGCCACCGATATGTTCATCATTAATAAAAATTTGCGGTACAGTGCTTGCGCCACCGGCTTTAGTGATCATTTCATCACGAAGCTCAGGTTGTACACCAATATCATAATTAGTGAACTCAACGCCTTTGCTTTTTAAAAGCGCCATAGCGCGCTGACAAAATGGACAATATGCCTTGGTGTATAAAACAACGTTACTCATAATAAATCCTCTATCGGTCTAGCTAAGTGTGATTAGCGACCTGTTATCGTTGGTAAGCTAGCAGATTGCCATGCACCCATTCCGCCTGCTAATACATAAACCTGCTCAAAACCGGCTTTATGCATTGCTGTAGCAGTACCTTGGGCTGTCATACCTGTAGTACATACTAATATAATGGGTTTAGTCTTGTACTTTTCAAGGGCTGAAAAGTCAGATTTTTTTGCATTTTCAGGGCTTAAATGTTCAGCACCCGAAATACGACCAGACGTAAACTCTTTTTGTGCACGCATATCGACTACTTGACCGTCTTCACGATTAATAAGTAGCGTTAGCTGCTGAGGGTTTATTTGACGGATAGCTGAAAACTTACTTTTTATCCAACCACTGACAATAAGAAAAACAATACCAACCCAAGCTAGGCTTAAAATAGGGTGATTGCTTATAAATTCAATATATTGATCCATTCGACTTCCACTATAAATTACATCCCAAAACGCAATGTTTTAGACATTTTAGACTTTAGCCACGCAAGTATACCCAAACCAACTTAAAATGCGAGTTTACACAGAGTTTAAAAGTACTAAAAACACCCCATATAAAGGTTATTAACCGCACATCGTCATCAATACGATATTCAATTAAGTGAAAAAATTTAATATGCTGTTTTGTATGCTGATTCAAGTAACAAAACACGGTATGCTAAAGCTAAACAGGTGCTAACTTTTAGGAGTGACTATGACTGAACATAAAAAACCACTGGTATTAATGATTTTAGACGGTTGGGGATATCGTGAAGACGAGCAAAGCAACGCAATACTCGCTGCAAACACCCCAGTATTAGACGATTTATGGGCGACTCGCCCTCGCACGTTAATTTCAGCGTCTGGTTTTGATGTAGGTCTCCCTGATGGACAAATGGGTAACTCTGAGGTTGGGCACGTAAACTTAGGGGCTGGTCGTATCGTGTATCAAGACTTTACTCGGATCACCAAAGCGATAAATGACGGTGAATTTGACTCAACCCCTGCACTTGTTGAAAATATTGATAAAGCAGTAAACGCTGGTAAAGCTGTTCATGTTATGGGGCTATTGAGCCCGGGTGGCGTTCATAGCCATGAAGACCATATTGTTGCAACCATAGAGCTGGCTGCTAAACGCGGTGCTAAGGAACTCTATTTTCATGCATTTTTAGATGGTCGTGATACACCACCGCGCAGTGCCAAAGCATCTATTGAGCGTATAGAATCGTTATTCGCAAAACTTAATTGTGGACGATTAGCAACACTCGTTGGTCGTTATTATGCAATGGATAGAGATAACCGCTGGAATCGTGTAGAAAAAGCCTATGATGTAATGACCTCTGGCATTGGAGAATTTAACTACGCCAATGGCGTAACCGCATTAAATGCAGCGTATGAGCGCGATGAAAACGACGAGTTTGTTGCTCCTACAACTATTACACCAGAAGGTACCGAAGCGGCGCAGATTAATGATGGCGACACCGTTATTTTTGCAAACTTTAGGGCAGACCGAGCACGTGAAATTACACGCGCCTTTGTAGAGCCTGAGTTTGACGGCTTTACCAAGAAAAAATCTCCGGCTCTTAGCGCATTTGTCATGATGACAGAATATGCGGCCGATATAGACGCACCCGTTGCATTTGGCCCAACTCCTCTTACTAACGTATTAGGGGAATGGCTTGAAAAGCAAGGTAAAACGCAATTACGTATTTCTGAAACAGAAAAATACGCACACGTTACCTTCTTTTTTAGTGGCGGACGAGAAGACGAATTTGAAGGTGAAACGCGTGAATTAATCCCTTCACCACAAGTAGCAACCTACGATTTACAACCTGAAATGAACTCAGAAATGCTGACCGACAAACTCGTAGAAGCTATTAAAAGTGGGAAATACGACGCCATTATATGTAACTACCCTAATGGCGATATGGTTGGCCACTCAGGTGTATTTGATGCCGCCGTAAAAGCCTGTGAAGCCGTTGACGCATGTATTGGCCGTGTAGTTGATGCATTAAATGAATTTGGCGGTGAAGCGCTGATCACGGCCGATCATGGTAATGCAGAACAAATGGCTAACCTTAAAACGGGCCAAGCACATACCGCGCATACAAGTGAACCGGTGCCATTTATTTATGTTGGTCGCGATGCTACACCATCAGAGGGTAAAGCATTAAGTGATGTTGCCCCTACTATGCTGCACTTAATGGGCATGGAGCAGCCAAGTGAAATGACTGGCACGCCCATCATGACGTTGAAATAACCCATGATTAAACGTGTTAACCGATACTTTAAGTGCGGCTTAATACTCGCCTCATTGGTGACTGCATCAGCAGTTGCCAATGAAGATCGCACTAAAAAAGATCTCTCGCAGGTGAAACAAGCACTTGAACAAAGCCAATCTGAGTATAATCAACAACGAAAAAAAATATCTCAACTTCAAAAAAACCTTAAAAGCCATGAGCTTGAAATAGCTAAAAACGCTAAAGCACTCAACATGGCTGAGCAGTCTGTTAAAGAAACCCAGCAACAGCAAAATCAACAACAAAAAAAAGCTGATGAGCTAGATAAAAAACATATCGAATTTCAACGTATTTTAGGGGCGCAGTTAAAAAGTGCTTACATGGCAGGTGGTGATGACTACTCTAAAATGTTACTGAATCAAGAAAACATAGCGCAATTTGAGCGCACACTGAGCTATTATAATTACCTCAACAAAGCACGAATTGAACAGATAGAAGAATTAAAAGAACTTAAACAACAAATCACGTTAAACCAAATTGCCCTAAATAAAACAAAAGAAAAGCTATTCGCTTTGTACGATGAGCAAAAAAGACGTCAAACAGCCTTAGTAAATGCACAAAGTGAACGCCAGGCAAACCTCAGGAACCTCCAAGCTCAGCTTACAAGTACTAAAAGCTCAATCGATTATTTAAAAGAAAATCAGCAAATATTGGTTACCACTATTGAAGAACTTGAAAAAGAAAAAACAGAAAAAATAGAATTACTTGGTCTTAATAAAAATAAAGGGAAATTAAACTGGCCGAGTAAAGGGAAATTACAGCACACATTTGGCCAACGAAAGCATGGCGGCATTGACTGGAAAGGCGTGCTTATAGGTGCAAAAGAAGGTACCAATGTAAATAGTGTCCACAATGGGCAAGTTGTATTTGCAGATTGGTTAAAAGGTTATGGCTGGGTAATTGTAGTCGATCATGGTGAAGGCTTTATGAGCTTGTATGGCCATGCCCAAACGCTACTAAGAGACGTAGGTGACATGGTAAGACAAGGTGAAACATTAGCGTTGGTTGGTCAAAGCGGCGGGCAGGCAAGTTCTGGTCTATACTTTGAAATACGACACAAAGGACGCGCAGTAAATCCCGTAAAATGGTGCAGACGAATTTAATTGACTAAACCGCTGCTCCGCTGAGGAGCAGCTGATGAAAAACAATAATGTAATACCCGCATTTAAAAAAGCAGGCTATGTTTCCAGCCTGCTTTTATTCACTTTTATTTTAGTATTTAACAGTGCACTCGCAAGCTCAGTAAAAAATCTAAAAAGCCAACAAATCGATGAAATTTTATTTAACATACACGCTTATTATGTTGACGATTTAGATCTACAAAACAGCCATTATGTACAATACAACAACAAACAATTTGAGCGCTTATACTCAAAGCTAGACCCCTACTCTAAATACTTAAATCAACACGAGTTAGACGCCTTATTTGACAATACCAATGGCCGCTACACAGGCATTGGTATTGAGGTTAAAAAAGTTAATAAAGATATAAAAATTGTCAATGTGGTGAGTAACTCTCCAGCCAAAAAAGCCGGAATATTAGCAAACGATATTATTGTAAGTGTTAATCAAGAGGCGGTAAGCACTCTTGGCGTTGAAGAGGTAGCCGCTTTAATAAAAAAAAATCAATTTACAACGATTAACCTCACTGTTAGGCGCAATGAAAGCCCAGACCTTGTGTCGTTTAACGTAGCTCGTACGCAAATACAACTAGAAAGTGTAACCAGTAAAATTTTAGAGTCAGGCATTGGCTACTTAGCTATCAATAGTTTTTCTAATCACACGCTACATGAAGTAGCACTGCAAATTGCAGCAATGCAAAATAATTACGATTCCCCATTATTAGGACTTGTTATTGATTTACGTGATAACCCCGGTGGCACGTTAAAAAGTGCGATTGCGGTCTCGGATCTTTTTTTACAAAGTGGAACAATAGTTACAACTAAGGGCCGATACTTTGACGCTAACCAAGCCTTTTATGCTAAACGGGGCGACATACTCAAAGGCGCCCCAATTGTTGTACTTATTAACGAAAACTCAGCTTCTGCGGCCGAAATTTTAGCCGGCGCCTTAAAAGACAACCACAGAGCAAAAGTGGTTGGAAGCCAATCGTTTGGGAAAGGGTCGGTGCAATCACTTATACCACTAGGGAATGGTAACACTGCATTAAAGCTCACCACCGCAAAGTATTTTACCCCTTCTGGTAAATCAATTGATGGCGTTGGAATAACACCCGATGTGACGATTAATCAAACAATACTTCCACAAAACAATAAAGCCGTTATAATAAAAAATGAGCAAGCAAAAAATAACCAAAACCAGCTTGTTAATACCTTAGCTGATTTACAATTAGTTAAAGCGAAACAATTACTCAGCATGCAGTAACAGTTAAATTCTGGCATTTACTGAGAAAAAGATAATAAAAATTATAAACGTGAATACTATTAACAAAAACATACGAATGTGGCTTTTTATCAGCATATGTATTGCTTGCTTAAGCGCTAACGCCAACGCTAAACAAATAGCGATAGTCATTGATGATATAGGCTACCACCAAAGAGACTTAGAGTTTTTAACCTTACCTGGGCAATTGACCTATTCAATTTTGCCCCACACACCCTATTCACAAATTTTTGCAACACGTGCTAGCAAAGCAAATAAAGAGTTACTTTTACATGTGCCTATGCAGGCGCTAAACGGCAAAGCGCTTGGGCCAGGTGCGCTAACCCTTGATATGGACAAAGCTCAACTACAACAAACCCTAGGAACAGCACTAGCAAGTTTGCCGCAGGTCAGAGGCGTGAATAATCACATGGGCTCGGCATTAACTCAGCAAAGCCAAGCCATGAAATGGACAATGGAAGTACTTAAAAAGCGTCAGTTATACTTTTTAGATAGCCGGACAACAGGCCTAAGCCAAGCACAAAATGCCGCCAATTTTTTTGGGGTCGAAAATGTTAGTCGTCATGTTTTTTTAGACAACATAACAACAGCAGATCAGCTTCAGTTTAGGCTCGATGAACTAAAACAAAAAGCAACTAAACACAACTTTGCTATTGCCATTGCCCACCCCTACCCAGAGACGATAGATTTTTTGCGTAAAGCACTGCCAGAGCTGAGCCAACAAGGCTATGAATTAGTGCCAGTTTCTCAGTTAGTACAACGCAAGTACATTCAGTTAGCGCAGGCTCAAGGGAAAACAATTAGCGCGCGATAATTAAATCAAATAAGGTATTTGTCTCTTATGCTTTATAATACCCATCCGCAATAATACTTAATCTTTTTGCGGAGCTAAATGTGTCGCTAACTGCGTGAAAAAATTCTCATTTAGAACAAATAAATAGCAATTTTTCTGCCTAGCTATCAACACGTTTTCCGGCCTCATAAGTGAATTGGTATGATATTTGTGTACATTATTAATTTTCAACAAAAAAGCCCTGCATTTTCATGCAGGGCTTTTAAAATGTTACGCTTTTAGAACGTATCAACACATAGCGCTTTGAAGCTTTTTCATTGCTGTTTTTTCAAGCTGACGAACACGCTCAGCTGATACGCTGTATTTCTCAGCAAGCTCTTGCAGTGTTGCTTTATCGTCAGATAACCAACGAGCACTAACTATATCTTGTGAACGCTCATCAAGTGTTTTAAGTGCGCTGAACAAACGAGTATGTGACTGTTCTTGCCATTGCTGTTGTTCAATGTCATCTGCTAAATCAGCAGAACCATCTGTTAAATATTGTACCGGTGAATAAGTGCTTGTTGGGGCGTCATCGTTATCATCACCCGTTAAATCAAACCCCATATCTTGACCGCTCATGCGAGATTCCATTTCACGCACTTCTTTTTCGCTTACACCCAGCTCACTAGCAACAGTGCTAACCTCTGCTTGGTTAAACCAGCCTAGACGCTTTTTATTTTTACGAAGATTAAAAAATAATTTACGCTGTGCTTTAGTGGTAGCTACTTTAACAATACGCCAATTCTTCAGAACAAATTCGTGTATTTCAGCTTTAATCCAGTGCACTGCAAATGAGACTAAACGAACACCCACGCTTGGGTCGAAACGTTTAACCGCTTTCATCAGGCCTATATTACCTTCTTGAATAAGGTCAGCTTGTGGTAAACCGTATCCCGAGTAGCTTTTTGCTATATGCGCTACAAAACGTAAATGCGACATAATGAGTTGCTTTGCAGCACTAAGATCGCCTTCTTCCTGAAGCTTTTTAGCAAGTTCTTGCTCTTCTTCAACTTTAAGCATAGGTATAGTGCTCACCGCTTGAAGATAGCCATCCATGCTTGCGCTTTGTTGTCCAACTGTAAGTGCCATTGCGTATAAATCTTTACTCATTTTTCACCTCGGTGATAAACATTTGAAACCATCTTAGCACTCTTTCTCTAAGAGTGCTAACCCCAATTTAAAACTTTTTTAAAGCATAAATCAAGCGGTTTTTTAGCGTTATTGAAGTCTACTATAAGCGACTGAATAAGCGATGAATTAAGGGATTGCAGGTGGTTAACGTGAGTTTTTCACCTTATTTACAATTCATGCCAAATATGGAGGGTAGTAGATAAATGTGACAGTTTATATAGAGGCTGTACAACCCAACTAGTTAGCATACGCGCTAAGCACTGAGTTAGTTCACTTATATAAGTTTGTGTAGATGAGGAAGAGAGCAACACACTCATAAAGTTAAATGTCTATTCAAAAAAGTTTCACTTTAAAGTGAATAAAACATCAATAGCATAACCTATATAGCTCGCTTAATTAGCAACGAGCTATGCAGGTACCTATTACACTTTGTCTGGCTCTATTTCTTTAATGTATCTATTTACAGATAAGTAAGAGCCAACAAACCCCAAGCTTGTAGCAAGTAAAACCAAAAAGCCAAATTCGCTAAGCGTTAAACCAATGAGTAAAAAGTTAGTTTGATACACACCAGCCACGCTATTTACGGCTGAAGAAAGCCACCACATCATTAGCGCAACGGATATAAAAGCAAACAATCCACCAATAACGCCATACCAAATACCGGTCCATAAAAATGGCGCGTGTATAAATGTATTTGTAGCACCTACAAGCTTCATTACTTGTATTTCTTCTTTTTTGTCCATGATAGATAAGCGAATAGTGTTACCTATTATGAGCGTTACAGACGTTAATAATAACAAGGTAATGGTTATTACACTTTCTTTTAGCAAGCCAAGTAGTGCATTTAAGCGCTCTAACCAGGCTATATCAAGCTTGCCAAAATCAACCTCACGCTCCGCTTCTAACTTAGTTAAAAGCACCTTTGCAGCATTAGGCTGGCGGTGCCGCTTGGTGGGTGTAACTAGCACAACATCGGGTAATGGATTGCTATCTAGATATTCTAGCGCTTGCCCAAAACCTGACACTTCCTGAAATTCTTTTAATGCTTGCTGCTTAGAAATAAACGTTACGCTCTCTACTTCAGGGTATAAGGCTAAGCGCTTAACTAACGTTGCTGTTTCTTGTTCCGTCATTGTTTGTTTTACAAATAACGATATTTCACTGGCCTCTTCAAAGCCACTGCTTACTTGCTGCACGTTTTTAACCACTAAGTAAAGTGTGGCAGGAAGCGTTAAGCTTAATCCAAGTACCGCAATTGTCATCATAGATGCCAGTGGTGTGCGCCACATTTCACCCAGACTATGAATCCCTTGACGAAAAATATTAACGATAAAAAAATAGCCATTTGAAATGAATGATTTTTTTTGTTTTTCGTTTTTATTTTGGCGGCTTTTAAACAATAAACTCATAATGCCCCCTGCGCTAATGGATCTTCAAGCATTCTGCCATCCTTTAACGTTAAGCTCCTATACTTCATGCGCGCAACAAGCCCTAAGTCATGGGTAGCAATAAGTACGGTTGTGCCGTGTTTATTAAAGTCTTCAAATAATTTAAGTATTTCCATAGACAGTTCAGGATCTAGGTTACCCGTTGGCTCATCAGCAAGTAAAATTGGCGGAGAATTAACAATAGCACGTGCAATACCAACTCGCTGTTGCTCACCACCTGACAACATAGATGGGTGACATTTAACCTTATCGATTAAACCCACTTTATCGAGCGCACCATGAACACGCTTTGCAATTTGATTACGGTGAGTACCTTCAATGATCAACGGTAGCGCAACATTATCAAATACAGTGTATCGCTCTAGTAATCGATGATTTTGAAAAATAATACCAATATCTCGTCGTGCATAAGGAATTTGACGCGAATTAACTTTATTCAAATCAATACCATTAATAAACACATTACCGGCAGAAGGGCGTTCCATTAAACTAATTAATTTTAAAAGCGTACTTTTACCTGCGCCACTGTGACCTGTTAAAAAGGCAAGTTCGCCGGGCTTGATATGAAAATTAACTTTTTCGAGGGCTCGATGCCCACCTGGATAGGTTTTACTTACTTGCTGAAAGTTTATCATTTTTTATTATGCCAACCTCATTAAAGTGTTAATGCAATTGGTATTCCTTGCAATTAAAAAGGGAGCAAGCTCCCTTCTTGGTAAATTAAACGTCGTCCTCATCTTGGCTAAATAATGCATCAATAAAGTCATCGCTCTTGAAAGAACGTAAATCATCAATACCTTCACCAACACCAATATAACGAATTGGAATGTTAAACTTATCCGCTACTGCAAAAATAACCCCACCTTTTGCTGTACCATCAAGTTTTGACAAAGTAATACCCGTTAAACCTACACATTGGTTAAACAAGTTTACTTGGCTAATCGCATTTTGCCCTGTGCCAGCATCTATTGTTAGCATAACTTCATGCGGTGCATCAGGATCTATTTTTTTCATTACGCGAGCTATTTTTTCAAGCTCTTGCATTAAATTATCTTTATTTTGCAGACGGCCAGCTGTATCAGCAATTAACACATCAACATTACGCGCCTTTGCAGCCTGAAAAGCATCAAATACCACCGATGCACTATCGGCTCCGGTGTGCTGTGCTATAACCGGGATGCTGTTACGCTCACCCCATACTTGAAGTTGCTCAACCGCAGCGGCTCTAAAAGTGTCGCCCGCAGCAAGCATGACCGACTTACCTTCATTTTGAAACTGTTTTGCCAACTTACCAATGGTCGTTGTTTTACCAACACCGTTTACACCTACCATTAAAATCACAAACGGTTTTTTTTCTGCGGGTATTATTAATGGCTGCTCAGCAGTCTTGAGCATGCTGGCCATCTCTTGCTTCATTAATTCATACAGTGCATCGCCGTCTTTCAGCTGCTTTCTATTTGCACCATCCGTTAATCTATCGATTAACTTCATGGTCGTATCAACACCTAAATCAGCCGTTAATAATTGAGTTTCAAGCTCTTCAAAAAGGTCATCGTCTATTTTTTTACCACTAAAAATAGATGAAAAGCCAGCGCCTATATTAACGCGAGTTTTTATTAACCCTTTTTTAAGACGAGAGAAAAACCCTTCTTTTTTAGGTTTTTCTTCTTGCTTGCTCTTTTCTGCTTGCTTAGCTTTTTCTGAAGCAAGGCGCTCTTGCTCTAAACGTTGCGCCTCTGCTTGCTCTGCAGCTATACGTTCTTGTTCTACACGCTGGGCTTCTGCTTGCTCAGCTGCAATACGCTCTTGTTCTAAACGCTGCGCATCTGCTTGCTCTGCTGCAATACGTTCTTGTTCTAAACGCTGCGCTTCTGCTTGCTCTGCTGCTATGCGTTCTTGTTCTAAACGCTGCGCTTCTGCTTGTTCAGCTGCTATACGCTCTTGCTCTAAACGCTGGGCTTCTGCTTTCTCTGCTGCTATACGTTCTTGTTCTAAACGCAGCGCTTCTGCTTGTTCAGCTGCTATACGCTCTTGCTCTAAACGCTGCGCTTCTGCTTGCTCTGCTGCAACACGCTCTTGCTCTAAACGTTGCGCCTCAGCTTGCTCAGCAGCGCGTTCCTGCTCTAAACGCTGGGCCTCTGCTTGCTCTGCTGCAGCACGTTCTTGTTCTAAACGCTGCGCTTCTGCTTGCTCTGCAAGGCGATTTTGCAGCTCCACTCTCTGCTGCTCGGCTTCCGCCTGTTCTTTTGCTAGCAGTTCAGCATTTGCTTGTTCTATTGCTAATTTTTCAGCTTGCTCTACAGCAACACGCTCTTGTTCGGCTTTTTCAGCGACAACGCGTTCTTCTTCTAAGCGTTTAGCTTCCTGCTCTGCTAAAGCTTGTTGTTTATCAGCCTCTGCTTTTTGTTCGGCTTGTTTCTTATCTGACTTACCAAAGCCGAGCCAAGACATTAATTTACTTTTTTTTGCCATACTTGCTAATAACCACTTATAAAAATCTGATAAACTAAAATTTGAAAATAGCTTGGAAGAGCCAACATACTTTGCCAGCCAAACAACCATTCAAAACATAAGTGTTCAATAGTAACACTTTTAATGCGGTTGAAAAATGAAGCTATACGTAATCTACTACAATATTATCTGAGCTAGATCCCAGATACCATTTTTTAGTGAGCTAAATGAGAAATAAAACAACTAAAAATAAAGCAATTAGCAAATCTACTGATGGCTTTATTAGAGTGATAAGTGGGCAATTTCGGGGCCGTAAGCTTCCAGTAAAAGACGTACAAGGCTTACGCCCCACAACCGACAGAATCAAAGAAACGGTATTTAACTGGTTGATGCAAGACACGCGCGACGCAAATGTTCTCGATTGTTTTGCAGGATCAGGGGGATTAGGATTTGAAGCACTTTCACGGTTTGCAAGCAACGCTACATTTTTAGAACTTGACCCAAGTGCAGCAAAGCAACTAGAGCAGAATATCTCAACGCTAAAACTGATCAATGCGCAGGTAAAACATACAAACTCACTTTCATTTTTAGAACAAAAAAATATTAACACGCCATTTGATTTGGTTTTTGTTGACCCGCCTTTTCGCAAAAATTTAGCCCAAACTAGCTGTAACTTATTAGAAATAAATAACTGGCTTAACGAAGATGCGCTTATTTATGTTGAAGTTGAGAGCGATCTAAATACATTCAACATCCCAACTAACTGGCTGTTAATTAAAGAAAAAAAATCTGGACAAGTGTTTAGCAGGCTCTACCGTCGCCAAACAAATTAAGACTGTTTAACGCTATGGGTTTCTGTTAATATTATCCTTTACATGTGGTGTTGCTTCGGATTACAATACCGCACCATTTTTGAACCACTTGATCAATGTCTGATCAACTTGAGCAACGCTCATAATTTAGGTAGGTGAATTTTTAATGCCAGTAATTAAAGTAAGAGAGAACGAACCGTTTGACGTAGCACTTCGTCGCTTCAAGCGTTCATGTGAAAAAGCAGGTATCCTTTCAGAAGTTCGTCGTCGCGAGCACTATGAAAAGCCAACAGCTGAGCGTAAGCGTAAAAAAGCTGCAGCAGTTAAGCGTCACATGAAAAAACTTTCTCGTGATAACGCTCGTCGCGTTAAATTATACTAATACATTTGGTCTTGTATAAATGAGCCTTTTAATAACGCTAAAAGATGCGCAAAAAGATGCGATGAGAGCTAAAGACAGACAACGTCTTAACCCTATTCGCATGGTACTTGCTGCAATCAAGCAACGTGAGATTGACGAGCAGATAACACTAGACGACGCAGGTATTACCTCCGTTATAGTAAAGCTTGTTAAACAGCGTCGCGACTCTTACACTCAGTATAAAGATGCTGGGCGTGATGATTTAGCTGAAATTGAAGCCAATGAAATAACAGCACTTGAAGCCTTCTTACCTCAACAATTGAGCGAAGAAGAAATCATAGCTCTCATTGACGCGGCTATTGCTGATACTAACGCAGCAGGTATGCAAGACATGGGTAAAGTGATGGGTATAATCAAAAGCAAAGCTGAAGGTCGCGCCGATATGGGCAAGATCTCTGGTTTAATTAAGCAAAGATTAACTGCTTAACACTCCCTATACGTAAAGTATAATTGAAGTAAACCGAGCCTTGCGCTCGGTTTCTTTGTTTTTACGTCACTAAAAAGTAAACTTTAGGCCTATATTCAAAAAATGAAATTATTCATACTGACTCTATTTATTTAGCCGTCATTTTGCTAAGTTAAGGTCCAATTGTTTATACCTCACTAGTATAAATTGTGAGTTTCACTTTCGTTATTCTTCTTAATATTTCAGGACTGTATTTTACTAATGGCTGGAAAGATCCCACGAAGTTTTATAGATGATTTACTTGCCAGAACCGATATTGTCGATCTGATAGACTCCAAAGTTGGCCTAAAAAAAGCCGGCAAGGACTATCAGGCATGTTGCCCTTTTCATAACGAAAAATCACCTTCATTTACTGTATCGCAAGATAAACAGTTTTATCATTGCTTTGGCTGTGGCGCTAACGGGAATGCGATTTCGTTTGTTATGGAGTACGAAAAGCTTGAGTTTGTTGATGCTATTGAAGAAATAGCCAGTATGCTTAACTTAGACGTGCCTCGCGAACAAGGGGGTAGTTCGGCGCCAGAACGTACCGCAGCGCAAAAACGCTCAGATTACGATTTGATGCTTCATACAGCTCGCTTTTATCAGCACCAACTTAAGCACCACGCTAACTCGGCCGCAGTCATTGACTATGTTAAAGGTAGAGGACTGAGTGGCGAAACCGTTAAAAAGTTTATGGTTGGCTACGCCCCTAGCGAATGGGATGGTTTATGTTTGCAACTTGGTCGTAATAAAGAACAAAAAGAGCAACTCGTAGAATTAAAGCTCGCCTCAGAAAAAACACCCGGCAGGCAGTTCGACTTTTTCCGCGACCGCTTAATGTTTCCTATTCGTGATAAACGCGGCAGAGTAGTCGCTTTTGGCGGACGCGTTATGCAAGCTGATCAAGGCCCTAAATATTTAAACTCTCCAGAAACCCGAATTTTTCATAAAGGGTTTGAACTTTACGGTCTTTATGAAGCAAAACAAGCGCACAAAAAGTTAGAGCACATTCTTATTGTAGAAGGCTACATGGATGTTGTTGCACTTGCAGAAAAAGAGATTGAATACGCCGTTGCAGCACTGGGAACAGCAACAACAAGCGAGCACATGCATACCTTATTCAGAACAACCGATAAGGTCATTTGTTGTTATGATGGCGACCGAGCTGGACGCGACGCAGCTTGGCGAGCACTTGAAAATGCACTCCCCTATTTAAATGACGGTAAAGCATTAAATTTTGTATTTTTACCTGACGGAGAAGACCCCGATTCATTAGTGCAAAAAGAAGGTAAAGATGCATTCGAACAGCGTTTAAGTGAGGCCGATGACTTTACTAAAGTTATGTTTAATAAATTAAGCCAAGAAATTGATTTAACATTAGATTCAGGTAAAGCAAAATTACTTAGTGCAGCGTTGCCACTCATTGAAAAAATTCCGAGTGAATTTTATCAAGAAAACATTTTAGAGCAATTAGGCCGATTAATTGGGCGCACGCGTGAACAACTTAATAACCGCTTAAAAACACCAAAACAACAGCACGCTATTGAGCGAAAATTTAAAATAACCCCGATGCGACAGGCTATCGGTATTTTAGTTCAACATCCCAACTTAGCTAAAAGCGTTCCTTATTTACCAGAACTTGCACAAATGAACATTGCAGGTATTGGTTTATTGCTTCGCTTGCAGCAACAAGCACTTGAAAAAGAGAATATCACTACGGCTCAGCTACTCGAGTTTTTTAGAGATACTGACGATTATGAGCCTCTTATTAAGCTCGCTACTTGGCAACATGAAATAAATGAAGAGCGTTTAGAGACTGTTTTTAAAAATACTTTTAAATTTATTGAAGATCAGTGTTTAAATTATCGACTAGAGACCCTATTAATAAAGGACAAGACACAAGGTCTAAATAGCGACGAAAGGCTAGAATGTCATTTACTAATGACAGCGTTAAAAGCGACTAACAGCTAGTCAGATCTAGTTTTGGATGTTATACTGTGCTATTCACTGCGTCACATTGTTCTGGTTGGCATTAATGTAAACCAAGTGATGGCGCCTGTTGTATCAACTTATCAGAGTGGAAGAAACAATCTCTATGGATCCAACTCCTCAGTCACAATTAAAACTTCTGATTCAAAAAGGTAAAGAGCAAGGCTACTTAACTTTTGCAGAAGTAAATGATCACCTTCCACAAGACATAATTGACTCAGATCAAGTAGAAGATATCATAAGCATGATTAATGACATGGGTATTAAGGTTAGCGAAAATGCGCCTGATGCCGATGAATTAATGATGCAAGAAACAACGACAGACGAAGACGCAGCTGAAGCTGCCGCTGCTGCACTTGCTACGGTAGAAAAAGAAATTGGCCGCACTACCGATCCCGTTCGCATGTACATGCGCGAAATGGGCACCGTTGAACTTCTTACACGCGAAGGCGAAATTGTAATCGCTAAGCGTATTGAAGAAGGGATCAACCAAGTACAAATTTCGGTTGCTGAATACCCTGAAGCAATCACTTACCTACTAGAGCAGTGGGATAAGTTTGAAGCAGAAGAAATGCGTTTAAGCGATATCATCGTAGGATTTATTGATCCAAACGAAGACGAAGCGCCAATTTCAGCAACTAACATTGGTTCAGAATTAAGTGAAAAACAACTTGATGACGACGATGACGACGAAGATAAAAGCGACGACGATGAAGATGAAGAAGAAGTAGACACAGGCCCAGATCCTGAAGAAGCTCGAATTCATTTTGAAAACTTACGTGATTTATACAATAAAGCACGTGATACGTTTGAAGCTAAAGGTCGTTCACATCCTGATTCACAAGCTGCTATTTTTGAAATTGGCGAGCTTTTCAGAACCTTTAAACTAATTCCTAAACAGTTTGATCGCATGGTAAACAACATGCGCGAAATGATGGATCGCGTTCGTGTTCAAGAACGCCTAATCATGAAACAAGCTGTACAAATTGCTAAGCTACCTAAAAAAGCATTCGTTAAGCACTTTGCTAATAACGAAACTGACGCTTCGTGGGTTGATTTAGAAATTTCAAATAATGAAAAGTACTCAGCTAAACTAGAAGAAGTTAAACCTGAAATAATTCGCTGTATTAATAAGCTATCTATTATTGAGCAAACAACAGGTTTAAGTATTGAGCGTATTAAAGACATTAACCGTCGAATGAGCATTGGTGAAGCAAAGGCCCGCCGTGCGAAAAAAGAAATGGTTGAAGCAAACTTACGTCTTGTAATTTCAATTGCTAAAAAATACACCAACCGTGGCTTACAATTCTTAGATTTAATCCAAGAAGGTAACATTGGCTTGATGAAAGCAGTAGATAAGTTTGAATACCGCCGTGGTTATAAGTTCTCTACTTATGCTACGTGGTGGATACGCCAGGCTATTACTCGCTCTATTGCTGACCAAGCAAGAACTATCCGTATTCCGGTACATATGATTGAAACGATCAATAAACTTAATCGCATCTCTCGTCAAATGTTACAAGAAATGGGTCGTGAGCCAAATCCAGAAGAATTAGCAGAACGCATGATGATGCCTGAGGATAAAATCCGTAAGGTACTTAAAATTGCTAAAGAGCCAATTTCGATGGAAACACCTATTGGTGATGATGAAGATTCGCACTTAGGTGACTTTATTGAAGATACCACCATTGATTCGCCAATCGATTCGGCAACAATGGAGTCGCTTCGTGGCGCAACTAACGATGTACTAGCTGGACTTACAGCGCGTGAAGCAAAAGTACTTCGTATGCGTTTTGGTATTGATATGAATACCGACCACACTTTAGAAGAAGTAGGTAAGCAATTTGACGTAACACGTGAGCGTATTCGTCAAATAGAAGCGAAAGCACTGCGTAAATTACGCCACCCTTCTCGCTCAGATTTACTGAAAAGCTTTTTAGACGCTAAATAATTTAGCGCTATGTAAAAACCAAAAAGGCCGCTGTAGCGGCCTTTTTTCTATTTAAAGGAAAAAAATCATGGCTTGGATCCAAATCCGTATCAATGCCAATGCTGCAACGGCAGATGCAGTAAGTGACCTATTAATGGAGTCAGGCAGTGCGTCTGTTACTTTTATAGATGCTAAAGACACCCCTATTTACGAGCCTAAAATTGGCACTGTAGAGTTTTGGGCAGACACCACCGTAATTGGTCTATTCGAAGCTAATCACGATATGAACGAAGTGATTGCATTATTAAAGCGCCATGATGAAATAAACGAATCACTCATATACAAAATTGAGCAGCTCGAAGATAAAGATTGGGAACGTGAGTGGATGGATAACTTCCACCCTATTCAATTTGGCGAGAAGCTATGGATTTGTCCTAGCTGGCGCGACATTCCAGACCCTGAAGCTGTTAACGTTTTGCTTGATCCAGGCCTTGCGTTTGGCACAGGCACGCACGCAACAACTGCTTTGTGTCTAAAATGGCTAGAAAGCCAAGACCTAACCGGTAAAACCGTAGTCGATTTTGGATGTGGCTCAGGCATTCTAGGTATTGCTGCTATTAAACTTGGTGCAGAGCGCATGATTGGGATTGATATTGACCCACAAGCACTCGAGGCAAGCCTTGATAACGCAAATAGAAATGGCGTTGCAGACAAGTTAGAAGTATACCTTCCGGAAAATCAACCTGAGTTTACTGCCGATATTGTTGTTGCCAATATTTTAGCTCAACCGCTACGCGAACTGCACAGTGTAATTTTAGGGTTGTTAAAACCCGGTGGTAAAATTGCCATGTCGGGTATATTAGAAGAGCAAGCTCAGTCAGTAGCTGATATCTATGCCCCTTTTATTGAGCTAGATGATATTGCCGTTGAAGGTGATTGGACCCGTGTTAGCGGTACAAAAAATAGCTAATCACGTACATTAACAATTTTAGAGTATTAACTCAAAAGTCGCATGTAAAGCCTGTATTTAACAGGCTTTACTATTTTTTTACAAAATAAAAAATAAACATTATTTATTATAAAAACATCATTCGTTCAAATTTCATCCAAATAAACCCTTTCGTCATACGGTTATCAAATGTCAATACGAAAAGAGCAAAAAAAAGTCACTTTTGTTCAATTTATAGCCTTTGATTTTTGTCAAAAAAGCCGTAAACTTAGCGCCCCTTGAAAAGAGGCCTATTGAATACAGTGCGTATCGGTAAATACCAACTTGAGAATAATGTAATTGTTGCGCCTATGGCCGGCATTACAGACAGACCATTTAGACAACTCTGCCGTCGTTTAGGCGCCGGGCTTGCTGTGTCTGAAATGTTATCGTCAAACCCAAAGGTCTGGAAAACTGAAAAGTCGATGAACCGTATGGATCACAGCGGTGAGTCGGGTATACGCGCGGTGCAAATTGCAGGAGCTGATCCTGAGCTTATGGCGCAGGCCGCACAATTCAATGTTGCTAACGGTGCACAAATCATAGATATAAATATGGGGTGCCCAGCAAAAAAAGTGAACAAGAAACTCGCAGGCTCTGCCTTATTACAGTTTCCTGAACTCGTGGAAGAGATTATTGATGCAGTCGTTAATGCTGTTGATATACCTGTGACACTTAAAATCCGTACTGGATGGGATCCGGATAACCGTAATGGTGTAGAGATTGCGAGAATAGCTGAACGTTATGGCATTGCATCACTGGCTGTACATGGGCGAACACGCGCATGTATGTATAAAGGTGAAGCAGAGTACGCCACGATTAGGGATATAAAGCGTTCAGTGTCGATTCCTGTTGTTGCAAATGGTGATATAACTTCACCAGAAAAAGCAAGACAGGTTTTAGACTATACGGGTGCAGATGCCATTATGATTGGTCGAGCCGCCCAAGGTCGCCCTTGGATATTTAGGGAGATAGACCACTATTTGCGAACTGGTGAACACATGCAGCCACCTGCTATTGAAGAGGTGCGCAGTATTTTAATGGAGCATTTAACAAACCTCCATGCGTTTTACGGTGAGCCAATGGGCGCGCGAATTGCTCGCAAACATGTATCTTGGTATTTGCAAACCCATGACAGTGATGGTCAGTTTAGGCGAGTATTTAATGCGCTCGACAACCCACAAGCACAGGTCGTCGCATTAGAGCAATACTTTAAAACACTAGCAGCTAACTAAGAAAGAAAGAGACTTTATAATGTTCGAACAAAACGTGACTTCTCCATTTATCACAAACCCTCATGTTCAGTCACACGAGAAACCGCAGCCATTGCGTGATGCAGTAAAAAAAGCTGTTCACCACTACTTAAAACAGCTTAACGGTCAAGATGTGCAAGACGTATACGACCTTGTTCTTTCAGAGCTAGAAGCGCCATTACTTGAAGAAGTAATGACATACACACGAGGTAACCAAACTCGTGCAGCTATTTTACTAGGTATAAACCGTGGTACTTTACGTAAAAAGCTTAAAAAATACGGCATGAACTAATACCAATTATATTGAAAGCGTAAGCATTCTAACGAGCTAAACAAGCCCATAACGGCGTTAAAAAGTTCTTATGTAGAATAACTACACTGTAAAATTTTTGCCTTGTTATAGACTTGTTTTTCTATCGTTATAACTGCTTACTAATCCAATACAATTGGTATCATGCAAAAAAAGCACCTTAGGGTGCTTTTTTTATGCGTACAATTTAGTAGAGATGTTGCAAAATGCTCACGCTTATTGGCGCTTTAAAAGTCGTTTTTTGAGTCGTAATCAGTTAAAATGCCCGCTTCTAAGCTAGCTCATTAACTGAGGAAATCAAACTACAATGGATACTCATCGTCCCATTCGTCGCGCACTATTAAGTGTGTCTGATAAAACCGGTATTGTTGAATTTGCACGCGCACTAGAAGCGCAAGGCGTTGATATATTATCAACTGGCGGTACGTGTAAACTCCTTGCTGATAACGGCATAAAAGTGACTGAAGTTTCAGATCACACCGGTCACCCTGAAATCATGGATGGCCGCGTAAAAACCCTTCACCCTAAAATTCACGGCGGTATTTTAGCCCGTCGCGGACAAGATGAAGATGTAATGGCAGATAACAACATTTCTGCAATCGACATAGTTGTAGTTAACTTATACCCCTTTGCGAATACTGTCGCTCAAGAAAACTGCAGCCTTGAAGATGCCATTGAAAATATTGATATTGGCGGTCCTACAATGGTTCGCGCAGCAGCTAAAAACCATAAAGATGTAACAATTGTGGTAAACGCGAGCGACTACGACCGTGTTATTAGTGAAATGCAAAACAACAGTGGCTCAACAACGTATAAAACACGTTTTGATTTAGCTATTGCCGCTTATGAGCATACAGCACAGTACGATGGCATGATTGCTAACTACTTTGGTAAAATGGTGCCTGATTACACCGAAGAAGCTGCTGAAGATACTAAATTCCCTCGCACTATTAATATGCAGTTTACTAAAAAGCAAGACATGCGATACGGTGAAAACTCACATCAAGACGCAGCTTTTTACGTTGAAAATGATGTAAGTGAAGCATCAGTGGCAACAGCAACTCAGCTACAAGGTAAAGCGCTTTCGTTTAATAACATTGCAGACACCGATGCAGCGCTTGAGTGTGTTAAAGAATTTGATGTACCAGCGTGTGTCATTGTAAAACATGCAAACCCGTGTGGCGTATCGATTGGTGAAAACATTCTTGCAGCTTACGAGCGTGCATTTAAAACAGACCCAACATCAGCGTTTGGCGGAATTATTGCCTTTAACCGTGAGCTTGATGCGCAAACAGCTCAAGCTATTGTTGACCGCCAATTTGTTGAAGTAATTATTGCACCAAGCGTTTCGAGCGAAGCGGCAAAAATTGTTGAAGCGAAAAAGAACGTGCGTTTATTAGAGTGCGGGCAGTGGAGTGGTAAAGCAACCGGTCACGACATTAAACGTGTAAATGGCGGTGTACTAGTTCAGGACCGTGATTTAGGTATGGTTACCCAAGGCGACTTAAAAGTCGTCTCTAAGCGTCAACCTTCTGAGCAAGAACTTAAAGATTTACTATTTTGTTGGAAAGTCGCTAAATTTGTTAAATCAAACGCGATTGTTTATGCCCGTGACGGTATGACCATTGGCGTAGGCGCAGGTCAAATGAGCCGTGTTTACTCTGCAAAAGTTGCAGGTATCAAAGCTGCTGATGAAAACCTAGAAGTCCCGGGCTCTGTTATGGCGTCGGATGCGTTTTTCCCATTCCGCGATGGCATAGACGCTGCTGCAGAAGCAGGGATTACTGCCGTAATTCAACCAGGTGGCTCAATGCGCGATGAAGAAGTTATTGCCGCAGCTGACGAAGCAGGCATGGCCATGGTCTTCACTGGCATGCGTCACTTTCGCCACTAATCACAAAAAGGGTTAAGCTCAACGTTTAACCCTTTTTGTTTGCAAGCAATTCACGTATTCTGATTATTCTAACTCCTAATTTTAATGTGAAGGAACAAACGATGAAATTTGCACTAAAGTCTTTACTTGTTGCTAGCCTAGCACTTACTTCAACAATGGCATTAAGCCATAACCATGAATCAAGCCTAAGCCACGCAATAAAAGCAAGCGAGCGAAGCGCTAAAAATAGTGCTCGTGATGAATATCGCCACCCTGAGCAAACATTGGCATTTTTTGGCTTTAAACCGTCAATGACCGTTGTTGAAATTGCGCCAGGCGGTGGTTGGTACAGTGAAATTTTAGCGCCTGCATTGAAAGAGCAAGGCTTATATTACGCTGCTCATTTCCCTAGCGACTCATCGGTTGGTTACTATCAACGTTCATTAGCGGCGTTTAAACAAAAAGTAGCTGAAGACGAACGCTTTAGTAATGTTAAAATTACAGAGTTTGCCCCTTTAACCCACCTAGATATTGCACCTGCAGAATCTGCCGATATGGTACTTACCTTCCGCAATGTGCATAACTGGTACATGGGTAAAGATACAGACGGTGCATTAAGCGCATTTAAAGCGTTTTATAAAGCACTAAAACCAGGTGGTACATTGGGTGTAGTTGAGCATCGTTTAGCCGAAAACCGTGCTGACGACGATCAGAAAACATCAGGTTATATGAAACAGAGCTACGTGGTTGACCTTGCAAAGCAAGCAGGATTTGAGCTAGCAGCAACTAGTGAAATTAATGCTAATCCAAAAGATACAGCCGATCATCCTAAAGGGGTGTGGACGCTACCACCTAGCTTAAGACTTGGCGAACAAGACGCTGAAAAATATAAAGCTATTGGTGAAAGCGACCGTATGACGCTTAAATTTAAAAAACCGCTTTAAATAGGAATAGTACGCCATGAATGTATTAGTCATTGGCAGCGGCGGCCGCGAACACGCACTTGCGTTCAAAGCCGCTCAAAACACAAAAGTAAACACGGTATTTGTAGCTCCAGGTAATGCGGGTACAGCCCTTGAACCTAAACTCGAAAATGTTGCAATTAATGTTGAAGATTTAGATGGGTTATTAAACTTTGCTCAGCAAAATAATGTTGAACTTACCATTGTAGGGCCTGAAGTACCGTTAGTATTGGGTGTTGTGGATAAATTTCGTGAACATAATATGGCTATATTTGGTCCAACAGCGGGTGCTGCCCAGCTTGAAGGTTCGAAGTCATTCACGAAAGATTTTTTAGCACGCCACAATATTCCTACTGGCGACTACCAAACATTTGAACAAATAGACCCTGCCCTTGCATATTTAAAAGAAAAAGGCGCGCCAATTGTAATTAAAGCTGACGGTTTAGCCGCAGGTAAAGGCGTTATTGTCGCAATGGACGAGCGCGAAGCTGAAGACGCTATTCGCGATATGCTAGCGGGCAATGCCTTTGGTGATGCAGGTAGCCGCGTAGTAATTGAAGAGTTTTTGGATGGCGAAGAAGCGTCTTTCATTGTGATGGTAGATGGTAAAAACGTTCTACCGTTTGCAACAAGCCAAGACCATAAACGTGCTTATAATGGCGATGCGGGTCCGAATACTGGCGGTATGGGTGCCTACTCTCCTGCGCCAGTGGTGACAAACGAAATCCACCAACGCATTATGGATGAAGTGATCATCCCGACAGTAAAAGGCATGGCAAAAGAAGGTCATCCGTACACTGGCTTTTTATACGCAGGTTTAATGATAGACAGCTCAGGTACACCTAAAGTGATTGAGTATAACTGTCGTTTTGGCGACCCTGAAACACAACCTATGATGCTACGTTTACAATCAGATTTAGTTGAGCTGATAGAAGCGGCTAATCGTGTAGAGCTTGATAAAACCACCATTGAGTTTGACCCACGCGCAGCGGTAGGTGTCGTGCTTGCGGCTAAAGGTTACCCAGGAGATTATCCTAAAGGTGATGCTATTTCAGGCTTACAAGTTAACTACCCTGCTGGCGAAAAAGTATTTCATGCAGGTACTAAACAAAGCGGTAATGACGTTGTGACTGCTGGCGGACGCGTTTTATGTGCAACTGCGCTAGGTAATACCGTAACCGAGGCTCAAGCACGTGCTTATGAGCTGATTAAAGGTATTAACTGGGACGGCATGGAATACCGTACTGATATTGCTTATCGTGCCATTGCCCGTGAGCAGTAAGTTAGTAATAATTGATTGGTATAACCAGTTAATTTAACTAAAAAAGCGCAGTTCGCCTGCGCTTTTTTAGTGCTACACTAATTAAAAGTTTTTAAAAAGTAAGCATACATTGGAACTTAGAACTTTACGCTACCATTCACTAGCTGTTGCCATTTTGATATTTATATTTTTTATTATCAATACATTGGCTTCTAATTTAGTAGTGCCTACTCGTTACACAATTGATAAAACATCACCAATGTACCTCAATCACGCCTACTACATTGATGAAACCAAAAGCAAAACATTCGATACAATTATTAAGCAACCGAATTTACTCACCCATGCCCCTTTTTCAGAAATTCCTTGGAGCTTTACTCAGCAAAATTATTGGCTGTTTCTTGATTTAGAAAACAAAAGCCAAAAAAGTCAAAAGGTGGTGGCTCACTTTGATAACCCAATGGCCGATCACTTAACAGTGTATCGTTTAGACAAACAAAACCAGATACTACAAACATATAAATTAGGCGATAGAGAAGAAAAACTGACTTTGTTTCAGTACAGCGTGCCACACATCAACTTTTTAATGGAGCAAAAGTCATCGCAGCGCCTCGTAATTAAGGTAGATACGGTAGGCATTAGTAAAACACCTATCAATTTATACCGCGATAAAGAATTTGTAGATCTCATGCGTTCTCAAACAGGTATTTGGGGAATATTTGCTGGCGTATTACTCATGGCTGCTCTGTACAACCTAGTACTCTATTTTGGCATAAAAGACCGTGTTTACCTTGTTTATATTGGTTACATAATTAGCGCACTAATACTAATGGGTATTGTGCTTGGATTTGGTTTTTACCTCTGGCCTTTAGAGTGGCAACTATTTTTTCATCACAAAGTCATTGTGAGTAATTACGCAGTTTCGTTTTTTACTCTCGCCTTTTGTACTATGTTTTTACGCTATCATAAAGATAAGTGCTGGCGATACACAATGAGTAAAGCCTTGCTTTATCTTATGTTTATTTTGGGGGTAGCTAGTTTTTTTATTCCTGAAAACATCGCTGCGCCACTCTTCTTTTGCGTATTAGCGCTATTATATGTTGCATGCTCTATATTAATTTATAAAAAGCTACGTAGTGGTTTTAGATGGGCTAAATTTTACGTTTTTTCGTGGGTGCCACTCATTTTAGGTGCATTAATACAACCACTAGAGCTCACAGGCGTTATTGATTACAGTTTTACCTCTCGCCATGCCTTTTTGGTGGCAATTTTATGTGAAATTGTATTAATGGCTATGGCGTTGGCAGATCGCGTACGCTATCAACGAGAACGTGCTTTATATCATGCTACCCACACTCAGCAAACTAAGTTGCTCAATAGCTCTAAGCTCAAACAAGCATTTATGGCACTTCAAAGCCAAAACCGCTCTACCACTTTGTGCCTAATTAAAATATGTCATTTTAATTCGCTTAATACCATCATTACATCAACCCAAGGTTATACCCTCATAAAGCATATTGCTGAGCATCTAGAAAATGAATTAATGCATGAAAGAGAGTTTGCAAATCTTGAAACCGATTTAAATAACAGTCCTCGGCTGGCTGACTTAAACAGTGGTGTATTTGCTTGTATTTCAACTAAAACTCAAAACTCAGATATACTCAAAACGGTGCTTGCAAAAGTAATTAGTAACCTTCCTAAGCAATATGAAATTAAAGGTTTAAGTCTGCAGCTCAATTACACAATAGGCATTAGTAGTGCAAACCAAAGTAATGATTTTGAATACTGGTTAAAGCGCGGTTATTTAGCCTTAAAAGATGCCAAAGGGCGTGTAGATCGCGTTGCGTCGTCTGCGGTTAATAACAACATAATAATGGATGTTAGTTTGGCAGCTCATTTGCAAAAAGCGATCAAAACAAACCAGCTTGCCCTGTATTACCAGCCACAAATAAATTTAGTCAATAATCAAGTCACAGGAGCTGAAGCACTTCTTCGCTGGCCTGACCCAACCTATAATAATATTTCGATTGAAGAGCTTATAACTTTGGCTGAACATACAGGCATAATTAACGAGCTCACCTTATGGGTTATTGAACAAGCTTGTAAAGATATTGTAGAGCTAATTAACAGCGGCCATAAAGAGCACACAATTAGTGTTAACTTAAGTGCTAAAAACTTAGCCATTAATAACTTAGCTGAAAAAATAGAAAATATATTAATTAAGCATCAGGCTCCCGCTCACTTACTTAAGTTTGAATTAACTGAATCTGCTTTTGTAGAAAGCCAAAACGTGCTTATTAAATTAGTTGATGAATTATCAGCTTTGGGCATAAAAGTTGTACTGGATGACTTTGGTACAGGTTACGCATCACTGAGCTACCTTGTTAATTACCATTTTAGCGAACTAAAAATAGACAAGTCATTCGTTTTTGACTTAGTCAATAATCCAGCTCACCAAGTCATAGTGCAAACATCAATTGATATGGCGCATCAGCTTAATTTATCAATTACTGTAGAAGGTGTTGAAACCCAAGAGATCCACCAGCTATTAAAACAAATGAATGCAGACCGCGCACAAGGCTATTTATACGCTAAAGCATTACCTTATCCTGAGTACATTAACTTCTTAAAAAGCCAATACAGTTTAAAAATGTTAGACTCTTCTTTTTAAACATCTTTAGGGGCTATGTAAAGATGCAAGGCACACTGCGTAAATTAAAATCGAGTTTAACAGAACCCGTTCAATATCATCTTCCCGTTGGTGATGAGCTAGTTGATTTAAATGCCTTTATAGGTAAAGAGTTAACGCTTACTTTTAGCGGCACTATTTTGTGCGCTAACTGCGGTAAAAAAACCAAAAAAAGTTATTCTCAAGGCCATTGTTTTGTATGTATGCGTAAGCTGGCTAGCTGCGATATGTGCATCATGAAACCTGAAACTTGCCATTACGATCAAGGCACATGCAGAGAGCCACTGTGGGGCGAAGAAAACTGTATGATCCCACATTATGTGTATTTAGCTAATACCTCAGGCTTAAAGGTGGGAATCACACGCCATACACAAATTCCTACGCGTTGGGTTGATCAAGGCGCCACTCAGGCTTTACCTATATTTAAAGTGCAAACACGCTTGCAGTCGGGCTTGGTAGAAGTTGCATTAGCCGAGTTTATTGCCGATAAAACTAACTGGCGTAATATGCTTAAAGGTCAGAACGAAGCTATAGATCTCAAAGCCGCTGCCGCTGAACTTATTCCGCAAATTAGCGAAAAATTAAACGAGCTTAGTGAGCTATTTGGCGCAACAGCCATAGAGCAATTAGATGAAGACGTGGTTGATTTAAACTTTCCAGTCACTGAATACCCAACCAAAATCAGCTCATTTAACTTTGATAAAAACCCCGTTGTAAGCGGTATTTTACAAGGTATTAAAGGCCAATATTTAATATTTGATAACGGCGTTATTAATATACGAAAATTTACTTCATACGAAGTGACCGTAGGCTAACTATGTTAAACAGCTTTCCACAGTTAATGGTTATCTATAATAAGCTTGAAATAGCACACAACCAGCAAGATCAAAATGAGTGCTTACATGGCATTACATCAAGTGAGCTGAACGATGTGAGAGTGCTTAATAAACAAGGTGAATACCTTAACTTGCAGGGTCAACTTTGCTCAGCCTTAACTGAAGAACAGCTAGCACAGCTTGTTACTGCTCATTTATTAAATGAAGGGCATTGTTGTCTAGGTAAAATTAAAACGCTAACTACTTCACAGGCATTTGATTTACTCGGGCTTTAAACACAGTGTTAATCACTATTGCTCGCTAAGCACTTTAATATGCGCTACAGCACTTCTACCCAATGCTGATAGCGCATAACCTCCCTCCAGATACGATACAATCCCGCTACAGCCGTTTTCTTTTGCGACTTTGCATAGCTGTTCAGTTAACCAAATATAATCGTCTTCTACAAAGTTCAGACTTGCCATGTCATCTTCTACATGTGCGTCAAAACCTGCACTTATAAATAACAACTCGGGCTTAAAAGCCTTTAATTTTTCTAACCATTGAGTATTAAACACCTCTTTTAAATCGTCGCCATTACTGGCAATGGGTAACGGCGAATTAACAATATGGCTATTGTTTTTTACAGCTGTATTTGGGTAAAACGGGTATTGAAATAACGAGCAAAGCAATACACTTTCATCATCAATAAAAATATCTTGGGTTCCATTGCCATGGTGCACATCAAAATCAGCAATCGCAATTCGTTTAACTCCCTTGCTTTGGGCATACTTAACAGCAATAGCTAAGTTGTTAAATACGCAAAATCCAGATGATGCGTTTTTGTTTGCGTGATGACCAGGCGGGCGTACAGAGCAAAAAGCCGCATCTAGCTTATCTGCTAGTATTTCATCTACAGCTAACAGCCCGGCACCAACAGCGCGCTCAATCGCTTTAAGTGATTCAGGGCAAAGCCATGTATCGCCATCGAGGCTATTTAACCCCTCTTGAGGAATTAAGCGCTCAACTAAGTTAACAAGCGACTCATCGTGCGCTAATAAATAATGTTCTCGCTGAGCTTTAGGCGCTTGTAAATGCTTTAGCCCCACATCGACGCCACTGGCGAGTAAGCGGTCGGTAATTACATCTAAGCGCTCGGGGCACTCTGGGTGGTCGTCTATCATTTTATGTTTACGGCAATGAGGGTGTGAAATAACTGCAGTACGCATAAAATGCTCCTAAGCAAACTAGTATGAGCGTTTAATATAACAAAGCCACCTAACGGTGGCTTTGCGACTTTGGTGTATAACTATATAACCCGAGCGTTAATCATTTGGTTTTTAAATTTAGATTTCTAAAGTCAAAACTAAAGTCGGTAACCGCTGTTGAAACCGCCTGCATGCTCGCACGCTTTACACGGTTTGCAGTGCTCATTTCAAAATGTATAAACGCATCGGCCTCAAGTAGCTTTTCGTCCCACTTAACAATAAACGTGTTGCCAGTGTAGTGCTCAAGCTCCCCTTTTAAACGCTTTGTATGAGTAAAATCAATTCGTAACTTACCATCTAGCTCTTCAATAATGACATCGCCATACCAATCGTCATGCAATGTGCCCGTGTAATTTATATTAGGTAACTGTGGCTGATAATCCGCAGGTGCAGATGGTGTAGCATTAGCGTACGCATTTTGTTTTCCTTCAAAATGCTTTTTGGCCAAATCTTCGACCCAATCTTTGTCCTCTAGATTGAGCACATCCTCAAGTACTTCGTGTGTAACTGCACTTAAGGCACTAAATGCTTGCTGGTTAGACAAAATAACAATACCGAGTTTTTTTTCTGGAAGCAAAGTGACTTGCGACACCATCCCTAAAATACCACCACCGTGGCCTAGTTTTTTAAACCCGTGGTAGTCCTCTATACTCCAACCTAACCCATAGCCTCTAAACTGTTGATGATATGCCTCAAAGGCACTTTTAGACGCCATAGAGGTTATATGTGGGTGCCACATTTGCGCTTGTTGTTTTTCACTAAACAATTGCTCGCCATTGGGCATTTTGCCACCAGCGAGTTGAGTTAGTAGCCATTGACTCATATCGCTTACACTGGATGCGATAGCGCCTGCTCCTCTAAAATCTTCTAAGTAATTTACAAAAAATGGATGCAGGCTCCCCTCCATTGGAATATGCCCTATTGCCCAGTTTTTGTTACTTTTTGGAATACGCGAAAAACCTGCGCGTGAATTGGTCATTTTTAGCGGCTGTAAAATATGTTTTTCAACGTAATCGTTCCAACTCATTCCAGATACACGCGCTACAACTTCACCCGCAGTCACAAACATTAGGTTGTTATATGCGTACCTACTACGAAAACTGCTAGCTGGTTTTAAATATTTTAACCCCGATAGAATATCATCGACTGATTTATCTGTGCTTGGCCATATCATTAAGTCGCCTTGCCCAAGCCCTAAGCCACTGCGGTGGCTTAATAAATCACGAACTCGCATTTCACGGGTTACATATGAGTCGTATAACCTAAATTCGGGTAAATGGTCTATTACGCGGTCATCCCAGCGCAATTTCCCCTCATCGACTAATTTAGCTAACGCGGCACTGGTAAATGCTTTTGTATTTGATGCTATACCAAATAACGTATCTTTATTTACTTCAGCCTTTGTATTTAGGTTTGCCGTACCAAACCCCTTTGCTAGCACAACCTCGTTATTTTCAACAATCGCAACCGCCATTCCCGGTACATCAAAGCGTGCCATAGAGGTTTTAATTACGTCTTCTATTTTGTTGGTATCAACCTGTGCCCAACTGCTAAAAGTAGTACTGGCTAGCAGTGCAAAAGCCGCTAATTTGGTCAGTTTCATATCAGTCCTTTTATTATTGATGCACTGCAAATTCTATTGCCGCGCGTTCTTTATTAGGATCGCTCTTTTGTGGGCGATTAAGTATGGCATTACTGTAAGCCTTTGGTACGCCCGCTTCAAGTGCTCCGCGATGAACGTGTTTAACGTACCAATCGTAGGGTAAAATACTCTCGTCATGAGTATTAGCAATATAACAATGAGTATCAATAATTTCCCCGGTTAACAGCTCAACCTTTATATCTACACAATCGTAACCAGGGCCTTCTATTGCATCTAAAGTGACCTTTTCGTTAGCGTTAATTTCATATACTACACCGTATACTAAGGCATCCGCTTTATCAGCTTTTTGAATGCTGCATTTACCTGAGCCATCAGAAAAAAGCATATCAAAGGTTAACTCATACCCTTTAAGCACTGCTGTACCAATACGCTTAGCATTTGGCAAACGTGCCAACAAACGATTAGACGACATGTTAGATCCAAACGAAAAATTATATAAGGGCATATTTACTCCTACTTGTATTGCATAAATTAAATAACAACGCGAATAGCCAACGCAATTAAAATAACGCCAATACCTCGGTCAAACCAGTAGCCGTGTTGCTGAAAAAAACCACGAACATAGGCTTTAGAAAGTACCAACGAGAGCGCAGAAAACCATGCCCATGTGGCAAGCGCCATATAAATACCGTAACCAATTTGTATACTCAGTGGCGTTGTTTGGCTTATCACCAAGGTAAATAACGACATAAAAAATAACGTTGCTTTTGGATTTAGTGCATTAGTGAAAAAACCACGCCTAAAAGCAACCCAAATAGACTCTTCAGGGGCTTGTTTGTTTTCAATATTTTCGGCTGATGATTCACTCGGCTTAGCGGCTCTTAATGCTTGTATGCCAAGGTAAGTCAAATAAGCGCCTGCAACATACTTAAGTGCCATAAATAAGCTGGGCGATTGAGATAAAATAAGCGCCACACCTAATACACAATAAGCGATGTGTAACAAAATAGCGCCGCCAACACCTGCACTCGTCCATAATGCGTTTCGCCTACCTTGTTGTACACTTTGCTTAAGCACAACAGCAAAATCAGGACCTGGGCTCGCAACAGCAAAAAAGTGAGCAATCACAATTAATAAAAATTCATCTAGGTATTCCATACTTGTCCTTGCTAGTTTGGCGAAATGGCGCTAAAGTTTTTTCCTCCAATGCTAAGGATGGGTGATTGGGTGTAGTAAACATTGCTGCACCTAAAGTGGCACCCACTAGAAATTTATCCGCGTACGCATCTTTTAAGGTCATATTACGACTTGGTTGAACAGCGGTTTGCTCTGCTACTATTTGTGAACAACTACACAAAATAAGTGTAAAAATGGCAATTAGCCCAAAATGAGGTCTTTTCATGTGAGTCATAGTATCAACTTTTTGGTCAATTATATTTTATAAGATTCATTGTAATGAAAATTACCTTCATTGCAGTTTATTTCAATGGTACTGCTATTATGTTTTTTAGTGAATTTACTCTACTCAGGCTTTATAAAAGGATGTCCAAAATAGAGTGGCTTAAATTTTTTGTTGACGTTATTGCGGGGGGGGGGGTAATTTATGTTTAGGCAGTGTTTTTTAGCCTATTAACTCAAGTTAAACAAAAAAGGAATTTTAATATGAAGGAGCTGTTTTCTAACATGATAAAAGGATTATTTTCAATTATAGTCGTTTTATCCATATTCCCAACAATCGCTGAGGCGAGCGGTCGTACAAAAACCCTTGCTTGTGATACTTGTAACTACAACGATGCCCTTGACTTGGCACAACAGTATCATGTAGCTCCATCATGTACTGCTTCTGATACTGATATATTCTTAGGACAAACGACATTTACTTGTCCAGCTACATCTAAAGATATCATTGTCTCTAATCCAATCACACAACGTAGTTTTAAATTTACAGTGCGTACAGAGCAGCTTTATAATTGGGCCCCAGCATATGATATTGTCGTTGAAGACGCTACTGTAACCGTTGCTGAAAACAATGCATTGCATATGTTTTATGACATTGACGACGACTTCAGACAAGCAATGGCGCACAATGAAACTGTTGGTTTTTCTGCAGCAACCTCTTCATTCGCTATTCAATCAACTAAAATATTCAGCACCAGCTCAATTACCGCTTCTACAAACTCTGACGCAAGTTGTAATAGCCATGCCTCAAATGTATTTGCCAATGACCCTAGCTTTCGAAACGATATTCGAAAGGGCTTTTCTGACAGAATTACCGAGGCGATGGGGCTTCAGTCTTGGGGTGAATTCACGTCCGAACGGAGAACTTCGGGGAGTTTGAGTATAGGAATGAGTACTGGAATAACTATCGATTTCAGTCACGTCGAAAGAAAATACTTTGTCACTCAAACTTGGCCAAACGGTGATAAGCTTGTATATCAAGTCAATTATAATGGTGAAACGCGCAATATAGTGCAAAAAGGAAGAGCGCGAACAATAAGGGAGCGTTTTCTTAATCTTTCGTACAGCCTAAGACCAGGCTCATCTCGTATTGATAACCTTCCGCTTACTGAACTCACGAGAGGAATTATAGATTTAACCAATCTTCCCATTTCAGTTTGTTTAGCTAATCAACTTTCAGAGGTATTAGACGATGTGAAAGTAGTAGGGGGAGCTGCTGGTGATGGTGATTTGATTGACATCGTAGGTGCAGCTGCATCAAACGGTGGAACCCTAATTCCACCGGCAGGTATCTGGGTTAACTTAGCGGGTTGTCGTATTGTTGAATCAAAGGGAAGAATTTGTAGAGATGATACAGGCGACTGCATTCATGTCGTTGCTCGATATGTAGACTGCTAAGTTGAAACGTAAAGTCTTGGTGTTAGTACGAATTAGTTGTGGCAGCCTATTGGTTGTCACAACTTGTTTTTATGAATTCAATGCTTCAAAAAACTCATGTTTTGTAAGTGGAATTAATGTTATTTGCTACCCTCTGTTACAGCTGAATTTAAGATTGCTACAAGTCTTTGTGAAGATGATCTAAGAATTTTTGATAATGAAACAGTTTTTAGTCTTTGAACGCAAGTATTGTCACTACGGCAGAGCCTATTTCTTGTGTCGGTGACAATAATCAGACTATTTAAGTATTAATCTAGCTGAATTGTAACTCATACCAAGCTGTGTTCAGACGACACTTCTTTGTCGCTGCCTCTATCACCAAGGCGTTTGTCGTTAAACAGCAAACTGTCTTTTTCATTTTCACCGCGCCAAAACACACCAGAATCAAGCACTTTTAAATTAGCTTAAGGCACACTGTAGTCAGCCCTAGAACCAAAAGTTGAAGTGCGAGTATGCGAAAAAGGATGAGGTCTGCGGGCCTTGGCTTGTTTACCACCCACCGAGCTAGGCACAAATTTACTCCTTGCTTGCGATACCGATTGATTGACCAAACTGTTTGCCATAAGACGTGCTAAGTTAATAACAGCGGGTTAGCTGAGTTATTTACCAATGCTTTAATCTCTTTTTGTGCTTTTTTAAACTGACCACGTAAGTGGGGCTTTAAGTGTTTTTTAGAGAGGGTGTCTTTTTTAAAGTAGCAAACTAATGCATGCATAAATACCGTATGTGTTTCGCTCAATTGTGCTTCACGGTTTGCGTACGGGTTATAACAAGAGCCACATCCGCCTTTAAACTGATACACCGTATTGCTCATCATTACACCAAACCCTAAAAAGCAGGCAAGCGCATCAGCTGCTTGAGGTAAAAATTCTTTTCCACCTGGGGGTAATACACCAACATGATGAATCATAATTGTAGCCAGAGTTCCGGCAAAGCTGGCTACTAAATCTTGCGGCTGATTTATTTGATTAGGGTTAAACGAAATATTAATAGCATGGCTCGGCGGCACAATTAACTGACAGCCCTCACCACGAATTGCACTACTAAACTCAAAACGTGGAAACACTTGCGGTTGCAATTGCTGAGGCGCAACTAATTGAATTGGCCATGCGCTCATTCCCGCATAAGAAGTGACTCGTTTAAATACGCTTGTGGCCATTTGCTCAATACTTGATACCGAATCAGGAAAGTATTGCCCTGTAGGCAATATTATTTGTGTGTGTTTGGTAAAAAACTCAGCATCAAAATTTTCGACAGCCCAAATAAAAGTATCAATAAGCCATTGTTGCTCTTGTTGCTCTAACAAGGGCGCTGATTTAAATAACGCTAACATAGTGTGCTCTTAATTTAGTTATTCTTGTTCTTTTGCCCATTGCCACGCCTTTGTGTTATATAGCGGTACAGTTGATAATGCATGGTGATGGCTGCCGCTCGACTCTTTTGTTGAATACGACAAGTACAATAAAGTACGCGTTTTTGCATCGTATATTCGACGCACTTTTAACGATTTAAATAAAATGCTTTTTGATGACTTAAACACCACCTCTCCAGACTTACTACGATCAATTTCTTGTAATTGCTCCGCGGTGATAGGCCCTGTTTGACGACACGCAATCGACATATCTGACGGATCAGAAAAGTCTAAGTCGGCCTCAACATGACTGATGTGACACGTTACGCCTTTAATAATCGGATCTTGCTGCGAGTTTACCACCACATCTTTTGTAGTAAACAAACCTAAACTCACTGACGCAACATCATCAGAGCAGGCACTTAACGTAACCACTGCGCCCATAAGCAGGGCTAAACGTTTAATTTTTTGCTGAAGTTTCATATTCATCCTTAACTTAAACTCGGTTTTTATACGCTTATTTCAATAAGCTTGGGTTCACCTGTGTGTTTTTATACTAACATCAAAAATCAGCACAATTAAATTTGTTTAAAACAAACATTTTAGCCGTATGGGGTTTAGCGAGTCCTCGTGTATTTGTTACAATTAACGACACGCTTAATGCCGTAACCAATAGGAACCACCCACATGCCGCACATTATTATTGAGCACTCAGAAGACCTCCCTGTATTACCTCAAGTACTGGTTGAAAAAATTCATAACTGTACATTCGAAAGCGGTTTATTTGATTTAGAAACTATTAAAACTCGCGCTGTTGCATATCAGCAGTATCAGTTAGGTGTAGGAAAAGAAGGGTTTATACATGTACAGGCGCATATTATGGCAGGGCGAACAGTAGAGCAAAAGCAAATATTAAGTGAGCACCTACTTGCGTGTTTAAAAACCTATTGCAGGGAATCTGACAGTTTAAGCGTCAATATTTACGACATGGATCACGAGATTTACCGTAAAAACTAACACAAATACGGCCTTGTGCTAGTCGTCACAAGGCCACTCATCTTCACTAAGAATATGCTTTGCCAATAGCGATGCCCTAAGCGCCATTATTTTACTTTTTAACTCATCGCGAATAAGCCTTATTGCAGGCGAAATAAACTGCCTGCTCGGAAGCACTAGCCACATTTCTGTTAACGGGACTTTATAATTGGGAATTATTCGTTTGAGCTTACCGCTAAGCAAATCGTCTGCCACATCAATAGCTGACTTTTTAGCAATCCCGGCACCATCAATACACCAGCGCCTAACCATATCACCATCGTTTACAGCCCTATCACTGTTCATTTTAACTTTGTATTGCTGCGTATTATCATAAAATTCCCAATCAGCATGCACGACTTCGTAAAGTTTATAAAGTAATGCATTATGCTCGCTTAAATCGCTCGGCACGCACGGTTCGCCATTGAGTTTTAAGTAACTAGGTGAAGCACACACCACGTGTGGAATATTACAAATTTTAAACCCATATAAGTTAAGATCCTGAGCTACGCCTTTTTTCATCGCCCTTAGTGCAACATCAACCCCATCACGATAAAAATCGGCACGGCTATCACTTGCATGCAACCTCAATGTTATAGAGCTATGGGCATTCATAATATCATTGAGCAAAACACGCATTAAATTACGTCCCATTTCAGACGACACAGCATAGGCTCTGCCTTGTCTAAATACCAAACAGACTGGTGAAAATTCAACCTTGAGAGATAAACAGGCCCTAAAAAACTATTATTCACGTTTTAACGAAACTGTATTAAACATTAGCCTATTTATCGAATGATAAACACTCGCTATTGTGTCTGTATTCAACGTAAAGGAAACTATTTATGAAATGTAGAATTGTTTTATCGGCTTTAATGCTCACAACTTCGCTTATATCTGCACCTACTTTTGCAGACGAACACGAGTCAAAAGTAATACCTGCCAACAAAGTAAAATGGGGCTACTTAAACCCATTAAGAGGCGAGCAAAGTCCTGGTGCAGCTGATTTGTGGGGCGATCGTACTGCAGACACTCCAACAGGTATGCTAGTACGCTTTAAAAAAGGGTTTGAGTCTCCGCCGCACATTCATAACATTACTTACCGAGGTATCGTAATTGAAGGTCAAATGCACAATGACGACCCCACAGCTGAAAAAATGTGGATGCCAACAGGATCATTTTGGACACAACCCGCCGGTGAAAACCACACTACTGCGGCTAATGGCACTACAAATCTAATTTACCTAGAAATAGATTCTGGTCCTTATTTAGTAAAACCTACAAACAAACAGTTTGATAATGGCGAACACCCATTAAACTTACATAAAGACAACCTGGTTTGGCTAAACAAAAGCGACATAAATAATATTAATGCTAATGCAGTACAAACAACGTTTCTGTGGGGAAATACAGATGCAAGCTATGGCTCAATGATAAAACTACCAGCCGGTTTTAAGGGAGAAATTAGCACAAATGAAAATGAGTTTCGTGCAGTAATAATTGCAGGCAGTGTGCAATACAGCTCAAAAGGTAACTTACAAAACCTAAGTGCAGGCAGCTATATAGAATCTGCGGGAAAATTCATTCACTCGCTTGAAAACAAAAGCAATATCCCTGCAACTATTTACATTCGTAGTAATGAGACATATCAAGTAAATTAGGAAGTGCTAATTGCCTAAAGCAACATAAACAATTAAGCGCACCTCTTCGTGCGCTCAATTAACTGCTGGTGATTAAAAGCTGTAACGTGCTGTTAAGCTAATATAATCTAAATCATCTATTGTGGTGTAGCTGGTACCTACAGAAAAATTTGTATTTATATAATAACGAGCACCTAACGTAATAGCTGTTTCACTGTCATCTGCAATATCAATGTAACCTAAGCGGCCATCAATTTCGATGCTATCAGTTAGCATTGATCTAACACCCGCAGATAATCCATAGCCATTTTCATCATCCGAAAAATCACTACCGCTGTACGATACTTCAGTTTCTATGTTTTCATACGTTACTAAACCATAAAAATCAGTGCTTTCACTCATTGCAGTACGGTAACCTACGCCTGCGCTCAACCAGTTAAGATCTACATCTAAACCATCTTCTGAGTCGCCTACAGTCTTATATTGACCAGACACAAAAAAATTATCGCCTAGTAATTTACTACCATCAAGCGTCCAACCATTTGCATCATCGCCATCAAGATCTGCATTTAAGTAACCGCCAGACACATAATTAAAGTGAGGTGTTTCTGCAAATGCAGCTGGGGTGGCAAAAACGGAGCTTAATAATAAGAGTGCGACTTTATTCATTTTCATGGTACTTCCTTTTAGATATATTTAAACAACACATTGTTGTACCCAATAAAATACACACCTATATTATTGATTGCAATAAGAAAGTTAATAGATTAATTAAGAATCAAGATATAAGTTAAGCAAAATAAATAATATAGAAATTAGCGTTTTGAGTGTGCAATAAATTGGTATTTACTAGAATATACTTAGAATATTTGAGAAGTGGTGGCCCCTCCCAGACTCGAACTGGGGACCTAACGATTATGAGTCGTGTGCTCTAACCAACTGAGCTAAGGGGCCAACTTTATATAACTGCAAGGCAGTTAATTTTTGAAGCGTTTAGCCACAGAGCGACTAAAGCGGGTTGCAGTATAAAAACTTTTTTAGGGCTTGTCACTACCAAAAACCTTTATTTTAACAATCAGTAAGCTAACTGCTTAAATTGTAATCTTTTAAAGGGGCAGAGTGGTTAAATTTGGGAAAATTTTGAGTGGGTACGGTAAAAACCATTAAAAATAATATTTATTAATTGAATGCGCTGAGCGATATTTACTTACAACTAGCATAAACATAACTCAGCAACGCATTATTTTTTAGCAATAATATAAATTGCATGTATTAACCCAGGGAAGTAACCCAATAGCGTTAATAAAATATTAATCCAAAAATGCATGCCTAAGCCCACTTGTAAAAAAACACCCAGTGGTGGCAGCAAAACAGACAGTATTATACGAATGATATCCATTATTTAGCTCCTTCAAACAATTAAAAACAAAAAGCCCAGCAATGCTGGGCTTTGAGTATAACGTTATTCAGCTACGATAGATAAGTTATCTACCACATCACGAACGTCTTCAGCATTTTTAGCAATTTCGATTGCCAACTGCTTCTCCGCTGATGATTCAACCGAACCGTTTAATGTAACAACACCATTATCGGTATCTACATCAATATCGGTTCCACCTACTTCTGAATCAAATAGGAAACGTGTTGTAATAACGGTGGTGATTTTAGCGTCCGTTAGGTCGTTATCATCATCCATCATTTTAGAATCTGTATGTTTAGCGCTCATGTTTTTAACAACGGTTAGGCTGTTTTCAACGTCCATGACGCCATCTAGACTAAGTACAAGTTCTTCTGCTAGCTCTTTTTCTACTTCGCTATCAACTTTACCTGTAAGTACTACCTTGCCATTTGTTACATCAGTGTTTATGTCAAAGTTGTTTAGGTCTGTGTTCATAAGAAGCACAGTTTCTGCCTTGCCATCAATCCAAGCATCTTTACTTTCGTTTTCCCAGCTGTTTGCATGTGCACCCATTGCTGTTGTACCAAGAACTAACGCGGCGATAATAGATTTGTTAAATGTTTTCATAATCTTTCTCCTTTTGATTAAAGACACTTTAACTAATGCGAACATCAAGCCAACTTTATTTAACATTAAAAATCAATCACTTAATGATAAATTTGTATTGTTACAGCTTTGGCGTATTCCCCCTATTTACAGGGAAGTGAGTAAAACTTTCTCAAAGTGTGAAAATTACTAGATTATTGCTATTTTGGTTAATGTATCGTTAATATAACAACTAATAATTCAGCATTATAAAACTAAATCATTGATTATAAATAAAATTAATTATGGTATACGGTTTGCTAACTAGTTAGCTAATAGCAAATACAATAAGGAATTACTCATGTCAGTTAAAGTTGAAGACCGCCCAATAGAGCAAGTACGCGAACAAGTGATTGATCAGTTAATTTATAACTATAGCCATGGCGTTATATCGGTTGAGGCATTTGAAAGACGATTAGACCAAGCAATGGACGCCAAAGACAATTTAGTGCTGCTAACGTTAGTAGAAGACCTAACACTTAATACCGACAAGCAATACAAAGCTGAAAAACAATCGCAGTTTACGCCAAATTACAGTGCACAACAGCATAGTGATGACGATATTACACTTCGCAGTATTTTGGGCTCAAACGAGAGAAGCGGACAATGGGTAGTGCCTAAAAATATTTACCTAAATAATTATATGGGCTCTGTGGTACTCGATTTCACCGACGCTATATTTACACATCAAAACGTAACAATTCATGTTAATTGTATTTTTGGTAGCGACGAAATTTATGTACCCGAGCATGTTAATGTAGTGTCTAAAATGTTTTGTATTTTAAGCACACTAGAAAACAAATCAGTCACATTAAATAAGCGCCAAGGCCCTACCATTCATATTGAAGGCAAAGCGATATTAGGGTCGGTTGAAGTAAAGGTAAAGCGTACCATAAAAGAAAAGTTTATTAGCTTTGCAAACGATTTGAAGGCACAGCTAGGGGTAAGTAACAAATAAGTACAACCGTATTTGCTTTAATATGGCTGCTTTTTAGCAGCCATATCATAATTGCAGGCTTATAAATCATTATTTCGCTCAGCAGGAACATCGGACAAATACTCTACAAACTCAACCTCAAAACCCGAAGGGTCTCTGAAGTAGATGTTTTTTCTAAATGGATTTTTAGTACCGTGCTTATATGCTGCAAAACCCGCTTTATTTAAACGTGATACCGTATTATCTAAATTAGCCGTTACGTAAGCAAAGTGAGCAAAACCAACTTGATGTCCTGAAAGCGCTCTGTTTTCACCCTCACCATGATCGCTCATTGCTATATATTGCGTGTCGTCACCAAAGTGGATCCAACGCCTTGGTTTTCCATACCAATCACCCCGTCCTTCGCTTCGTATTACCCAATGCGGGAAAATAGCTTGGTAAAAACGAATCATGGTATCGATGTTTTTAACAACTAAGTTTACGTGTTCTAAATACATACTGTGTCCTTGTGAGTTAATTTAAACGCATCATAAAACCTCAAGCTAACTTTAGGTAAAGTGCTTTTTTATAGTTTTTATATGTAATAGAGCAGATACACGATGATTTAAATTAAATGTGCAACACTTTCAATGCTGTACAAAAAACACTCACAAGTATTTAGGGTTTATTGTTTACTTTATGTCAAAAGTCGCTAAAATACGCCGGCTGAAATATACAAACGTTCTTTTACAACCCAAAGGTAACTCCATGCATCCAATGTTAAACATTGCGGTTCGCGCTGCGCGTAACGCAGGCAAAATTTTACTTCGCGCTAGCGAAGACTTATCAAAAGTTGAAGTGCAACAAAAAGGCGCTAACGACTTAGTAACTAATATTGATAAAGAAGCCGAAGCCGTAATCCGTGACACTATTTTACAGTCTTACCCTACTCACTCTGTTGTGGGCGAAGAACTAGGTGAACACAAAGGCAAGGATGATGATTACCAATGGATTGTAGATCCTATCGATGGAACAACAAACTTCATCAAAGGTATCCCACATTACGCAATCTCTATTGCACTTAAAGTTAAAGGTCGTTTAGACCAAGCCGTTATTTATGATCCAATCCGTGGTGAGCTTTTCACTGCATCTAAAGGTCAAGGCGCACAACTTAACAGCAAACGTTTACGCGTAAGCAAAACAACCGTTCTTGCTGGTACAGTTTTAGCAACGGGCTTCCCTTTTAAGCATAAACAACATACAGACGCATACACTGAAGCGTTTAAAGCATTATTTGTTCATACTGCTGATATTCGTCGTGCAGGTTGTTCTGCATTAGACATGGCGTATGTTGCAGCTGGCCGTGTTGATGGCTTTTTTGAAATTGGGTTAAAACCTTGGCACTCTGCTGCAGGCGAGCTAATGGTTAAAGAAGCGGGTGGTATGGTTGTCGATTTTGCTGGTGGTAATAACTATAACCACAGTGGCAATATCATTTGTGGCGCACCAAAACTGACTCAAGCTATTATTCGCGAAATTCGCCCAGTGTTAACTGAGTCGTTACTTCGCTAATAAATTGCTTTTACCAATATAATTGGTACAACTAAAAAAGGAGCCTAGGCTCCTTTTTTGTTTTTAAAAGTAAGGGTTTACCAATTTAATTTCAATAGTTTCCCCTTTTGTATAAGGAAGGGAGTTTAAATCTGTTGCAAAGTATTCATAAAATAGCGCATCAAACTCGCCATTTTTCTGCATTATTTTTATTCCCTGCTCAACCGCTTTCGCTAATTCGGGCTTATCCTTAGAAACAAAATAATACAGCGCTGTTGGGTAGCTAATATATAAATTAGGCACAACACGTAAATTTTTATGCTGTGGCTCTAAAAGCTCAGAATTTACTTCAATAAATGAGCGCGGAAAATAATCTATGCGGCCTTGGCTAGTAAGCACAAACATGGCTTTTAGGTTTGATAATGGCCTCACGTTTAAACCGTTATTAACCAATATGCGCATATCAGGCCAGTCGTGCCCCTGTACCGAACTAAGCTTTGATAATTGCTCAAGCGTTTTTATGTCTTTAAATTTATCTAAATTGTCTTTATTTGTAACTAGCGCTCTTTTACCGATATAACCTTTAAACAATGGGATTTTGATGGCGGTTGCCAATGACTCTCGTTCAGGGCTACTCATGCTCCAATATAAATCAAGCGAGCCGTCATCAAGTGACATTAAGTTACGCTGCTGATGCGGGTGTACGTCAACAAATTCTATTTCGGCAGGATATTGGGCTCTTATCAATGCCTTGGTTAGCGTATCATAGAGGTAATCATCACGAGCAAAATGCGCATGTTGATCTTTCGGAATTTTTACACTATTTACTTCGCTTGCTACAGCATTTCCAATCAACAAGCTAACTACGCATACGATACACTTTAATGGCAACATCATGATCACCTATTAGTAAATTACCTTTTTACTAGTTGCTAATCGCACTACTGCAGGCGCTGGGTGCCTTCGCTTGCATGTAAAAAGATAGCTATGACGAAATCGTTTGGCTTCTTTCTTTGCATCCGTTGCTAATGCTGCAACCTGATGGCTATTTTTACACTGCTGTAAATCGGGTTCAACTAATCCTATTGATAAGGTAAGTAACGGTACAAACTGCTTTTCACCTTCACGATTTGTAGCCCAATAACCTTTACTGGCTATATGGTCGGGCGTAAAAAAGGTACGAGAACGATATTCAAACTGTTCAATAATACGATTGCAAATACTTACCGCATCATTTTGATCAAAAACAACCATAAAATCGTCACCACCAATATGCCCTACAAAGTTAGCACTATTTACACAGGCTTGCACTGTTACATCAGCCAATAATTTAATGACACTGTCGCCACTAGCGTAGCCATAAAGATCGTTAAACTGTTTAAAGTGATTCAGATCAATATAAGCTAGGTGAAATTTATTTTTATTGCGTAACCTTTGCTCTATAGCCTCGTTAATAGCGACATTACCTGGCAGCATTGTTAGCGGATTAGCGTGCTGTGCGTGGCGAATTTTTTCTTCTGTTATGTGTTTTAAAATATCTCTTAGTGGCGCGAGCCCTAAATAATTGCTATCTCTAGTAATAACAATATGGCGCCTAATATCGAAGTCTTGCTCAGTTATTTGCTTACTCACCGTATCTAGCTTTTGGTCTTCATCAACAATTAGGGGTTGTTTATCCATTAACTCTATAACAGGGCGCTTATCATAAAGGGCATGACCGTAGGGTGCTGCAAACACCTCGGTAAGTTGGTCTTTATGTAGTAAGCCAACAGGCCGCCCCTGTTGACTGATTACTGGTATGCTAATAATTGTTTTATCTTGCTCAAAAAGTAAATGCGCGTTTTTGCAACGGGTATCACTTGCAATAGCTTTTTGTGGCTGGCTTAGCGCACCAATTGCCATTGATTGGTCAAACTGATCACATAATTTAAATGTAAGGGCTTGTATTTGCGCAGAGCTAAAATCACGGCTTGGTTGCAAGTTAGGTCGTTCAAATAAAAAACCTTGTACGTTATTAATGCCTAAACTTTCAACCAATGCTAGCTCTTCAGAGCGTTCAATGCCCTCTGCAATCACTAAGGTGTTTGTTGCTTTAGCTAAAACAATAATTGATTTTAAAAACTCTTTTTTTACCTCACTTTGATCGCAATGATCGATAAAATAGCGGTCTATTTTTACATAGTCGGGACGCAGTGCCGACCATTGCTTTAAGCCAGAGTACCCAGCTCCTAAATCATCAATTGCAATGGTAAAACCGAGCTCTCGGTAATGCGCAATAGTTTTAAGTAATAAGTCGTCGTTATCTACTTTGTCCTGCTCTGTTACTTCTATAACAACACGGTTAGTCGCTAAACCAAAATGCTCGGTTAGATGTCGTGTTTCGCCTTTTGGGTGGCAAGGATCGAGTAACGTTTTTGGGCTTACATTTAAAAAAAGCTTACCTTGCAGATTTAGCTTAACAAAGTTTTCTATTGATTTTGAGCGGCACAGCAGCTCTAACTCAGAAATAAGGCCTTCTTGATGCGCTGCTTTAAATAACGTGTTGGGCATTTCTAATGGGCTACTTTGAGGACCGCGACTAAGTGCCTCATAACCAAGAATGAGCTGACCAGATATATCTAAAATAGGCTGAAATAACGTGGCTACTTCCCCGCTATATAAAATAGCCTCTAAGGCTTGTCGTTGAAGGGTCACTACTGGGCTCAATTATCATTTTGATTAGAGCAATAAAATAGCAACTGTGTATGACATATTTATTTCAAATTCTTATATTTCAGGCAACAAAAAACCGCTCATTGAGCGGTTTTTTTAATGCATTTAAGATTATGGCATTGCCATTGGATCTTGATCTGCACCTTCTTTTTCTATTACTTCTGGTATTAAATCTTCTTTACTCACCCCCATTGCAAGCGCAACTGAGCTTGCAACATATACAGATGAATACGTACCAATAAATACACCAAACAATAATGCAGTAGCAAAACCATGAATAGTTTGTCCGCCCCATACAAACAATGCAATCAATACCAAAATAGTGGTGATTGATGTAACAAGAGTACGGTTAAGTGTTTGCGTAAGTGAAATATCGATAATTTCAACGGTATCGTCGATGCGTACTTTACGGAAGTTTTCACGAATACGGTCAGATACAACAATAGTATCATTAAGTGAGTAACCTATTACCGCCAATATTGCCGCTAATATAGTTAAATCGAACTCTAAACCCAAAATTGAAAACAAACCTAACGTAATAATTACATCGTGTAATAGCGCGCCTACAGCACCAACAGCAAATCGCCACTCAAAGCGAAATGCAACGTAGATTAAGATACAAATAAGTGCAGTTAACATGGCTAGGCCACCCTGCTCTTTTAAGTCTTCACCGACACTTGGGCCAACAAACTCAATACGGCGCATTACTACGCTGTCGTCCGCTTTCTTTAGTGCATCAATTACTTGGTTACCAATCACTTCAGCTTTTACGTCGCTACCACGTGGCGCTAAGCGCACTAATATATCTTGGCTCGAACCAAATAGCTGTACTGATGCATCAGCAAAGCCATTATCACCAAGTACATTACGCACTTTTTTAAGGTCTGCCGGCTGAGAAAAACCCACTTCTACCGCTGTGCCGCCAGTAAAATCAAGACCAAAATTCAAGCCCTTCGTGAACATTGAAACTATCGACGCAACAATTAATAGCGTAGAAAAGCCCATTGCTACTTTTCGAAGAGACATGAAACGAAGGGTTCTACTACCCAAACTTAAAATTTGCATGTCTGCTCCTTAAATAGAAAGTTTATCAATGCGTTTACCACCAATAAATAAGTTGATCACCGCTCGGGTACCAACAATGGCTGTAAACATTGAAGTTAAAATACCAATAGCCAATGTAACGGCAAAGCCTGCAATTGGGCCTGTGCCCACAGCAAACAATATAATTGCCGCAATTAGCGTAGTGATATTGGCATCAAATATAGTGCTAAATGCGCTATCGTAACCAAAATGAACGGCTTGTTGCGGGCTACGACCATCGGCCAGCTCTTCACGAATACGTTCAAAAATAAGTACGTTAGCGTCAACCGCCATACCGACTGTAAGTACAATACCTGCAATACCCGGTAGGGTTAACGTAGCACCCGGAATAAGTGACATTATTCCAACAATAAGCACTAAGTTAGCAGCAAGCGCTAAGTTAGCTACTAAACCAAAGCCCTTGTAGTAGATAAGCATAAAGGCAAGTACAAACGCAAAACCAAGTGCAACCGCGGTCATACCCGCTTCAATGTTTTCTTGGCCTAGGCTTGGGCCTACTGTGCGCTCTTCAACAATCTGAATTGGTGCAACAAGCGCACCGGCACGAAGCAGTAAACTTAAGTTATGTGCTTCTGCTGGGTTATCGATACCGGTAATACGAAAAGAGCGATCTAAACGAGCTTGAATCGTTGCCACGTTAATAACCTCTTCGACCTTAATAGGCGGAAGTGCTTTTCCGTTTTCGTCTTTTTTACCTGATGGTTTGTATTCAATAAATACCGTTGCCATACGTTTGCCAATAGCACGCTTAGTAAAGGCATTCATTTTTGAACCGCCTTTGCTGTCGAGTGAAATACTTACCTGTGGACGTTGGTATTCATCTGCGCCAGATTGCGCGCCAGTGATATGGCTACCTTCAAGAATAATACGTTTTTTAAGTACTACAGGGTAACCGTCGCGGCTCATGATCATTTCAGTACCCGCTGGGATACGGCCTTGAGCTGCTGCGCTTGGGTCAGCGTTTTCGTCTACTTCACGAAATTCAAGTGTCGCCGTAGCGCCTAAAATTTCTTTAGCACGAGCGGTATCTTGCACACCAGGTAATTGCACAATAATACGTTCAGCACCTTGGCGTTGTACGTTGGGCTCTGCAACACCAATTTGATTAATACGGTTACGAATAATTGTTTCGTTTTGCTTGATGGCGTAATCACGAATCTCTTTTAGCTTTTGCTCACTCATGGTGGCAAAAAATGCATTATCGTTACTGCTGTCATCAATGTATACGTTAAGTGGATAACGAGATTCTAAAAAGCGCTCTGCGGCGTCTTTATCTTCTTCGTTACGCATTTCAACACGCATGCGGTCAGAGCCGGCTACACGACGAACGCTGCGATAGCGAAGTTTTTCTTCACGCAGATCGCTACGGAAATCTTGTTCCATTTGCTCAAGCTGGTTATCAACCGCTGTTGCCATGTCGATTTCCATGGTGAAATGTACACCACCACTTAAATCTAGACCCAGCTTCATTGGGTTTCCGCCAAGGGATTTTAACCAAAGAGGTTGAGCAGGCGCCATATTAATGGCTGAAATGTAATCGTCACTTAGCGAGTCACGCAATAAGTCTTGCGCTTTTAATTGTTCTTCAACATTTTTGAAACGAACAAGTATTTGCCCGCCTTCAAGCTTGGTTGATTTAACCGCTACGTTATGTTTTTTAAGGGTTTCATTTACTTTGTCTACAACACTGAGATCAACATCAGCACCTTTAGCACCCGAAACTTGTATAGCCGGATCACGGCCATACAAGTTTGGAGAAGCATATAAAAGGCCAATGGCAACCACAGCTAAAACAAGTAAATACTTCCACACTGGAAACTTGTTTAACACGGGGTCGTCCTTATTATTTTTATAGCGACTTCATTGTGCCTTTTGGCAATACAGCAGATACAGATGCTTTTTGTACTGTCACTTCTGCTTGCTCATTTAAAGAGATAACGATAAAGTCTTTATCTTCAGCAATTTTAACAATCTTACCAACTAAACCACCTTGGGTTAGTACTTCATCGCCTTTAGCCATCGCATTCATTAAGCCTTTATGCTCTTTAACGCGCTTAGCTTGTGGGCGGTAAATTAAAAAGTAAAAAACTAAACCGAAAATAGCTAACATAATTAGCATTTCCATACCGCCACCGGCTGCAGGAGCGCCAACTGATGCGTGTGCGTTTGAAATAAATAAACTCATAATACTTCCTCTTTAAATTTAAAGTTTAATTTTTTATATCTGCAAGCTCTGGCACGTCTTGGCCGCGGCGAGCGTAAAAATCTTTTACAAATTCTTCTAGTTTACCTTCGCTAATTGCATTGCGCAGGCCTTCCATAACACGTTGATAGTAACGTAAGTTATGTATTGTGTTTAGTCGTGCACCTAAAATTTCGTTACATTTATCAAGGTGATGTAAATAAGCGCGCGAGTAATTTTTACACGTATGGCAATCACAATCAGGGTCAAGTGGACCGGTATCTGTTTTATGCACAGCGTTACGGATTTTAATAATACCCGTAGTAATAAATAAGTGACCGTTACGCGCATTGCGCGTTGGCATAACACAGTCAAACATATCTATGCCGCGACGTACCGATTCAACTAAGTCTTCTGGTTTACCCACACCCATTAAGTATCGTGGTTTATCTTCAGGCATTTTGTACGCACAATGATCAAGAATATTCATCATTTCGTTTTTAGGTTCACCAACTGATAAACCACCTAACGCATAACCATCAAAGCCAATTTCTTCTAGACCAGCTTGCGATTGTGCACGTAATTCTGGGTACATGCCACCTTGAATAATACCAAATAACGCAGATGGGTTATCGCCATGCCCTTCTTTTGAGCGTTTTGCCCAACGAAGAGACAGCTCCATTGAATCTTTAGCTTCTTTTTCAGTTGCTGGATACGGCGTACATTCGTCAAATATCATTACAATATCCGAACCTAAATCACGCTGTACTTCCATTGACTTTTCTGGCGACATCATTATTTGATCACCGTTTACTGGTGATTGAAATAAAACACCTTCTTCGGTAATTTTACGCATTGCGCCAAGGCTAAATACTTGGAAACCGCCTGAGTCAGTTAAAATTGGGAAATCCCAATTCATAAAGTCGTGCAAATCGCCGTGCTGCTTAATAATTTCAGTACCAGGGCGAAGCATTAAGTGAAAGGTATTACCTAAACAAATTTGTGCACCTGTTGCTTTTACTTCGTCAGGTGTCATACCTTTAACAGTACCGTAAGTACCTACAGGCATAAATGCGGGCGTTTCTATTACACCACGGTCAAAAATCAAGCGGCCGCGGCGCGCTTTACCGTCGGTGCGGTCTAATTCAAATTTCATATCATCCTCAATGTCGGAAAAACAGTCCAACAAGCTATAATTTAACCGCTCGATTCTACCCTTTTTGCACTGCTAATACTATTAGCTGCGGTAAATTCGATCGTGATAATCATCTACAACTAAAAACCCCAGCAAGTATGCTGGGGTTGAGTGTTACTTTTATTTAATAATAAATAAAACAGTGCTATTTACGTGTTAAAAACATAGCATCGCCATAACTAAAAAAGCGATATTTTTGTTCTATTGCAGTGTTATAAGCACCCATAATATTATCTTGCCCGCTAAACGCGCTCACTAACATAATTAACGTTGACTCAGGTAAATGGAAATTAGTGACCATGGCATCGACGACGTTAAATTGGTAACCCGGAAAAATAAAGATATCGGTATCGCCAAAGTAAGTGTCTAGCTTGCCGCCATGTATTTTGGCAGCCGACTCTAGTGAACGCATTGATGTGGTGCCAACAGCGATAACACGCCCGCCATTTGCTTTAGTTTGTGCAACGGCGTCTACCACATCTTGTGGAACTTCAATATATTCTGAATGCATTACGTGTTCGTCAATCGTCTCTACACGCACGGGCTGAAATGTACCTGCACCTACGTGTAACGTAACGAACGCCATTTTTACACCTTTATTTTTAAGCGCAGCCATAAGCGACTCGTCAAAATGTAAGCCTGCTGTAGGCGCTGCCACAGCCCCAGGCTTTTCACCGTAGACTGTTTGATACCGTTCGCGATCAGCTTCATTATCTGGTCGGTCTATATAAGGCGGTAATGGCATGTGGCCAATATCGTTAAGTGTATCGAGTACATTTTTGCTGTGATCAAATTCAAGTTCGAATAAAGTATCGTGACGGGCAATCATAATGGCTTTAGCTTTGCCTTCTAAAATAACCTCATTACCTGGTTTTAATGATTTACTTGCACGAACATGGGCAAGTACACGGTGCTCATCCAATACCCGTTCTACAAGGACCTCAACCTTACCGCCCGATGCTTTTTGACCAAACATACGCGCAGGTATTACTCGCGTATTATTAAAGATGAGTAAGTCGTTTTCGTTAACTAGCTCAAGAATATCACTAAATACTTTATGGCTTATCTCACCTGTTGGACCATCAAGGCTTAATAAGCGGCTGCTCGTACGATCTTTTTTTGGAAAGCGAGCAATTAATTCATCGGGTAAGTCAAAACTAAAGTCAGCTACGCGCATAGTTGGTAATCCACATCATTAAAAATCGCGCCAAGTGTATATCTATCGTCAATTAAGCTCAAGAAGCCAGCTCAACTTCTGTAAACCTAAGCGTCCTTCTATTCAAAGTGATTATTCAAATCTACTTGTTCTTGCTAACAAAACTCATTACCCTTAGGAATGGTAGTAAGTTACGATTTTTAGGACCTCCTGCGTGGCAGAACAATTAAATTTGCTAATTTTAAATGCAAGCCGTGCTGAGCGCAGGGTAATTAAAGATACTTTAAAAAAGCTTAACGTATTTAGTTTTATTGAAGCAAACGATAGCCAGGAAGCCCTTAAAACTCTAAAGCAACAACCTGTTGATATTATTATCACGGGGCTGAATGTGGGGAAAATAGACGGTTGGCGTTTTTCTCGTATGATTCGCTCCGGGCTATTAAAAACCCCTAAAAACACCCCTATTTTGCTTATGCCACCGACTTACTGCGAACGAATTGCAGAAACAACCGCCCGTAGTTATGGAATCGATGCTGTTTTACCTTTTGAAAACCAAGACATGCTACCGCAAGTTTTGGCTAATGTTTTATCTACACATTTAGAAAAAAGCAGTCGACTCAACCTCCTTTTACTAGAGCCTCACGCCAATAAAGTTGAGTCTATAAGTGAAGAACTAAAACTCAACTTTGCTATTACACATGTTACAACGTGTAAAGCCGCACTTAACCAATACAATCAGCAAAAATTCTCTATTGTGTTACTTGATACCACGCAAGAAAAAGCCGATGAATCTAGCTTACTCGTTGAAAATATTTTACAGCACAACCCTAAGCAAGCCATTGTAACTATTATAGATAATGCTGATGCAGACTATGCCGAGCAGCTTTTGTTATCGGGCGTAACCGATTTTATTCGTGCACCTTACGAACCTTCATTTTTAAATAAAGTATGTGATCATGCCGCTCGCCGAGAAGACTTTATGGTGAGCTACGCCGAATTTGCACAAAAAGTAGAGCAGTTAAGCGTAAGCGAAGTAAGGTATAAAGAACTATTTTCAGCTCATCAGCGCATATTATTGCATCTTAATACTGTTGTACTTGAGCTCGACCAGTTAGGAAAAATTCGCTTTATAAACCCAGCTTGGGAAACCTTAAGTGGATTTGGCGTTAAATCGAGCCTACAAAAAAGCCTTACTCAATTTTATACTGGCGAATGCCAAATAAAGCTAAAAGCAACCATCGACGATATACTCGGAGGTGGAACCGATCATCAACAAATAGAAATAAAACTCCAACATAAAAAGGGAGGCCAAATTTGGGTTGAATGTCGGTTGCAGCTAATTAAAAACAGACGTAATAATGCAACGATCACTGTCACTATTGATAACATTCACGAACGTAAGCAAGCCGAACTTCAATTACGCCACCTTGCGCTACATGATCCATTAACTGGCCTACACAACCGATACCACTTTGACCAAGAGCTAAGTCGTATTTGTAAACCCAAACATACTCACAGCGATGTTGAGCATGCCTTGATTTACATTGACCTTGATCATTTTAAAATTATTAATGATAGCCAAGGCCATCATCAAGGCGACCTGGTCTTAAAAGATGTGGCACAGCTGTTTAAAGACAACATTGAAAAAGAACATTTAGTGTGTCGTATTGGTGGCGATGAATTTGCCGTCATTCTAAAAAATATGAACCTACTTGATGCGCACCTTATTGCAGAAGGTGTTTGTAGTGCCATAGAGCAGCATACCTTTAAGTCTAAAGAGCAAAGCTACACAATAAGCTGCTCTATCGGCTTAACGCAAATTACAGTAAACAATAACGACCCAAATGAGTGCTTAAAGCAAGCCGATATTGCTTTGTATATTGCAAAAAACTTAGGCCGTAATTTAGTTCATTGCTACTCAAAAGAAGATGCGCAAAACAACACGCTTCAAACAGGTCTTGAGTGGGGGCACGAAATCCGCCAAGCACTTCAACAAAATAATATTGAATTACATTACCAGCCTATATGGGATTTTAAAGCAGAAAAAGTTGCGTACTTTGAGGCGCTATTGCGGTTAAAACTTAAAGGCACTCTCATTTACCCTAATCAGTTTATTCCGTCACTAGAAATGCTGAACGACACTTTTTTAATGGACCAGTGCGTAATTAGAAATGCGATTGAAAGTGTTGCAAAATACCCTCAACTTAGCCAAGTTGCTATTAATCTATCTGCGCAATCATTCTTAGATGAGCGACTGCTACCACTCATTGAGTCGAACCTTGAAAAGTACAATGTTCCCGCCACTCGGATAATTTTTGAGATCACCGAATCCGCAAGCATAAATAACATACAAGCTACACGTAAGATGATTGAAAAACTCAACTCTTTAGGTTGCCACTTTTCAATAGACGATTTTGGGACCGGCTTTAGTACTTTTAGTTACCTAAAACAGCTGCCTGCTCAACATGTAAAAATAGATGGCTCGTTTGTTCGCGACATGCTTAATGACCCTATTGACCTTGCTTTAGTAAAAGCAATTAACGATATTAGCCGCTCACTTGATAAGTACTCTGTTGCAGAGTATGTTGAAAATAAAGAAATATTTTCTACTTTAAAAGATATTGGTGTGGACTACGGGCAAGGTTACTTTATTGCTCGCCCAGTGCCCGTTGAAAAAATAAATGATGAGCTTGAAAAAATTTATCAAAATAAAAGTATTACCAACAATAGCCTAGATTAAAACTAACAAATTCGAACAATTTCACGTCACTTTTTTCTTCCATTATCTTCTTTCTTGCCTATACTTTCTTTATCAGATAAAGAGGATGTCATGTAATTTAAAGGATTACACTGTATAAACATGACATTACCCACTAGCAACACATCGTTAATTTTAAGCTACAAGGGTTTTAGGGAGGAAGGTATGGCGCAACTAGTTATATTATTACTGATCATTCACTTTATTATTGCTTACCAATGTTACAGGTATGCAAGTTTAAAAGGTTACCCCGTTAAGGTGTTTACTGCATTAGGGTGCATACCCTACTTTAATGTAGTGGTATGGATTTACTTACTTTTTTTACCTGAACTGGAACCATTTGAAAGCCACGTTGAACGTCAAAAGCAGCCATTGTAGGCTGCTTTAACTTTTTAATAGCGGTTAATTTTATTTGTCTGGCTCATTAAAGTTTAAACTACATTGGTGCTGTAAAAACACCTCAAGCTGCTGGCTAAACAATTTAAAATCGCGAATACGTCCTGTTGTTTTTCGCCAGAGAATACCAATATCGCGATAGGCATCGCTTTGTGAAGGCGTGGCTACCATCTGTTTATTATCTAAAATACCGGCATTAATTGCCATTTGTGGTAAAAAGGTCACCCCGAGCTGGTGTTCAACCATACTGAGTAACGTATGCAAGCTTGCCGCTTCAAATGGGTTAATACAACTAGAGCGGTTTAAATGGCACGCACTCAGCGCGTGACCCGTCATACAGTGCTCTCGCTCTAACAAAAACACACTGGCATCTGGTAATAAATTAAAGTCTTCTACGCCCTTTGCTGGCATATAATCTTTATGGTGCACCAGACTAAAATGATCTTTCGCTAAAATTTGAGTATGAAACTTATCGGTTGCATACGGTAGTGCCAATAACGCTAAATCAATGTGTCCATGCTCTAACTTATCCAATAACTTATCGCTGGTATCTTCAATTAATACCAACTCTAATTCACAAAAAGTTTGCTGGCAAAAATGATACAAAGGCGCAGCAATAAAGCTAGCAATAGTCGGGATCACGCCAACGGTTAATTTCCCGCTAAGGGGCGTTAAAAAACTTTTTGTAAGCTCTTTTAGGCTGATAGTGTCATTGATTATTTTTCGTGAACGCTCAACAACCTCTTCACCTATGCTTGTAAACATAAGGCTTCGGTTTTCACGCTCAATAAGTTGACAACCTAGCGTTTCTTCAAGGTTTTGAATGGCACTGCTGAGTGTCGATTGGCCAATAAAACAGGCACTGGCTGCGCGGCCAAAGTGCTGATGCTGATGAACAGCAAGTAAATACTGAAGCTGTTTAATACTCGGAAGATTGGTCATTTTTTCTTTCCACAAATAAAAAGACCCCAATACCTAGGGCATTGAGATCTTTTCAAGCTAAAAGTCTTTTAGTACTTTTTTGTTAAACCCCAAATGCGGTTCTCAGTACGTAGAAGATAACAATAGCAAGGGCAGCACCAACTGGCAACGTTATTACCCAAGAAACTACAATGTTTCTGATAACGCTCATGTTAAGTGCACCAATACCACGCGCCATACCTACACCTAATACCGCCCCCACTAAGGTTTGAGTAGTAGATATTGGCATACCAGTTCCTGATGCAATAACAACAGTAGAGGCAGCGGCAAGTTCTGCAGCAAAACCACGGCTAGGCGTTAAATGTGTAATGCCTTCACCAATTGTTTTAATTACTTTTTTACCTAAAATAGCAAGACCTGCAACAATACCAAAACCACCTAGAGGAAGAATCCACCAAGCAATCGCTGCTTTCTTAGCAATTTCACCATTGTTTTCAACAATGTTTACAACAGCAGCTAGTGGACCAATTGCATTAGCAACGTCGTTAGACCCGTGAGCAAATGCCATACAACAAGCCGTTAATACCATTAATACCGCAAACACTTTTTCTACGTTATTAAATTGCATTTGCTTGTCAGCTTTAGGGTCGATGTTTAAGCGAGAAATAGCAATTTTACCAATAATGGCAACAACCACTGCAACACCAATTGAAAGCGCGTAGCCTTCAACAGAACCTAGGTTAATACCAACGTGCTTTAAACCTTTTTTGATCGTAACTAAAGCCATGATAAAACCGGCTAAACCCATGTAGATTGGTACGTAGCGCTTAGCGTTCTTTAATGGTGCATCGGTATCAAATATAAGCTTTTGTGCGCTCATGAATATTAGGTACGCAATAAAGCCGGATATCGCAGGTGTAATGATCCAGCTTCCCACAATACCGCCTACTTTATTCCACTGGATTGCTTCTGTACCCACTGCAACTAGCGCAAAACCAATGATTGCACCAATAATAGAGTGAGTTGTTGATACTGGCCAACCTAAGAATGAAGCGATTAATAGCCATGAACCCGCAGCAAATAATGCGGCAATCATACCTAGTACCATCAGTTCTGGGATGTTTGCAAACGGTGCAGCATCAATTATTCCTTTACGAATAGTTGATGTAACTTCACCCCCTGCTAAATAAGCACCAGCAAACTCAAAAACCATGGCTATTAAAATAGCTTGTTTAATTGTTAATGCTTTTGAACCTACAGATGTACCCATGGCGTTCGCAACATCGTTCGCGCCAATACCATAAGCCATGAAAAAACCAACAGCCGCGGCAATTAAAACTAATACCGTGCCGTAAGATGCAATGATATCCATTGTATAACCTTAATCTTTCGTGTTTGAACTGATTTTAAATTAACGAGCTAACATCAGCTCAAGACGTGATCCTACGCGCTCTGCAATATCTGCAAGCTCGCCAACCCATTCAATAATGCTGTATAAAAACATTACATCTACAGGGTTAAGCTCACCTTCTACTTCACGTAGTTGGCGGCGTACTTTAATTTGCATGTCATCCGTGTCTTGTTCTATTGCATCCAATTCAACGAGCATTTTTTCTACTAAGGTCACTTCGCGACCTTTAAAGCCTGTTTCTAATAGCTCTTCTAACTCGTTTATTGCTTTAGATGCTTGTTTAGTTGCATCCACACAACGAGTTAAGTAAGCCAAGAAATCAGCTTGCATGACTGCTGGTATGGTCATTTCACGACCGATTACACGTCCAGCAATGTCTTTTGCTTTATTTGCAATTTTGTCTTGTTGAGTTACTAATTCGAGCAGATCTGTACGTTCTACCGGCATAAATAAACCGCGTGGTAACTGTAAACGTATGTCTCTTTTCATGTCATCGGCTTCACGCTCTAAATTACGAATAGTGATACGAAGCTCTTCTGCTTGTGTCCACTCTTCTTTAAAAACGTGATTAAAAAAAGGTATCAAAGCTTTACTCGCTTGATGAACTTTTTTGATGTGATCTTCCATTGGTTTGAAAGGAGATTTTGCAAAAACTCCTAAAAACGCGTTTGTAGGCATAACTGACCCTTTAATCAAATTACATGCGTGCAGCATGCGATTTTACAGTATTCACAACAATTGTGAACGGTTTTTATTATTTAACTTATAGCTAAATAAACAAAGCGGCCTAGAGCCGCTTTGTTAAAAATGCGCTAATGAACTTTAAAGCGATTTTTCAATATCTTCCTGTGATATATGGCGAATATCTTTACCATTTACAAAGTAGATAATGTACTCGGCAATGTTCTGACAGCGGTCACCAATTCGCTCTAATGAACGCACTGACCAAACTAAATCCATAATTTTTGGAATTGAACGTGGATCTTCCATCATGTACGTCATAATTTGACGTGTTATTGCTTCATATTCACGATCAACTTTAGCATCTTCTTTGTGTACTTCAAATGCGCGTTGCACATCCATGCGTGCAAACGCATCAAGTACATCATGTAACATTTTTAGAACCTGACGACCCATATTTTCAATATTCACCAACAAATCTTGTTGATCTTTAGTGAAGGAATCAAGAGCCACTTTTGCAATACGCTCAGCTTCATCACCAATACGCTCTAAGTCAGCAATGGTTTTTGCAATAGCAATCACCAAACGTAAATCGCTTGCCGCGGGCTGGCGACGCGCAATAATACGCGTACATTCTTCGTCAATACTCACTTCCATGGCATTAACTTTGTAGTCGTTTTGACGCACTTTTTCTGCAAGTTCTGCATCATTTGTGCTTACCGCATCAAGTGCACTACTTAGTTGCTGTTCAACTAATCCACCCATGCTTAGTACATGGTTACGAACATTTTCAAGCTCTTGATTAAAGCGGCCAGAAATATGCTTATTAATATTATGTTCCATAATTACCTTCTCTCTAAATCTTGTACAACACAGTACTGTTAATTATTTAGCCGTAACGACCTGTAATATAATCTTCAGTCTTTTTCTTCGTTGGTGTTGTAAATAAGGTATTTGTATCTGAGTACTCAATCAGCTCACCCATGTACATAAAGGCTGTTTGGTCAGATACTCGCGCTGCTTGTTGCATGTTATGCGTAACAATAACAACGGTAAATTTGTTCTTTAAATCGTTAATTAATTCTTCAATAACTAAAGTAGAAATTGGATCAAGTGCCGACGTTGGTTCATCTAACAATAAAACCTCAGGCTCTATCGCAATAGAACGAGCAATCACTAAACGCTGTTGCTGACCGCCTGATAAACCAAAGGCACTGTCGTGTAATCTATCTTTTACTTCATCCCATAAAGCTGCGCCACGTAATGACTGCTCTACTACTTCGTCTAACTTACGCTTTTCTTTAATGCCCTGTAAGCGTAGACCATAGACTACATTTTCATAAATCGATTTTGGAAATGGATTTGGGCGCTGAAACACCATTCCCACGTTACGGCGAAGCGCCGCAACATCTACATTTTTATCGTAAATATTTTGCCCATGAAGGAGTATTTCACCTTCAATTCGACAAATATCAACTAAGTCATTCATTCGGTTAATACAACGCAGTAATGTTGATTTACCACAACCAGATGGGCCGATAAACGCCGTTACTTGGCCTTTTGGAATGTTCATATTAACTTTACTAAGCGCTTGTTTATCACCATAGTAAAGATCGAGATCTTTAATCTCTAACGCTTTTTGCTCGTCTGTTAAATTGTCTAAATCTAACTTCATGCCCAAATTGGCTTGGTTTACTTTTGGAGCGACTGTAATCATGTTTGTTACCTATTAAATCTTTACTAATTAGTGTTCAAGCGATCTGAATTTTTCACGTAAATGGTTACGTATACCAATGGCCGTTATATTGAGTGTAATGATAACCGACACAAGTAAAAATGCCGTTGCATATACCAGCGGACGTGCCGCTTCAACATTCGGGCTTTGGAAGCCAACATCGTAAATATGAAAGCCTAAGTGCATGAACTTTCTGTCTAAGTGAAAATACGGAAAGTTGCCGTCTAGTGGTAACGTGGGTGCCATTTTAACAACACCTACCAACATCAGTGGCGCAACTTCGCCTGCTGCACGTGCAACAGCCAGTATTAAACCCGTCATAATTGCAGGGCTTGCCATTGGAATTACGATACGCCATAGGGTTTCAACTTTAGTTGCACCCAATGCCAACGAACCGTCACGCACAGTGCTTGGAATACGTGATAAACCTTCTTCCGTAGATACAATAACAACGGGTAAAGTTAGTATTGCCAATGTTAATGCAGACCACATTACACCCGGAGTGCCAAATACTGGCGTTGGTGAAGACTCTGGGTAAAACAACTGGTCAATACTGCCACCAAGCATGTATACAAAAAAGCCTAAACCGAATACACCATAAACAATGGAAGGTACACCCGCCAAGTTGATTACCGCGATACGAATCATTTTTGTGACCGCATTTTTAGCCGCGTATTCGTGCAAGTAAATAGCAGCAACAACACCAAACGGCGTAACTATCACGGCCATCAACATAACCATAAATACAGTACCAAATATAGCAGGGAATACACCCCCTTCAGTATTTGCTTCGCGTGGATCGTCAGATACAAACTTGCCTAATTGACCAAAGTAATGACCTAGCTTTGCAAAAAAGCCCATGTCGTTCGGAAACCACACATCCAGTACTTGATACATTGGGATCGTGACTATTTCGCCGCGCATATCTTTTACCGTAACATGGTCGCGCTTAGCCTGTTTACGCAGTGCAAATAACTCTTTTTCAAGTTCGCCGTACTCTGCACGTAATTCTGCGCGCATTTTTGCAAGATCTGCAACACGTTCATCTGTTAACTGGTTGTCAAGTAGGTAGCTTTTCTCTTTTAAACGTAGACGCTCAAGTTCATAGTTAATATGACCTATATCGCCATTTTGTAAATCCAATGCTTCATCGTTTAAATCTACAGCACGCTCAACAAGGTCATATAAAGCATCAACTTTATCACCCTCTACTGGTTTACCATCTTTAAATACACTTTCTACATAGCCGTAAAAGTTACCATTTTTGCTACGTTCAAATACTGCAAGCGTAGCGGGTGTAGACTTTGCTTTTATGTCGGTTTCAAGTATCCAACGAAAATCTAAATCTACGTATTCACGGTTACCTGTTTTAATAAGTAAGCGTTCAAATTCTTCTTTATCAAATGCTGAAACATCAACACCTGTTGCTGCCAAACGCTCTTTAGGTACGAGTTCACGGTCGTAAACTTCACCAATAACGGTTTGCTTTGCAATTGAGCCTTCAAGCTCAAACTGTACAACTTGAGAAGGCCAGAAAAAACTCAATCCCTTCCAGGCTATCATTGCTAATATACCTAAAACCGAAATCAAGCTGATGCTCACTGCACCGCCGGTCATCCAAATCCAAGGAGAACCAGACTTAAACCACTGCTTTACCATGTCGTGTCTCTCCACTTACATTGAGCTGTATTTTTCACGTAACTGCTGACGAACAAACTCAGCTAACGTGTTAAATACAAAGGTGAATATGAATAGTACAAAGGCTGCTAAAAACAATATTCTGTAATGCGAGCTACCTACTTCTGATTCAGGCATTTCTACCGCAATATTAGCCGCCAGCGTTCTCATGCCTTGGAAAATACTCCAGTCCATAATCGGTGTGTTACCTGTTGCCATGAGTACAATCATGGTTTCGCCCACGGCACGGCCAAGGCCCATCATTACCGCAGAAAATATACCAGGGCTTGCAGTTAACAGCACAACACGAACTAGTGTTTGCCATTGAGTTGCACCCAATGCTAGTGAACCATTTGATAAGTGCTTAGGTACGCTAAATACAGCGTCTTCCGCAATAGAGAAGATAGTAGGCACCACTGCAAAACCCATTGCTATACCGACTACCAATGAATTACGTTGGTCAAATGTCATGCCTAACTCGTTTGTTAGATACTGACGTACATTCCCGTCAAACATCCACAGCTCTACTGTTTCGCTCATCGCAAACGATAACCAACCAACCACTAATACAACAGGAATCAAAATAATTGAATGAGACCCTTCAGGTATTTTATGGCGAATACTCGCTGGTAATTTTGTCCAAGCAAGTGCTGAACCTAAAATACCCACAGGTAATAAAATGAGTAAGCCAACAATTGCAGGTAAGTGCTCTTCAATTAATGGGGCTAACCAAAGACCCGCTAAAAAGCCCAAAATAACAGTAGGAAGTGCTTCCATTATTTCAACGGTTGGCTTTACAACTTTACGTAACCCACTCGACATAAAATACGCAGTGTAAATTGCCGACGAAATCGCAATAGGTACTGCAAATAGCATGGCGTAAAAAGCCGCTTTAATTGTACCGAACGAAATAGGTACAAGCGAAAACTTAGATTCAAAGTCATCACTTGCAGAAGTTGATTGCCAAATATATGCAGGCTCTGGGTAACCTTCGTACCATACTTCTTGCCATAACGCAGACCAGGTTACTTCAGGGTGCTCGTTGTGAACTTCTAATACCGTTAACTTGCCATCCGCTAAAATTAACGCTGCATTTGAGCGCGGTGCAATTGCAAAGTGTTTAATTTCGCCTTCACTTACTTTACCTTGCCACAACTTAGCTTCGCTTGTTGTGTAGTAAACACCCAGCTCACCGTTACTACTAGTAGTGAAAAAAGTACGACGATAAAATTCTGTAAATATATTTAATTTACTTTGTTTAGTTGTTTCAAACGCACGAATTTTTTGAAACTGACGGCCAATATCTGTGTTTACTTCAAACCACTGCGATACTTCGCCGTTATCGTTAGCAAGCATTAATGAGTTTGCACCCGCTAGTAACTGAGCCGACACTATATTAGCGCTTTCTTCATTAGCTGATAATAATTGAATTTGCTCTACTTCACTTGGGTCGCGCGTGTCATAAACGTAAATTTGATTAGCTGAACGAATAAACGTACGTGTTGTATCTGGCGAAATTAAAAGCTCATCTACACGGCCTTCAATATCAAGCTCTGTTCTCTCAACAACCCACTCAACTTCACCCGTAAACATGTTTTCTTCGGCAACAAAACTGCTAAATAAAACACGCTTATCTGCGGTTAATGCAACAACCGCCGTTTTATCTTCATAATGAGTAAACGCAAAACGTTTAATTGCAGCGCCTTGAGCGTCAACTTCTAACGCCATTTCACCAAGGGGGTAATCAACTCGGGGCGTTAATTTACGTTCGTTATTTGGAAAGGTAACTAAAAACTTAGGTACAACCACCATCACAGTGCCGTTTTCTAAACCATATGCGTATTGGCCTTGAAACGGTGCGCTAGTTGCAAAGCTTGTTACTTCACTTGGAATAGCAACATTAAGTGTTTTAAGTTTTTTACCAAAACGTGCTTTTTCTACATTGTAAAAATCAACTTGGCCTTGCTGGCTAAGCAAATAAGCAACTTCGGTTTGCTCTTCAACACCTAAGCCAACGATTTGATCTGCGTTACTTACAGTGAAACTGTCGCGCTTTTCAACTTTAGCCGACTCAAAAATTGGCTGTACTACATAAAGAAGGTAGAAAAATATTAACAACAGCGCTATTAATACCATTACTCCACCGGCGGTTATGCCAAATTTGGCAAACCTGTCTTTAAATAGACGGCTTCGATCCGTATTAAAAGACGGTTTATTCGGATTGGAAGTCATCAAAACACCTTTAAATCTTAACGTTCCATAAATTATATTTCATCAAGATGACAGTAATGTTACAACGGTCATAATAAGCACTTTAATTAAAGGTATATCTAAGGTGGCATATATTATTGTATTAATTAAGATGAAAATAAGGTGTTTAACAGAGAAACTAAATAACAAAAATAATTGGACAAAGCATTTAACGAGGTTAATACTCAAATGGTAAATTAAGGAATGCGCTTACCTTTTTCATTCACGTTAAATTAATCATTAGTACAATAAAATCATAAATTTATAATAGCGCGATAGCATCAAAACATAACTTTATTTAATGCCTACGCATTTACATTCTTCAGGCTAAAGAGAGGCACAATTTATGAAGCAGTTGGTAATAACTATTTTAGGAAAGGATCGTCCAGGCTTAGTAGAAGATATTTCATCGGTAGTTTTAAAAAATCATGGCAACTGGTTATGTAGTAATCTTAGCCATTTATTAGGTCATTTTGCAGGCATTATTCAGCTAGAAGTTGCCGAAGAGCATTTTCAGGAACTGCAAAATGCGCTGAGCGCTTTACCAAAACTTGAAGTACGTATTGAAGCTGGCAATACTGAAATCGAACCTTCACCACGTGAACAAATCAATTTAGTTATCACAGGGAACGATCGCCCTGGTATTGTCCAAGAGCTTGCAAGCGTAATACGACACAAAGGGGCAAGCATTACTCATTTAAATTCAAGACAACAAAGCGCTCCCAACTGGGGAGTACCTATTTTTAGCGCTGTTGCAACTGTTGCCTTACCTAACGGAATGGATAAAGACGAAGTTATTGATGCGCTTGAATCAATAACCAGCGACTTGATAGTAGATACAGAAGAAGCGTAATTCTTATATTGCGTGTCATACAAGTGACACGCATGTCATTTTAATGTCATTAAATTGTTTTATATTTCATTTAGCGTTAGATAATGGAATATACGATGAATGCCCACATAGAACACACTCAAACTATTGAATACTTTGCCAAAGAGCTTAGTTGGCTGTCATTTAACGAGCGCGTACTGCAAGAGGCTAAAGACAAAAACAATCCAATAATTGAACGCATGCGCTTTTTAGGGATATTTTCTAATAACCTTGATGAATTTTTTAGAGTGCGTGTTGCCGATGTTAAACGCCGTATTTTATTAAACAAACTCCCCGATGCTAACTTTGAAGAAGACGAAGCTTTATTAAGTCAAATTCAGCAAAAAGTGTTGCAACTAGGCAAAAAATTCAACCTAATACATCAACAAATTTTAAATGATTTAACCACTCATAATATCCATGTTGACCGCCCCGAAAAATTAACAGAATTTCACCTCAATTGGCTGAAAACGTATTTTCATGACAAAGTTTTACAGCATATATCGCCTATTTTACTTAATGAAAATAAAGATTACTCCGATTACATAAACGACACCATGACCTACTTGTTTATTGAAATGAGTGACGAAAAAAGCCACTACGCTATGCTTGAAGTACCCACAGACCGTGTTCCTCGTTTTATTATATTACCGCCTGAAAAAACACGTCGCCGTAAAACTATTGTCATGCTTGATGATGTTATTTCTTACTTTTTAAATGATGTTTTTAGTAACTTTTTTCATTTTGATAAAATTCAAGGTCATGCAATAAAACTCACCAGAGATGCCGAATACAACTTAGACGACGAACTAGAAGAAGGCCTGCTCGATAAAATGTCAAAAGGACTCAAGCAACGTATTTATGCAGAGCCTGTACGCCTTGTTTACGACGAAAGCATGCCCGAAAGTATGTTAAAAGTGATGAAAAAACGTTTAAATGTGAGTCATCATGATGCGTTGATACCTGCAGGTCGCTACCGCAACTTTAGAGATTTTATTGCTTTTCCTAATGTTGGTCGCCAATACCTTGAAAACAAACCACTCCCAGCGATACAAAGTACTGCTTTTAATAAACATAGCAGTGTATTTGACGCAATAAGCGAGCAGGATATATTACTTTACTACCCATACCACACGTTTAATCATTTATTAGAATATGTTCGCCAAGCCGCATTTGATCCTATGGTGACGCAAATAAAAGTAAATATTTATCGTGTTGCGAGCAAATCTAGGCTTATTTCTTTACTCATTAATGCCGCTAAAAACGATAAAAGCGTCACTGTAATGGTTGAGCTCAAAGCACGCTTTGATGAACAGAACAATATTGAATGGGCTAAAGTACTGAGCAGCGCAGGAATAAAAGTTATTTTTGGTATACCTGCACTAAAAGTACATAGCAAACTGTGTGTTATTCACCGTAAAGAAAAAAACAAAATTGTTAAATATGCTCATATTGGTACCGGAAACTTTCATGAAAAAACAGCTAAAATTTATACCGACTTTAGCCTTTTCACTAAACATAACGGCATTTGTGAAGAGTGCGATAGCGTATTTAAATTTATAGAAAGCAGCTATAAGCCCTTTAATTTTGAATATTTAATGATCTCCCCTGTCAATGCCCGCGACACATTACTTGATCTGATTGATAAAGAAATAAAGCATGTTGAAGATGGTTTTGCAGGGAGAATAACAATTAAAGTAAATAACTTAGTTGATAAGCAACTTGTAGATAAGCTTTATTATGCTGGTCGTCGTGGTGTAAAGATTCGAATTATTGTACGGGGTATGTGCTCATTAATATCTGGGGTGCCTCGCTTCAGCGAAAACATAAAGGTGATCAGTATTGTTGATCGCTTTTTAGAGCACCCTAGAGTCATGGTGTTTGGTAATAATGGTGACGATAAAGTATATATTTCGTCTGCCGATTGGATGACACGTAACCTTGATCAACGTGTTGAAGTAGGCGTGCCAATTTTAAATAATAAATTAAAACAACTCATTATCGATATTTTAGAGCTACAATTTAAAGACCGTACCAAAGCTCGGCTAATCGATAGCGAGCAAAAAAACACCTATGTTAGGCGCGGTAACAGAAGAAAAATTCGCTCACAGATTGCAATTTACGACCACCTAAAAAAATGGGAAAATAACTATAATAATGAATAATCATCCATCAATAGCTGCTGTCGATCTAGGTTCGAATAGCTTTCACTTGGTCGTTGCGCGCGAAGTGGATGGCACATTGCAAATTTTGCATAAAGAGAAACAACGTGTTTATTTAGCTGATGGCCTAGACGATAAATTAAGGCTAAACCAAGATGCGATAGACCGTGCACTAGGTGTACTTAAACAGTTTGCAAATACACTTGAAGACTTTCCTTCTAGTAATGTAAAAGTAGCTGCGACTTACACTTTTAGGCGCGCCAAAAATATTCATGCCTTTTTAACCCAAGCAAGTAACGTTTTTCCATTTCATATTGACGTGATCCCCGGGCAAGAAGAAGCTAGGCTTATTTATCAGGGTGTGGCTCATTATATTCATAATGAAGAAAACCGCCTTATTATCGATATTGGCGGAGGCAGTACCGAACTTATTATTGGCAAACACTTTAAGCATAAGCTGCTTACTAGTCGAAATATGGGTTGTGTTAGCTACACAAAACAATTTTTTAGTGATGGAGCTATTACAGCCAAGCGCTTTAATCGAGCTGAAACAAAAGCAGAACAAGAAATCGAAGTTATTTATGCTAACTACATTCGCGAGGGCTGGCAAAATGTAATTGGTACGTCGGGCACTATAAAGTCAATATTAACCATGATGAATGCACAAAATCCACAACAAGCATTTATAAATATTGAGGATTTACTTACTCTTAAACAACAATGTATTGCCGCTAAACACATCGATAATATCTGTATTGAAGGGTTAACCCCTGAGCGTCAGCAAAGCCTATGTGGAGGGCTTGCCATTCTTATTGCTGTTTTTAAAGAATTTTCGATTAACGAACTTACGTATAGTGACTTCTCTTTAAGAGAGGGATTACTTCACGAAATGCAGCAGAAACTGGCTGATAAAGATATACGTAGCAACACAATTAATAACTTAAGTGAACGATATACAGTTGATAAACCGCATGCTTTACGGGTTGCAAACGCTGCTCTTTGGATTTACGAGCGAGTTGGTAAGGCATGGCAACTTAATGATAATGACGACACAGCGCTTTTAACCTGGGCGGCAAAATTACATGAGATTGGATTATCTATAAACTCTTCAGGAATTAATAAGCACAGTGCCTATATTGTGGCAAACAGTCAACTTCCTGGTTTTACTCAGCAGGAACAGCTCATTTTAAGTTCGCTAATTCGATTTTACCGTAAAAAAATTAAATTAGATGAACTATCAGAGTTTACAACTATCGCACAGCAACATGTCATTAAGCTTGTTACTATTTTGCGATTAGCCATTTTATTTAATCAAAAGCGACAAACAAGCCAGCAGCCTAATATGGATATTAGCGCCAATAGCACGGGGCTTTTCATTAAGTTTCATGATAACTATTTGCAAGAACATACGTTGCTGCACGCTGACTTAGCACTAGAACAACGTTATTTAAAAAAGGTCGGAATAAGTCTTAACTGCTCATAATAGAATTTAAAAAAGTGTATGGCAGGGCATTTATACCCTGCTTGTTTTTACTTCCCCTGATGTAACTACATATCCATATGACGATTTGTACTTTGCATCATTTGTTTAAGCCCTTGCTTTTCAAGCTCTAGTAGCTGCGCTAGCTTCTCTTGAGCATGTTCCGTTTCTGCACGTTCAAGCAGGTAACCGTAAAGCGCAATCACTTTTTGATGCTGGCCCGATAAGTAATTTTGAATTGCTTTTTCATCTAATTGTTTATCTTTGCTGATATCGTTAAACGTAATAAGTTCGGGGTTGCTGGCGAAGTACTCATAGCAAAATGTATCGAGCGTGTTAATTTCGGTAATCGCTTTAAAACCCACTAAATCTTCAGCGAGTTTTTTTTCGTAATTAAGGTAATAGTCCACCAGCATGGCATTACGCTCATCAAGTATTGGTTTCACGCTATAAAAATTAGCTGCCATTTGCGTATGAAATAATACGGTCCAGTCGTATACCTCTTTAATTGTTTTAACTTGCATGTGCATTCCTTACTTAGTTAACTGATAAGTTACGGGTTGCTTGAATCATGCCAACAAAAAACACACTTTAAAACAATGATTTAAAACTTATAGATAGATTAAAATGTAAATAAGTAGAATAACTTACAAACGATAGGTAATTTTTATAGGGCAATGATAAGTCATTACCCTAACGCTCTTACTTAATGGCCTTTTTTCTCCATAATAAGTAAACCGCAGGAATAACCAATAAGGTCAACACTATCGCGCTCGCCATTCCTCCCACCATAGGCGCTGCAATTCGGCTCATTACTTCACTACCGGTACCCGTTCCATAAAGCACAGGTAATAAACCAATAACAATAGTAGCCACCGTCATCATTACAGGGCGTACACGTAAGCCGGCACCTTCAATAATTGCTTGCTGTAACTGAGCTAACGAAAGTGCTTTATCAGCTCGCTTAGCTGTTAAGCACATGTTTTGATATGCCTGATTTAAGTAAACCAGCATAATCACCCCAATCTCTACCGCGACACCGGCCAGAGCAATAAAACCGACCCCTACGGCGACTGAAAAGTTAAAGCCTTCAAGGTACATGAGCCATACCCCCCCTATCATAGCCAATGGCAGTGTGCACATAATAATAGTTACCTCAGCAAAGCTTTTAAAATTAAGATAGAGCAGCACAACAATAATGGCCAAGGTGAGAGGCACTACGTAGGTGAGCTTCTCTTTTGCACGTTGCATATATTCATACTGCCCAGCCCATGAAATAGAATACCCTGGAGGCAATATCAAACGTTCATCTAGCACGGCTCTCGCGCTTTCAACATAGCGACCAATATCTACGCCATCTATATCAATATAAACCCAACCATTTAAACGTGCATTTTCACTTTTAATGCCAGACGGACCATTTTCAACAAATACATCGGCAACATCTCCAAGAAGAATGTGCTGCCCTTGTGGCGTCACAATGGGCAATAACATAAGGGCTTCAGGTGAATCTCTAAAAACTTGCGGATAACGTAAGTTAACCGAATAACGAGCCTGCCCCTCTATTGTTTGTGTTACATTTTTACCGCCAACAGCCGTTGCTATAACTTGCTGTATATTGCTTATGTTTAAATTATAACGCGCTGCTTTTTCGCGATTTATATCAATTTTTACGTAGCGTCCACCTGCAACTCGTTCAGAGTAAACAGAGACGGTTCCTTCAATATCAGCAAGTAGTGTTTCTATTTGCTCGCCAATTTTTTGGATTTCACTTAACTGCGGACCTGCCACTTTAATACCTACAGGGGTTTTAATACCGGTTGCCAACATGTCTATGCGTGTTTTAATCGGCATAACCCACGCATTAGTTAAACCAGGAAACGTAGCTAATGCATCAAGTTCGGCTTTGAGTTTTTCAAGTGTCATTCCCTCTCGCCATTCGTCTTTGGGTTTGAGTTGAATAAACGTTTCAATCATTGTCAGTGGGGCCGGATCGGTGGCTGTTTCGGCTCTTCCGACTTTACCAAATACGGTTTTAACCTCCGGCACGGTTGCGATTAATTTATCTGTTTGCTGCAAAACCTCTCGAGCTTTAGCTATTGATATACTAGGGTATGTAGTGGGCATATACATTAAATCCCCCTCATCAAGTGGTGGAATAAACTCGCTACCTATTTTGTTCAGCGGGTAAAAGCCAATCATGGTCATAATTAAAGCAAATATTAAGGTCGTTTTTGGGTAATTAAGCACCCAGCTGAGCAAAGGGCGATAAGCCGCTACAAGCAACCGGTTAACGGGATTTTTATTTTCAGGTATTACTTTGCCTCTTATAAAATAGCCCATTAATACAGGCACTAAGGTGATCGCTAACCCTGCTGAGGCCGCCATAGCGTAAGTTTTAGTGTAAGCGAGAGGTGAAAACATTCGCCCTTCTTGCGCCTCTAAAATAAAGACAGGCAAAAAACTGACGGTAATAATTAATAAACTAAAAAACAGCGCAGGGCCTACTTCGCTTGTCGCTTTGATAACGACTTGCCAACGGTTTTGATCAGTCAGTGGTGTTTTTTCCATATGCTTATGCATATTTTCAATCATAACTATGGCGCCATCGGTCATTGCCCCTATGGCAATCGCAATCCCGCCCAAAGACATAATGTTAGCGTTAATTCCTTGCCAATACATTACAATAAACGCCGTTAATATACCCAGCGGTAAAGTAATAATAGCCACCAAAGATGAGCGTACATGAAACAAAAACACAACACACACAAGCGCTACAACAACAAGTTCTTCAACAAGTTTGCTAGTCAGATTATTTATTGCGTTGTTAATTAAGTTTGAGCGATCGTAAACAGGAATAATCTCAACGCCCTCGGGCAGTCCCTTTTTGAGCGATTCGAGCTTGGCCTTAACCAGTTCAATGGTTTTTTGTGCATTTTCACCATAACGCATAACAACAATGCCACCGGTAGCTTCGCCTTCACCGTTAAGATCACTTACGCCACGCCGTATCTGGGGACCAAGTCGAATATTTGCGACATCGCGTAACTGCAAAGCGGTACCGTTTGCATTAGTACCTAATGGAATAGCCTCTAAATCGGCAACACTTTTAATGTAACCTGTGCTGGTAACCATATATTCCGCTTCGGCCATTTCAATAACAGAGGCGCCTGTTTCTTGGTTTCCTTGCTCTATTGCAGTTTGAATAAGGCTCAACGGAATGCCGTAAGCACGTAACTTATTAGGATCGACATTTACTTGATACTGCTTAACCATCCCCCCTACAGAGGCAACCTCAGAAACACCCGGTACGGTTTGTAATTCAAATTTTAAAAACCAATCTTGTAAGCTTCTTAGCTGACTTATGTCATGCTTATTTGTTTTATCAACCAATGCATATAAATAAATCCAACCTACGCCCGATGCATCGGGTCCAAGTTCTGGCGTTGCGCCTTCAGGCAGACGGTTTGCAGCTTGTGTTAGGTATTCTTGCACTCGGCTACGTGCCCAATATAAATCGGTGCTGTCGTCAAAAATAATATAAACATACGAGTCGCCAAAAAATGAAAAACCTCTTACGGTTTTTGCCCCTGGTACCGATAACATTGCAGTAGTAAGCACAAAGGTTACTTGGTCTTGTACCACCTGCGGTGCTTGCCCCGGATACGATGTTTTTACAATAACTTGCACATCCGATAAATCGGGCAAGGCATCTACTGCCGTATTTTTAACGGCAAACACACCACCACCCACTAAAATTAATGTAAGCAATAATATAAATAACCGGTTATAGACAGACCAGCGAATAACAGCAGCAATCATTTTACTTCCTCGTCCATCATATGTTGCATTGAGGAGTGATCCATTATTTCAACATGGTTTAAAGCGGTGATCACAAAATCATCATTCATAATGCTAAATGTGAAATTAATGGTTTGGCCTTTCACAAGAGAGCTAGCCTCTATATGCGATGCTAATACAAAGTTCATTGTTGCTGGACCTCTGTTCCATTTTTGAATAGCTTCGCGGCTAATATTTACAACTCGCGTTTGTGCATCTATTGCATTTATAACGCCATTTACAGTTGCATTTTGAGAGGTAACATCGTTACTCGCATGAGCTGCTGGCATCTCCATTCGCTTAAAGTCTGAACGTTTGCTCGACTCAGAATCTATTAAAAATTGTGCCGATGTGACCACACTCTCGTTTGCCATCACACCTGACAAAATAACCGTTTCATCAAGGTTTGTTTGCCCTACTTGTACTTCAACAGATTTAAAGCGCCCTTCACCTAATGCGACAACTACACGGTTTTGATGTTGCGTACGAATTACAGCCTCTTTTGGTACTACAAGCTGAGGCTTACTCACCTTTGTATTAATAACTACCTGGGCAAACATATTCGGTTTTAGCTCAAGGTCTTTATTTTCAAACCGGAGCCTGACCCGAAGTGTTCTATTTTGAGCATCGAGCGCAGGATAAATATAATCAACCTGCCCTTGCCATTCTTTTCCCTTTAAATAATCAAGAGTCATGGTTACCGGCAAGCCAACACTAATAAGCGACGATTGGCGCTCAAATATTTCAGCTTCTACCCATACCTCATCAAGTTGAGCAATGCTCATCATTGATGTACCTGGCTTTACATAAAAACCTTCTCGCACATTCAGCTCATCAACAATTCCACTTTGACGCGCATAAAAGGTAATATTTTGCATTATTTGCTTATTTTTTTGTAGGCGCTCGATAAATTCAGCAGATACATTTAACGACTCTAATCGTGCTTTTGCAGCACGAATTAGCACATTGTTATTTCTATTTACTGCCAATAAAAACTCTTCTTGTGCGTTAACCAGCTGCGGTGAGTACAAGGTATACAAAGGTTCGCCTGCGCTGATTTTATCGCCTTGCGCTTTTACGTATAAATTTTCAAGCCACCCTTCTACACGAGGATGAATATGCGTCATTTCATCTTGGTTATATTGCACATACCCCAGTGTATTAATATTATTTTGCAGTGCTTTTAACTGCACTTTTGTGGTTTTCACCCCTAAATTATTAATTACCACTGGCGAAATAGTAACCACCCCTTTTTCACTTTCGCTATTGCTAGCTTCGTCGTAAACAGGTACTAAATCCATCCCCATAGGAGAGAGGCCAGGAGCGTCACGCCTATAATTACTGTCCATGGGTGCGACCCAATACAAGGGTTGTTTTTCGGTAGTTGCCGGTTTTTCATTAAATGTAATTTGCGTAAGACCAGCCCAAAAGCCTGCCCCCACAACAGCGGCAATTAATAGTTTTAAATTAGCGTTCATCAGGCTGAATCCCCTACTAGTTCGCCCATAACTTGGGAGTCTAAGCTGCTTATATAATAATTTAGCCGTGCAATAATAATGTGTTTATCTACTTGAATATTAAGCGCGTCAATTTTGGCATTTAACTCACTAATACGCGCTTGCATCACATCAGAAAAGTCACCGTCATCACGCGTATAAGCATTTAAGGTTGCTTGTGATTGCTCAGCCATTTGTACTAATAACGTATTTTGATATAGTGTATTTCGCTTTTGTAACTGAGATAGCTGGCTATATTCTTTAAAATACATGCCTTTGAGTTTTTGCAAAGCGACTCTTTTTTGTGTTTTAGTCGCCTCCGCAATCGATATAGCCGATTTAACTTGTTGGTCTTGCCTATTATCTGTAAACAAAGGTAGATCAATGCTAACCCCCACAGAAAGTAAGTCAGCCCTTGATTGGCCCATTGGTGTGTCTGCTCGATAGCCATACCCTACATTAACCCCTATCTGTGGCTGGTAGCTTTATTTAGCTAGGCGCACTTGTGTTTGCTTGGCCAATACACTTTGCTCTATGGCTACAATGGCTGGGTGAGCCATAAGTAATTGTATAAGTTGACCAAATTCAAGTGTATTAAAATTAGTAAGCGCGGGAGGGGTTATAAATTTACCATCTAAAGGTTTTTCTAACATTGTTATGGGCAACCATTGCGCTAGCCGATTTTTAGCACTGTGAAGTTGTTGCTCAAGTGTGAGTAGCTTATCTTCTAAGCGGGTAAGCTCTAACTGGGCCCGAATAATATCTTGCTGGCGTGTCTTACCCTGTGTACTTGCGTAGCTGGCCTCAGTTATTTGAATAAGCTGAGTAAATAACTCTCTGTCTTTCTCTATTAAGTTAATACTGCGCTGTGCCCTATAAGCATTTAGCCAAAACTCGGTAACTATCGCTTTTACCTGAGCTAACCTATCAGCTCGCTGCCATGGGTATTGCTGCGATGACTGCAAAAGTGACGCTTGCTTGAGTGCTAGGCTATCACCGCGGCTAAACTTTTGACTTACACTTACCTTAAATTGAGTCATCCCTTCTTGATCAAACGCATAACCATTTGTTGGTAAGTTCATCAGACCAAGCGTGAGTGTTGGGTCGGGTAAAGTGCCCGCCATAATACTCTGCGCCATAACGGCTTGCTCTTGGTGGCGGCTTGCAGATAACCACGGATCATTTGCAAGTGCATAACTAAGGGCGTGAGATAAGTTTAGCGTTCTCTGTGAGTTATACTTATCCGTTGCGCCTGTCGTGTTTTCTTCTTGGGTATTCGCCGCACTGCTGAACAAAGTCAAACAACATAGCACTGCGTTTATTTTCAAAGCGTAATTCATCGCTTGCTCCATTTAAAAATTAATAAAAATTTAAATTGGCAAGAAAGGTGTTTATATCAGCCGCACCGAATAAGAAAACTAATCACGTTTTCAAAGGGTCAAAGTCAGCTAGAGGTTCATAAAATTTAGACACACCTATCCTGCTATTTAAGCAAACATAGGAGGGCGGTAAAGTGATTTGGGAGAGGTTGTTTGAGCACTTAATTCGGGCGTATTCACTTTTTCAGTAATAATAACTGCAGTAACCAATAAAATATCAACATTAAGCATTGAGTTAGCGGTACAGCCATTAACGGGGCAACTGCATTCGTTTTGAGCCGTCGCCTCGTCATCGCAGCAATCCATTTGCATCATGGTATGGTGAGCGCTGTTATTCCCTTCGCTGGTATTACCCAAGTGCATATTAACGTGAGCATTAGACTGATGAGGCATTTCACATTCACTTGCTACAGACGCAAAAGACTGACCCACAAACGTGAGCAGTAAAGTAAGCGTAAGTAAAATAGTGTACATGCGTTGCAAAATGATACCCCAATCAAAAAAAGAGAGTTTAAAGTAACTTATAAACGACTACAAATAATTTAGGGCGTGTTATGTAGTTTGGTTTGAGTTTTAATTAAATAGCTGGCAGTAACTGCAAATAGACAATAGGCACTAAAGTACCAAAACCCTTCACCAAACTGTGCATTCATAACAAGCAATTCACCACTTTTAGCATGTGCATTGCCTGCTAAATACGTAACAATTAACGCTATTACAAATACATCAACCATACTCCATTTGCTGAGCGCACACACAATATTGCCACAAACTTGCTTAAGCTTATTCACTGGTAAGCAGCAATACAGTAGCTGTAATAATAACTTTAGGCTTGGCACCACCACTGAAAAAAGACCAACCAAGATAGCAACAAGCAAATTATTATTATTTGCTAGGTCTTTAATAGTGCCGTAAATACTTTGCGTTTTGCTATAGGCGCTAATCTCGCCTTCTAACTTATCTAGCCCCAACATGTTTGAAAACATCATTAGCATACTGCGCGTTCGGCCATCGCCTTCTTCTGCTAACATTTCAATACCCGCTTGAGCAAGTTTTGATTTATCAATATTTCCCTCAATTGTTAGCACTGGTTTTGTAATACCCGGAAATAACAAACATAAAGCAATAACAACACTTACAACAGATAAAAAATTACGCATCTTATTCGCTCATAACTTCTATTACATCATCACTATAAAGCATTGACTCTAATATAAAACTGTATACTTTTTCTATTTCTATCTCTGGGTTAACCAGCTTAAGTTGTGTTTCAACCATTGGCCAATTTTTAGTTTCAATCGCTTTTGTAAGCAATAAACAATCACCCAACAAACCGGTTTGCATTAGCAAAGCATCTGTAATGCTTTTATCAAGCGTAAACTCTTTTACAATAGTTGCTAGCTCAATATCTAATATTGCATCAAGCATCGAAAACAATCCCACCAAGTAACCTTGCTGAGATAAATTTTTGTTTGTTTCTGTTAATATAAGTTCCATTAACCGAGCGCGTACAAGAGCAAATTTAGTTAACTCTGTGGGTTTATCTATTCCTAAATCGCTAACAGCTAATACGCGCACAAATTGGCGAATTACGTCTTCACCTAAATAAACAACAGCTTGCGATATAGACGTGATAACTAAATTACTATTACCAGAGCGCGCATTTGCTAAACGTAAAATTCGCGCCGTTATTCCTACATCTTTAGCTACACGCTGATGAATTTCTTCAAAGCATAACGATTCTTTTGCTATTGCTTTAAGGAGTTCGAAAACGGTAACTTTTGAAGGGTCGACTCCACTGTAAGTGAGCATTTCTGGGCGAGCAAAAAAGAACCCCTGAAAATAATCACACCCTGCATCGCGTAAGTTTATAAACTGATCGTAGGTTTCTATTCGCTCTACAATTATTTTGCAATGAGGGTAGCTACGTTTTAACTTTTTAACCCGCATGTTAGTTTTAATAATAGGCTCTTCAGCTTCAATTTTTATGTAGTTAACAAGGGCGAGTAGCGGCTCCCATTTTTCATCGCCGTCATAATCGTCCAGTGCAAATATATACCCCTGACCTTTTAGTGTTTTAATACGACTGGCAACCGCTGCAATATTTACCGTACGCTCTACAATCTCAATGACAGTATGCTCTGGGTTTAATAATTTAGGGAATTCATCTAACAAGGCATCTGTAGAAAGATTCACAAAAGCAAGTTGGTGGGCAGTGAGCTTTTCTGCGCCAACCAGCATCAGCGTATTAAAAAACAAACGGCTGGTTGCGTGCTCATCACTCGTACCGACAGGAAACGCATTATTTGCTGAGTTTCGGTAAAGTAGCTCGTAAGCAAACACTGCTTTTTCGGCATTAAATATTGGTTGCCGAGCAACATATTGTGTCAAAGTAGGTGTTAGCGATGGAGTATCAGACACGTTCAATATAATTCGCCTATAAGGTTATATAAGATTAAGCTTACTCCTTTGAGTCTAATCTATGTTGGATACTAAAAGTATAGTAAAAATATCTTAATCGTTGCAATACTATGCAAAGTAAATAAAACTAGTAAAAATTTCTTAGCGAAGGAGGAAGTTTGACTTGTTTGAAATGGTTACTAATAACGTGCTGTGCAATATGCTCGCTTTTTACTTTGGCAACAGAAAAACAGAATACGTTAAAATACAATATTAGCTCATCTGGGAGTCACTACCCTTATTACACAAATAACCCAGATCACCCTGGCGTATTACCTGAAATCATTGAAAAAGTCCTTGTTGATGCCAACATATCTGCTTATCACGAACCTCTACCTACAAAACGAATCACCAAATATCTTAATGAAGGCATTATAGACTTTGATGTTATTTCGCTTAATTGGTTACCCCAAAGCGAGCGCAATAACACCATGTATGTGTTTTCAGACCCTTTAATTACGGTCACCGAAATGCTTGTAACCTTGCCCGAAAACTCAAGCAAATGGAAAAACATCTCAAATCTAACAGGTAAAAATGTAGGCACCGTATTAGGGTATTATTACCATAGTGATGATTCATTTAATCGAGTGGATTTCCCCTCAGAAAAAGAACTCATGGAAGCGCTTGTTCGTAAAAGAGTCGATGTTGCCATTATAAGTAAACTACCTGCCTTGTATTGGTCACAACAGCTAAATTTGAGTATGGGTTTTGGTGCTCAATATTCTCATGGCTTTTTAAGAATTCGCTTATTGAGTAAACACAAACACTTATTACCGGTTATTAATAAAACAATAAAAAATCTACATGGCAACGGCTACATAACAAATGCAGCTAAAAAATACATGCAAGATATACCCACACAATATTAAGGGATTTATAACACACACTCATTGTGCTGAGTTATACTACGCAAAAATATCAACTCGACCAAAAAAGTAGTCCCTATGAGTATTGAAAAAGCTTTAATTGAACGCAGCAATAACCAATGTGAATTATGTACAGCTACTAATGACTTATCTGTTTATGAAGTTCCGCCGATTACGGATACCCATTCAGATAAATGCATTTACACTTGCCAAGCATGCAAAGAACAAATTGAAAACACAGTCGATATAACGCCAACACATTGGCACTGTTTAAACGACAGCATGTGGAGCCAAACACCTGCAGTTCAAGTTGTTGCGTATAGAATGCTATCTCGCTTAGCGCCAGATAATGGCTGGGCACAAGACGCTCTAGACATGATATACCTTGAAGAAGAGACCTTGGCTTGGGCTAAAAAAGCACTTGCAGAAGATGACGACGTTAAGCATATCGATAGTAATGGCGTGGTTCTTCAAGCTGGCGATACCGTGACACTCATAAAAGACTTGGATGTAAAAGGCAGTAGTCTTACAGCAAAACGCGGCACTGCGGTACGCAATATTGGTTTAACCAGTAACCCAGAGCACATTGAAGGGCGTGTTGATGGCCAGCGAATTGTGATTCTTACTAAATTTGTAAAAAAGTAAGTGCAAAATAATTCACACTATTTTCGCTTTTAACCGAAAGTAATACAGTAGTACAAAAATGCCCAGCAATGCTGGGCATTTTTATGAATAGTCGTTATTCGTCGACGAGTTGCTCGCACCTATAAAAGCCGCTTGGTTTACTTAGTAACGAAACTAACTCAGGTAATACCGCATCCATAGTTTGTTTAAGCTTCCATGGCGGATTAATCACTATCATACCGGATGCAGTCATACCATGGACGTCAGTATCGGCCTCTGTTCCCAGCTCGAATAACTGAATATTTCGCATACCGGAGTCAATTAAACCCTGCTCCATGTTGTTAATGCGCTCTCGGTCAACAACCGGATACCAAATCATGTATGTACCCGTTGCAAATCGTTGATGCGCTTTAACTAATGTTTTTACAACGCACTCATAATCATCTTTTACTTCGTATGGCGGGTCGATTAATACACATGCCCTGCGTGATGCAGGTGGCAATAACCCAACTAAACCGGTAAACCCGTTTTCGCCGCGCACTCGAATAGAACGCTTACCCTGCATATTATCCTCTAAAAGCAATAAGTCTCGCGGGTGCAATTCAAAAAACCAGCCTTTATCTTGGCGGCGTAAATAATGTTCAGCAATTTTTGGCGAGCCCGGATAAAAATCGAGGTCACTCGTATTATTGAACGATTTAATTAGCTCAATGTATTCGTTAAGTGCTTCATGCTGGCTTGTGTGAGTCCACAACTTTTCAATACCGTCTTGGTACTCTTGCGTTTTTTGGGCATCAGCTGCAGCAAGTTCAAAAAAACCGGCGCCAGAATGCGTATCAATGTAATCAAGCGGCTTATCTTTAATTGTTTGATATTTAAGGACCTGAGCCAACACAAGGTGTTTAAGAACATCGGCCGGATTACCCGCATGAAATGAGTGTCTGTAACTAAGCATTATTTTATTTTCGCCATACGCAATTTAATATCGCAAGTGAACCATAAGCACTGGGCTTTAGCAACTTGCACTAGGGTCTGTTAACCTTCCAAGGTAAAACTTTCAGCAGCTTATTGGATTTTCAGGCAAGGTAGAACCTACATAGTGTGGTTATTCTTACATGAATGTAACTCAGAGAGTAACGCAGGAGCAGTTATCGAGTCCACTGGGTTACAAACCTCGCGCCACGATTAAATAGCCCCTAATTTAAACAAATTTCAATTCGCAAAGTCCAATAACGCCTCGGATAAGGGGCGCTTAAATGAACCATTTCTGAACAAAAAAGCACGTTGTATGAATTATCCCTTAACAAAGAAGAAAAATCAGCTAAAACTGGCGTAAATGCTAGTAAATCAATGCACTTTGCTTTACATTTGCAAGACATTAATTACAGTTATATGAGCGCCTTATGGACAACACTACTCTTCAACAACTCGAACAACTGATCGATTCACTTATTGAACGCAATAATCAATTACAAACTGATGTTGCTAGCTTAAAAGAGCAAAATAGTAAACTCGCTGATGATAATGAACTTTTACAACTAGAAGCGTTTGAAAACGAAGAAAAGCAAAAAGATGCCAGCACAACGTTATCTGGCTTACTAGATAAATTACAAAGCGCACAACAGGCTAGCTAATGTCTGAGCTGCAAAACCAGCGGGTCACTGTTGAGTTGCTAGGTAAAGAGCAGCAATTTGCTTGTCCGCAAGGACAAGAAGAGGCATTGATAGCAGCAGCTAAAAATCTAAATGACTTAGTTGAACAAATGAAACAGCGTTCAACCGTTCGAAACGATCAAAAAGCATTGCTTATGGCAGCACTTAATTTAAGCCACGATTTGCTTGAAGCAAAAACACAAGCAACTGTTGAGCAGCAACATCAAGACCAGCTTGTTGATAAACTGAGTCAACATTTGGCAAGTGACCCAAAACAAAAAAAATAAAAAGCGCAACCTGCGCTTTTTGTTTATCATTAGGGTAATAATTGGCCTGCAAGAGATAGTTAATGAAGTACTCCTTACCTAGTATTCACTCGTCGTTAAAATATACATTCCTAATAATAGGTTTACTTTTTGTCACAGCCAATTCAAATGCAGCCATTAGCTGGCAAACCATTAACAACAACATCCAATTTTTAAAACAACAAGACGCTCTTCGATTTTACGACTCTAACCAAGTATTAATTGAGGGTGATGAATGCGCTTTACTGGTAGATACCAGTGGAAATTTTGCAGGTGTTGAACAACTTGTTGATGAACTAAAAAAACGCCTTAAAACGCCTCTTTGTTATTTGGTTGCAACCCATTATCATGACGATCACTTACTGGGCATGGCAGTTATTCAACACTTTTATCCTAATGCCAAACTTATCACCCACCAGCAAGTAAGCGCAGACTTTAAAACCTACCAAAAAGCCTACACAGATAAACTCGACAGCTATGAAAAAAGCATTGAACTGAGCTATCAGCGCTTAGCATCAATCCCCAAAGAAGAACAAACAGCATGGCGAGAAAAGCTAGAACTGGCTAAAGCACGACTTTTTCGTTGGCGCGAATATAAGCTTAGCCCTCCAGATATAGCATTAGCAGTAAGTAAAACACTTGACCTAGGTGGTTTTGAATTAAATATTACCCCCCATATGGCGCACACTAACGGCGATTTAACCGTTACTACAAACAATGAAAGCATACTAATTGGTGGCGACATTGTTGATTGGCTTCCCTATCCTGGACACGGTGAACTTGAAAGTTGGCAAACTTTATTAAAGCAATATATTGGCAATGAAAAGCTATCACTAATTATACCCGGGCATGGCGGCATACTTAACAAGCAACAACTCAAGCAGCCTCTGGCATTTTTAAATGCGCTGACTGAGCACGTCAAAAGTAATCAAAATCTAACGACTGAATCACTCATAGAAGCTTTTCCACAAAAAGTGCTTGCTCCCTACCAGCAAGACACGCTTAACAAAAAGTCGAGTCAGTTATTTTTACAAGCGGGACTTAACCGCGCTAAAAGCTCAAAATAAGCCAACACAACGGATTGTGTTAAAATAATAAAAGGAATTGACTAAAGTGATCATTATGCGCAGTTTGATATTATGCTTTTTAGGACTCTTTTTGTTTGGTTGTGAATCAACCGAGCAAAAGCAGGCGGAAGCGCCTCAAATATTTACTCATTTTGAGCCTGATTACGCAAATCACGAAAACGTAACTGCCACAGTAAACCCAGAGCAACAAACCAGTCTTATTGAAAAAAACACTCCCTCACTCAAACTTAAAAATAGAGTTGTAAAAAAGCGCCCAGCAAAAACAACGGATTTGTGGGTGCATATTGCCAACAACTTACATTTTACGGTTTATCAAAATCGAGCTTTAAAGAAACGCATTAACTGGTATTTAAAACAGCCTAAATACCTAACCACGGTAAGCAAACGTGCAGCGCCTTATTTGTATCACATAGTAAAAAAAATAGAGCAAAGAAACCTACCAATGGAAATAGCACTGCTACCTTTTGTAGAAAGTGACTTTAGGCCCACGGTTGCCTCATCGCAACAAGCCGTTGGGGTATGGCAACTTGTAGGGGCGACAGCATATCACTTTGGTATTAAGTCAGATCAATGGTACGACGGTCGCCAAGATGTATTAGCCTCTACTGATGCGGCACTTGATTACTTGAGCTATTTACATAAGCGTTTTAACGGCAATTGGCTACATGCATTGGCAGCCTACAATAGCGGTGAAGGACGCGTAAAGCGGGCCATAGAGAAAAATACTAAACGAGGAAAAAGCACTGACTTTTGGTCGCTAAGCTTGCCAAAAGAGACCGCCGATTACGTGCCAAAATTGCTCGCTTTAAGTTATTTAGTTAAGCATCCACAAAAAGGTATGAAGCAGCCAAAACTTGCCTATAAACCACTCACCACACAAATGAATATAGGCCAGCAATTCGATTTTTCGGTTATTGCCAAGCTGTCAGGTATTGGGTCAAAGCAGCTGCATGCGATAAACCAAGGGTATTTAAAAAATCAAAGCTCGCCAAACGGACCACATACCTTATTGCTACCAATAGGCCAAGAAGCATTATTAAAAAGTCAGTTTTTTAAATCTAATTTTGCAGGTGAATACAGAGTAAAACAAAACGACACACTTTATGCTATTGCCAAACGCTTTAGCATGTCGGTAAAAATGCTAAAACAACTCAATAACAAAACCAACAACTTTATTGGCGTAGGCGAAAAGCTACTGGTTGGGCAACCCAAAACCCTACCAAGCTCCTTAACTATAGATTACAAAATAAGCCCTTATTTAGAACACCAAGAAGACATTGCTATCCCAACCATAGAAATAGACTACACCGTAAAAACCGGTGATAGCCTGTGGAGCATTAGCCAACTTTACGATGTACCACATAGCGATTTGGCCAAATGGAATAAACTGTCGGCATCCAGCATTTTAAAACCCGGCCGTCAGTTAGTGCTTTATATCCCTCAAGCAGAAAAACCACAAGCGCAGCCAATCAAACAAGATTTACTACATGATTTGCAAAAAACACTAAATCAACCACGTTAAGTTTATAAACCAATCTATTTCGCGTAAAATCACGCCCAACATAGTTATTTTAAAGAGAACAGCATGCAAATTAGTAAAAATTCGGCAGTAGAGTTTCACTACACACTTAGTGAAGCGGGTGAACAAATTGAAAGCAGTGTAAATGATGCGCCACTTAGCTACATTCATGGCAGCGAAGGTATGTTACCTGGTTTAGAAAAAGCCCTTGAGGGTAAAAACGCTGGCGAAAAATTTAGTGTAACGCTTGAGCCAAGTGAATCTTATGGTGAGCGTGTTGATGACTTAATTCAACGTATACCACTTAAGCACTTACAAGGCGATGTTAAAGTATGGAAGCCAGGCATGACTGCAATGGTTCAGTCTAACCAAGGCCGTCATCAGGTGACGATTGTTAAAGTAGGTCGTTTTAATGCCGATTGTGACTTGAATCACCCATTTGCAGGTAAAACACTGACATTTGATGTAGAAGTTGTATCGGTACGCGAAGCAACTAGCGAAGAAATTTCGCATGGCCATGTTCATGCTGAAGGCGGCTGTGGCCACGCTCACTAATTAGCTAAAAAGGAACCCGTATGTCAAAAGTTGCAATTGTAACAGGTGGAACGAAAGGGATTGGCCTAGCGGTAATAAAACGCCTGCTAAGTAGTGGCTATGAGGTTCACAACCTTGATATCACACCGAGCGATGTGGGCGTTTTTCATCATTGCGATGTAAGTGATGTGGATGCTGTTCGACGCTCTATCAAAGCGGTATATAAACAATCTCAACGTATTGATGTACTGGTTTCTAATGCTGGAAAACACCTAAGCGCAAATATAGAAAGCACTGATGAGCAAACGCTCGATGCGCTATTTGCGCTTAATGTAAAAGGTGCCTACGCGGCTGTACAAAGTGTACTACCCTGTATGAAAGCAAATAATGCGGGTTCTATTATATTAATAGCGTCTGACCAAGCATTAATTGCTAAGCACAATTCATTTGCCTACAACCTTACTAAGCATGCTCTCGCCTCTATGGCAAAAACCACGGCACTTGATTACGCACGCTTTAACATTCGTGCTAATGCAGTGTGCCCAGGCACAATTGAAACCCCTTTATTTCATAACGCAATTGACGCTTACTGCGATAAAAGTGGTGCAAACAAAGCCGATATAGTGGCAGAAGAAGCAAGCCTGCAACCGCTAAACCGATTAGGCCAAGCCGATGAAGTAGCCGCTCTTGTGAGTTTTTTAGCAAGTGACGACGCAAGCTTTATTACTGGTAGCTTACAAAGTATTGATGGCGGCTATACAGCCCAATGAGTACCAAGATAATTGACCCGCATGTTCATTTTTTTAATTTACTTGATGGTCAGTACACTTGGTTACAAGGCAAAAACCCACCAGCATGGCCCAATTTAGACAAAATAAAACAACCAATAAGTGCAGAGCAACTTGTTAAAAGTACTGATTTTGAACTTGCGGGTATTGTACACATAGAAGCGGGCTTTGATAATTCGGCCCCTATCAATGAACTTAATTGGCTAAGTAAGCATTTAAGTGAAGTGCCATTTAAAGCCATTAGTTTTAACCAAATAGATGCGCTTGCTGAGCAATTTAGTGACGCGCTCGATGCGCTGGCGCATTCGAGCCTATGTGGCATTAGAGATATAACAGAAGGCGATGATGCTATAAGGCTAAAAAGCCCTCGTTGTATTCATAATCTTGATTTATTAGCGACAAATAAACTGCATTTTGAAGCGCAATTTGAACTACACAACGTTAGCGTAGCTAATCATATTGCTCACTGTGCAAAGCAATTACCTCATCTACAAATTATTCTTAATCATGCAGGGTTGCCTGATGACTTAGCCTCTTGGCAACAAAGCGTTGAATTACTCGCCCAACATAAAAACATTGCTATTAAATTTTCTGGCTTTGAGTTATTAAGCCTGACACAAGCACAACAAGAAGCATGCTTTAAATGGCTTTTACAACACTTTGGCGAGCAGCGTATTATGTTTGCTAGTAACTTTCCGGTATGCCAAATAAACACTCATTACAATGCGCTATGGCATCAGCATTACGCGCTGTGTAAAAGCCATAGCCTATGGCATAAGCTCAGCTATGCAAATGCAATGCACTACTACCAAGTGTAAGTAAAAGTCGTTATATTTAAATTCTATTATGCTTAAAATGGCGTAGGTTTTATGAAAAATACATTATTCATTGTGAGCTTAGCCTGGTGCGCCTTATTAAGTGGCTGTGTGTCGCAACGCGCTGAACCAACCCCCAAATTACAACATGCACTACTTTTAGCGCCTAATCAAAGCGCGGTTAACAAAGTAATTAGTACCATTACGAATATGCAAAACATAACGTTAGCTGACGATGTATTTACAAAAAATAGTGTGGTTACGCTGGGGAATCTAAACAAAAATAACATTATAAAAAGTCATCAGCTTAATCCGCCCGACCAATTTGAACTGATGATAAAAAATAAACAATGCTTTATACGCCACGTAGATAGCAAAGCCACGCGAGAGCTCAAAGATGTTGAGTGCGTAATGAACGAATTACCTTAATGTTGCTAATAAAAAGCCGATAAGTGAATAGTCACTTACCGGCTTTTTAAATTAAGACAAAGCTTAGTTATTATTTTATTTCTACTCGTTGTGAACGCATCACAATTTCATCGTTTAACTCAATACCTAAACCTGGCTCCTCAGACACTTCAAAGAAACCATTTTTAGGTTGTGGATCTTGTAAACACAATTCACGGTTCCACTTTTTAATCGCATAAGTATGATGCTCATGTATCAAAAAGTTAGGAATAGCGGTTTCTAGGTGTAACGATGCAGCTGTCGCAACAGGTCCACCACACACGTGCGCCTGAATACGTACATCAAAAATATCGGCGTAATCACATACTTTTTTAGTTTCAGTAAAACCACCACATAACCCTATATCTGGCTGAAGCACGTCAATACTCTGATCTTCTAAATAAGGACGAACCCCCCAGCGGTTGTACAAGCGCTCACCGCCCGCAATGGGTACGTTAACTTTATCCGCTACTTTGGCATGCAACGAGTGATTTAAGTAGTTCACAGGCTCTTCAAAATACATACAATCAAATTCTTCGGCTATTTCACCAATTTGAATAGCTGATGTGGCACCCGGTAAACTATGACATTCAAAAATAATATCGACTTCATCGCCCACAGCTTCACGAATAGCTTGCATACGCGCGCGGTATAACTTCATTTCTGGGCGTGAAATAATATTAGTGCGATCGTAATACGTATTACCGTCTTTATCGTATTGAATTGGATCTACTTTTACTGCATCGTAACCCTCTGCTATGGCTTTTAATGCCGCCTCTGCATACTCTTGTGGCTGTACTAGTGCTTTAAATTCGCTATCCCAGTCAAACTGCAGTTGCGATGCATAAGTACGAAGTTTATCGTTAACCTTACCACCCAGTAATTGATAGACCGGTAACCCAAGCGCTTTACCTTTAATATCCCAAAGCGCGGTATCAATAGCACTCATTGCAGCGTACACAACGGGTCCACCGCCTAAACCCCAAAAGCTTTCTCGTAACATACGAGACCACAGCTTTTCTGTTTGAAACGGGTCGTGACCAATTAAAAAGGCATCTGCCATTTCTTTGATCATGGCGGCGGCCGCGCTATGGCCTAAATCGTAAGCAAGACCGGCTTCACCCACACCACTAATGCCCTCATCAGTATGGATGCGAACAAATACAGGTGTCCACGCTGGGCGCTCTGGACAGTGAATATCAAATACTTCTACGCGATTTACCTTCATAAAAATTCCTTATTAACCTGTTCGGGTTATTTTGCAAAACTGGGATCAAGCCGATATGCTTTTCGTAGCATCGCAGGCCAAGCAAGCTGGCCTCCAGTGCTGCCGCTGTGTACCACGTTGGCTTGGTTATAAATATTGTCGATAATTGGTTGAGGTACAGGAATAACTTCTTGCGAGCTAGCTTGCAGCGCTAATTGTATTTCGCAGGCGCGTTGTAAGTCGTAAAAACGCATAAACGCATCGCCTACGGTCGGGCCTACCGTTAAGCCACCATGGTTGACTAATAACATATGATTATTTGAACCTAAGTCATCCTGTAGTACTTTGCGCTCATCATCATTAACTGCAAGGCCTTCGTAACCATGATATGAAAGCGACGGTAACGAAAACATTGAATACTGGCTCAATGGCAATAAACCCTTTTTTTGGGTAGCCACAGCAATGGTTTCTTTGGTGTGTAAATGAATAACGCAATGCGCGTCTTCTCTGACCTCGTGTATTGCACTGTGAATAGTAAAGCCAGCAGGGTTAATGCTAAAGGGAGTGTCGTCAATTATATTCCCGTTTAGGTCAACCTTAACTAAGTTTGACGCGGTTACTTCGTCAAATGTTAACCCAAAAGCGTTAACTAGATAATGGTCAGTCCCGGGCAAACGAGCCGATAAATGCGTATAAATTAAGTCTCCCCAACGAAAATGCTCCACTAGCCGGTAACATGCCGCAAGATCGACACGTAGTTGCCACTCTTGAGCAGACACTTTATTTTTTAAATCAAGTTGGGGTAAATCAAACATAATAAACCTTTTAAAATACGCAGATAATGAATGCGAATAGATGTTTAGAAGTCTAAAACACTCTGCGTTTTATAGCAATCAACAAACAAAAACAGCCACACATTTGTGTGGCTGTTTTTTAAAGGGTTAATAACTACTTTGAGTTATTTTACTTTAGATAAGTAGTCTGCAATAGCTTCAAACTCTTCGTCAGTTACTGTAGCAACCATTGCCTTCATAGCCATAGACATACCATTATTACGTGCACCCGACTTAATATCTTTCATTTGTGCAACTAAATAATCTTTGTTTTGACCATTAAGTTTAGGATACATACCCATGATTGGTGCTTTACCATCTGCACCATGACAGGTTTGACAATTTTTTGCAGTGTATAATGCGGCACCATCAGCGGCAGCTGCATTAAACGAGAAACTTGCGGCTAAGCTAATGCCCGCGCCTAGTAGTAGTGTTTTCATCTTGCTCATTGTATTTACTCTTCTTTTTGACGGTTAGAAAAAACTGTTCAATTGATTGTAGTCAATAATCAAATAAAAAGCATACGTTAGAAACGATGCTAGACGATCAACTTAACCCTGCACTGCTAGCTCGTTTCTATTTACCTAAAACTAGTTTAGCAAACAAAAATGAGCAGACGCTTAATTGATTGTTACCAAACTAAATCGTCTGGTACCTCAAAGTCTGCGTATGGGTCGTCCTCATCTTTAGGCTTGTTTTCAGGTTCAACATGAAAAACAATGTATTTTTCGTCTACTTCAGCCACTTTGCGTGCTGGCTCATCTTCTAATACGTAAAACTGCCCCTCTAGAACACAGATCGCTAAACGACCACCCGACAATGCTTTTTGAGTTTTTTCATTCACTTCAATACTTTTTACTTTTTTATCGTAAGTAAAATTAAAGGTTCGCTCACCACGAATAGCATCTTGATTGTTGTGTTCTAAAATTTGCTTAACACGCGCTTCTTGCTCACGCTGTTTTAAAGTCACTTGGCGGGCTTGGTTTAACTCTTCCGCCTTTTTTTGCTGCTCAAGCTTAGTTTGTTGAATATGCTTTTGCAGATCATTAGGGTTACTTGTTGCCCCTTTTTTCTGTTTTTTTTGTTGCTTACGTTTTTCTGATTTAGCAACTTTAGCTTTATGCGATGTTGTTAACCCTGCTTGCAGCAATTGGTCTTGTAATGAACCCATGGCATTGTTCCAATAAAAACTAGTATTAGCGTTATTTTAATCACCTACGAGTTTAAATAACAGCGCTATCGACATTAATCTAATAAACTCCTTTATACTTAGCATGATATGGGACAACAGCGTACTTTATAATTATCAATTCTGGGGGATTTTTAATACAATAAAAAAGCCAACTAGTTACCTAAAAGCCAAATAATGCGCTTAATTCACCTACTTGCTTGCTCTGTTGTTATATTTTTCGTGCTTTACGCACCTCAGCCTCTACTCGGCCTATTTGCTAGTGAGTTTGGTGTATCGCCTGCCACAGCAGGCAGCTTAATGACGGCAACAATGTTGCCCTTAGCTATTGCACCATTAGTGTATGGCCTGTTTCTAGCCAAACAAAATCCTTTAAAAATACTTCGTATTGCAATGATAGTACTGGGCTTTAGCTGCTTACTATTTATTTGGGTACCAAGTTTTGAGCTCTTACTATTAGTACGATTTTTACAAGGCCTTACCCTTCCTGCAGCATTAACTGCCATGACCAGCTTTATAGGAATAAGTTTCACCGCTGATACACTTCAAAAAAATATGACTCTTTATATAGGCAGCAGTATTGCAGGCGGTTATTTTGGAAGGGTACTTGCTGCGCTATTTAGCGACTTATGGCATTGGCAAAGCTTTTATTACTTAATTGCTTTTATGCTTGTTTTTTTAGCTATGCTAATTAAGCCCCATAAATTCAACAACATTGGTACTCACGCTCAAAAATCGCCTCTAGATTACATCAAACAACTTAAGGAGGGCCCTGTTTTAAAAGTTTATGGCGCTGTATTTTGTATGTTTTTTTGTTTTGCAGCCTTACTTAATTATTTGCCATTTATACTGCAAAGTACATTTTTAATTACAAACACGCGTGATATTGGTTTGGTTTACAGTGGCTACTTAATTGGAGCCTTGGCTTCTATTGCCACGCCTTGGCTATTAAAAAAAGCGCCTTCAGCTTGGCACGTATTAGGGGCGACCTTCATTTTTTACAGCCTTAGTATTGTTGTGCTCATGAGCCACCAGCTTAGCGTCTTTTTAACTGCATTCACGCTATTTTGTGGGGCTATGTTTATTATTCATTCAACCGCAGCCCCACTGGTTAATAAAATAAGTGAGGCACCACCAAGCGTGACAAATGGAGGGTATGTTTCATTTTACTACAGTGGAGGTGCCATTGGCTCGTTATTACCAGGTGTGGTATACCAAAAATACGGACAAACACCCTTTATGCTAACCCTGCTTATTATGTGTTTGTGCGGATTATTGCTTGTGATTTGGGCTCACTTTGACGGTAAAAACATAACTCGCGGTTGATGTGCTGTGTATTCAAAAAAAGCTTCTAAGTCTGGTTTGCTCAAAATCCACGTTTGTGTATTTTCAAATGGGTGGCAATGAAATAGATCGCCAAACCAAATATCTTGATCTAACCATACGGTTACCGCACTTTGTTTGTCGTTAAGTAACGCAAGCATTGATACGCACCCTGGCGCAACTTTTAAATAGGTTGCTAAACGCTCGCTTGAAGCAAACCCTAAACGCGACAAACCTTGCTGTTTTGAAAGCGCTTTTAGATCTAACTGCTTATTGTGAGCTGTAATAACTAAAAAATGACGTTTACCTTCGTTATCACGCAAAAATAAATTTTTTAAACGTGTACCTGGACGTTCAAGCAATAATTCATCAGCTGCTAAACTAGTATGCAAAGGTGGATGTTCAATAACGTCGTAATTGATATCTAAATGCGCTAAACACGCCTCTAACTTTGTTTTGTCCGCTAACATAGTTACAAACAACGCCCTCTTAGTTGCACACTGAGATCTCGCCATAGAACTTCTGTTATTTCATGTTTGTTAGCGCAATACTCACGCGTTTTAAGCTCTTGCTTTAATAATTCAACGGCCCTGTCTTCTAACTTAAGCTTTAACACACTCGACTCTTCAAAGTGTTCTTGCTCAATATATTCTTTAACCTCACTGCGAGAAGGCCTGTTATTGCGTCCACGATCAAGGTTAAAGTTTTCACGGTGCTTAGCTTTAACCGATACAACATAAGCAAATACATTATTTCCTTGCTCGTCTTGTTTTTCAAAAAACTGTTTAGTGTTTATTTCAAAAGGCGGCTCTTCATTTGACGCACACCCCGAAAGTAAAACTACCAGTGCAAAAAAACTTTTTTTCATTATTTTCTGTCGTTTTAATGAGTAATTAAGCCGAGTCTATCAAAAATTCATCTAAACAGTGAAAATTAGCGAAAAAATACTTGACCAAATTTATAAAAAAACTTAAAGTTCGTCCCGCTTGGAACTCAGCAGCCAAGCGTTTATGTTTTACATAAACTAGGAATGTGGGGCTATAGCTCAGCTGGGAGAGCGCCTGCCTTGCACGCAGGAGGTCAGCAGTTCGATCCTGCTTAGCTCCACCACTTTCTAAGAAAGTGATTTTTGCTCGAAGGAATGATTAGCCTTAATCAATGCGTACTGAATCAGTATCTATTGATTAGGGTTTTTTAAACCCTACGTGAATGCGTGTAAACGCAAACACATGTTCTTTAACAATATGGAAAGCTGATAAAAGTAATCAAAACTAAGAGAACTCTTTAAGAGCTTACTCTATCTGATTTGAAAATGAATACTTGTCACGCATACAGAGCAAATAGACTGGTAACTTCGGTTATGAGTCACGTTTGTACGTCAAATATTGAAGGTTATTTGGGGTTGTATGGTTAAGTGACTAAGCGTATACGGTGGATGCCTAGGCAGTTAGAGGCGATGAAGGACGTGTAAGTCTGCGAAAAGTTGTGGGGAGCCGACAAAATGCTTTGATCCACAAATGTCCGAATGGGGAAACCCACCGCTTCGGCGGTATTGTAACGTGAATACATAGCGTTATGAGGCAAACGAGGGGAACTGAAACATCTAAGTACCCTTAGGAAAAGAAATCAACCGAGATTCCCCTAGTAGCGGCGAGCGAACGGGGATTAGCCCTTAAGCTAATTACAAGCGAGTGGAATGTGCTGGAAAGCACAGCGATACAAGGTGATAGCCCTGTACACGAACGCGAATTTTAAGTGAAATCGAGTAGGTCGGGACACGTGTTATCTTGACTGAATATGGGGGGACCATCCTCCAAGGCTAAATACTCCTAACTGACCGATAGTGAACCAGTACCGTGAGGGAAAGGCGAAAAGAACCCCTGTGAGGGGAGTGAAATAGAACCT
>OLGX01000030.1_pt1 | contig 112575 bp, 100 predicted proteins | sample 1609451 | NCBI WGS metagenome assembly OLGX01 (sample SAMN05416834, study PRJEB24817) | seawater metagenome | isolation source: Sea water | place: Canada:Atlantic | collected 2013-07
GCCCACTAGGTTACAAACCTCGCGCCGCGATTTAATCGCCCCTAGATTGAACAAACTTTAATCCGCAAAGGTCAACACACCCTAGTTAAATTAGTAAATAACTTGAACTCTGGTTAAGAGATTTATTATCCAGAGTTTAGGTTAAATAGCTTAGCGCATGGTAACAAACTCTTCAGAGCCCGTTGGATGTAGTGCAACAACAGCATCAAAGTCAGCTTTAGTTGCGCCCATTTTCATCGCTACGGCAAAGCCCTGAATCATTTCATCAACGGCAAAACCAAGCCCGTGTAAGCCAACCACTTTTTCCTCTTCCCCTGCGCAAACTAGCATCATGTTGCATGCTTGGCGGTGCTGAGTTACCGCGGTGTACATAGCAGCAAAGCTTGATTTATACACTTTCACGTTTTCGCCACCGTATTGAGAAATCGCTTCTTGCTCGGTTAAACCAATGGTACCAATAGGCGGATGACTAAATACCACGGTAGGTACTAGGCTATAATCCATTTTTAAGTCGTCTGGGAGATCTTTATTAAATAAGCGCTCAGATAGGTTACGGCCCGCTTTAACTGCAACAGGCGTAAGCTCAATACCGCCTTCGATAATATCACCCACGGCATAAACATTTTCAGCCGTCGTATTTTGGTATTCATCTACTTTTACATAACCACCTTCGTTTACTTCTACCCCCGCTGCTGCAAGGTTTATTTTGTCTGTTGTAGGTGTACGGCCAATGGCCCAAATAACCTGATCAACATTTTGGCTGTAACCGTTTTCAAAATGAATAGTTAAACTGCCGTCGCCTTCTTTGATTACTTCTTTAGGGGAGCAGTCAGTATGAAGAGTCGGACCTTCTTTAGCCATAATATCGACGAGCGTGTCGATAATATAAGGGTCAAATGTACGCAGAGGCTTACTCTTACGAACAAATAAATGTGTTTCTGTGCCTAAGCTATGTAATACACCCGCAATTTCTACGGCAATGTAACCCGCACCAATAACAGCTACGCGCTTAGGTTGTTCGTTAAGCTCAAAAAAGCCATTTGAGTCAATACCATGCTCAGCGCCCGGAATGTTTGGAATAGTAGGGCGCCCACCTACGGCCACTAAAATATGATCGGCGGTGTAGTGTTCACCATTTACTTCAACAGTTTTGCTATCAATAAATGTAGCAAAGCCTTTAATGACGGTAACGCCATTGCTTGCTAGTCCGTTATCGTAACCTTTATGAATTCGGCCAATATAGGCTTCACGACTTTCTACTAACTTGCTCCAGTTGAAATCTTTTACTTCAACGTTAAAACCGTAATCTGGCGCATATAAATTGATTGCTTCAGCTACTTGGGCACCATGCCACATAACTTTTTTAGGCACACAGCCTACGTTTACACAGGTACCGCCCATGTGTTTTGCTTCAATAAGTGCGACTTTAGCGCCACGCATAGCAGCTCGGTTTGCAGAGGCAATACCCCCACTACCACCGCCAATTGCTATGTAATCAAAGTGTTGTGTCATTTTAAGTCCTTAGGCGTTGAGTTTTATGCGCATTAGCATAACATTAAGTTTTAAAAATAAAGAGTATTTAGGTGACCTATGTTTAGTAAAAAAACATTCGAATTTACAGCCTTATCGATATAAACCGATACGCTAAGTCAGTACCAAACAGAATATCTGCAGTACGTAACCGGACTCGCTTTAGATTGCATTACCTATAGGCATTCGTTATTACCGAGTCTAAAAGTGGTTTTTAATGGCTTTCGAATAGCCAGATTAATAAAAGTAAGTTGTTTTTTAACTTTTAGACCCAATCTAAAAATGAAATGCATTAACGCAAAGAGAGTATTTATGAGCAACCCACTGATTGGCCTTGAAGGCTTACCACCATTTTCTAAAATTAAGCCTGAATTTGTAGTACCGGCACTTAAAGACGGTATAGCAAATTGCCGAAAAGCTATCGATGACGTACTTGCCAAAAAGTCATACACGTGGGATGACTTAGTGTTACCACTTGAAGAAGCCGACGATAAACTATCGCGACTATTTTCGCCTGTTTCTCATTTAAATTCAGTAATGAACAATGACGAACTACGCGAAGCGTATGAGCAATGTTTACCCCTTATTTCTGAGTACTCAACCTTTGTAGGCCAACATCAAGGTTTATACGAAGCGTATAATGCCTTGTACAACAGTGACGAATTTAAAACACTGACCACAGCACAGCAAAAATCAATTACCAATGCGCTGCGCGATTTTAAATTGTCGGGCATTGCATTAGCGAGCGATCAGCAAAAGCGCTATGGTGAAATTAGTGCGCGCTTATCTGAGCTTTCATCTAAATTTGGTAATAATGTAATGGATGCGACGCTGGCGTGGCATAAACACATTACTGATGAAGCCGATTTAGCCGGGTTACCCGAGTCTGCACGTGCACTTGCTGCTGATACCGCAAAAAGTAAAGAGCTAGAAGGTTGGGTATTTACGCTTGATTTTCCATCTTACTTGCCAATTATGACGTATGCTGATAACCGTGAGCTTCGCAAAGAAACCTACACGGCATTTAGTACACGTGCATCGGATCAAGGTCCAAATGCGGGTGAGTTTGATAACTCAGACATTATGAAAGAAGCGCTTGCACTTCGCCATGAGCTTGCTCAGTTATTAGGGTTTAACAGCTACGCTGAGAAATCACTAGCGACAAAAATGGCTGAAACACCAGAGCAAGTATTTTCGTTTTTAGAAGATTTAGCCGCTAAATCTAAGCCGCAAGCAGAGCAAGAAGTGGCAGAACTAAAAGCGTATGCTGCACAAAAACACGGAATTACAGAGTTAGAAGCGTGGGACTTTGGCTACTACGGAGAAAAATTAAAACAAGAAAAATATGCAATTTCTGATGAAGTACTGCGCCCATATTTCCCTGCTGATAAAGTGTTAAGTGGCTTATTTGAAACGGTTAACCGTTTATTCGGCATTAGTGTTAATGAAGTAACCGATTTTGATACGTACCATAAAGACGTACGCTTTTTTGAAATTGTCGATAGCAATGACACGCTACGAGGTCGTTTTTACTTAGATCTATACGCACGCGACCGCAAACGCGGTGGTGCATGGATGGACGATTGTATGGGTCGTAAGGTACGCGCTAATGGCGAGTTACAAACGCCTGTCGCTTATTTGGTATGTAACTTTAACAAAGCGGTAGGCAATAAACCGGCTTTATTTACCCATAACGAGGTAACCACCTTATTCCATGAATTTGGCCACGGTATTCACCACATGCTAACTCAAATTGATGCTGCACCTGTAGCAGGTATCAATGGCGTAGCATGGGATGCCGTAGAGCTACCAAGTCAGTTTTTAGAAAACTGGTGTTACGAGGAAGAAGCGTTGCGCTTTATTTCGGGTCACTTTGAAACCGGCGAGCCACTACCCAAAGAACTACTTGATAAGTTATTAGCTGCTAAAAACTACAACTCAGGCATGCAAATGCTGCGTCAAATTGAGTTCTCGTTATTTGATTTCAAAATTCATAACGATTATGTCGCAGGCGAGCCGTGTCAAATTCAGGCGGTATTGAATGATGTTCGCAGCCGTACCTCGGTTGTTCAAGCTCCTGAGTTTAACCGTTTTCAGCATGGGTTTAGCCATATTTTTGCGGGTGGTTATAGCGCCGGATATTATTCTTACAAATGGGCTGAAGTATTATCGGCTGATGCGTATGCTAAGTTTGAGGAAGAAGGTATTTTTAATCCCCAAACAGGGCAAGCCTTTATGCAACATATTTTAGAAAAGGGCGGTAGTGAAGAGCCTATGGAGTTATTCAAAAACTTCCGAGGCCGCGAGCCACGTGTTGATGCGCTACTTCGCCATAGTGGCATAGCAGCTTAAAAATATGCCATTTATTAAATGTAACAAAAGCGCCTAAACGGCGCTTTTTTATTGTGTGTAGATAATAGGCTATAAACGTTAGTAATTTCAGCACGCCGTACTAAGCTCTAAGCATACTCAGCTGAACGGATTTGTGTATGACAAAGTTAGTACTTACCATTGATGACGATAAATTAACCCACCTTATTATTGAAGAGTCTTTAACTGGGTTTTGCAAACTTCTTCACGCTAAAGAAGGCGCTGAAGGGCTTAGATTAATAAACGAACATAAACCCGATATTATTCTTCTTGATATAGAAATGCCGGGCAAGTCGGGTTATCAAGTCTGCCAAGAAATAAAACAAAATCCCGATACGAAAGATATTCCGGTTATGTTTTTGTCATCAAAAGAAGCGCTTATCGACCGAGTAAAAGGCTACAGTGTTGGTGCGTCTGACTACATAATGAAACCGTTTAACACAGAAGAGCTAATGGCACGTATTAAAATACTGTATGCGTATCGCCAACAATGCGTCAAACTCGAAAGCGATATAAATAAAGCCAACAAAACTGCCGCAATGGCGATGACCGAGTCGGGAGATATGGGGCGAATTATGCGCTATGTTGGCCAAAGTTATCATGCCAACAGTTTAGACATTTTGAGCGAGTACTTTTTGGGTTTTTTTACCCCCTTCAATTTGGATGTGGTGGTTGTATTTTGGTACCAACATAAAAGTGAATTTTACAGCTTGCAAGGCGGCGTATGCCCACTAGAGCAGGAGTTATTGGCGCAACACAAAGACGCACAGCGATTTGTTGATATAGGTAATAGCACTATTATCAACTACCCAAAGCTATCGCTACTGGTTAAGAATATGCCGGTCGATGACACCGAAAAGTATGGGCGTTATAAAGATTTATTCCCTCATATTTTAGAGGTCACCAATGAAAAGGTCGTTACTATGGAAAGAAACGAAAAAAACTACGAGCAAGCTGAACAAATTAGCACGGCACTGGAAGATATAATAAGCCAGTTTAACGCTCAAAATATCACGCAAAGTAATGTAGCCGATCAGTTTTGTGAACAACTAGAGGCATTAAATACAGCTATCGAGCTTCAAAAAAGTAATTTAAATCCCGCCGATATTGATTTGTGTATATCGCAGCTTGAACACACGATGCAGTTGTTGGTGTCTGCCAATAGCGATTTAGCGTTTATAAAATATCAGTTTGAGCAGGTAACACAAAGCCGCAGTGAGTTTTTACAGAGTTTACGCCACAAAGTAGATGACATTGAGACGACAAATAACCAAGAGCCTGACATAGAGCTATTTTAGTGCGCTTAAGCCCGCTGGTTGATATACTCTGGCGGTATTTTATCGTCGGAGTGTATTGTGGTTATTCAGTGTGCCTTTAAAGAGTGTCGCCCGTATTTAAATGAATTAGAAACACGTTTTGGTTTGGCAAAGTGGCAACAAGAGAGCCAAGGTTTTAGCTTACACTATGACGATACAGGGCTGAGTTTACTTAAAACAGATGAACCTAAATTAGGCGCCATTAACGTTGACTTTGTTACCGGAGCTGCTGCTCATAGGCGAAAATTTGGTGGCGGTAAAGGCCAAGCTATTGCCAAAGCGGTAGGCCTTAATAAAGGGGCAACGCCTGTGGTACTTGATGCAACCGCAGGTTTGGGGCGTGATGGCTTTGTATTGGCGTCACTCGGTTGCAAGGTTATCTTACATGAGCGTCATCCGGTTGTTGCTGCACTGCTGGCCGACGGTTTAAACAGAGCTTACAGCGACACAGAAATTGGCCCTTGGATGAAAGACAATATGAGCCTAGTCTTTGGCTCAAGCCACACGTTACTTTCCCAATGTGAAAGCATGCCCGATGTGGTGTATTTAGATCCCATGTTTCCACACCGCGAAAAGTCAGCCTTAGTAAAAAAAGAAATGCGAGTGTTTCAAGAGTTAGTAGGCGCAGATACCGACGCCGATGATTTACTTGAATTTGCCTACCCACTTGCCAGTAAGCGAGTGGTGGTTAAGCGCCCTGATTACGCCCCGTTTTTAAATGACAAAACCCCCAGTATGCAAATTAAAACTAAAAAGAACCGTTTTGATGTGTATGTAAAAGCGGCCATGGTTTAAAGGCCCTTATTACGTATGTTGATCGGCTTTAAGGATCTAGGATCTTTTTAAGCTTTTATGTTAGAATTCGCGCAATTTTTTGGCATTAGTAAGAAGCACAGCAATGATCTTAGACGATATTCGCGTTGTTTTAGTTAACACATCACACTCTGGCAATATAGGTTCGGCGGCTCGCGCCATGAAAACAATGGGTTTATCAAAACTTTATTTAGTTGACCCGGCTTGTGAAATTGACAGCCATGCCAGTGCATTATCTGCAGGTGCTAGCGATGTGTTAGGTAATGCAGTGATTGTTGAAAAGCTTGAAGATGCCATTGCTGATTGTGCATTAACTATTGGTACAAGCGCACGTTCACGCACGCTATCATGGCCGATGGTTGAGCCTCGCGAGTGTGGTGAAAAGCTGGTGGCTGAAGCCGAGAATGGTCCTGTGGCATTAGTGTTTGGCCGTGAAAACAGTGGCTTAACCAACGAAGAGCTACAGCTGTGTAACTACCATGTATGTATTCCAGCTAACCCAGAATATAGTTCATTAAACCTCGCAATGGCTGTGCAAACATTGTCTTACGAAACACGTATGGCATTTTTGAATAAGCAACCTAAACAAGAAGCGCAAGACGACACGGTTTACCCAAACTCTAAACAAACAGAGCTGTTTTACGATCACCTTGAAGAGACCTTGTATAACACAGGCTTCATCATCAAACAGCATCCAGGCATTGTAATGACAAAGCTTCGTCGTCTATTTAACCGTGCTCGCCCAGAAGAGGCAGAGATGAATATTTTGCGCGGTATTCTTACCTCTATAAATAAATCGATTCCTAAGTAAGGTATAGCAATTAGTTATATAAACGGGTGTTTAAATAACTGCCTAATACTTGACTAAATTACTCAGGTAATTACAATGGTGATAATACTTGACCAAACAGGTCAAGTATTAAAAATTTGTTAACTACATTCACTATAAGCGATATGTTTTTAAATCAAATTTTTATCAAGTGATAATACTTGACTAATTTACTCTGGTAATTAAAATTTGCACTCTTTGTGCAGGGGGCGTTATGAAATTAACATCAAAAGGCCGTTATGCCGTTACAGCGATGCTTGATGTTGCGCTGCACACAGGTGTTGGTCCTGTCGCCCTTGCTGATATTTCACAGCGACAAGAAATTTCTTTGTCATACCTTGAACAATTATTTGCTCGCCTGCGTAAAAATGGCTTGGTAAGTTCGGTTCGAGGTCCTGGTGGCGGCTATTTACTAGGGCGAGAAGCCGATGTTATTTCTGTTGGTGATATTATTACCGCAGTTGACGAATCGGTTGATGCAACACGTTGCCAAGGTGCCAATACTGGCTGCCAAAGCGGTATGCGCTGTTTAACCCATAATTTGTGGTCAGATTTAAGCACACGCATAGAAGAATTTTTGAATAATATTACCCTTGCTGAATTGGTGGAAAAATCAGATGTGAAAGAAATCGCATCACGCCAAGATAACAGTATCAATAATGCAATTAAGCAGTTGGAAAACATTCAAGTAAGCTGTCAACTTTAAGGTTGACCTGCAGCGGAGAGAGAAATGAAGTTACCGATTTATTTAGATTACGCAGCAACCACGCCTGTTGATGAGCGTGTTGCTAAAGAAATGATGCAATGCCTCACAATGGACGGTAAATTTGGTAACCCTGCATCACGTTCACACCGTTTTGGTTGGCAAGCAGAAGAAGCCGTTGACCAAGCACGTACAGATATTGCTGATTTAGTAAATGCAGACCCACGTGAAATTGTTTTCACTTCGGGTGCAACTGAATCAAACAACCTTGCTATTAAAGGTGCAGCACAGTTTTACAAAAAGAAAGGTAAGCACATTATTACCGCTAAAACTGAGCACAAAGCAGTAATCGACACATGTCGCGAATTAGAACGTCAAGGTTTTGAAGTAACCTACATGGACGTTGAAGAAAACGGCCTTCTTGATCTGCAAAAGCTAGCAGACACAATGCGTGATGACACAGTACTTGTCAGTATCATGCACGTGAATAACGAGCTAGGTGTAATTCAAGACATCGCGACTATTGGCGAAATGTGTCGTGAACGTAAAATTATGTTCCATGTAGATGCAGCGCAAAGCGCGGGTAAAGTGCTAATTGACGTACAACAACTTAAAGTTGATTTTATGTCGTTCTCTGCGCATAAAGCGTATGGTCCTAAAGGTGTTGGTGCGCTTTACGTTCGTCGTAAACCACGCGCTCGATTAGAAGCGCAAATGCACGGTGGCGGTCATGAGCGTGGTATGCGTTCTGGCACACTTGCAACGCACCAGTTGGTGGGCATGGGGACTGCATTTAGAATCGCAAAAGAAGATTTTGAAAAAGATTTTGCACACATCAGCGCATTACGTAAACGCCTAATTGACGGCATTATGGCTGATATGGACGAAGTGTACTTTAACGGCACACAAGACCAGTCAGTACCGGGTATTGTAAACATCAGCTTTAACTTTGTTGAAGGTGAATCGTTACTTATGGCAGTAAAAGACATTGCGGTATCGTCAGGTTCAGCCTGTACATCTGCAAGCTTAGAGCCTTCTTATGTTTTACGTGCACTTGGCCGTAACGACGAATTAGCACACAGCTCAATTCGTTTCAGTATTGGTCGTTTTACTACCGAAGAAGAGATTGATTACACCGTTGAATTAATGAAAAACTCTATCGGTCGCCTTCGCGAAATGTCTCCACTTTGGGAGATGCATCAAGAAGGCATTGATTTAGATTCAGTTGAATGGGCTCACCACTAATAATTAGTGATGTAAGCACATACCCTAGCAGGTAATGAGGATAGAATTATGGCGTACAGTGATAAAGTAATCGACCACGTAGAAAACCCACGTAACGTAGGTGCTCTAGACAAAAACGATCCGTCAGTGGCAACGGGTATGGTAGGCGCACCAGCATGTGGTGACGTAATGAAATTGCAAATTAAAGTATCGTCTGAAGGCGTTATTGAAGATGCGAAATTCAAAACCTATGGTTGTGGTAGCGCAATTGCTTCTTCTTCACTTGTAACAGAGTGGGTTAAAGGTAAAACACTCGACGAAGCAGCAACAATCAAAAACACTGATATCAGTGCTGAGCTAGAATTACCACCAGTGAAAATTCACTGTTCAATTTTAGCCGAAGATGCAATTCAAGCAGCAATTGCAGACTACAAAAGCAAACAAGCGAAGTAAGAAGAGAAACTCATGGCAGTGACATTGACAGATGCGGCAGCAAACCGCGTACAATCATTTTTAGCAAACCGCGGCAAAGGGTTAGGTCTGCGCGTTGGCATTAAAACGACGGGCTGTTCAGGTCTTGCTTATGTACTTGAGTTTGTTGACGAGTTAAACGAAGACGATGAAACGTTTGCAGCTAAAGGCGTTACTTTAATAGTTGACGCAAAAAGCTTAGTTTACATTGACGGCACAGAGCTCGACTACACTAAAGAAGGTTTAAATGAAGGGTTTAAATTTAATAACCCTAATCAAGCTGATGAGTGTGGTTGTGGCGAAAGTTTTACCGTTTAATTGCTACGTGTAATTGTATTTTGAAGCCCTGCAACTGTAGGGCTTTGTTATTTCTGAATATTACTGGTTGAAGCTATGCGTTACTTTGAATTATTTGCAGTGCCCGTTGATTATAATATTGATTTAGCAACGATTAATAAAAATTACCTAGAACTACAGCGTGCTGTTCACCCCGACCGCCATGCCAATGCAAGCAGCCGTGATAAGTTAATGTCGGTGCAAAGTGCTGCTGAAATTAACGATGCCTTGCAAACACTTAAGCACCCCGTTAAACGTGCTGAGTATATGTTAAGCGAGCTAGGGGTTGATATTCGCGCTGAGCAACAAACGCTGCAAGATCCTATGTTTTTAATGCAGCAAATGGAATTGCGCGAAGAGCTCGAAGAGCTTGCATCTGCAAGCGACCCAGATGCGGCCATTGCTAATTTTGAAAAACAAATAAAACAACTTAACGAGCAATACAGTGCACAGCTTGCAGAGCAGTTAGCAAGTATCGACGAGCAACAGTATCAATTGGCGGCTGATAATATTCGTAAACTGAAGTTTGTTTATAAATTACGTGACGAACTAGAACGCATTGAAGACAGTTTATTTGACGATTAATTACTTGCTGCAAAGCGAGCAAAACGAGTTTAAAGAGCATTATGGCATTATTGCAAATTGCTGAGCCGGGGCAGAGCGCGGCACCACACGAACATAAACTAGCCATAGGTATTGACCTTGGCACGACTAATTCATTAGTGGCTACCGTGCAAAGCGGCGAAGCGCGCACCTTAACGGATGAGTTAGGGGCTGCGATGCTACCGTCGGTTGTTCGTTACCAAGCCGGTGGTATTACTGTGGGTTCAGATGCAGCTCAAGCTGCAACACAAGACCCTGCTAATACGCTTATTTCGGTAAAGCGTTTTTTAGGTAAAACACAAGCTGAAATAGAGCAAAGCTACGGCCAACTACCGTATCAATTTTGTGAAGATAATGGCTCGCTTGCAATTCAAACAGAGGCCGGAAAAATTAGCCCGGTTAAAGCGTCAAGCCACATCTTAGCGGCGTTAAAAGCGCGTGCAGAACAAAGTTTTGGTAATCAAGAAATTTTAGGGGCTGTTATTACCGTTCCTGCGTACTTTGATGATGCTCAGCGTCAAAGCACCAAAGATGCAGCAGAGCTTGCTGGTATTAACGTATTGCGTTTGTTAAATGAGCCAACCGCGGCGGCTGTTGCCTATGGCTTAGACTCGGGCCAAGAAGGGATCATTGCAGTTTACGACTTAGGCGGTGGTACATTTGATATTTCTGTTCTTCGTTTACACCAGGGTGTTTTTGAAGTAATGGCAACGGGCGGCGATTCAAGCTTAGGGGGGGACGACTTTGATTCACTACTGGTTGATTACTTTAAGCAGCAAACGGGTGTGTCGGCGTTATCACCTTCGGTTTTACGTTTATTTATTAATAAAGCAAAAGCCTGTAAAGAAGCGTTAAGCCAGTACGCAAAAGTAAATGTAGGGCTTGAGTTTGACGGGCAAAACCACACGGTAGAAGTAACGCGCGAAACATTTGACGAAATGGCGATGCCGCTGGTTAAAAAAACGCTGCGTTCATGTCGCCGTGCTGTAAAAGATGCTGGCATTGAGAACGAAGAAGTTTTACAAGTTATTATGGTCGGCGGTTCAACGCGTATGCCACTGGTACGTAGCCAAGTACATAGCTTTTTTGATAAAGAACCGCTCACTTCAATTGACCCAGATCGGGTTGTTGCATTGGGTGCTGCGCTTCAAGCCGATGTGCTCATTGGCAATAAGCCAGACTCAGACATGTTATTGCTAGATGTACTGCCACTGTCGCTTGGACTTGAAACCATGGGCGGTTTGGTTGAAAAAATTATTCCGCGTAACACCACCATTCCGGTAGCGCGCGCTCAAGAATTTACAACGTTTAAAGATGGCCAAACGGCGATGTCTTTGCATGTATTACAAGGTGAGCGTGAGCTGGTTGACGATTGTCGTTCACTTGCTAAATTTAGCTTAAAAGGTATTCCACCAATGGCAGCTGGTGCTGCACATATCAGAGTAACCTTTAAAGTTGATGCTGATGGCTTACTAAGTGTTTCAGCTATGGAAAAATCAACGGGTGTGCAAGCTGAAATTCAGGTTAAACCGTCGTTTGGTTTATCTGATGATCAGGTAGCTAACATGTTAAAAGAGTCGATGAGCAACGCAAAAGACGACATGCAAGCGCGTATGCTTAAAGAGCAACAAGTTGAAGCCCTTCGTGTTATTGAAGCACTAAATGCTTCGTTAGATACCGATGGCGCATTACTTGACGACACACAACTTACAAATTTAAGAGCTGAAATTGCAGAGCTGGTAAAAGTGCGCGAAAATGCACAGCAACCTAGCGAAATTAAAGCGGCTATCGAAAAAGTAGATAATGCCAGTAGTGAATTTGCATCGCGCAGAATGGATGCATCAATTAAAAAAGCCCTAACGGGTCAGTCAGTAGACAACATTTAAGAGAGATTAGAATGCCACAAATTGTTTTTCTTCCACATCCTGAATTGTGTCCTGACGGCGCTGCAATTGAAGCTCCTGAGGGGCAAACTGTACTCGACGCGGCGCTTAAAAATGGCATAAGTATTCCACATGCATGTGAAAAGTCGTGTGCGTGTACTACGTGTCATTTAGTTATTCGTGAAGGGTTTGATTCACTTGACGAAAGTGACGACCTAGAAGACGACATGCTAGACAAAGCGTGGGGCTTAGAGCCTGAGTCGCGTCTTGGTTGCCAAGCAATTATTAGAGATGAGGACTTAGTGGTTGAAATACCTAAGTACAATCTCAATATCGTTAATGAAGAGCACTAGTTTTTAATTAACGACTATTATATTAAAAGCCGCTGTTTAATACAGCGGCTTTTTTGTTTGTAAATTGCAGGCGTGACGAGTAAAGCTCGTATGTTATTTTGTAGACGTAAAGAGTTAGCCTTGGCTCTATGCCACGCATTAAAAGCTAACACCTTAAAACGTAATTTTGGAGGTTTATTTTGAGTAATCTAATTTTTTGTGACTCGTTTATTAATGGTGAATTTTATAAAACCAATGAACACTTTAGCGTTAACGATCCCGCTACCGAAAAAAGTATTGTTGAAGTAAGTGATATAGACGAGCAAGGTGTAAATAGCGCAATAACAGCCGCACAGGGCGCTTTTGTAAAATTAAAAACGACTAATGCCACTGAGCGCAGTGAAACGCTCATGCGCTGGTACGAATTGGTAATAAAGCACAAGCAAATATTAGCTGAACTAATGACCAAAGAGCAAGGTAAGCCGCTTAAAGAGTCGCTGGGCGAAATAGATTACGGTGCAGGGTTTATAAAATGGTTTGCAGAAGAAGCTAAGCGAAGTTATGGCGATGTGATCCCACCTACCGACAATAACCACCGTTTAACCAGTTTTAAGCAACCTATAGGCGTTGTAGCAGGCATTACACCTTGGAACTTTCCTGTTGCAATGGTGACACGTAAAGTAGCGCCTGCTTATGCTGCAGGCTGTAGTTTTTTATTAAAGCCTTCTGAGCATACGCCGCTATGCGCGATTGCATTAGCATACCTAGCCGACCAAGCTGGCTTTGTTAAAGGGGCATTTAATGTACTTGTATCGCAAGACGCTAAAACAGTAGGTAAAATACTCACCGACTCACACATTGTCCGCAAGTTTACTTTTACCGGCTCTACAGGTGTTGGTAGCCAATTACTTAAGCAATGTGCCGACACGGTTAAGCGTACCTCAATGGAGTTAGGTGGCAATGCGCCGTTTATCATTTTTGATAATGCGGATCTTGATGATGCGATTGAGGGTCTTATGGCGGCTAAATTTAGAAACAGCGGCCAAGCGTGCGTTGCTGCAAACCGTATTTTTATTCAACGTAGCGTTATTGATAAAGTATTGTCGAAAATTATACCTAAGGTTGCGGCACTCAAAGTAGCCAATGGCTTTGAAGAAAATGTGGATATTGGGCCGCTAATTTACCCAAAAGCTAAGCAAAAAGTACAAGATTTAATTCAGGACGCGCTAAATAAAGGCGCTAGCTTAATTGGCGATAACAGCGATTTAGGGGGGAGCTTTCAAAACCCGCTTATTATTACTAACGTTAATACCACCATGGACATATACCACGAAGAAGTATTTGGCCCTGTATTAACGGTAATACCCTTTGACGAAGAGGCAGAGGTACTTGCGCTTGCTAACGACGTACCCTATGGCTTAGCCGCCTATTTTTATAGCCAAAGTTTAAAACAAGTTTACCGTATCAGTGAAGGACTTGAATTTGGCATGATAGGCGTAAATGAAGGGGTTATATCAAACCCAGTTGCTCCGTTTGGTGGGGTAAAACAGTCTGGCTTAGGGCGTGAAGGGGGGCATCAAGGGCTAGATGAATACCTAGAAGAAAAGTACGTATGTATTAAAATTTAATCGCAAGTCGCGATATAACACTCATGTTGATGGCGTGCGTTAACGTTTTTTTATTACAAAAATATGGCGAAACTATGAACTTTTCTTTTTGCTATTGATACAGCAAGGACTAAGTGCTACCTTTGCCACATATTTTTTGTTAATAAAACAACACTAAAAACCAAATAAAAAGTAAAAGGATTTCTATAAGTAGAAATAACCCCGTGTGTAAATGCCACCGTCAGGTGGCATTTTTTTGTTTAGTATTACCCATTTAACAGTCGTTAATTTTAGTGGGGCATTAACGGATTGGTTTATATCCAGGTAAGTTATTCAGATCTATGTCATCAAGTTGTTCAGGGTTTGCATATTCACTAATGTAATTTTTGTACAGGCCTGATTCGATAAATACAGCAAAAATATCAGGATCTAGGTGGTTTTTCTCAACCATAGTACCGAGTATAAATAAGCATTCGCTCACTGGTTTTGCCTTTTTATAAGGTCTATCTACCGCTGAAAGTGCTTCAAATATATCGGTAATTGCCATTAATCGTGCGGGCACCGACATTTGCTCTTTAGTGAGACCTCTTGGGTAACCCGTTCCATCAAGTTTTTCGTGATGCCCCAATGCATACTCAGATACTTTACTTAAGTGTTTAGGGAACGGCAGGGCATCTAAAATATTTTTGGTTACATCCATATGACGCTTCATGACATCATGCTCGCCGGCGGTAAGCGTACCTCTTCGTATTGACAGGTTTTCAACTTCATCATCGTTAAGTAATGGTGTACTTATGTCATTAATCACTAAGTGGTAGTGTTTTGCAATACGTTCTATTTGGGCAAGTTCTTTATCACCTAAAAATTCTCCACCCACATTAATGCGCTGTAATAAGGCGCGATCAAGTGCAACTTGTTTAAGCTCGGTATCGAGTAGCCGTTCTAGTTGCTTCACCTCTACGGGCTTGCTATTTTTCATTGCTGAGATGATTTGTTCTTGATAAGCAATTTTTAGATCTCGGCTAATAATTTCAAACTTAGCGTCTATGTAGTTAATACGATCAAAAATAGTTTCTAATTTAGTCGCTTTTTCCATGATGTGATCGGGGGTGGCGATTTTTCCACAGTCATGTAACCAGCCTGCGATGTCGAGTTGGTGTCGGTCTGAGTCACTTATAGAAAATGACGCTAATGGACCCTTGCTCATTTCATTCACTGCATCGGCCAGCATTAGCGTTAATGCTGGTACACGCTTACAGTGCCCACCGGTATGAGGAGACTTTTCGTCTATGGCCATTGCAATGGTTTCAGCAAAAGTAGAAAACAACTCTTCCATCTCTTTAATCAGCGATGAGTTAGTTAATGCAATAGCCCCTAATGAAGCAAACGAGCGTATAAGCGTCACTAACTCTTCGCTAAACGGAATGATATTATTTTTTTCATCTTTCACGTTTATTAACTGAATAACCCCTAAAATATCATCTTGGTGATCTTTTAAAGGAATAGTCAGCATTGATTGCGTACGGTAACCCGTGCGGGCGTCCATTTCACGCGCGGCGCTCATGTCAAAAGGCAGTGCTGCGTAAACATCAGGAATATTAATTACTTTTCCTGAGTTAACGGCATGGGCAACTATTGCTCTTTGGTTTGGTTTACCATCGATATACAAATTAATATTAGGAAAGCTAACAAAACGATCTGAACCACCACCTAAGTATAAGTTAAGTGACTTGTTGATCACGGTTTCAAACTTAAGCTGATCTTCTTCTGTAATCGAATAAATACTGCCGGCATCTGAATTAGCGATAGACATCACAACTTGTAAAATTTCGTCCAACAGCAGTTGTGGCTCTTTTTCGGTAGTAAGACGAATACTAATATCGATAAAGTGCTGAAGGTTTGTTCTGTCTTTAATGTGCTGTGGCATATTTTTGCTACTTTTTTGTATGTATGAAGGCACCATTCCAATCCTTAGCGAGTGTTTGTATATCTGTACTTTGTATTCGTTCAATATAAATACGGTAAACGTCTGCGTTTAATACAGCGTTACTTTCTAATTGCTTAAATAAGCTAAGCGCACTTTCCCATTCTTTATTATGAAAAAGCGTGATGGCTTTTAGCGAGTTATCTATTTCGTTAAGCTGTATTTTGCTTAGTTTATTCGTATAATTTATGGGTTCATATAGTGCAATTGAAGTTGTTTTCCCCACCACCTGTACTTTATCAATGAGCCTAAAAGAGATCCCCGAGCATGCCTGCATTGTATCTTCGGTAACCAGAATAGCGACACCATAAAACTTGGTCAAGCTTTCGACTCTTGCCCCTAAGTTAACTGCATCCCCTAATACGGTATACGCTTTACGGTACATTGACCCCATGTCACCCACATTCATATCACCAGAGCTTAAGCCAACCCCAATACTAATTGCTGGAAGGTTTTGCTTTGCAAACTGTGAGTTAATTTCCGCTAGGCCATCAGTCATTGCTAGAGCCGCTTCTACCCCGTGTTGGGCGTGGTCTTTATCTATTAATGGGGCATTCCAAAATGCCATCACCATATCGCCAACGTATTTGTCTATTGTGCCAGTGTTATCGAATATTATTTTAGTAATAGCGCTTAAATATTGATTTAAATATTCACTTAATTGGTGAGCCGACATGCTTTCAGAGAGTGACGTAAAACCTCTTATATCGGCAAATAAAACAGTCATGTTTCTGCGTTCACTATTTTGAACTAAATTACCGCTTTGTTCTATAAGCTGATTTATACGCTCGGGTGGCACGTATTGGTCAAACATCGTTTTTATTTTTTTGCTGTGTTTCATTTCAGCAATAGAGCCAATAATAATGTAATAGCTGGCTAAAAGAGTGGTTAGTAATAAGGTCATAAATAAAGGAAGGCTGACTTTTTGTACCGACCACAAATAAAAATTTATAGCGACATTAACGCTTGCAACAATAATTGAGAGTGCCAAAATAAAGCGTGCGGTTTTACCAATGCTAAAAAACGACAGAGCAAGGCCAGTAATAATAATAATGACCAAACTGGCGCCAAGTGACCAACTCGGTTTTGAAGGAAGTAGCTGTGGGTTCATTAGTCCTTCAAATATATTGGCATGCACTTCAACTCCCGGGTATTGCAAGCCTACTGGTGTAGCGCGCAAGTCAGCCAATCCTACTGCAGAGGTGCCAATAAACGCGACGCTGCCTTCTAGCTCTTTTAAACCAACTTTCTGGGTCAGCACATCGGTTGCTGAGTAATACGCAAAGCTGCGAGCGCCGCCTTTATAAGGAATAAGAATTTGTCCGTATTCATCGGTTTGAATCCATTTATTGTGAAGCTTAATGCCTTCAAATAGGGTGATGCCATTTGATGTATTTGAACGTGTTTCTATTGTGTTGGCTAATGTATATAAACGGGCGGCTTCAAGCGCTAAAGAAGGGTAAAGGGTGTTACCTACACGGTTTACCAATGCTGCTTTTCTTATAAAGCCATCTTCATCACTATGTGCATTAATAAAACCATGGCCAGCAGCAACATTTTGTAATTTAGCAATATTTATAATAGCGCCAGGGTAGTCATTAATTTGCGAGTTTGTGTGTTCATCTTCTTGCCAAATTACGCTGCTTTTAGCTGGCGCATTATGATCACTTAATTCATCGTTAATTAATAAAAACCCCAAGGTAATATCGTTTTTTGCCAGCGCTTTAGCTAATTTTGTATCGGCGTCTACTTGTTGTTTTATTGTCGAAAGCGGGGTCGCATATTTTGCCGAAAAGCCAGGAAGTTCATCCATGATTTTAGTGACCGGGTTTACTTCGGGCTCCGAAAAAAATATATCGAAGGCAATAACAATGACGCCAGCGTCAGTCAATTTAGTGACAAGATCAGCCACTTTTGAACGGCTCCAAGGGAAACGCCCTTGTTCTTGCATGCTTTTTTCATCAATGTCGATAATAACTACAGATTCATTTACTTTTCTTGGTGTGTCTGCGAGGGTTAGCTGTAAGCGTGAATCGTAAATAATCCCCTCAACTCGGTTAAGAAGTTTAGCTACCGCACCTGTTGAAAAAAACTCGATAGATGCTACGAATAATGTGATCAATACACCAATATAAAAATGCTTTGATGTTATTTTTTTTAATAGGCTAATGCTCAAAGCTCCTAGGGCATTTAAAATTCAAAAACGCGCCCCTCTCGACCACATTCAATACATACATCGTTGCCGTAGCTGGTTTGTAAGTAGCTTTCTATTTCGCTTAATTGCTCATCGGTTCTTGCAGGATCATGACTGATTATCACCATGTTTTTAACTTTTGCGTTTATTGCAAGCTGTGCAACTTGGTCAATAGTGCTATGGCCCCAACCATGTTTTAATGGTAAGTCAGCATCAATAAGCTGAGCGTCATGTATTAGTAGGTCTGCTCCTTCAATAAATGCAGTCCACTCGCTCATACTTGTGGTAGTTTGCAAAGGTGGGTTAAGTTCGTTATCGGTTACATATGCTACCTTAGCGCCATCAGCAAATAAGCAATAAGCAGTTCCGCCACCAGGATGATTTAGCGGGGCGGTAGATACAGAAAAACCATTAAGGTTAAATTGCGTCTGCGCCGTAAGCTCTGTATTGAGCGTAATATTTGAAGGTAAATCTTGATGGCGTACAGGAAAATAAGAGCCACTCATTTGTTCTAAAATAGCGCATTGAGTGTTTTTATCGTCAACATTACCTGTAACAATAGTTATATCGCGATGTGGTTGATATATCGGCTTAAAAAAAGGAAAGCCCTGAATATGATCCCAATGATTATGAGTGAGTAAAATACAGATTGGGCTTTGTTGTTCGAGTAATCTCTCTCCAAGTTTTGCTATACCGGTGCCCGAATCTAATATCAGCGCATTGCCATTATTTTGTGTTACATAGGTGCAAGATGTGTTGCCGCCAAATCGATGTGTATCGCTACCAGGTGTTGGCATTGAGCCCCTAACCCCAAATAATTCGACTTTCATTTATGGCTCAACTCCATCGGGATAAAAATCAAATTTAGATACACTCACATCATTAGAGTTACCATTATCGCAAGTGCTACTTACAACCACCTGAGTATCGCTTTGTAAAATAACGGAGCTAAATGTGAGTGAGTTTGTACATAGGTTGGTTTGATAATAACCAACGCCACCAGTCCCAAATACACTATCAAGTTCACCATTTACAGTTATACGTGCAATGACGCCTTGGTTGTTACCAACGCCTACTAATACAAGTTTATTAGTGGTATCAAGCTTGGCATCTTTAATTAAAGTATTGCCGGTTGCAGCTAAACTGTATTGGCCAACGCCATTTTCAGCGAAGCTTGTATCTAGCGTACCTGAAGAAAGCAAGCGAACAACATTCGCTTTATCAGGTGTACCAACTAGGTTTGCCACTAAATAGATAGCGCCTGATGAGTCGGTCAGTATGCCGGCTACTTTATTATTAATGTTAGGCGTATCGGTGCCTGTGTATCTAAATAACTCATTGCCGGTTAAGTTAAGTTTGAGCGCAACTAATGCTGAATCAGCACCTGTTACTAATTTACCAGCAATAAAAATTTCATCGTTATTAATGTGAACTTTAGAAAAATACTCATCGTTTAGCCCTAATAAAATACCTTCAGTGCCAAAGTTTGTAGCAAGTACTCCTTGAGCCGTAAGCATCATTGCAAATGATTGTGTATTTGCAGATTGCGTTGCAGTACCAACTGCAACAATATTGTTGCTATTGGTTATTGCTACATCTTCTAAAGTAAGCGCTTCGGTATTTTCAATATTAGTTACATAAATGCCGTCGCTTGCAAATGCTGTGTCGAGGGAGCCGTTTTGGTCTACTTTGGCTACAAAGCCTTGCGAGCCATTGGTGGTTTTTTTAGTACCAGCAAGTAATAAGTTGCCATTGTTTAATTCAGCTAACGCAATGTGTTGTGAGTTTAACTCAATGGCAATTTCTTTATGGCCCGTTTCACTAAAGCCTGTGTCAATTGCTCCTGTGCTGGTAAAGCGTGTTAATACCAATTTTATTACACCGTTAGTTTCGGCTGTTGAGGCAAGCATATATTTACCTGCTTGAGCGCCATTACTAAGTTGTATCAGTTTTATTGATTGATCGTTTGATGCTTCGGTTATTTCATCAAGTGTTAAATAACCTGTGTTATTGAAATTAGTAAATAATGCGGCCTGATCGGTTAAAGCTCCAATAAATGGTTTAGCGTTGGTGTCGTCATTAATGCCAGCGACCCACAAGGTATCGTTAGAGTCGATAGATGCTGTATTTATAACTTGCTTAGCATCTAAATCAGCCAGAATGTTAATTCCAGATTCACCGTAATTATCATCAAGTGCACCTGTTGAGCTTATTACACGTGCTGTGAATATTTGCTCTGAAATAGGTACGCCTGTTGTGCCCGAGAGCATTATTTCATTTTTAATCGGTTCGTACTGAATACCAGTTATTTGAGCGCCGCCATTACCCGCACCGCTGTTGCCATCAATGTTATAAATTGCAATTCCGTCGGTATCAAAACTAGTTACTAGCTCGCCATTTTTATCAATGGCTAACACAACCGCATCTTTTTCGCCTGAGTTTCTTGTTACATAACCACCTGCAAAAGCAGTAAAATTAGAATCAGCTAAACCACCAATGGCAAATAACTCATCGTCTTTGTTGTTACCTGGCTGGCCTAAGTCGCTTGATAAGTTAATGATAAGCGGATCGCCCCCATTAAAACTACCGTCGTTATCTCCATTTGCTTTTAAATAACGTATTAGCGAGTTTTTAGTGCCATCAGCATCGGTAACGCTACCCACAACTAAATAGTCTGAGTTTTCAAAGTTTTTAACTGCGTAGCCTTCATCATCACGATTAGCGCCACTGACATCAACAATTGCGGGGGTAGAGTTTTCAAATGACAAGTCGTCGGTTTTATAATGTACCCACAGGCTATCGGTTTGAGTACCATCAAAGTGTTTGCCTACAGCAAGTAATTTATTACCGTCAATTTCAAGGTCATTAATAAAGGTGGTACTGTTTAGCGTTGTACATTGTATGCCGGTACTACTTTCAACGTCATCATCTGAGCCGGTTCTTAATGTCCCTGCAAGATCCATTTTAAGTACACACGCTTCATTATTACTGCCATCAAAACTAGAATAGGCAATAAATAAATCGGTGCCATCGGAAATAATGGCGGTGGCTTCTTCATCTTGCTCTAAATCAAGTGTTTTGGTGCCTGTGCTATTAAACGCGGTATTTGCATCGCCGTTATTTGTGTACGAAACAACAAGAATGTCTTTATCAGCATTATTGGTAAAGCCCACAAAATATAGGTTGTTATTAAGCGCTAAGCTGTCGTTAAATTGCCCGCTTGAAAATACACTACCTAAATCGAGCGGCCCTGAAACAGGGCGACCAAATAATGCATCTTCAACAGGGATTAGCGGCTCGGTAACATCAAGGATATTAACCGTGATATTAACTGTTGTGGTTTCATTAGGAGTGCCGTTATCTGTTACTTGAATATTTAATATATATTGAGTTTTTGTTTCATAGTCAAAAGGGGTTTCGCCATTCACGCTTAAAATGCCAGATGATGCATTTAAGTTAAATAAAGCAAAATCACCGCCGGCTAGTGCATAGGTTAAATCTTGATTTTCAATATCAGTGGCAACAATGGTTCCAATTGTGTCGGAATCAGTTGCATCTTCATTAATACTAAAGCTTTGTTCAGCTACCGCTGGTGCATCGTTTACTGGGTTGACGGTAATCGCTAATGTGCTGCTAGCCGTGCCAGCATTGTTATCACTTATGGTGTAAGTCACAGTTGCTACACCATTTGCATTAGCCGCTGGCGTGTACTGAATTTGGTTATTAACAATAGTTGCTGTGCCTATATCTGCACTCGCAGTATTTATTACTAAGCTGTCGCCATCCACGTCTGAATCGTTTGCCAGTACATCAATAGTAATAGGCGCTGCATCTTCATCCATGGTTGCGGTATCGGCAGTGGCAACGGGGGCGTCGTTGATTGGTAAAATAGTAATGCTTAGTGTTGAAGTCGCACTTGCATTTTGCGCATCTGTTATTGAATAAGTTACCGTTGCTACACCGTTTGCATTGGCAGCAGGCGTGTATTGAATTTGATTCTCAACAATTAGTGCAGTGCCACTATTTGCAGAGACTTCGCTTAATATTAAGCTGTCGCCATCAATATCTGAATCATTAGCTAACACGTTAACGAATAATGTAAGTGCATCTTCATTAATTGTAATGAGGTCAGTATTTGCAACTGGCGCGTCATTTACAGGCGTTACAGTAATTGTAACGCTGGCAGAACTGTCTTTTTCACCAGGCGATCCATTTTCATACCCATCAGTAATACTGTAGGTAAGAACAGTTTGGCCAGAAAAGTTGGCAGGCGGGGTATATTCAATTTGCCCATTAACAATGCTTGCTGAGCCAAGTGTGCTATTTACATTAAATAGTGTAATGGTATCGCCGTCAGCATCGGTGTCATTTGCTAATACATTAAACAGTTTTGCGCTGCTATCTTCGGCTATGGTGAACTGATCATCGCTTGCTGCAGGGAAGGTGTTATTTCCACTTTCACTCAGGATTACTTGAGCGGTTGCGGTAAGGCCCTGCTCATTTGAAATTGAATAAGAAAAGCTATCAACACCAGAAAAATCACTATTAGGTTGATAAGTAAATGAACCATCACTATTTAAATTGAGCGTGCCGTTTTGAGGCACTGTAACAGGTGTGGTGTTAACAGTAAGTTCGCCAGTTTCTATATTAAAGTCGTTGGCTAGTAGGCCACTTTCAGCTGAGACTGAAAATAGATTGTTTCGGCTAAACTGATATGCATCGTTTTGTGCAACCGGGTTATCAGGCTGGCTATTTACAATGATAGTGACAGTCGCTGTTGCACTCGCACCTAAAGAGTCAATGGCTGCGTATTGAAACTGATCTACCCCATTAAAGTTAGCATCAGGTATGTAACTAAAGCTGCCATCAATGCTAAGCAAAAGTTGCCCGTGAGTAGGGGCAACCATAAAGGTGTCGTCTACCGTAAATGTGTCACCGTTAGGATCAATATCATTACTAAGTACCCCATTTTCAGCAGAGACAACAAGCGTATTATCTTCGTTTACGGTATAGCTATCGTTATTAGCAACGGGGGCCGAGTTAGTATTGGTGCTTACAATAAATACACTTGCTGTAGCTTCACCGCCTTGGTTATCAATAACTTTGTATTGAAAGCTATCTTCACCTTGCATGTTTTGCTCGCCTTGGTATTCAAAGCTACCGTCAGCAAATAATGTTAACTGTCCGCGTAGTGGCTCACTAACAGGGGTTACATCAACCGTTAGTACATCTAAATCAACATCGCTATCGTTACCCAACAAACCGGGAGCTGAAACAGTTAACGTACCATCACTTGAAATATTATAGGTATTGTCTAGGGCAGTAGGCGCATCATTAATTGGCTTAATTGTTATTGCAACAACCGCGGTGTCGGTTCTGCCTAGCTCGTTAATAATTTGATAGCTAAACGCGTCTTCACCATTAAAGTTAAACGCAGGCTGATAAGTAAAGTTACCCGATTCGGTCATAGTTACTGTGCCATGCGAAGGGGCTACTAATACTTGTGTATTTGCACGCAGTTGTCCGCTATACGGATTCGCATCGTTTGTTAGTATATTACCTTGAAGGGTAGTATCTTCATCAATTTCAAATATATCGTTGTTAGCTGTTGGGGCAAAAGCAAGTTCTCCGCCTACGGGAGCAATGTTTATTAAGTTAGAAAACCCACTTTCACCACTGCCATCTACACCTGTTATAAGAGCTTGGTAGCTTTTGTTTGTAATCGTATTTGGTATTGTAAAAAAAGGGTTCGAAATGCTTAAAAATTGTTGGCCATTTTCAAGTTCATCAACATTAGAAGGCGACACTCCCGGTTGGGTGGCAATGTACACGTTATAACGGTTTAGCTCAGTGTTCGCTTGCCAAGTAAGGTTAATATTTTGCGCTTCACGTTGTGCTGTTATTTCCTCAATTTGATGAGGTTGCCAACTAAACGTAATTGCATCAGTAAGTACTTGGTTTTGGAGTGTATCTGTAATCCATATTTCTAAACGTAAATCTCCGGCACTTACACCATACATAGATGGGCTAAGGCCAATAACAGAACGCTCGTATTCGATACCACAATTAGATGAACAAATAGGTAGGCTTTTATTAACGCCGGGTAATACTAAGTTTATTTCGCTAATACCGTCGGGATCGCGGGCGTTAAGTAAAAAAGAAACATTACCCTGTACTGTTTCTGTTTGAGTAAAGCCAATAGTAGCTTGCGAGTTTGCTATAGCTGAGCCTACAGCGCCGCGACTCGCGGTATTTTCACCTAAAATCTGTATTTGTGTTGTTTTATTACTGGCTAAAACGCCCGCTAAATTTACATAACTTGCAACTGCTGGTGGGTTAACTGAAGATGTAGGCGCTTGAGGTTGTTGCTCATCTGAGCCTCCACAAGCACTTAATGCAAACATCATTGAACCAAGCAAAAGGTGTTTTTTTGCGGTCATTATTTAATACTCCAAAATAAAAGCGGTCTATCCAATGTGTTTACGGTTCTAATATAAAAGAGCCGCTCGCGTTTACATCTGGATTATTAATTTCACTCAACTGAAAGTTACCAATAATGGTATCTAGGTCATTCAAAAACACCGCGTCTATGTCACCTTGTGCTTTATTGTTTCCGTATGAGGCAAACGTAATAGCTAAATCTAGTTTACTCAGATTTATTAAGCCACTGTAGGCCGCATACCAAGTACCGCCGGCATCATTAAAGCTAATTTCGCCATCGGGCACTGTCCCATTGTCAAAATCAACGGCCATAGTCATAGAAAAGTCGGTGACGCCTCCTGCACTTGAAGCCACGCTAAAATCAGAAGCGTTGTAGTTAAAAATACCTTGGCGCTGAGCTATTTGGTCAACCAAAGATGCATTATCTACAGCCTGAAATTGCTGCTCAGAGTATGCATCTGCTGTGCTATCATCTTCTAAAATAGCGTTGTTTGTTGAGGCTGTTTGAGTTTGCTCTGTTTCTTCACTTTCACTATTAGGCTCAATAGTTGCAACGGTTTGATCAAATACAGCTGCGGCACGCGTTGTTGTAAAAACATCACCAGTCCCTGTTATTTGTGCAAACGAAAATGCTTCATTATCGCCCAGCGACAGCACATTATTATTTGTAAGTGTTAGGTCGATAGCCCCATCCCACACAGCTATATACACATCACTACCCACTAACTGCACTTCAAAGTGCGTGCCACGAATACCAATTGACCCCACAGGGGTTTTAACGTCATAAGCACCGCCATTTTTTTTAATAACGCCAGATATAGAACGCAGGCCGCCTTTAAGTAACTCGATAGATGCCGACCCTTGTTGTGTGTTTTTATCAAATTGGTAATTGGCTATATTAAGTTCTGAATTTTCTTTTAAAGAAATTAAACCGCCATCTAACATTGAAAACTGCGCTTTACTTTGGTTGCCAGTCGTTATTCGGTCTATACCAAAAACAGTATCACGACGCTGCAATTGACGTTGTTGGGCTGCCTCATTTGTTGCTAATACAGAGCCTCGGGCCAAAATTGTTTTACCCGCTGGCTCACTTGCTTGCGCATAAAAATTTACACAAAGTAAGGCGGTAATGATAGGAAGTATGTGTTTCATAAATACCTTAAATTAAAATGAGTAAGAGGCGCTTAAATTAATGTCTAAACGGTCGTATTCGAACAAAGCAATATTGCTGCTTTTATCCTGATAGTTAGTGGTTAGTTGCAACGCAAAATCACGATTAACTAAGTAGCGAACAGTAGCCGAGAGCAAAAGTAGGTTATCGGCACGTTCTTGCAAAAATAAAGGATGATCTTCTTGATAATTAATCCATTGGTAACCAGCAAGTGAAAGTAATTGCCAATTTTTGGCTAATTGAGTGTTGGCTTGGTAGTACACACTGCTGCTTTGGCGACTATTAAACTCTCCCTGAGTTAAGTCAGCGTCTTCATTTTTAACATTGACACTAAAGCGGTTAAACCAATGCTGTGTTGAATAACTTACTCCAGTATTAATCGAATAAAATGTATTATCGAGCTTGTCGTCAAATCGGTTGTTTAACTCCCCCCCACTGAGCGCTGCAAAAAGGCTAATACTGTCAGATAACTCAAAATCAGCACCCAAGGTAATAGCCGACTCTGTTCTATAAAGCTCCGAATCAAGCATCAAAGGCGTTGTTGAAACCTGAACGTGCCAATTAATACTTCCAATATCATAATTATATGCAGCACTTAAATGAGCATTAACGCGGTCATACTGACTCAGTTCAGCGAATTTATACCACCCAGCGTTAGCGTTTATAACAACAGCGCTTTGTTGATCAATAGGGTAGGAATATTTACCTGAGTAATTAAGCTTAGCGTAACTATCATCTGTGCTTTTACTTTCAGGAGATAACAAAAATTCACCAATTTCAGGAATTATAATTGTATCTTCTGTAGTGCCTGCATTAACGTTGCCATCAACGCCCAACGCAAACTCAATATTTTGAGAGTAAAAATCACCGGCTCGTTTACTGTGTAAATTTGATCTATCTAACAATGCCTGTGCAGAGGTTTTTATGGTGTTTGGCGCTCTTGAAGAGTTGATAAGCATTAATGCTTGCTTTTGTGCAGCAGGAAAGTTTTTTACCAGCATATAAGCGCGAGCTAAAAACAAGCGTGCTTCATACCACTTTGGGTTACTTTCAATAGTGCGCTCAAAAGCAAAAACAGCCTCAGCGGTATGATTTAACTTTAAAGCCGAAACGCCCAACAAAAAATCATAAGTGGGTTCGCCTATATACTGGTTTTGTTCTTGGCTTAGCAGGTAGGCTTGGCGATATTTTTTTTCAGAGACTAACTTTTGTACATCGATCAAAAACTGGCTGTAGCTACTACTATTTTGCGCAATAGAACTAAAACTAAGAGCGGTTAAACAGCTATAAAGGAAAAGTTTTAAAATCGGTTTAGTCATGCTTAATTATATATCTTGAAAAGTGTAGATATATTTTACAGTAAAAATAGATTTTGAACAGAAAATAAGCGTTTTTTAATAAAAATACATAATGAATTCAATGATATTTAGCTATAAGCATAAATAGTAATTCATGGGGAGTTATACAGGGCTAGCAATGTAGGGAAAATATAATTTGACTAAAAGGGGTTATATTTAATGATTAATTCTGTATTTTGAAGAGAGATAAGGAGATAAAATGGGGCGATTGACGGGGCTTGAACCCGCGACAACCGGAATCACAATCCGGGGCTCTACCAACTGAGCTACAACCGCCACTACACACCTTGTTTGGTGTGGCGCGCATAATACATAAATTAATAAACCTTGTGAAGCCTTAAATTAAAAAAAATTAAATTTAAAAATAAAATCTAAAAATTCACTCTCGTACAGCGAAAGTTCAGTAATGCTTGTTCAAGCTATTCGCGATTAAAAACTATAAACAATACGCCATATATATAGTATGAATTCATTAATAAATGAGAACAAATTGTAAATTAATGTATAATGCTAACCGGAAAAACACTAATCAAAAACATTTGGAGTAAACATGGATTCAGTACTTAATTGGCTTAATGATAACTCAGGCTTAATTTTACACTATAGTATTCAAGCAGTTGTTGCGCTTATTATCTTTTTAATAGGTAGTAGGGTTTCTAAGTTTTGTTCTAACTTGACAGAAAAAGGGTTTGCAAAAAAACAGGTAGACAAAGCGGTTGGCTCTTTTGTAGCAAGCATTGTGTATACCCTTGTATTTGCATTAACAGTACTGATGGCGCTTTCGCAGATTGGTATTGAAACAACGTCATTTATTGCAATTTTAGGTGCGGCTGGTTTAGCTGTTGGTTTGGCTCTGCAAGGTTCATTGTCTAACTTTGCGTCGGGTGTGCTTATTATTTTACTTCGCCCGTTTAAATCGGGTGATTTTGTTGAGGCCGGTGGTAAAATGGGTACGGTTAAGAAAATCGAGATTTTTTCAACTGAACTTCGCACACCAGATAATAAAGTAATCATTGTTCCTAACTCTCAAATTATGTCGGGCGCTATTACTAACTTCTCAAGAGAATCAACTCGCCGTATCGATTTAGTTATTGGTGTTGGTTACGATGCTGATTTACGCCAAGCAAAAGAAGTATTAAAATCAGTACTTGATGCAGAGACTCGTTTACTGACAGACCCTGCTTATACAGTAGCTGTTAATGAGCTAGGCGACTCAAGTGTTAACTTTGTAGTGCGTCCTTGGGTTAATGCTGCTGACTACTGGCCTACATATTTTTCATTAATGGAAAATATTAAAATTGCATTAGACGACGCAAATATTTCAATTCCATTTCCGCAAATGGATGTTCATTTACACAAGCAAGACTAATTTTTAGTATTAAATAGGTTATTTTTAATGAAATTAAAGCTTTTATCAGTGTTAGTTGCAGCATCTGCTGCGACTAACGCTTTCGCTGAAGATGCAGAGCAAAAAACGTGGGAAGTTACCAGTGAGCTTGGTGCTATTGTTACTAGTGGTAACACTGAAACAACAACGCTTAAAGGTGGTATTAAAGTACAACACAATCTTGAAAGCTGGAACAACGAGTACAAGCTTGACGGTATCTACAAAGAAGATGAAGTTGACGATGCAAACGGTAACAAAGTTACTCAACGCACAAACGAAAAGTACTCAATTTCAGCCCAAGGTAACTATAAATTAAATGAAGAGCATTCTCATTTATTCATTTATGGTTCACACGTTTCAGACTACTTTGGTGCATACCGAAGCGAATCTGTAATTTCAGCGGGTTATGGCTTACGTTTGTTAAATGAAAAAACAATGTGGTTAAGCGCAGAGATTGGTCCGGGTTACAAATACTTTGAATACCCAGATGACAGCACTGAAGTAGACGAAAATGGTAATTCACTTGCCGGTGAGTTTGAAGGTGAAGTGATTGCCCTTGGTAAATTAGACTACAACTGGAAAATCTCAGACAATGCGCGTTTTACTCAGCTAGTTGCCGTTGAATACGGTGACACAAACACTAAAACACGTTCAGAAACTGCATTGCTTGCTAAAATTAATGGCTCTCTACAAATGAAAGTGGCTTTTAATGTAACCAACAACTCAGACGTTGCTGATGACAAAGAAAGCACAGACACAGAGACGTCATTCACACTAGTTTACAGTTTTTAACCAAAACCATTAAATTAGTGACACTAAAATGACAAAAGGGGCGAAAGTCCCTTTTTTATTTGCCTAAGATTAATGTATTATAGCCACCAATTTTGGTTGTAGACCTAGGGATATACCTACTCGTGAAAGTTTTTACACAATTATTAAGTGCTTTTGTTCTTTTATTTAGCATTAACGCAATGGCATTTACGCCGACCGCGTCGCAGCTAGAACAATTTAAAAAACTACCCAAATCACAGCAAGAGGCATTAGCCAAGCAGTATGGCGTAGACCTTTCTACAATCACAGGGTCAAACCAGTCAAGTAATCAAACACAAACCGAGCAGCCAACAATTGGCGAGCGTTCGGAACCACAACAAGAAAAGCTTAGCGATGATGAGCGCTTCAATCCCAAAAAAGATGAATTAAAACCATTCGGGTATTCACTGTTTGCCGGTGAACCAACCACGTTTATGCCAAACGAAAGTGCAGCTGTTCCTGATACTTATTTAGTCGGCCCTGGGGATCAGTTAAACATTAACTTTTATGGTAAAGAAAGTGAGAGCTTTGAAGTAACTGTCGACCGTGAAGGCAGAATTAGCATTCCTGATTTAACACCAGTTCAAGTTGCAGGTTTAACGTTTGCAGAAGTTAAAGCGCTTATTAATGCAAAAGTAGAGCAAGAAGTTATAGGCGTAAAAGCGTTTGTATCGCTCGGGCAGTTACGCAGCATGCGTATTTTAGTATTAGGTGAGGCTTACAAACCAGGTAGCTACAGTGTTTCGTCTTTAACCACCGTATCGCATGCATTGTTTGTCAGTGGTGGGGTATCTGACATTGCTTCTCTTCGTAATATTCAAGTTAAACGCGCTGGTAAAGTGGTGAGTAACTTCGATTTATACGATTTACTGATCAAAGGCGACAGCAGTAAAGATATAGTATTAAAACCTGGGGACGTTGTATTTGTTCCGTCGGTTGGTTCGCAAGTAACCGTTGATGGTTTGGTAAAACGCCCTGCTATTTTTGAGCTTAAACAAGGTGAGTCGGCTAAACAACTTTTAAACATGGCCGGTGGATTAAAGCCAGAGGCTTATGCTAAAAACGTGGTTGTTGAGCGTTTTAATAATCAGCGTAAAGAAATACTCTCTGTTGATTTTAGCAAAAGTAACATTAACTATATTCCAAAAGATGGCGACCGAATTCGCTTTAATTCGGTAAGTTCACAATACGAAAATTCAATCAGCCTAATTGGTGCTGTTGCACGCCCAGGCAGCTATCAGTGGTATCAAGGTAAACGTATTTCAGACGTGCTTAAGTCAGTGCGCGGCGATTTACTCCCACAGGCAGATTTAAGCTACGGCTTATTAATTCGTGAAACAAACATTAATGGTGATATAGAAGCGCACCAATTTGACGTAGCGCAAGCGATTATTAAAAACGCTGACAATAACCTAGCGCTTAAAGCGAATGACAAAATCATCGTATTTAGCCGCTTTGAAGAAAAAGAAATAGAAAAAACAGCGCTTGAAAACATGGCGCTAAGCCAAGAGCAACAAGAGCAGCAACTTAAAGCTGAGCAATGGCATAAGTTTAAGCAAAAAGAGTTTGAAAAATACATTGGTATAAATCAAGAAGAAAAAACCATTACTGAAAGTGGGCAGGCGCTTACAATTGCTGATATTTCAAAACGTAAAGCTAATGAACAAGCGCAAGAATTAAAAGCTGAGGACTATGCCTTTTTTAGTCGCCATAACTTACTCCTTCCTATTATCGAAAAGTTAAAACAGCAAGCATCAATAGCGCAAGCTATGCAGCTAGTTGAAATTAACGGTAACGTCACTTATCCAGGTATTTACCCGCTGACCGTAAGCGGCGAAGTAGCCGACCTAGTAACGGCAGCAGGTGGCTTATTAGAATCGGCTTATACTAAACAAGCTGAAATTACGCGCATTGTTTTAGGTGATGCCTCTCAGGTAGAACATGTACGATTTGATCTTGAAAGTGCTCTAAAAGGTGAGTCACAAAACAATATTAGCCTTCGTAGTAAAGACAGCATTAACATTTTCTCGATTCCTAACTGGCAAGAAAATGTAAAAGTAGAGCTAAAAGGCGAACTGAAATTCCCGGGTACATACACCATTCGCCGTGGTGAAACGCTTACTGATTTACTTAAGCGTGCGGGCGGTTTTTCTGAGTTTGCAGAACAAAATGCAGCAATATTTACCCGTGTTTCTATAAAAGAGCAAGAGCAACAACAACTAGCCCGCTTATCAACCGAGTTACGCCGCGATATTGCTTCTAAAAGCTTTCAAAATTCAGTAAGTGGTAACTCTCTTTCATACGATGAGATGGATAAACTACTAACCGATTTAGCCAGTGTTGAAGCGGTAGGGCGTTTAGTTATCGACTTACCACTGATTGTTGAAAACAAACAAAACTTAGTACTTCAAAATGGCGACACGTTATATGTACCAAGTAAACGTGACTCTATAAGCATTATTGGTGAGGTTAACTACTCTACATCGCACCTTTATAAAGCCGGTGTAAGTGTAGATGATTACATTGACCTAAGCGGCGGCCTTAAAGAGCGAGCAGCAGAAGACCGCATTTACATTATTAAAGCCAACGGCTCTGTTGAAATTCCAAATGCAGGAGGCTGGTTCGCGGCTAATAATGCAAACCAGTTAGAGCCAGGCGATACAATAGTAGTACCAATGGATGCAGGACATATGGATAAGCTAACATTGTGGAGCACTGCAACGCAGATTATGTATCAACTAGGTGTGGCGGTAGCTGCAATTAGCGGTATTTAGCGCTAGTTCTGCAAAGCGCTTTTAAGAACAACTTTATTTTTCAATTATTTTTATGTGATATAAAATAGTTGCAATTTTTATGGATAAGCACTTGAGTACAACAATGCAAAATAATGAGTTTTCAAAAAACAATCTTCAACATGATGAGATTAATATTCAAGAGCTTATCAGTATCGTTTGGCAAGGCAAATTGGTTATTTTTATAGTGACTACCCTTTTTGCCGTTTGCTCTGTGTTTTATGCTATACACCAGCCAAATATTTATAAATCTGAAGCTCTTCTTGCGCCCGCGGAAGAAAATAAAGCAGGCGGATTAAGTGCTCTAGCCGGTCAATTTGGTGGCTTAGCAAGTCTAGCAGGGGTCAATATAAACAACTCTTCAGGTAACAATAGTCAATTGGCAGTTGAAATACTCAAGTCACGTAAGTTTATCAGTGAGTTCATCAAAAGGCATGCACTAATGCCAGATTTATTAGCTGTAGAAACGTGGGATTTAGCTTCTAATACTATTGCCTATAACCCTAAATTATATAACAGTCAAAGTAAAGAATGGGTGCGTGAGGTCACGTATCCTAAGAAACCAATTCCCTCGATGCAAGAGGCTTATAAGCAAATAATGCAGTTAATTAATATTGATATGGATGTTGAGACAGGTATGACAAGGTTGTCTGTAGAACATCAATCCCCTTTTATTGCACAGCAGTGGGTAAATTGGTTAGTACACGATATAAATGAAGAGATGAAAGAAAGAGATGTTTCTGAAGCTAATAAAAGCACTGAGTTTTTATCTGCGCAGCTCAAAAAAACAAGAGTTGCTGATATCAGAGCGGTTTTGTACAAGTTAATAGAAGAACAAAGTAAGACAATTATGTTTGCAAACGTTCGCGATGAATATGTTTTTAAAACAATAGATCCTGCTTTAGTCCCTGAAGAAAAATTTAAGCCTCAACGAGCAATAATTTGCATTGTTGGAGTTTTATTAGGCGTTCTTCTAAGTATTATTTTTGTTATTAGTAAAAACTTCATACAACAAAGTAGGAAGCAATAATGTTTTTAAAAACTATCTCTGTACAAAAATTTATATTGAAAGGCCCTTATGCTACCTACTAGTACATTTAAAACGGTCGTAAAATCGACTCCGTTAATATCTATAGATTTAATAGTTCGGGATAAGAAGAACAATATTTTATTAGGAAAGCGTAAAAACCGCCCAGCTAAAGAGCAGTGGTTTGTACCTGGTGGAAGAATAATAAAAGATGAAACGTTTGAAACTGCGTTTCAGCGTTTAATAACAGAGGAATTAAACCTCCTCTGTGTAGATTCTAGTTTTAAAGGTGTATATCAGCATTTTTATAACGATAACTTTTCGGTAGAGCATTTTTCTACACATTATGTAGTACTTGCATACGAAATCTTTTCTCATAGTGGCCTATTAAAGCTACCCACAGACCAACATTCTAAATACAAGTGGTTTTCTGAAACTGAACTACTTCTAGATGCGCAAGTCCATGAACACACTAAATGGTACTTTCAGGATGAAAAGTGTGCAGATAGAAAGATAAAGTAGTAAAAACTCACTTTTAAATTATAAATAAAAATTGGATGAAATTTTATGATTACCCCTATTATTATGGCAGGAGGCACTGGCTCTAGGCTATGGCCACTATCAAGAGAGTTATATCCTAAGCAGTTTTTAACTGTGGCAACAGAAGTTTCAATGTTACAACAAACTGTAATGCGCTTGAATAATATTGAGCACACCAAGCCATTACTTATTTGTAACGAGGAGCATAGATTTATTGCCGCAGAACAGATGCGTGTTGCTAATTTGGAGCATGCTGGAATAATTTTAGAGCCGGTTGGACGCAATACAGCACCAGCGATTGCTTTAGCTGCACTACAAGCATTAAACAGCGCTCATGATGGTGAAGACCCTGTTTTATTAGTACTGGCTGCGGATCATGTTATTGAAGACATAACAGCATTCGAAAAAGCGGTAAAAAAAGCGCTGCCAATTGCAATAGATAATAAATTAATTACTTTTGGGATTGTGCCAACCGCACCGGAAACAGGTTATGGCTATATTAAATTGGGAGAGCAGTTTGACTCAGCCTTTACTGTAAATCAATTTGTTGAAAAGCCAAATTTAGAAACTGCTGAAAAATATATAAATAGCGGTAATTACTTGTGGAATAGTGGCATGTTTATGTTTAAGGCAAGCCGATATATTGAAGAGCTAGCCAAATATGCTCCTGAAATATTAAGTGCTTGTGAGCGTTCTATAGCGACCCAATCTGAAGACTTAGAGTTTATTCGTGTGAATAAGGAAAGTTTCGAATGCTGCCCCGATAATTCAATTGACTACGCTGTAATGGAAAAAAGTAAAGACGTTATGGTTGTGCCAATGGATGCTGGGTGGAGTGATGTTGGTTCTTTTTCAGCATTATGGGACATTTCAGATAAAGATGCTAATAAGAACGCGCTGAAAGGTGATGTAATTACTATAGAATCTACTAATAACTATATCAATGCAGAAAATAAATTAGTGGCTACTGTAGGTGTTGATAACTTAGTTGTTATTGAAACTAAAGACGCCATATTGGTGGCGAATAAAGATAAAGTTCAAGATGTAAAAAAAGTCGTTAACGAACTAAAAAGACGTGGTCGTACTGAACATAAGATACACCGTGAGGTTTATCGTCCATGGGGTAAGTATGATTCAATTGATCATGGTAAAAGAGATCAAGTTAAACGTATCACGGTCAACCCTGGTGAAAAGTTATCGATACAAAAACATCACCATAGATCAGAGCATTGGATTGTAGTCTCTGGTACGGCAAGTGTTTTAAACGGAGATAAAACTAACTTGGTAAGTGAGAATGAATCAACATATATACCTTTAGGAACAATACATGCGTTAGAAAACCCAGGGAAAATTCCGCTTGAAATGATCGAAGTACAGACAGGGAGTTATTTAGGGGAAGATGACATTGTTAGGTTTGAAGACCGCTACGGGCGAGTTTAAATGGTTACACAAAAAAATAGTATAAACAGTACCCTCGATAGTAAAGAAACCATTGAACAAAGCGGTATAAAATTTGGCACGAGTGGAGCTCGAGGGCTGGTTACTCAGTTTACGCCAAATGTATGTGGTGCCTTTAGTATTGCTTTCATCAAATGTATGCAGCAGCACTATAAATTTACAACGATAGCGATAGCAATTGATAATCGCCCTAGTAGTTACGCTATGGCTCAAGCTTGTAGCTCTGCTTGTGAACAATTAAATATTAAAGTTGTATATTATGGTGTTTTACCTACACCTGCGCTTGCTTACAAGGCAATGAATGATAGCAATCCAGCTATAATGGTAACAGGCAGTCATATACCTTTTGATAGAAACGGTCTTAAGTTCTACCGTCCCGATGGTGAGATCAGTAAATCTGATGAGAAATTCATTACAAAACAGAGTATTGAGTTTAATAGTGTTAAGCCATCCTCTAGCTTGAAAATTGATAGCACTGCCGCAACTAAATATATTGAAAGATATACAGCTGTGTTATCAAGCACTTCCTTAAAGAATAAGCATATTGGCATTTATGAACACTCTAGTGCAGGCCGAGATTTATATTATAAGCTTTTCGAGGCTTTGGGCGCTAGAGTTACTCGCTTAGAGCGCAGTGATGAGTTTGTTCCAATAGACACTGAGGCCGTATCGCATGAAGATACAATTAAAGCTTTAGAATGGGCGCGTCACCACCATTTTGATATGATTTTTTCAACAGATGGTGACGGAGATCGTCCCTTAGTATCAGATGAAAATGGGGCATGGGTACGTGGTGATGTTTTAGGTTTATTATGTGCAATGACACTAAAAATAGATGCATTAGCAGTACCTGTAAGTTGTAATACTGCTATTGAAAAGTGTGGTCTTTTTAAGCATGTATATAGAACCAAGATCGGCTCCCCCTATGTCATAGAGCAGTTTTCGCATTTATCTAAACATTATAAAGTAGTCGCAGGCTTTGAAGCTAATGGCGGTTTTTTGCTTGGTGCTGATGTTGTACTCAATAACACAACACTTAAATCATTGCCTACCAGAGATGCAGTTTTACCTGCGCTTATGCTTTTATTAGCCGCAGAAAATGAATCAATCTCAAAAGTGATAGAGAGACTTCCAGCGCGTTTCACCTTTAGTGAAAGACTCCAAAATTTTTCGAAAGAAAAAAGTGAAAAAATAATAAAGCTCGGTAATGAAGATCCAAGTATGTTACTAAAATTATTAGGCTTTAAAAACATAGAGGTGGAATGTCTTGATGATACTGATGGTGTCAGAATAACTCTTGTAAATGGAGAGGTAATACATTTACGCCCATCAGGTAATGCCCCTGAGCTTCGTTGTTATGCAGAAGCAGATACTTTATCAAAAGCTAATCAGCTTGTTACGAATATATTAACCGAAATAAAAAGCCTAGAGCTTAATTAAATATAGATTTTGTTTCGACTGAAAACGAAGTCTAAGTAAAGGAATTGAAAATGACACAAAAAAAAGTTGCACTGATCACCGGTATTACAGGCCAAGATGGCTCTTATTTAGCTGAACTTTTACTAGAAAAGGGCTACGAAGTTCATGGCATCAAACGTCGTGCATCATCATTAAATACAGAACGCGTTGATCACATTTATCAAGATAGCCACGAAAAATCTCAAAGCTTTTTTTTACATTATGGAGACTTAACGGATTCATCAAATCTAACTCGTATTATAAAAAATGTGCAGCCAGATGAAGTCTATAACTTAGGAGCTCAAAGCCACGTAGCGGTTTCGTTTGAGTGTCCGGAGTATACAGCTGACGTTGATGCTATGGGAACACTTCGTTTATTGGAAGCTATACGCTTCTTGGGTCTTGAAAAGAAAACTAAATTTTATCAAGCATCTACCTCAGAGTTGTATGGAGAAGTTCAAGAAATACCACAAAAAGAAACAACCCCGTTTCATCCTCGCTCTCCATACGCAGTAGCTAAAATGTATGCTTATTGGATCGTCGTGAATTACCGTGAATCTTATGGTATGTACGCATGTAATGGAATTTTATTTAACCATGAATCTCCTCGTCGCGGAGAAACATTTGTTACGCGTAAAATTACACGTGCAATTGCTAATATCTCTCAAGGTTTAGAAAGCTGCTTATATTTAGGCAATATGGATGCTTTACGAGATTGGGGGCACGCAAAAGATTACGTTCGTATGCAATGGATGATGTTGCAACAAGATACAGCGGAAGACTTTGTTATTGCGACTGGAAAACAGATAAGTGTGCGTGAGTTCGTGAAGCTATCAGCTAAAGAAGCTGGAATAGAGCTTGAGTTTTCAGGTCAAGGCATAGATGAGATAGCTACTGTAAAATCAATCACAGGTGATAATGCTCCCGCAATAAGTGTTGGTGATGTAATTGTTAAAGTAGATCCTCGTTATTTCCGCCCTGCAGAGGTAGAAACGCTACTTGGTGATCCATCAAAAGCAGAAGCAAAGTTAGGCTGGACTCCTGAGATCACAGTTGAGCAAATGTGTGCAGAAATGGTAGAAAATGACTTAGAGAAAGCAAAACAACATGCAATTTTAAAAAAGTATGGCTTCGATTTAGCCGTATCTATTGAGAATGCTTAACTATGACTGCTTTAACTAAAAATATATTTGTAGCTGGGCATAACGGGATGGTTGGTTCAGCAATAGTTCGTCAATTGCAAAATCAGTCAAATGCCCAGGTTATTACAAAAACTCGTAATGAGCTGGACCTAACTAATCAACAAGCAGTTTTGAATTTTTTTAGAACAGAGAAAATAGATCAGGTCTATTTAGCAGCAGCAAAAGTGGGTGGAATAGTTGCAAATAACTCTTACCCGGCAGAGTTTATCTATGAAAATTTGATGATCGAATGCAACATAATACATAGCGCTCACCAGGCTAATATTCAGCAGTTACTTTTTTTGGGTTCTTCATGTATTTACCCTAAGCTTGCAGAGCAACCAATGTCTGAAACAGCCCTCTTAACAGGTATGCTAGAGGAAACTAATGAGCCTTATGCTATAGCTAAAATTGCAGGTATAAAACTATGTGAAAGCTACAATAGGCAATATGGAAGAGATTACCGGAGTGTGATGCCAACAAACCTCTATGGTCCACATGATAACTTTCATCCAGAAAACAGCCACGTGATCCCCGCATTACTTCGCCGTTTTCATGAAGCAAAGCTTAATAACGACGAGGAAGTTGTGGCGTGGGGCAGCGGCAAACCAATGCGCGAATTTTTATATGTTGACGACATGGCAGCGGCTTCAATTCACGTAATGAATCTAGATAAAAATATCTATGATGAAAATACTCATCCTATGCTTAGCCATATTAACGTTGGTACTGGGGTTGATTGTACTATACGTGAACTAGTAGAAACGGTTGCTAAAGTGGTTGGTTTCGAAGGGACTATTCGTTTTGATACCTCCAAGCCAGATGGCGCGCCTCGTAAACTAATGAATGTTGACAGGCTTAAGTCATTAGGTTGGAAATATTCTGTTCCTTTAGAAGCTGGTTTAGCCAAGTCTTATCAATGGTTTATTGATAACGCTAACGAATATCGAGGCTAAGCTTTCTAAATGGAAAGAGTAAAAAAAATTATCGCTCTTAAAAACTCACCTGGAGCAGTGAGGTATTTAAAAAATACCTCACTGCTTTTAGGTGAAAAGGTTTTTAGAATGGTAACGGGGTTATTTGTTAGCATATGGGTGGCCCGGTACTTAGGACCAGAGCAGTTTGGCTTGCTCAGTTATGCACAGAGTTTTGTTGCATTATTTGCTGTAGTAACGACACTTGGACTTGACGGAATAATCGTCAGGGAATTGGTCAAAAATGATAGTCAAAAGCAAAGAGAAGAACTGCTTGGAACCGCATTTTTACTTAGACTAATTACTAGTATTGTAGTACTTGTCGTATTAACAGTTGTAGTGTTTTTACAGTCGAATGACTATGAAACCAACCTACTTGTAGTGGTTATTGGTTCGACAGTTTTATTTCAAAGTTTTAATGTCATCGATTTTTATTTTCAAAGTAAGGTATTAAGTAAATATGTAGTTTACAGTAATCTAATTAGCCTTATATTGTCATCTTTAATCAAGATTAGTTTAATTTTAAATAACGCTTCATTAATTGCTTTTGCTTATGTAATTTTATTTGATAGTTTAATTCTAATGCTGGGGCTTATTTTTTACTATCTACAAAACAAACTCAAAATATCCTCTTGGACATTCAATTTAAAACTAGCGAAAATCTTAATTAAGGATAGCTGGCCATTAATAATTAGTTCGATTGTAGTAACTATCTACATGAAAATAGATATAATTATGCTTAAAGAGTTATTAGGAGAGCAACAAGTAGGTTTATACTCTGCATCTAGTAGAATTAGTGAGTTATGGTACTTTATTCCAGTTATTGTTACATCATCATTTTTCCCAGCGATCCTAAATGCAAAAAATACGAGTACTGAACTTTATAATAATAGAGTTAAAAACCTATACCGACTTTTAATATGGGCAGCAATCATTCTGTCTATCTTTGTAAATATAGTAGCCCACGATCTAATTGCATTTCTTTATGGTACAGGTTACGAGGGGTCTTCACAGATATTAATCGTACAAATTTGGAGTAGTATTTTTATTGCTCTGATGATGGTTAGCAACAAATGGTTATTAGCTGAAAATAAAACGAAATTCATTTTTGTTCGAGGGACAGTCGGGGCTGTTATTAACGTAATACTTAACTACATTTATATACCTATTTATGGGGTTCAAGCTGCAGCATATACTTCATTGATAACGTTAATATTCTCATCATTAGTTATCGATTTGTTTACTCCTACAACAAGAAAGCATTTACTTATAAAGTTAGCTGCTTTTGTACCTTTGTATAGAAAAATTTAGAAGTGATTTTTTAGAATGAAAGCGAATTTGAAAGATTTTAAATATAAAAATTTAACATATAGTTACAATAATAACTTGAATAAATTCGAAAGTAATTATGAAAGGGATTTACAGTTATTTATTATATGGTCAAAAGCAAGAACTAAAGAAGAAGAAATACTTCAAGATTTAGACCAAAATTTTAACATTATAGCCTGTATTGATAATACTTGGTCGGAAAAACATTTAGATGATAATTTTCATCGAATTTATGATGTTGCTCCTACCGGCGGTAAAGCTGGGAAGCGTGAGGAAGTTGGAGACGGTGCTTTTGTTGTGGTTGTTATTGAAGATCTAGAACCTAAATATGAATATAGATCGGATGCTTCCGGTCGCTTCAAGATAGTAAATGCTAATGTTGTAGATAAAAAAAGATTATTTAGAAAGTGGGTAGGGGGAAGCTATATGGTTCATTCTACCGATAATTTAATGGAGTTTTTTAACAACGCAGTTTTACTTTTTGGTAAAGATACCGCCTTACAATTATTAGGTCAGCCCGCACGCAATAATAAATGCTTAAAGACTAATAACGATTTAGTAGGTGCAAGTGGTTGGAATAGTTGTGAGGAACTATTCGAAGTGCTTAATTTAACTACTGAATATGTTGTTTTACGTGGAGCAGATAAGCTACAAGATACAGTTAAAACACTCAGCGGTGATGTTGATATATTATGCTCAAATATAGGCGAATTCACGGCTGCCGCAAATGCAGTAAATATTTGGAATTCAAAAAACTTTTATCATGTAAATGTTGATGGTAAAAATGTTCTTTTTGATATTAGGTATGTTGGAGATGGTTATTTCGATGAGAAATGGCAAAAGGATATATTAGATAAGAAAGTTATGAATCATGAAGGTATTTATACACCAAGGGTAGATGATTATTTTTTCTCACATTTATATCATGCTTATGTGCATAAGCCCTATTTTTATAAGAAATATATGGAGCGATTAACAGGCTTATCGGAAAAAATTGGTATTAAAAACTTTAAGACTGAGTTTAACAATACTCCTACTTATATCTTAGATATGCTTAGAGGGTATTTAGCTGCTCATAATTACGATGCTTCGATACCGAATGATGAAAAAGTTTATCTGAACATTAAGTTTTTATCTCGATTAAAAAAAATTAACTATGTGAGGTTATATCTCAGGGTCTTTAAAGTTAAAGTAAAAGGTTTCCCAGAGAAAGTACTTTCGTTTATCAAACGATTGCTGAAGAAGAATGATACATTATTTAATGTGTTGTTTAATATAAGAGCTAAATTTAATAAATTAATTAATAGATAGGTGAATAGTGTTAAAAAGTATCAAGGCCCTGCTAGTTAATATATTAAATTATTTTGGTTATACAATAACCAAATCTATATATAGCCAGCCTGTTGATTTAAGAATGATTAATAACAACCCTAAAGCATTAGGGTATTATACCCGAACCGATAAACAGGTATTAATTGAGGTGGATTTTATCAACGGACGAGGCTTGGAAAAATATTCCTTAGCTAGTAATTCAAAACATCCCTTTATAGTCGCGACTAAAGCTGCAATTAGCTCTGATGATTATCAGAAAGCACTAAAAACGACGCTTACCGGTTATTATGACTTGGTGCAACCCTTAACCGCTTCATCGTGGTTGGGCTTTGATGAAGGCGAAGTTGAAGCATTAGATAACCAACCTCCTTGGTTAACTTTACTTCCCTGGGAAAACACATCTTTAGAACAGAAAAACCAGGGCAGAGCCTCTTGCGCAAGTCAAGATAGTGAAGAGCACGGATCAAAGTTAAATATAAATAAAGGTTGGCGAGATTTTGGGCCTGTATCAGAAGAGGTTCTAGATCTTGAAGTTAAAAGGCTACACTCGCTGATTTTATCAATAGAGGAAAACGGTATACTTAGAGATGATTCAGAGGGAGGGGATATTGGTGCGGTTGTACTAATGAACGAAAACTCTGATTATCGCTGGTTGGTTGAATGGGGCGGCCAACACCGCGCAGCAGTAATCTCGGCTATGGGATATAAAAATACTACCATTCGTGTTTGGCAAGTTATTGAAAGGAAAGATGTTGAACTGTGGCCTAATGTTGTTTCAGGGGTTTACTCTAAAGAGTCTGCTTTAAAAATATTTGATCGGATATTTACAGGAATATCTACTTCAAAAGTAACACAAAGCTGGGAAGATCATGAAACAAACTAGCCCTGTAAAAGTACTACATGTCAGTACGCTTGATACTCAGGGCGGTGCAGCTAGGGCTACATACAGGCTTCATAGTGCTTTAAAAGCTAATAATGTAGATAGTAAATTATTAGTCCAAAATAAGAGTTCTGATGACCCATATGTTATTACAGAAACTGGAATTACAAAAAAAATAATAAATAGATTACGGCCAACATTAGATAGCATCCCTGTAAAATTTTATAAAAATAGGGGAGAAAGTTTATTTAGCCCTGCTTACTTACCATTTAGTAATATCGCAAAAAAAATTAATGGAATAAATCCCGATATAGTGCATTTGCACTGGGTTTGCCATGGCATGATTAAAATCGAAGACCTTAATAAAATAAAGGCACCTATAGTGTGGACGTTGCACGATAATTGGGCTTTTACAGGAGGGTGCCATATCATGTGGGAGTGTAAAAAATATCAAGATGCTTGTGGGTGTTGTCCAAGGTTAGGCAGTGATAGCGAAAAGGATCTAAGCCGAAGAGTATTCAACAGAAAGAGTAGAGCGTTCCCTAAGGTTAAACATTTAACGGTTGTGGGTGTAAGCAGTTGGTTAGCTGAATGTGCAAAAAGAAGCCCTCTTTTTAAAAACCGAAACATAGTAAACTTACCTAATCCGTTAAACACGAATAAATTTAAACCTTTCGATAAAAATAAAGCGCGAGAGCTTTGGAATTTACCTAAAGATAAAAAGTTAATACTATTTGGAGCAAATAGCGCTACAGCGGATTTAAATAAAGGTTTTAAAGAGTTATGTAGTGCGTTAAGAAAGCTTAAAAGTGATGATATAGAGCTTGTAATATTTGGAAGTAGTGAGCCTGAGCAATCTCAAAATCTCGGCTTTGCGGCTAATTATTTAGGACACGTTTTTGATGATGTGAGTTTACTTACAATATACAGCGCAGCGGATGTAATGATAGTGCCTAGTTTACAAGAAGCATTTGGGCAGACTGCTAGTGAGTCAATGGCGTGTGGCACTCCCGTAGTTGCTTTTGGACATACAGGCTTATTAGATATTATTGATCATAAAGAAAACGGCTACCTTGCAACACCTATAGATTCAGATGACTTAGCGAAAGGTATTGATTGGGTGCTTAATGTTGAAGCCGATATATACGAAAAGCTATGTCTAAGTGCAAGAAACAAAGTTATAAATGAATTTGATAATGAAGTCGTAGCTAAAAAGTATATAAAGCTTTATGAAAAGGTTATAAATGAAACACACCAATAAAGATAATAAGCAGTATGCAACTGTGCAAAATATTACAGATAGAATTAATAAAGAACGATTTTTTGACTCTAGTAAACTATCTGATAGTTATACACTTTTAGATTACGATGAAAAAAAATTCTCCCATGGCGGCATAAGGCTTCAAGGTCAGTTTAAATCTAATGATAAAAAACCATTAATCACAATTATTACAGCAGTATATAATGGAGATAAATATTTAGAAGAAACGATTTTGAGCGTTTTAAACCAGAAGTATAATAATGTAGAGCTAATTATTATTGATGGTGGTAGTACTGATGGAACATTGAGAATATTAGAAAAATATAACGCTCAAATTGATTATTGGCTCAGTGAACCCGATAAAGGTATTAGTGATGCTTTTAATAAAGCCATATTATTAGCAAGCGGCGATTACATAAACTTTCAAGGCGATGGCGATGGGTTTTATGACACTGATGTATTGGAAAAGCTTTTTGCTGAAAAAAAACATAGATCAGATTTGATAAGTGGTTTAATTGAACGTATAGATGAAAATGGTAAAAGGCTATATGTTTCAAAGTATACAAAAAAATTTAACAAACGTTCATTGTTAACTCGAATGTCTTTACCCCATCAGGGGTTGTTTACAAGTATGGATTTTTTTAGAACATTTGGTTTATTTGATATAACAAACAAATACTGTATGGATTATGAGCATCTATTGCGTGCCTATCATGATTTTCCAGAAGTTGAGACTAATAATTTAATAATAGCTAAGTGGCGTGCTGACGGTATAGGTAATAATCAAGAATTAAAGATATTTAAAGAATACCATAAAATAAAAGTTGATAATAACGTAACAAACACTATACATTTACACGCCTTAAATATTTGGACTTTAACAAAGTATTATATTAAAAAGATTTCCCTATGAAGGATAAGTTAAGCTGGGTATTTTCGCTTAAGTTTGTAGGGATAATTGCTGTTATATTAGGTCATTTTTCTAGTCCCTTTAGCGAGTTTATATATTCATGGCATATGCCTTTGTTTTTTATGCTTTCTGGTTTTTTCATAACTGTCACTGCTCCATTAAATTATTTAGTGAAAAAAGACTTTAATAGGCTGATGGTGCCATATTTTATATTTTCTTTTATTGCTCTAATAATCACAGCTTTAAAGTTATTTTTACTTGGTAGACCCCAGCTAAATTATGTGAACGAGGTTCTCTCTATAATATTTTGGATGGACTATCAACATTTAAAAAACACCTATGGGTTTGTCTTATGGTTTTTACCTGCGCTGTTTTTAGGTCGTATATTTTATTACCTAGTTGAGAAGGTTTCTAAAAATAAAGTCTTTCAATTAATTACATATGCTAGCTTGTTTTTATTAAGCTTTAAACTGAACCTTCCATTGGGTATTACAAATGGATTGAATTGCGTTATTTGGATTTTTATAGGTAAAGTTATATTTAACTATTTAGCAGATGATTGGCTTTGTAAAATTAAGAGTTCAGTTGCTTTAATATTATCCTTTGGGGTTATATTTAGCATATATTACTTAAATAAAGTACCTAGTTTGGATATGTCGTTACTTAAATATAGTGATGTTATCTTAAGTCTTATATGGGCCGTATCTATTTTAATTTTTTTAATTGTTTTTTTTAAGAGCTTCTTTAGAGATTTTCAAGATAACAGCGTTATAAAAATGTGGGCTGCGGGTACTATGCTTCTATTTATAATCCATCCTTACACAAATAATATCGGGTATTTGGTAGCTCAAAAAGTAGGCTTTGATTTTTGGTTTGTTAAATTATTTATTACACTTAGTATTCTTCACCTTTTGCTGCTTATAAAAGAGCGAAACAAGAATTGGTTTATATTTAAATATGTATGATTACGTAATTGTTACTCATCTACCCGCTTTTTATAAAGTTAATTTATATAATGAAATTGGCAAAGACTCTAAAATTTTTGTGATATTTATTGCTGGAGAAACAAATGAAAAGCGATTTTCAAACTTTTCTAAAATTAATAAAGTTAATTTTGATTACATAGTAATAAATAGTGGGAGCTTTCAAAAACGTAGTAAGTTTAAGAGCTTAATTGATGTTGTTAAACTATTGTTTTCTATAAATTATAATAAAATAATAGTTAGTGGTTGGGATTTGCCCGAGTTCTGGATAACAGTACTATTGAGCAAGTATAATAAAAACTGCTTGGCGTTAGAGTCAACTGTTTTAGAAAGTAATACTAATGGTATTAGAGGGGTGGTTAAAAAGCTTTTCTTATCACGAGTAAGTACTGTTTTCGCATCAGGAGCTTTACATGTTCAATTATTAAACAAGCTCGCTTACTCCTCTTCTATTAAGGTTACACGAGGTGTGGGGGTGATTAATAAATCTACTCCTACTATCAATCATAAAAGCTATAATAGCCAATTTATATTTATAGGAAGATTGGTCGAGGTAAAAAACTTAGAGCTATTAATAAGTGTGTTTAACCAATTGCCCAATAGCTCACTTACAATTGTAGGTGAAGGTGAACTTGAGAGCACCTTAAGGAAAAAATCTAATGCTAATATCAATTTTTTACATTCAATTGATAATAACAAATTAAATTGTTTATTTAATAAATATGACTTTTTAATACTACCTAGTTTAGCTGAGCCATGGGGCCTAGTTGTAGAAGAGGCTCTATACTTTGGCTTGCCTGTTATAGTTTCAAAACAGTGCGGCTCGTCAGAGTTAATAGAAAATAACGTGAATGGATATATATTTGATGCACATAATGGTGAACAATTAAAGGATATAATTAATAGTGTAAATGTGAAAAGCTATTCTGAACTACAAAATAATATAGATGAAAGCTTCATTAACAATAAAGATTTTTTACAAGTTAAAGCTTATGAAGTTAAACAGTAATGTCGACGTAGACTATAAAAAAAGAGACTTTTTTATAGTTCTTTTTAGTGTACTTTTATCTAAATCTTTATTTTACGAGAATTTTGGCAATAACTTACTGTTAGGTGCTTTTTTAGGGTATTTGATACTAATAATTAAACCATTAAAGCTAACTTTAAAGAAAAACATTGTTATTTATATGCTTTTTTTTATAACTTTAATAACTATTAATCAAGAAACAAAACTAAGTTCAGTGATTGTACTTCTAATTAGATTTAGTATTGCCTTATATATTGTCCATTTAATGAGCTTTAAGATTTTTGCCGATGTTTATATAAAAATAATGTACTGGGTCTGCTTGATTTCATTGCTGTATGTTTTTGTTATCTTTTTTGATATTCACTCTATTTTACCAAATTTTATTGGAACAGATGAACGGCCACTTCGAAATTTTTTATTTTTTGGTGTTTCTGAGAATTTTATTAAATACGGTATTTATCGTAATAGCGGCCTTTGGTGGGAGCCAGGTGCGTATCAAATATTTGTAAATTTAGCGTTTGTTTTTGCTTTAGTTAGACGCAATATTACCTTAAAGCTTTATATAGTGCTTGGTGTAACAATAATTAGTACTGTATCAACTACCGGCATACTCGTATTTATGATGCTTAGCTTGATTTATTGGAAAGGTGTTATTAGAGAAAGCAAAAATAAGATATTTTATATTTCGATTTTTAGTGTTTTTTCTGTTGTTGTAATTGTTGTTGGTTTACCATTTATACTTTTAAAGTTTGGAGGGGGCGATGTAGCTCAAAAGAGTGTTTCTTTCTTATCTAGGTACTATGACTTTATTATTAGCTATAATATGTTATTAGAAAACCCAATTATAGGCTATGGGTTCGGTAGCCAGATAGAAAATGCCATACCTTATGGCATGAAATTAATGGGACGCATCGAATATGAGTTAATTAAGCCTACAGGGTCAGATGGCTTAACTATGCTAATTGCACAATGCGGAGTTATTACTATAGCGTTAATTAAACCTCTAATATATCCTAAATATACATCTGGTTTAAGCTTTTCTGAACGTATAATAATCTGCATTAGTTTTATAATAATGTTTAACACACAAAATTTTGTATATTTTTTAATTTTTTCCTTGTTATGTTTTTATGGAATGATAAGCATGCAAGTGAAAGAAACACATCTAAAAGTTAAATAATGAAAATCACATTTATAGGTTTCACTAACATTCGTGGCGGAGCAGCCAAAGCTGCAGTTCGTTTTCAAAAGTTATTAGAAAATAGCGGTCATAAAGCTTTATTTTACTCAATAGAAAACAATGAGAAGAAACTTCCATTTTTTAATAAAATAACACATCGTTTTTTTTGGGTGTTATCTCACCTTTTACAGTACAATTTAAAAAGTAAACACTCACTCAATATATTTGGTAGTCGCTATATAAAAAATAAGGTAATAAATGCTGAGCTTTTACACGTTCATTGGATAAATAACGAAACATTAAGCATTCGTGATTTTAAATATTTATCTGGGAAAAGTGTAATTACACTGCATGACGAGTGGTTTTATTCTGCAACAGAACATTATAACAACACTGAGGCTTGTTATAAGCAAGTTGTAGAAGGGTACAACAAACAAAGCATTCTCCAAGGTAGGGAGTGTTTATCTCGGTTTATTTGGAAGCACAAGAAAAAGCATTACCAGGGGCTAAATAACGTTATTTTTACGGTACCTTCATCTTGGTTAAAAGGGCGCGCTCAGCAAAGTGCCTTATTACGTGATAGAGATATACGAGTATTACCTAATCCAATCGACATTAATGTTTTTAAACATGATACATCTAACTTTAATATTGACGACCTAAAGCACGATGACTTTGTTATTACGTTTGGTGCTGTAGACGGGTCAGCAAATTTAGTAAAGGGTTTTGATTTATTACTGTCTGCTTTAGAGCTTTTTGCTGCTTCAGTTGATCTTAAGCGCAAAATTAAGATAGTTACTTTTGGAGGTAAAGATCAGCATAAAAGCAGTGTGTTTGGTATTCAATCAATAGAACTTGGGCATATTTACTCTGAGGCTGCTTTAGCCAGTATTTACTCTTTGTCCTCTATTGTTATTGTTCCTTCTAGACTTGAGTCGTTTGGACAGGTAGCGGCAGAAAGTCTTAGCTGCGAGACCCCCGTTTTGGCTTTTAATTGTACTGGCCTTACTGATGTAATTATACATAAAAAAAATGGTTATTTGGCTAACCCTTTTGAAATTGAATCTTTAGCAGAGGGAATAAATTGGTTCTATCAACTTACTAATGCACAACTTGCGGGGCTTGGTAAAGCAGGAAGGGCTCATGTTACCGACAGATTTAGCAATGAGGTAATAAGTAAACAATTAGTTGCAATATATAAAGAGCTTAGTAGTGAAAACAATATAGCTTAAACTAATTACCCACATAACTAATTAAATAAAGAATGCAACATAACATTAAGGTGTATTTTTTAACAAATACGCCTTAAGCTCGAGGATTTATGAAAGTAAGCATAATAACAGCCACATATAATAGTGAGGCTACAATACTAGATACAATACGCTCATTGGAGTCGCAAACATATAAGAATATAGAGTATATTATCGTTGATGGTTTATCTTCAGACAGCACAATTGAGCTTATTAAAAGCAATAAAGCATTGGAGCCTAAGATTATCCAAGAGGCAGACAGTGGTATCTACGATGCTTTAAATAAGGGGATTGATAACGCAACAGGAGATATTATAGGTTTTTTACACTCAGATGATTTATTTGGGTACCCCAATGCAGTAAAAGATATTGTAGATCAATTTCAAAAATCTGACTATGCAGCTGTTTATGCAGACCTAGAGTATGTCTCAAAAAATGACCTTACTTCAATAGTACGTTATTGGAAGTCTGGTCCATTTAAAAAAACTAAATTAAAGTATGGTTGGATGCCCCCACACCCGACTTTCTATATGAAGAGAAGCTTATATCAACAGTTAGGGAAATTTGACTTAAATTTTAAAATTTCTGCAGATTACGATTCTATATTAAGGTATCTGTGGGTAAGCAACATTAAAGTGGGCTACCTCGATAAAGTGGTAATAAAAATGCGTGTTGGTGGAGCTAGTAACAACAGCCTTAAAAGTATATTACAAAAAAGCAAAGAAGATAGAATTGCGCTTAAAAAGAGCAAAATTTTTTGGCCAATTGCATTACTTTTTAAAAATTTAACTAAAATCCCCCAATTTTTAAAAAAGACAAAATGAGTAAGCTGAGTTAGGTTCGTTTATTTTAGGCAATTCTTCTAAAGGAAACTCAGCACGTAAATTATTTTTCAAGGTAACTTTTCATGATTATTGACCTTCTTCTCACATTTATTATCGCTTTCGCAATGCTTTTTCTTATGCGTAAAGTAGCACGTAATATAGGCCTTGTTGACAAACCCTCAGGGCGCAAAGCGCACACAGGGAATATACCTTTAGTGGGTGGCGTAGCAATATGTATAACAATTGTTCATTACATATACAATCATCCGGGTATGATAAATCACGATAACTTATTCATGCTTTGTATTATTGCATTAACTTCAATTGGCGTACTTGACGATAAGTATGACTTAAGCGTTAAGTTTAGAATTGCAGTACAAACGGGCATATCACTAGTTATGATTTATTTTGCTAATGCGCAAATGCAAACATTAGGTAATATGTTTGGAATGGGAGAGGTTATTCTACACTGGGCTGCGCCTATTGTTACTATTTTTGCAGTCATAGGGTGTATTAATGCATTTAATATGGTTGATGGAATCGACGGGCTATTAGGCGGTTTGTCTATAGTTACGTTTGGGAGCCTTGCGATTTTATTATCGTTATCAGGCGAAACAAGACTAAGCTATTTATGTATACTTTTGGTTGTAACCATGATCCCTTACATCATAATTAACCTAGGCTTTTTTGGTCGAGCTCGAAAAGTGTTTATGGGTGATGCGGGCAGCATGATGATTGGGTTTACTGTTATTTGGCTGTTGATTGGTGCCAGTCAAAACCCTGGTAGCCCAATGATCCGCCCTGTAACCGCTTTATGGCTAATTGCGGTGCCATTAATGGATATGGTGGCTATAATGGTGCGACGAATTAAACAAAAAAAATCTCCATTTAAGCCAGACAGAGAACATTTACACCATATTTGTCAACGAATAGGCTGCTCATCAATGCAAACACTAGCGCTGATTTGTTTTATTGCCTCTGTATTCGCAGGCATCGGTATGTTAGGTGAGGTATTTAATATTCCTGAGTACTTCATGTTTTATAGCTTTATTATTGTGTTTAGCGTTTATTTATACGCATTGGCCAATTATTGTAAAGTTATTAACTTTATTAGGCGCAAGCTAGATATGCCAGAGTTAGTTATAGAGCGATAAAGGCACATTTTGATGCTTAATTTAAAATTAAGCATCTATTTTAAATTTTATAAATTCATTTACCTTACAATATATTGATGGCATAACCTCTAAGTTCCCGTTTTAATTTATAAGGGTTTAAGCCCTTATTTCACGCGACCATCTCTTATATCTCTACGAATAATACTTTTGTATAGCTTAGTTTTTACTTTTACGCTTTAGAGTAAGCAGGCCGGCATATCTGCTATAAACTTAATTCACGAATGTTATTCCCCAATTTCAACAACCACTTCACTTCCCAACACCTCTTTATACTTACTGGCTAATGCAGCTTTTGCATCATCGTCGCCATGCACAATTTTTATATGGTTTGGCTTTATACGCATACCCGTTACAAACTTAATTAACCCGTTTTGATCGGCATGCGCACTGTAGCCGCTAATGGTGTGTACTTCGGCATTAATGGTAACGCGAGTATTATTTATAAATACATAACCATTACGTGGCCCGTATTGTTGAATGTCGCGGCCTAACGTGCCTCGCCCTTGGTAGCCCACAAATAAAACATCAGTCGTTTTATCACTCAAAAATCGTTCTAGGTAATTAACTATTCGCCCACCGGTACACATACCGCTAGCGGCTAAAATAATGGCAGGCGTTTGGCGTGTACTTAAGTAATTAATAATGGCTATATGCTCTTTGTGCGTATCAACCGTGGTTAGGTTTTTAAAATCAAGAGGGTGTCGGCCTGTGGCTACTTTTTGCTTTGCTTCGTTATCCCATAAATGCTTAAACTTTTTATATTGGTCAGTAAAGTTTGCCGCCATGGGGGAGTCGAGTATGATGTGAATATCTCGCCATTTTGAATGCTTGCCAGAGCTATGTATAAGTTGTTCTAATTCGTAAAGTAGCTCTTGGGTTCGGCCAATACTAAACGCAGGCACCAACACAACTCCATTATCGGCAACCGCGCGCTCTATTACATTTTTAAGTGTTTGGGTACGCTGTTTACGGCCTTGATGGTTTTTATCACCATAGGTAGATTCAATCACTAAAGTGTCGGCTTTATAAGGTGCTTTGGGCGAGGGAAGCAAGGGCGTGTAGGGTGCACCCAAATCACCCGAAAATACAACGCGATGAGTACCATTTGGTTTAGTACCTTGCTTATGATTTTTAATATCAATTTCAACATAAGCCGAGCCTAAAATGTGCCCAGCTCGCTGAAACCGGGCTTTCGCTTTTTGCTGTCCATTGCATGGCAAGTCAAACCACGTTTTAAAATCTACAGGTACAATACGTCGCTTTAGTAGGTTTAAGCAGGCACTTATAATTTTTGGATCGCGTGTAACGCCTACTTTTAGTGCATCTTCTATTACTAGCGGCAATAAACTTGCTGAAGCTTGCGAGGTAAATATGGGCCCTTTAAAACCCGCTGCAAATAAATAGGGAATTCGGCCCACATGATCAATATGGCAATGCGTAACAATAAGCGCGATAACGTGACTAATATCAAACTCTATTGATAAGTCTTCTTTTGAGTCCTCCCCTTGAAACAATCCGCAATCAATAAGTACGCTTGATTGATCATCAATTAAAAGCTCATGGCATGAGCCTGTAACACCATTAACCGCGCCGTGGTGAAGTATATCCATATACATTTACTCTTAAAAACTTGTTAATTACCTAAGGTAGATAACATTTTTGTAATTTGCAAAATATAAAATCAATGCATTGTTTGAATGAAAAGTGAACGGTGACAGTGTGGTAGTCATAAACTTCAACTTTAGTTAAGTAATTGTTACATAAACAATAACAATGTACTTAGGTTATGTAAGTAACCAATAACTTAGCAAGCATATTTACATAGGCATTATACGCTGGCTATAATGGCACTCGATTTAGTTTAATCTTGTGTTTATTGCAATATAGTAAGTAGTAAGGTTGCCATGGAAAGTTGGTATTTAGTAACGTGTAAGCCGCGCCAAGAAGAGCGGGCAAAAGCCAACTTGAATAATCAAGGAATTGAAGCTTTTTACCCCATATTAACCACTGAAAAGCTGGTTAAAGGTCGTCGTACCGTCAAACAAGTCCCTTTATTTCCAAATTACTTATTTGTTTACCTAAACTCAAAAAATGGGTGCTTTGCTGCTGTAAAAAATACCCGCGGTATAGGTGGCTTTGTAACATATGGCGCTAATTACCAGGTTGTACCGCTAGCAATAATTGAACATTTAAATACTCACAATTTACATACGGTTGAATCGCAATTACCTAAACAGGGCGATGCAGTAAGTGTAAATAATAATTCGTTTAAAAATATAGACGCAATATACAAAGAGCCCGACGGCGACCTGCGCAGTATTTTGTTAATTAACTTGCTTAATAAGCAGGTAGAAATGAGCGTAGATAATAAAGATATTGAATTTGGTTAAAGGCTTTGTAGGCGTGTAGCTTACTAGCACGGTGTTTATAAAAATAGGTTATATATCAGTAAGTAGGAACTGCAACCTAGGGGCGGAAGCGTGCCCGAAGGGCTAGATAAGCAAATAGTTTTGCTTTCAAGCTGGAGCGAGAGGAGCTCTGCGACGAACTGGAACGTGAAGCGTGCCCGAAGGGCTAGACAAGCTCGTAGACGCACAGCTTGCTGGCGTTTAAAAGCAACGCTTTTACGATGTTAACTGCTTTGTAAAAGCATAAGAAGTTGTGCCCCTAATATAAGTGAGCTCTGCGACGAACTGGAACGTGCCCGAAGGGCTAGACAAGCAAAAAGTTTTGTAGGTTGGTTTTTTACCTAAATGGTAAAGTAAAAAATTATTATCACCACAGAGAAGACAAGGAGAAATAAAGGAGAAAATACTAGAAATAGTATGTTTCCTCAGTGGAGCGCGCAGTGCTCTCGGTGGTTAAAATTGTCTAGCGGTTAAATTTTTAACCTAAATGATAAAATAAATAAAACATTATTATCACCACAGAGAAGACAATGAAAAGTAAAGGAGAATTGGTTTTAGACTAATTCATTATTTTACGCTCTTCTCAGTGTAGCGCGAAGCGCCCTCGGTGTTCTCGGTGGTTAAAATTGTCTAGCGGTTAAATTTTTTACCTAAATGGTAAAGTAAATGAAACACTATTATCACCACAGAGAAGACAAGGAGAAGTAAAGAAGAAAATACTAGAAAATAGCATCTTTCCTCTGTGTAGCGCGCAGCGCCTCAGTGCTCTCGGTGGTAGTTAATAATGTTTAAAATTATGTCCACATAGGTGTGGAACTTACTCACGCGAAAGGTTTTGAATATAACCAAGCAAACTAAACGCGCTAGCAAGCATCCTGGTGGCGTACAAAATATGTGTAACTAAAATAATTAGTCTATATTCCAAGGTGACAAATTTGCAAAGGATCGCCATGGAAGACTTACTAACTAAAAACGTAATTGGTTGCGCCATTGAAGTACATAAAAACCTAGGGCCAGGTTTATTAGAATCAACCTACGAAAACTGCCTAGTATATGAACTACAGCAAACAGGTTTATCAACAAAAAGCCAAATAAAATTACCAATCAAATATAAAAACACAACCATTGATGCAGGCTATAGGCTCGATATATTAATTCCAGAGAAATTAATAATAGAAATAAAAACAGTTGAAAAACTATTGCCAATTCATACAGCACAGCTAATAACATACTTAAAGCTAAGCGGCATAAAAACAGGATTACTCATAAACTTTAACCAAGTAAAGCTTATTGAAGGTATAAAGCGAATAAGCGTTTAATATAAAAGCGCAAAAAAGTTAAAATATCGCAAAATAAAGTCAGCCCTGTTTGCCACCTACATTTTATAAAACATTGAGTAAGCTTAAATACTTATTTAAAAGAAAGCAGTAATTCAAAAGCGCGTTTCGGCTTGCGTGAAAAGCCCTCTCATGCTTTAATTACCGCACAAAAATACAAGTACTCACCAAGGCCGGTGAGGAACAAAATATTTAAAATAATTTTGGGATTCTACAATGGCGTTAAGCTGTAAATCACTCATCACCTCACTCGCATTACTATCAGTTACCGGTTGCACCATAGTACCAGGCAGCCATTTTGAAGGCATAGAATCTGGCGAGCAAACACAAAACCTTGAGCAAGATCTCGAAAAAGTAAATATTCAAATTATCGACTCGTCGTTAATTAAACAACAAAAACAAGCGCGTGCATCTGCAAAGCCAATATCAAACACCGCAGGTGTAAACGTAAGCAATTACGAATACAAACTAGGTGTAGGTGATGTACTCACCATAGGCGTATGGGATCACCCAGAGCTAACAATACCCGCAGCAGTACAGCGTACAGCTGAGTTTGACGGCTTCCGCGTGCAAAAAGACGGCACTATTACCTATGCTTACGCGCCAGATATTCCTGCCGCAGGGCGTACCATTAGTGAAGTACGCCAAGACCTAGTTAAACGCCTAAGCCGCGTAATAGAAGACCCACAAGTAGACATAAAAGTAGTGGGCTTTAGAAGCCAAAAAGCCTACGTAACCGGCGAAGTAAATAAACCAGGCGTTTACCCAGTTACCGAAATACCACTTACCCTAATAGACGCGCTAAACCAAGCGGGTGGCTTAACAGAGGCCGCCGATTGGCGCACAGTAACATTTACTCGTGGTAACAAAACAGAAACCATACAGCTCGACAGCTTTTATTCACAGGGTGATATTTCGCAAAACCGTTTACTGCAACATGGCGACATAATTCATGTAACGCGTAACGACGCACAAAAAGTATTTGTACTGGGCGATGTAAAACGTGCAGGCTCTATTGTATTAAACCGATACGGCTTAAACCTAGCCGAAGCGCTAAGCGACACTGGCGGCCTAAACGAAACCACAGCCGACGCCAATGGCGTGTTTGTACTGCGTAAAAGTAACGTAGAGCAAACAGGTGTTATTGCAAACGTATACCAGCTGCATGCTAAAAACATTACTGCAATGGTATTAGCCGAGCAGTTTGAACTGCAACCGCACGACATTGTATATGTTACATCGGCACCATTGGCTCGTTGGAACCGCGTAATAAGCTTATTACTACCGTCGGTATCAACGGTTGATAACCTAAACGACATAAATAACTAAGGCGCATAACAATGTTCGATTCTGTATTAGTTGTATGTGCCGGTAATATTTGCCGCAGCCCTACTGGGGAATATGTATTAAAGCAAAAGCTTGAAGGTAAAAATATTAAAGTGTCGTCGGCTGGGTTAACCGCACTTGAAGGCAAACCTGCCGATGCAAAAGCAAAACAAATTGCCCAAGCACATGGTGTAAACATGGACGAGCACCAAGGCAGGCAGCTGTCGTCTGCACTTGTTGCGCAAAATAGCGTAATACTGGTTATGGAAGAGCGCCATTTAAACGACGTACACGCCCGCTACCCCGAGGCACGCGGTAAAACATTTTTACTAGGTAAATGGATTAACAACGCCGAAATACCCGACCCCTACCGCCAAAGCACCGAAGCATTTGAACACGTTTACACATTAATCGATAGCGCATGCAGCGCTTGGCAAAAGTATTTATAAGGAATGACTAATTTAATGAATACCCAGCCTGAAAGTAAAAACAAAAACACTGCACAACCCACACAAGAAATCGATTTAATGGCACTACTAGGTGCATTACTCGACCGCAAATACTTTATAGCAGGCATAACGGCACTGTTTATGGTTATAGGTGTGGTGTATGCGGTATTAAGCACGCCAGTTTACCAAGCCACCGCCATGATACAAGTTGAAGACGGCAGTGCATCGGTCCCTGGGTTTGACGACATGGCTGGCATGTTTGAAAGTACATCGGCCGCCGTAACCGAAATAGAACTACTAAAATCGCGCAGCGTAATTGGTGAAGCGGTAGATTCACTAAAGCTAGACATTGTAGCCGAACCAAAACTATTCCCGTTTATTGGTAACCGAGCATACCGTAAATTTACCCCAATGGAAGAGGGCGACCTAGCCGAGCCAAGTTTTGGTGCAAGCAGCTATGCATGGGGCGGCGAAAGCATAAATATATTTAGGTTTGACGTACCACGCACAGCAGTAAACCAAGAGTTTGTACTTGTAGCACAAGCAGGTAATGGTGTGGCGCTTTTAAATGATGAGGGCGACGAAATTCTAACGGGTAAAGTAGGTGAAGAACTTACAAATGGTAAATTTAATCTAACAGTACGTGAGCTTAATGCACGCCCAGGTACCGAGTTTATAATTTCCCGAAAAGATCGCCTAAATACAATACTTGATTTACAAACAGCTATTGGCGCAAGCGAAAAAGGTAAAGACTCAGGCATTATTAATTTAAGCCTTCAAAGCACAAAACCAAGTTACGCTGAAAAAGTGCTTGATAAAGTAGCTGCTATTTACGTACGTCGCAACGTAGAGCGCAATAGCGCCGAGGCACAAAAGTCACTCGAGTTTTTAGAAGTACAATTACCTGAAATTAAAAAACAGCTTGAATACGCCGAGCAACGATTTAACGACTACCAAATAAAACGCCAATCAATAAACATAACACTTGAAACACAAGGTGTACTAGAGCAAGTAGTAAAGCTAGAAACCAAACTACAAGAGCTAAACCTAAAACGCCTAGAGCTTGGCCGTAAATTTAAAAAAGACCACCCAGCATACCAAGGTATTATTGAGCAAATTCAAGCGGTTGAAAGCCAAAAAAATGAACTCATTGGTGAAGTAGGCAACCTACCCGAAACCCAGCAAGAGCTACTGCGCTTAAAGCGCGATGTTGAGGTAAGCAACCAAATTTATACGTTGCTGCTTAGTAAAACCCAAGAGCTTGATATAGTACGCGCCGGTACCGTAGGTAATGTACGTGTTATAGACTACGCCGAGGTAAACACCAGCAAGCCAGTAAAACCTAAAAAAGCGCTAATAGTAGTAATGGCAACTATGCTAGGTGGCATGCTTGCAGTGGCTATTGTACTTATACAAAAAGCCATGCACAAAGGGGTAGAAGACCCAAGCGAGATTGAAGCCCTAGGCATACCGGTATACGCTAGTGTACCCCACTCAGACTACCAAGATAAGCTAACCGGTTTTACGGGGCGCAAAAATAAAGCAGGTAAAGCCAAAAGCTTGCTGGCGCTTGATAACCCTGCCGACCTTTCAATAGAGGCCCTGCGTAGCTTACGTACTAGTTTACACTTTGCGATGATGGAAGCTAAAAACAACATTATTGCTATATCGGGCCCAAGCCCGGGTGTAGGTAAATCGTTTATATCGGTTAACTTGGCGGCAGTATTAGCACAAAGCGGCAAAAAAGTACTCATTATTGATGCCGATATGCGTAAAGGCTACTTACAAACCCAATTTGGCTTAAAGTGGGACGATGGCTTAAGCGATTACTTATCGGGCCGTTTAAATTTAGTACAAGTAACCAAGCCAACAAAAGTTGAAGGCTTAAGTGTAATTACTCGCGGGCAAATACCACCAAACCCGTCAGAGCTATTAATGCACAGCAACTTTAGCAAGCTGGTTGAAGAGGTAAGTGCAGCATACGACATAGTAATTATAGATACACCACCAATACTTGCAGTAACCGACCCGGCAATAGTGAGTGCGCATACAGGCACTACCTTATTAGTAGCGCGTTTTGGCCAAAACCACTTGCGTGAAATAGACCTAACCCGTAACCGTTTTGAACAAAATGGCATAGACGTAAAGGGCTTAGTATTCAACGGTGTAGTTAAAAAAGCCAGTAATGCATATGGGTACTATGGTTATTACAACTACGAATATAAATCAGATAAATAAAAAGAGCAGTACATGAACCTGAAAGTAGGTACACCAGATATGAATCAAGAGCCTATAAGTAATAAAGAACAGCTAGAATCGATATTCATAACTGAAAGCTTTAAATCAAAATCAGAAGCACTAAAGCAAAGTGTAATTTATGTATTTTGCCCAGAAGAGTGTGCCAGTAATATAGGTGAAATTATTGATGATTATTCATTCGATATAATAATTAACGATTACAGTATTACTGACTTCACTAAAAAAGTAGTATGCCATTATCAAAGTGCGCATTTAAGTAAACAACAGCGTAAGTTTTTAGTTAATGCCACAGAGTGTGGTGCATGGGTTGAGCCTCTAGTAAGTTATTTAGACGACAGGCTAAAATATACAGAAGTGCGTTTACTACATAGCAGTTATTTTTTACACCAAAAAGCATTTTCTATTTTATCAAATAAACGTACCCAAGTAGCAAAGCGCTGTGTAGATATTGTGAGTGCTATTTTACTCCTTATAATCACCATTCCATTTTCAATATTTGCTGCTTTGTTAATTAAATTAGAAAGCCCTGGGCCCATACTATTTAAGCAAAAGCGTACCGGTCAATATAACAAACAGTTTGAAGTTTATAAATTTAGATCTATGCGAAATGATGCAGAAAAAAACGGGGCTCAATGGGCTTCAAAAAACGATGCACGCGTTACAAAAGTAGGTAAATTTATTCGTAAAACACGCATAGATGAAATTCCTCAGCTTATAAATGTTATACAAGGCACTATGTCGATAGTAGGCCCAAGGCCAGAGCGTGAAGTATTTATAAAAGACTTAGAAAAAGAAATACCCTACTACCGTTTTAGGCACGCTGTTAAACCAGGTGTAACGGGGTTAGCACAAGTGAGCTACCCATATGGCGCATCGGTAGAAGATGCTATATGGAAGCACAAGTATGACATTCATTACATAAAGCATCATTCAGCTTTACTAGACATCAAAATTTTATTAATGACAGTACGAACAGTTATATTTGGTATGGGCCGTTAAATGAGTGTTGAACAGCCATTAGTGTCTATAATAATGCCTGCTTACAATGCGGAGCTTCATATAGCCGAGTCTATAGAGTCTGTTATTAGCCAAACTTACAGTAATTGGGAGTTGTTGATAACTGACGATCGCTCTACCGATAATACTCAGCAAATAATTAATGAATACGCTATTAAAGATCAGCGAATAAGACAGTTTATAAATGAGCAAAATGGTGGTGCGGGTGTTGCCCGAAATAACTCTATAAAGCAAGCTAATGGGCGTTTTATTGCATTTTTAGATGCAGATGACTTATGGTTACCAGAAAAGCTCACGAAACAAATTAGCTTTATGCTTACAAATAATTATGCATTCACATTTACGGCCTATCAAAAGCTAGAGCAGGGCGAACTTAGGGGTACTATCAAGCCCCCCACATTTACAAATTATAATAAGTTACTAAGCAGCAATGTTATAGGTTGCTTAACCGCGGTGTACGACACAAATGTTTTAGGGAAACACTATATGCCTGTAATTCGTAAAAGGCAGGATATGGGACTATGGCTTAGCTTATTAAAGCAAGTACCTAAGTCATATAGTCTACCTGACGTTTTAGCTTTATATAGAGTTGACTCTGGAATGACACAAAATAAATTTAAAATATTGAAATGGCAGTGGTTATTTTATCGCAATGTTTTGGAATTAAATATTTTTAGAGCCACTTATCATTTTTTTATTTACTCAGTTAAAGGTTTTTTAAAACACTCCACATGAAAATATTAGTTACAGGCGGTGCAGGTTTTATTGGTTCAGCTGTTGTCCGCCATATAATAAATAATACAACAGATTCAGTTATTAACCTCGACAAATTAACTTATGCAGGTAACTTAGAATCACTCAAAAGTGTTGAAAATAATGAGCGTTACTCTTTCGAACAGGTTGATATTTGCAACCGCGAAGAGCTTGATCGTGTTTTTAAATTACATAAGCCAGATGCTGTAATGCACTTGGCTGCTGAAAGTCATGTTGACCGTTCAATCACAGGCCCTGCCGAATTTATACAAACTAATATTGTAGGCACTTACAATCTATTAGAAGCGGCTCGTGAATACTGGAATACATTAAATAGCGATGATAAAAAATCGTTTAGGTTTCATCATATTTCAACTGATGAAGTCTATGGTGATCTCCCACACCCTGATGAGCAAGAAGGTGAACTTCCATTATTTACTGAAGAAACGTCTTACGCACCAAGCAGCCCTTACTCGGCAAGTAAAGCTTCGAGTGATCATTTAGTAAGAGCATGGCTGCGCACGTATGGCTTTCCAACAATTGTAACAAACTGTTCAAATAATTATGGGCCTTACCACTTTCCAGAAAAATTAATACCTTTAGTTATACTAAATGCGCTAGAAGGTAAGGATTTACCTATTTATGGTAAAGGCGATCAAATACGTGATTGGTTATTCGTGGAAGATCATGCTCGTGCTTTATATAAAGTAGTGACCGAAGGTGTTGTTGGAGAAACCTATAACATAGGCGGTCACAATGAAAAGCAAAACTTAGAAGTAGTGCAAACTATTTGTGATATTTTAGATACCTTAGTACCGAAAGCGGCAAAGTATAAAGAGCAAATAACTTACGTAACAGATCGCCCGGGACATGACAGACGCTATGCCATTGACTCATCAAAAATGAGTGAAGAGCTTAACTGGACACCAGTGGAAACATTCGAAACAGGTCTGCGTAAAACTATTGAGTGGTACTTAAAAAACGAGCAGTGGTGTAAAAATGTTCAGGATGGGTCGTATCAACGCGAACGTCTAGGCGAAATTAACTTTTAATGGAGAATAGTATGAAAGGTATTATTTTAGCTGGCGGTTCAGGCACACGCCTTTACCCACTTACACGTGGGGTATCGAAACAGTTATTACCAGTATACGATAAGCCAATGGTGTATTACCCAATATCTACACTAATGCTAGCAGGTATACGCGATATATTAATAATCACCACCCCGGAAGATAACGACAGCTTTAAACGTTTGTTAGGCGATGGTAGTGATTACGGCATAAATCTGAGTTATGCAATACAACCTTCACCGGATGGATTGGCACAGGCGTTTATAATAGGTGAAGAGTTTATTGGCAACGATAATGTATGCCTAGTACTTGGGGATAATATTTACTACGGTCAATCGTTTAGTAAAACTCTAAAAAGTGCTGCTAGCAGAGAGACAGGCGCTACGGTATTTGGTTATCAAGTAAAAGACCCAGAGCGTTTTGGTGTAGTTGAATTTGACGAAAATATGAAAGCTATTTCGATAGAAGAAAAGCCTGAAAAGCCAAAGTCAAACTATGCTGTTACAGGTTTGTACTTTTATGACAATCGTGTAGTTGAGCTCGCAAAACAGGTAAAGCCTTCTCACCGTGGTGAGCTTGAAATAACAACACTAAACGAAATGTATTTAAACGATGGGACGCTCAATGTCGAATTATTAGGGCGTGGTTTTGCTTGGCTTGATACGGGGACACATGAAAGTCTTCATGAAGCATCATCGTTTGTACAAACAATTGAAAACGTCCAAGGTTTGAAGGTGGCATGTTTAGAAGAAATAGCATGGCGTAATGGCTGGTTAAGTACAGATGAGTTACTAACAATAGCTAAACCAATGATGAAGAATGAATATGGTCAATATTTAACTCGTTTGGCATCTGAGGCAAAGTAATGAAAGTACTTATTACTGGTAAAAATGGTCAAGTTGGAAGCTGTTTGGTATCGCAATTGACTGATATCCCTTCCATTGATTTTTTGGCGTTAGGACGTGAAGAGCTTGATATAACGAATGCTGATCAAGTTAATGAAGTGGTAAATAAGTATCAGCCGACAGTTATAATTAATGCAGCAGCATATACTGCAGTTGATAAAGCTGAGTCTGAAGTTGAGCTGGCTAATGCTATAAATAATATTGGTCCAAAAAACTTAGCTAAAGCAGCATCGAATGTAAAAGCGGTCATTCTTCATATATCAACTGACTATGTTTTTGCTGGTAATAAAGACGGATTGTACACAGAGAGTGATGAAGTAAAACCACAAGGTGTTTACGGTCAAACTAAGTTTGCTGGTGAGCAAAGTGTGGAACAAGAGTGCGCAGCCCACATTATTTTACGCACCGCATGGGTGTTTAGTGAATACGGGAATAACTTTGTAAAAACGATGCTACGTTTAGCACAAACACACGATACTCTAGGGGTTGTTGGTGACCAATTTGGTGGCCCGACTTACGCAGGCGATATAGCTAAAGCGTTAATTAACATAGCGCAACAGCTTCAACAAGGCACTACTAAGTTCGGCGTGTACAACTACTCAGGCTACCCACATGTTAGTTGGCATGAGTTTGCAACAGAAATTTTTGCTAAAGCATTATCGCAACAAGTGATTGAAACACCTGTTATGGTTAATGCAATCTCAACCTCAGAGTATCCGACTCCCGCGAAGCGCCCAGCAAATTCAAAATTAGATTGTAGTAAAGTTACAAAAAATTTTTCTGTACAGCCAAGTGATTGGAAAGCGGCATTAAACACTATTCAACAGTATAAGTAAGTTAAAAACATGAAAGTAATCGATACCAATATCCCAGATGTGAAAATTATAGAGCCAGCAGTATTTGGTGATGAACGTGGGTTTTTTATGGAAACCTGGAGCCAAAAAAAATTTGAAGAGTTAGTTACAGGTAAACCTACCTCTTTTGTACAAGATAACCACTCTAAATCTAAGCTAGGCATTTTACGCGGCTTACATTTTCAAACTGAAAATACGCAAGGTAAATTAGTTCGCGTAACATCTGGTGAAGTATTTGATGTTGCTGTAGATATACGTAAAGGCTCAGCTACGTACGGGCAATGGGCCGGTGTATACTTATCTGCAGAGAATAAACGTCAATTGTGGGTGCCCGAAGGCTTCGCACATGGATTCTATGTAACAAGCGATGAAGCTGAGTTTGTTTATAAGTGCACAGATTACTATAACCCAAATGCAGAAGTAAGTATTCGCTGGGATGATAAAGATTTAGCGATAGAGTGGCCAATTAAGTCAGAACCAACATTGTCGGACAAAGACGAGAAAGGCCTCTCTCTCAATGAGTGCAACTTATAATCTGTCTATTAGAATAAAACCCAATATGTGTTCACCTATTACCTGAGAATATTCAATTGCTTTATATTTTAATTTTTGCTGTATTGTCGCTTAGAGTATTCATCGGCTTCTTCTTAAAGGGGACTAATAATATTGCATTTATATTACCCCTCCTCCTCGAGCTTATATTTATTTATCCCTTCGTTGTTGTTGATTATCTCGAGTTGACTTGGAATTATTATGCATTTCTTGTTTTCTATTTTTCTATCTTCTCTTTTCAGGTTGCACTTTTGCCTTTAGTGAATATCGGATATAAACGATTAAGTATCGATATTGATACTAAAATATGTACCGGTTTAGTTTTTTTTGCTGTTTTAGTTTATTTAATTGGAGTAATTAGTAACTTTGAGATCGCTAAAATATTATCATTTAATATGGAAAGTTATTTTTCTATAGCAAACCAAAGTGCAATTGAACGTTACTCTGGTCAACAGAAGCTAACTATTTATTATAAAATAGGCTCTGTTTTCGCTTATTTTTCAGCTTTTTCAATTGGTTTTTTATTAGCCTTGCCTAGCCAGAGCGATAGAGTGGTAAGTAGATTCAAAATTATAGCTTTGTTGTTTTTGTTTATTGCTGTGCTAGACAGTTTTTTAATGGCCGCTAGGGCAGGTATGATGATGTTAAGCTTCTGCATGTTATCTTCATTTTTTATTGTTAAACAATATTTATATTCAGGTAGATTTGTACGTTTATCATTAAGTTTGGTCATAAAACTAATAATAACTGTTCTTAGTATCTTCCTGTTTTTTTTAATTATACAGGTGTTTAGAGGCGGGAAAAGTGATTTTGATTTGTTACCTATAATTAATCACCTAATGACTTGGTTCGTAGGGCATATCCCTGCATTCTCCAATTGGCTTAAAAATTATGAGTTATTTACTGTGCCATCCTTTGGTTTGAATTCTTTTGCGGGATTAGCCGATTTGTTTGGAGCAAAGAATCGTGCGATAGGTATATATGCTGGAACTGATATTGGGAATGATCGGATAAGTAATATATATACTGGGTTAAGGCCATTAATAGAAGATTTTTCCATACTGGGTGTTGGTATAATCTACTTTATGTTTGGCCTTTCTTTTATAAAAATGTTCACTAAAAATGGTAGTTTAATTTTTATTTTTGTAAATATAGCTGTAGTGGCGTATCTGAGTTGGTCGTTTGTTACCAGTATTTTCTCATATAATACTATCTTACTGGGTTACTTGTTGTTCTTATTTGTTTTTTATAATAGTTGTAATAGATCTAAATTAAGGGTGGTTTAATTGTTGATTATATGTGAGAGGGTTGAATGAAAGTTTTTTTAACAGTTAACTATGGGACCAGTAGCTTATTAAGTGATTGGGTTAGTAATATTAGAGAGCAAGTTAGTGACCCTATAATAGTGGTAGTTGACAACTTTAAGAATAATGAAGAACGTAGTAAGGCTAAGCATATATGTACAAGTCAAGATGTTTATTTTGTTGAAAGTACTAACCAAGGTTATGGGAATTCTTTGAATTTAGGTATAAAGTATTGTAAGGAGAATTTTACTTTAAAAAATGCAGTCTTTTTTGCTGGAAATATGGATATAAAGTATTTAAATATTCCTTACCACCTCCCTAGAGGTGAGTTTGTATATATACCTAAAGCACTAGAAGGTAAGAGAAACAGGAACCCTTTTTTAACTAGATTACAATCAGTAGCACTCCCCCTTCACAAACTGACTATAAAACTTGATTCGGTCTACTTTTTGTTATTTGTAACTACTATTATTAAGCTTCTAGGTTATATACCATCTAAGTTATGGGCTGTTCATGGTTCTCTTTTTTGCTTTCATTCTGAGTGTTTACATGAAAGCGAAGAAATATTCAATTCAGACTCTTTTTTGTACTCGGAAGAATTAGAGTTCGCATCTTATGTAGAAAAATATTTATGTCAATTTGTTGATTCGGACATTACTTATCAACATGATGCCCATGCTGCTACTGGTGATGTGATTTCTTCTAAAAGAGCTTTTCTAAACATGTGGAAGCCATCATTTTTGAATTGGATAAAGCGATGGAAATAATTTTAATAGCTTCACTTTTTATTGCTTTATCGATAGTAATAGAATCTCTTGGTGCTTGGCTTCGTTTTATTGGCTCTGTAGGGAGCGAAGCCGCACTTGGCTATTCTTCACATGTTAGGCTTGCCACGTTAGGACGTTTTTTTATATTGTTATCGGCTCCTCTCCTTGGATACCTTATAGATTCAGGGGTTAATTCTACGAGTATTGCTACGATAGGTTTTCTTGCATTTTTATTAGTTTTCCTTTGTTTACTCCTTAGTATAACAAAAAATCTTACCCCTTTTTTTTCAGGAATATATAATTTTTTGAATAAAAAAAGTGATATAAAACTAGAAGGAATGGTATTTGATAATCTAAAGTTAAATAAAAAGCTCGCTTTTTATTCATTTTTTTCATTTGGACTTACTGCTAGTGGTATTTTGGTTGTTAATTATTTAGCAACGATATTTACAGAACAAAGAGCCATGATTGTTCAGATGGCTGCATTCGTAACCACACTGGGTACTTTAATACATGCATTTATGGTAGATCCAGTTCTAGCTAGGCTTTGTGACAGTGACGAGAAACTAGCTTACTCATCAGTAAGAAGTTTTATTGTCGGTAGGGTGTTTTCTTCACTCTTTTTAATTTTATTATTTTCAATTCTGGTATTCTATGAGCAAGCATAAAAATATTAATTTAAGGTTAACTGGGGGACTAGGTAATCAGCTTTACCAATTTTCATTCGCTTACTACTTATATAAAAAATATGGTTATAAAAAAATTTTTATAGACATGTCTGGAATGCAAAACTATAACGAATATTGGGGAGTAATGCTTGATTTAGTTTTCAAAGAAGATTTTTTGAAAGATACAGTTGTGTTTAAACGCTCTAAAACTTTAGGCTTGCGAATTCCTGTTATACTTAAAAAGTTTAATGTAAGTCTTCACCGGTTTGGGTTTATATCTGATTTATTAGAAGTGGAGGAGTCAAAGTCACTGAATCTAAAAAATAATATCTTTCTAGATGGTTATTTTGAAAATCAATCGATACGTTCAGAATATAAGACGTTGCTAGGCCAATACATCAAACCAGACTTAAATATTGATTTACCTAGTAATATAGTCGTAATAAATGTCCGAGGTGGGGAATATAAACGCTTAGGTGTATCAAGTCTCAAAAACAGACAGTTTTATATTGATGCTGTTCAACAGATCAAGTCAAAAATTGAGGAACCTGAGTTTCACCTTATTACTGATGATGTTTCATTTGCTTCAGAATTGCTTGATGGTGTATGTGAAATATCTAAGATTCATGCTCCTGATCCACTTAGTAATTTTAAACATATTTATTCAGCAAAGTATAAAATACTTTCTCTTTCTACTTTTGCCAAGTGGGCAGCTTTTTTAGGTAATGATAGTGGTGAAAGTATTTATTTTTCTCCATTCTAGACTGTAGTGGCGTACTGAATCTAGCCACTCATCAATATGGTAAAATATTCTCAGCCGGACAATGCATTAAGAGTTAATATAGCCGTATTTTAATTTATACCACCTCTAAATTTTGTACTGTGTCACTGATCTGGTTTAATGGCATAGGACACTTTGATAAAGGATAATATCCTAATTACTTGAGGTGTTCCATGAATCAAAAACGACAATACAAAACTTACACTAAAGCTTTCAAAGAAGAAGCTGTCGCTTTAGTTATCGATCAAGGTTATACCGTACCAGAGGCAGCAGAGTCTTTAGGGATCAGAGCTAATTTACTTTATGGTTGGAAACAGCAATTTGAAGATAAGCAATCAGGTGCGGTTTTAGCTGATGATGAGCGTAGTGAGTTAATGAAACTTCGTAAAGAAAACAAACAACTGCGTATGGAAAAAGAAATATTAAAAAAGGCCAGTGCCTTCTTCGCAAGAGAAATGAAGTAAAGTTTAACTTTATTAAGCAGAACGAAGGCATTTTTCCTGTTAAAAAGCAGTGCGAAGTAATGAAAGTCAGTCGAAGTGGTTATTATGCTTGGCGAAATCGTCCTATGAAAGTTATCAGTGAATCAGAGCTAATGTTATATCTACGCACGAAAGCTTTATTTAAAGAAAGTCGTCAAAGTTTAGGCTCTCGGCAGCTAATGAAAAAATTGCGTAAAGAAGGCTTTGAAGTTGGGCGTGATAAAGTAACTCGGTTGATGGATAAGCTCAATTTGAAGGTCAAACAACGTATTGCTTATAAAGTAACAACGATGCGTAAACACAGCCATAGTGTTGCTAGTAATATTGTTGACCAGCAGTTTAATCCCAACCAAGTTAATCAAATTTGGGCTGGTGACGTAACTTACCTTCGCACTGGTCGAGGCTGGATGTACTTAGCGGTTGTGATGGATTTATATTCCCGTCGCATCATTGGTTGGTCAATTCATAAGCGTATGACCGTTAATTTAGTTGAGCGCGCTATGCAAATGGCACTGAACCTAAGGCAGCCAACTAACGCACTAATATTTCACAGTTATAGAGGCTCACAGTATACGAGTCATCGCTTTCAACAGCAGCTAAGAAATAACAATATTATTGCTTCGATGAGTGGCCGCGGTGCGTGTTGGGATAATGCGGTTGTTGAACGGTTTTTCGGTAGTTTGAAAAATGAATGGCTGTTAAATATTTATCATTTAACACGCAGTGGTATGAAAGAAGATGTTGAAGCTTATATCAGATATTACAATCATATCATGCTGCATACATCAAATGGTGACTGCTCTCCAATTGAGTTCGAGCAGTCCACAATAAATGTGTCTTATGCGGCTTGACCAGAACAATGTGTAAACACATTTCAGGACGAGACACTTATGAAAAAAAAGCCCATACTATTTTAAGTGTGGGCTTTTTACTTATAGCTCTTTTAATTAAATTTATTGTTTATTCGCTTTAGCGCCTAGCTCTGGTAAAATAATAAAAAGCTTTTATACCTAAAGGAATTATATGAAAATCGCCGTAGTTGGTACTGGCTATGTAGGCCTTTCAAACGCTATGCTTTTATCGCAGCACAATGAAGTGGTTGCGCTAGATATTGATGAGCAAAAAATAGCACTATTAAACGATAAAAAATCACCAATTGTTGATACAGAAATTACTGAGTTTTTAACACGTAGCGATTTAAATTTTACCGCAACTACCGACAAAGCAGCAGCCTATAAAAATGCTGATTACGTAATTATTGCTACCCCAACTGATTACGATGCCGAAAATAATTATTTTAATACCAGCTCGGTTGAAGCCGTAATTAAAGATGCTATGGCGCATAGCCCAAATGCGGTAATGGTAATTAAATCGACCATTCCGGTTGGGTTTACTGCCGATACTAAAAAGCAGTTGAATGCTGAAAATTTAATATTTTCGCCAGAGTTTTTACGTGAAGGCAAAGCCCTTTACGATAACTTACACCCGTCACGTATTGTTGTGGGTGAGCAAAGTGAACGTGCCACTGTTTTTGCTAACTTACTTAAGCAAGGCGCTATTAAGCAAGATGTTGAAGTGCTATTTACTGACTCAACTGAAGCCGAAGCCATTAAGCTATTTTCTAACACTTACTTAGCTATGCGTGTAGCATATTTTAATGAGCTTGATAGCTACGCAGAAGCACACGGTTTAAACAGCAAGCAAATTATACAAGGTGTAGGCCTAGACCCACGTATTGGTAACCATTATAACAACCCATCGTTTGGGTATGGTGGTTACTGCTTACCAAAAGATACCAAGCAACTACGTGCAAATTACCAAGATGTTCCAAATAATATTATAGGTGCAATTGTAGATGCAAACACAACCCGAAAAGACTTTATCGCTAAGTCTATTTTAAAGCGCAATCCTAAAGTGGTAGGCGTGTATCGCTTAGTCATGAAAACGGGATCTGATAACTTTAGGGCGTCGTCTATTCAAGGCATTATGAAGCGCATTAAAGCCAAAGGTGTTGAGGTTGTTGTATTTGAGCCTGTGCTTAAAGAAAGTGAATTTTATAATTCACGCGTGATAAAAGACTTAAATGAGTTTAAGCAGATATCAGACGTTGTGGTTTCAAACCGTATGGTTGAAGAGTTAAGCGATATTGCTGACAAGGTTTATACGCGTGACCTTTTTGGTAGTGACTAATTAAATAATAGCTGTTTGTACAGTGACCTAACCCCGATAAGTTTGCTCGGGGTTTTACTTCGTTCATCCCTCATCTACATTTAATCTGTTAGTTTAAAAATAATTAATTTAAAAAATAAAGGACTACCCATGAAAGCTGTAATTCCTGTTGCTGGCCTTGGCACGCGTATGCTACCTATGACCAAAGCAATCCCTAAAGAAATGCTCCCTATTGTTGATAAACCACTTATTCAATACATTGTTAATGAATGTGTAGCTGCAGGCATTAAAGAGGTTGTGTTAGTTACTCATAGCTCTAAAAACGCGATTGAAAACCATTTTGATACTAGCTACGAGCTTGAAGCAACGCTTGAAAACCGCGTTAAACGTAGATTACTTGAAGAAGTGCGTTCTATTTGCCCAAGTGACGTAACCATTATGCACGTTCGCCAAGGTGAGGCTAAAGGCTTAGGCCATGCTATTTTGTGTGCAAAACCTATTGTAGGTAATGACGACTTTGTGGTTGTACTACCTGACGTAATACTTGATGCATACACAGCTAACCAAAAAACAGAAAACCTAGCTGCTATGATTGCACGCTTTAATGAGACGGCAGCAAGCCAAATAATGCTTGAGCCTGTGGCTATGGAAGATGTAAGCAAATACGGTATTGCCGATATTAATGGTGTGCAATTAGTTGCTGGTGAAAGCGCCCAAATTAAAACTATGGTTGAAAAGCCGGATGTTGATGTTGCGCCTTCAAACCTTGCTGTAGTTGGTCGTTATGTATTAAGTAAAAATATTTGGCCATTACTTGCTAAAACTCCGGTAGGGGCGGGTGGTGAAATACAATTAACTGATTCGATTGATGCGTTAATGGCGCAAGAAACGGTTGAGGCATTTCATATGAGTGGCCGCGCGCACGACTGTGGCGATAAGCTTGGCTATTTAAAAGCGATTGTTGAATACGGTATGCGCGATGAAAAGCTAGGTAAAGAATTTGCACAGCATTTAAATACATTGGTTAATGGTGAAAATGCACCAACACTAAACAATGTGGTTAATTTGTAAAAAATAACTTTAGTTTATTTTATAACTACAAAACCGTGTTTAATTTAAACACGGTTTTTTGTTTTTTAGGCAGCTTTGTATTTGGTTAATAAAGTAAATAAAACATTATTATCACCACAGAGAAGACAAGGAGCAGTAAAGGAGAAGATACTAGAAAATAGTATGTTCCCTCTGTGTAGCGCGCAGCGCCTCGGTGCCCTAGGTGGTAGAAATTGTTTTGTGGTTAGGTTTGTACCTGATTTATAAAGTAAATAAAAATATTATTATCACCACAGAGAAGACATGGGGAAGTAAAGGAGAAGATACTAGAAAATAGTATGTTTCCTCTGTGTAGCGCGCAGCGCCTCAGTGTGCTCGGTGGTAATTAAATCCCTAAATTATCTTAACGTAGGGGTGAAGCTTGCTCACGCAAAAGGTTGTTAATGTGACTATGTATAAATTAAACGCGCCAGCAAGCAACGCGCCTACAAAAACAAGCTTGGGTACTCTGCTGGTATTTAGGAAGTTTAGTTTTTTATAGGTATTATATCACTTTTGAAAGCGCGGAATAAATTCGCGCTTTCAAATTTAAAAATTAGCGGAGAAAGCGATTCTTGAAAATGCCTCGCCATACACATCTTTACCTAGGTAAAGCTCAGCGCCTAAGCTTTTAGCGCCCCAAATAGGTTTGTTTAATTTACGCGTATAGGCTGTTTGGAGTTCGTAACTTATATTGTAACCATCTCGTTTGTTTGTAAGGCCACGTAACGTTGTATTTAAGCCTTCTTTAGCGCTAAGTTGCCAATACCAGTTAATACTCATCGATTTTGCTGGAGTATAGTCTGTATAGTCGTGCTCGTCTCCCCCCCAGTGGCCAATAACGTTGCCTGAGTTACGGTTTCCATCTTGATATATTCTGTTTGCATACCAAAACTTTTGCCAATTGCCGTGTTCAAAACGTAAGCTGTGATCGTTTGCAATAAAGGGGAGGTATAGCCCGAAGCTATAAGCGTTGTTTCGGGTGCCGCCAAGAGTGTCTTCAAGCGCAACTTCACCATAAAGCTCATACGGTAAATTAAATAGGCTGTTGTTGTACTCAAAGGTGATTGATCCTAACTGATCACCAAGCTCAAAGTTGCCACCAATTTCATTTGCATCCTTACTACCAACATTGTCTTTTGAGCCTGGTGTAAAAAAACCTTCAGCAAAATCTTTTAAGGTTACGCTACGCGGGCCCCCACCAAATTGCATTAAGCGGCTTAAGCCAATAGTTAAGTTATCTGTTGCTGCAAAGCTAATATGTAAGCCGTATAAATATGGTCTACCTTTTTCGTAAATACGCACGGTGGAGTTTTTTTCTTCTTCATTTAAAATTCCACGCTGCTCGGTCATTTTACTAATAAACATATCGTACCGAATGTTAAAGCTGGTTATTGGTTCAACATTACTTATGGTAATTGACGGTGTTGTTTTAGCGTGTGTGCTTAATAGCATAGCGCTGTCGTTAAAAGGTGAATACCAATGTTCACGGTAGCCTATATCAAGCTGTGCGTATTTATTACCTAGGTAAATAAAACTTTGGGTTGGGAGTATTTCGTTTTCGTTTGCAATGCCTGCCACGCTTACACCAAAGTAACGACCAAAGTTAGCATAAGCGCCACCTTCAACAATTAAGTTGGTTTTAGTGGTTTGCCCGCGTTGGTTGGGTAGTGTTTTGTTTTTTGTACCAGCAGCAAGGGTTGCTTTAGCAAATGTGCCTGCATCACTTTGTATATACGGGCTTATTTGGTACGACAGAGTTTGGTAAAGCTCTGGGTAACTATGCCTAATGGTTTGCAATACGTTATATATGTCGTGCGCTTTATAGGGCCTGCTCATAATGTGGGTATTTTTACTTACTGCTAAAAGGCGCTCTACATTATGCTCTAACTCTGTTGCTTGGTTTAAAGGTAAATATGGCGATACGCCTCCCTTTGCTAAAGCGTTTGCACTTAATGCTAATGCTATAAGTAGCGATATTTTTTTGAGCATAATTATTCCGTTTGCCAATTTTTATAGTAAGTAAATACGTTAATGCGAGGTTAGCAATAAATACGTTAGTAAGAAAGAAAAAAGCGCTTATACATAGTGGTTTTAAGTTGCTATTTATAAGGTGAAGTTTCTAGATATTAGATGGCAGTTACAGATGTTAGTTTTCAGTTTAAGTTGGCGGCAGTTATCAGAATAGCCATTAAGGTTTGTATTGATGAGCGTTATTTACAAAAGTGACTTATTCACCACAGAGAAGACAAGGAGCAGTGCAGAAGAAGATACTAGAAAATAGTATATTTTCTCTGTGTAGCGCGCAGCGCATCAGTGCGCTCGGTGGTCAAAATTGTTTTGCGGTTAAACTTTTTACCTAAATGGTAAAGTAAATAAAAATATTATTATCACCACAGAGAAGATAAGGAGCAGTGCAGGAGAAGTCATTTTAAAACAAATACATTGTATTACGCTTTTCCCACTGTAGCGCGCAGCGCGTCGGTGCGCTCGGTGGTAATAAACATTCAAAGTTACCCACACGTAGGCGTGAAGCTTGCTTGCGCAAAAGGTTGTTAATGTGACCATATGTATATTAAACGCGCTAGCAAGCAAGGCGCCTACAGTAAATTAGCCGCTTTACAGTGTGTAAATGAGCATTCCAACTCGTATTTTAATTTATATTGTGTAAAAAATTTGTATTTATGCTTTTAATAATAAAGCTGCGCCCATTAGCAAAGTCCACTATGCTATGGGCTATTCGTTATTTATATTTTTTAAGGATTCATCATGATTGAGCAAGGACAAAACTTACCAGAAGTTACACTTACGCAGCTTGCAAGTGAAGGTATGCAAACGCTAACTAATAAAGAGTTGTTTGATGGCAAAAAAGTGGTTTTATTTGCTGTGCCAGGGGCGTTTACACCAACGTGTTCAAATGCGCATTTACCTGAATTTATTACGCTTGCCGATAAAATTAAAGCAAAAGGGGTTGATGCTATTTATTGTGTGTCGGTTAACGACGCATTTGTAATGAAAGCATGGGGCGACTCGCAAAACGCTGAAGAGCTTTTAATGCTGGCCGATGGTGATGCAAGCTTTACCAAAGCACTTGGGCTTCAAAAAGATACCGCAGGCTTTGGTGGTATTCGTTCTTCACGTTACGCAATGATTGTAGATAACGCGGTTGTTACTGGGCTATTTGTAGAAGAGGGCAAAGAGTTTACAGTAAGCCGCGCAGAGCATGTTTTAGAAAAGCTTTAAGGCTGCATTTAGTTGTCAGTTTTTAGTTATCAGTTATTAGAAGTCAGTTGTCAGTTGTCAGTTGTCAGTTGTCAGTGGTTAGTGGTTAGTGGTTAGTGGCTAGTTATCAGATAGAAGTTTTTAGATATTAGTGATTAGATGTCAGTTATTAATAAATTTTAGATTTATTTTAGGCGAATTTAGTTAGCTATTTGTTATTTATATATTTAAAACTAAGCTAGTAAAAATGTTATGAACAAAAGTAAGACTAATGAATGTTGAAAATTTAGATGTATGGAAACGATCTGCACGTCTCAGTGTAGATATTTACAGGTTTACAGCAGATATAAAAGACTATGGGTTTAGAGATCAATTAACACGCTCAGGCCTTTCAGTACCCAGTAATATCGCAGAAGGTGTGTGTAGAGAAAGTTATAAAGAGAAAAGTAGATTTATAGATATAGCTAGGGCTTTTCTTGTAGAAGCTAGAACGCAGATATACATAGGCACAGAAATAGGTTACCTAAATAAGTCAACAAGCCAACAATGGATAACAGAAACAAAAGAATTAGCTGCCATGTTAACAAGCCTTAAAAATAAGTTTGATAACAGTTAACCTTATGAGTGTTTAGCTATTCATTCTTCGCACTGAAAACTGAAAACTGAAAACTGAAAACTGAAAACTGAAAACTGAAAACTGAAAACTGAGAACTGAAAACTTTTTCAAAGCTCAAACGGCGCTACGCCGACTGCTTTCATTTTGTAACCTACCTGCGCTAATTCGCCTGACCAGGTTTCTGTTGTAATGACACCGGTGACGACAATGGCATCGTAAAGACTTTCGATTGGTACGCCGCCTTTTATAGTTACATGCACAAGTTGGTTAGGTGGCGGCGGTGGTACATGTATGCAGGCGCCAAAATACGGTACTAGTAAAAATTCGGTGATTACTTCGCTATCGCCCTCGAGTGGTACAACAAAGCCGGGTAAGCTAACCGATTGCCCATTTAGCTCTTTTACTACGGGGGCGTCTAAGTCGGGTTGTACCCAGTTTTGATCGCTGCCTTCGTGGTTCGCTTGCGCTTGGGTGTCTATTTGCACATGGCCTTTAGGGATTAAGTCTTCCCAAAAAATTTCTTTAGGTGGATTAGCATTACTTGTAAAGGTGATAATAGCTAAGCTTAATAAACATAAGGTATTAAAAGCTGTTTTAAAAAGTGTCATAAAATTCCTGAAAATTATGTTTTTATACTCATGCCGTCGCTGAGTGAGTAAAAATAAGCACGAGTGGCTGGTATTAAACCAATAATAAAACCCGCTGCCATAATAACGCCTATAAGGGTGAGTTCATAGCGTGAAAGCATGGCTATATTTACACTAATACCGGCATGGCTTTGTAGGTAGTCGGCTCCTAAAAGTAGGGTGCAATAAAATAATGCACACCCAACCACGCATCCTAAAAATGTTGTAAGCAACGACTCCATACTTATAAGTGTAAATAGTTGCCAAGGCCTTGCGCCAACCGAACGCAGTATAGCAAGTTCGCGACGGCGTTGATTAAGGTTTGCAAGCAGCGTGGTTAGCATACCAAGCAGGCTTACTAGCACAACAACAAATGAGAAAAGTAGCAGTATTTTTTCAACAATGGCGAGCATTTCCCATAAGTCTTTTAGCGTAACGGTTGGCATAATGGCTAATAAGGCCTCTGGCTTGTACTGATTTATGTTGCGCCTAATTTGTAGCGTGTATAAAGGCGAATCAAATCCCATTAAAAATGCAGTGATTTGTTTTGGGTGGCCAATTAAGTTGTTATGCTCATCGTGCTCATCGTGCTCATCGTGCTCATCGTGCTCATCGTGCTCATCGTGCTCATGGCTTGCGTTACCGCCATGAATTAAATCAATAGCGGCGAGCGGTATATGCAGTGTTTTATCGACCGGTGTGCCTGTTGGATTTAAAATGCCGACTACTTCAAACGGGTTGTCGTTGTGATGATGAAAACTGGTATTGCCCATACCATGGGATATTATAATGCTATCGCCCAGTTTGTAGCCTAGTTTTGTAGCTACCTCGCCACCCAATACCACACCGTGAATAGTGCTAAAAGGGTTGCCTGCACTAAAACTCAAAGGTTGTTTTTTAGCAAAGCGGTAATGGGTAAAGTAATCGGGTGATGTACCTAAAACAGCTTGGCCTTTGTGGCTGTCGCCAAGGCTAATGGGAATGCTCCACTTTACCCCGCGTTGGCTTGTTATGTATTTGTAGCTTTGCCAGCTTACGCCATTATTGGTGTGGCCAATTCTAAATACCGATGAAAGCAGTAATTGAATATCGCCGGTGCGTGCTCCTACAATTAAATCGGTCCCCGAAATAGTATTGCTAAAACTGCTTTTAGCATCAACTCTAACACGTTCAATACTTAGCAATAACATAACGCTTACGGCAATGGTAAACAGCGTTAAAACAACACTTGCACGTCTATTTAATAAGCTTTTAAAGGCCAGTTTTGTAAGGATCATAATGCCCCCTGCAAACTTACTAAGTCGATTGAGCGATTAAATAGCGGCTTTAAGTTTTCGTCGTGACTTACAAATATGAGTGTACTGTTTGCATTGCTCGCTTGCGCAAACAATAAGTTAATAAAGCTTTCGCGGTTTTGTGTATCAAGGGCTGAGGTTGGCTCGTCGGCAATTATAATTTCAGGGTTACCAATAAATGCGCGTGCGGCAGCTACACGTTGTTGTTGGCCAATGCTTAGTTCTGCCACATTTTTAGTATGGTATTGCTCGGTTAAGCCCAGTGCGTTTAATAGCCGGGTAGCCTCATCATTTAAAGTAGTTGAGTGGCTTAATGCTTTTTGTTGGCGCTTTTTTGAAAATTGGCAGCCCAGTATTACGTTTTCAATAGGCGATAAGTAAGGGAGTAAGTTAAAGTTTTGAAAAATAATACCAATGTGGTCAGCTCTAAATATATCTCGCTGGGTGTTACTTAGGGTATTTAAGGTGTGGTTTAGTAACGTGACATTGCCGCTGGTGGCTGTATTTATACCGGCCAATAAGGCAAGTAGCGTTGATTTTCCCGAACCACTTGGGCCATGTAAAAAAACGTGTTGGCCTTTTTCTATATTTAATTTGCTAATAGTTAGCGTGGGCGTTTTATCGTTTTTATGCCATTTAAAAGTAACGTTATTAAGGCTTATCATTGTTTGGTTTACCATTTCCAATAATTAAGATTTTTGCGTGTTTTAAACTGCCTAATAATATTAAACGGCTTAGGTTTTAGTTTATCTTCACTCAGTAAAAACTCATTGGTTGCAGCGACTACTCGCTCACTTGACTTACCGTCTGTGTAAGGGTGCAGCTGTTGGCAATAGCTTTCTATATTTTGCATCAATGTTTTAGGGTAAGTAAAAGCAAGGTCTATCGCGTCTTCTAACTTATTTGGATCTGTTACGTTTAGTAAGTGTTTGTCTGGGGCGTTATTACAAAAGGTCACCACCGGCTTGCGTTGCACTATAAACATTAAAAGTACCGATGAGGTATCACATAGCATTACATCGGCCGACTTTAACAAGGGGACTACGTCGTCGGTTTCAATAAACGTTAAGTTTTGATTACTCAGCGCTTTGTATTTATTAACAAGTTCAAGCGACATTTTAGGATGAAACTGCATTAATATGCGCCACTTTCCTGTTTCTCTAAAGTGTTTTATTTGCTCGTAAAGTTTAGGTGCAAGTGATAAACGTTTTGAAAAAGTAGAACAAATTAAAAGTGTAGGGCGAGTGTCGGTTTTACTGGTGTAAGGGGTTTGCAATTCACCGGTAAATAAACGGTCGAGCGTTGGCCAGCCTGTTTCGGTTACTTTAAAATACCCCAGCTTTTTTTGTAAGGCTTTAAATGGCGCTGTGGTATTTGGGCCTTGCGTGCAGTAAAGGTCAAAGCAGCCCCTTGCTTTTAGATGGTCGTTGTTGCCTTTTTTATCAAGTTTTCCGGCGTCAAAACCATGAAACACACCGACTTTAATACCCGGAAAAAACGTAGGAATCAAATTGGCAGGTGCGAATGTAGCGTCGGGTTTCCAGTTGTGAATATCGTCTATTGAATTAAGGCGTATTTCATCGGGTGTTAAAAAGTTAGGGTTTACTGAACTACCTTGTAAAAACCAGCGCACTTGGCCTCCATTCGCTAATATGGCCGCCTGAATAGGTCTCAAAATTGCGTATGAATAATTTTGAGATATATACATTAAGTACTTTTTATTTTTGGTGGTGGTTAGGTAGTTCAAGCTAGCTCCTCGACTCGTTAGCATAGCCAGTTTACCTGATTGTGACAGCCATATAAATATTCTTGGTGAATCTCTTAACCAAAGTTCAGGCTATTTAGTTTTTAGCCCACGATTGAGCTTTGAAGTTGGCTGGATTATCATACCGCACATAACCCCATACTCTACTTTGCTCATAGAGCATCCCTAACCCCGGAGATAGCATGACTAGCTATAAAGTTTTAGACGTAAACGATGATTTACCCATTCGAACCAAAGGTGAAGTACACAGTGGTAAAGTCCGTTCAGTTTATTGGCTAACAGACGAAGACAGCGCGCGACTCATAAAAGAAAAAGAGTACAAAGTACCCGCAGGTACCGAGCTGGCTATTATGGTTATTTCGGACCGCATTTCTGCGTTTGATTGTATTTGGCAAGGTGAAAATGGTTTAAACGGCGTGCCAGGTAAGGGTATAGCGCTTAATACGGTTGCATCTTACTGGTTTAAGTTATTTGATGAGGCAGGCCTTGCTGGTAATCATATTGTTGATATTCCGCACCCGTATGTATGGATAGTACGTAAAGCAAGCACAGTTAAGGTAGAGGCGATAGCGCGCCAATATATTACCGGTAGTATGTGGCGTGATTACGCTAAAGGGACACGTAACTTTTGCGGTATAGCGTTGCCTGAGGGCTTAAACGCGAACCAAAAATTAGAAAACGTACTAATCACTCCGTCAACTAAAGGTATTATTGAAGGCGTTGCCGATATTCCGCCAGTAGACGATGTAAACATCACCCGCGAAAATATAACTAACAACTTAGATGTGTTTAATTTTAAGTCGGCAGACGACGTATCTAAATACGAAAAACTGTTAGTAGAGGGTTTTGGCTTAATTAGTAAAGAGCTTGCCAAGCTTGACCAAATTTTTGTAGACACTAAATTTGAATTTGGTTACGTAGAAGATTTAAATGGCGCACAACAACTCATTTATATTGATGAAGTAGGTACACCCGATTCGTCGCGCATTTGGGATGGTGCTGCATACCGAGAAGGTAACATTGTTGAAAACTCTAAAGAAGGCTTTCGCCAACTGTTAATTAATAATGTGCCAGAAAGCGATGTATTGCTAAATAAAGATCGCATGGCTGAGCGCGAAAAATTAGCAAATGAGTATATTTTACCTGAATCAGTTATGCTTGAAGTGTCTAATACTTATGTGGGCATTGCTAGCAAAATTGTTGGTGAGGCAATTACTATTCCTGAGGATCCGCGCCAAGAGGTTATTTCTATTTTAGATGCTGATTATGGCTTAATTGTAAAATAGTAATGATTTAGCATTAAAAATCCCAGTAGCTTATTTTTTATTTTTAGTTACTGGGCTATATTCCTTGCAATTAACCCCTTTAATTAATTACCTTAACCTAACGTTAATAGTTAGGTGGTGTTATGTTTGAACGTGGTTTGCAAAAAATAACTAAAAGTTGCCGTTTTTTAGCCATGGGGTTGTTTTTTGGTTACTTTTCTAACGCCGCTGCACTGGAGTTGGTAATAGAAGATCAGCACGGTAATAAATTAGAAAATACCGTTGTTGAGCTACATTTTAACGCCGAGCAATTAGCTCAAGCAAACCTTCCATTGGCCACTATGGATCAAGTTCATAAACAGTTTATGCCTGAACTTTTAATAGTACAAAAAGGGCAACAAGTTGATTTTCCTAACAGCGATAACATTCGCCATCATGTGTATTCTTTCTCGCAAGCTAAGCCTTTTCAGCTAAGGCTATATTCAGGCCAACCCAAAGTACCGATTACTTTTGATAATCAAGGCGTGGTTGTCTTAGGGTGTAATATTCACGACTCTATGGTTGGCTACATATATGTGGCAGGTAGTAAGCATGTTTACAAAACAAACAAGCAGGGCAAAGTGACCTTACCAGATAATCTATTACCAATTGAGTTAAGCGTATGGCACGCTTTGCAAACCGCGCCATTGGAGAATAAAAAAATTATTAAATTGAATGCTAAAAATAAACATACCGTTACTGTAAACACATCTACACCCGCACCTAGAAACACTTTTGGCAGCAAATTTAAGGCTGGTAATGACGCATAGTTTAAAAAACCGAATTACCATACTTTGCGTAGGGCTAGTGTTATTAACAACGCTGGTGAGTGTTGCTAGTTTTTGGTGGTCAACAAGTCAGTTTCAAGAACAAAAAGTAGAGCAAGATATAAGTGTTGCGCAAAACGTTTATAAGCAATATTTAACCTCAAAAGAAAGCTTATTGTTAACTGCAGCTAAGGTACTCACCGCCGATTTTGGTTTTAAGCAAGCGGTTGCAACACGCGATGCCGATACAATAAGCAGTGTTTTGTATAACCATAGCCAACGGATAGACGCGCAATTAATGTTGCTTATAGATTTATCGGGTCAGCTAATTTCATCAAATTTAGAGCAGGGAGCCTTTGAAGACGACTTGCGCCCTTTACTCGCAGAGCTATTTAACGCACAAGAGCAATCCACATTTGTAGTGTTAAACAATGAGCTTTACCAGGTTATTTTATTACCTGTAAAAGCTCCAAGAACCATAGCTTACAGTTTAGTGGGCTTTAAAATAGACGACAGTGTTGCAAGCGAGCTTAAAAGCCTAACAGGCATGGACGTTAGTTTTGTAGGCAGTGCCGACAACTTAGTTATTAGCTCGCTAGATGCGCGCCCAACGCCATTTGAACCGGTGAGTTATTTTAACAACACGACCACTACAAGAATATTTGGTGAGTACCCAGTTTACCAAAACCGAGATATTAATTTAGCGTCTTTAGCGACCCATCCCATTATTATTTTGTTAAGTGCCGATTTAACACAAAGCTATAGCGATTTTGAAAAGCTATTTTTTACTCTTATCATTTTGTCTATCTTAACTATGTTTGTGGGTGTTGTTACCAGTAGCTTATTGGCTAACAACTTAACAACGCCGCTTTCTCAGTTGGTTGTGATTGCAAAGCAGTTTGCACAAGGTAATTATAACTTTGAGTTTAAAGATAAAAAGCAAAGCACAGAAATAACGACCTTAGTAACCGCGTTCGACAACATGGGTAACGACATTAACAAGCGTGAACAGCAAATTAGTTTTCAGGCGCGTCACGATGCGTTAACTGGCTTTTATAATCGTTCTGCAATGTTAGAAGTGCTAGACAACGAATTAAGCGAATCCATCCAATATACGCTTGTAGCAATAGACATAAAGGGTTTACGACATATAAACGATAAGCTGGACCCACGTATTGGCGATGAGTGTATAAAAACTGTAGCATGCAGAATTAGTGAGTTTTCGGATGAGTTCGGTGGAATGCATGCGCGTATTGGCGGCGATGAGTTTTTAACGGTATTTCCAAGCACCGCGGTTAGCGAGAAAAAATGTGGAATAGAGGGGTTAATTGCTAGGCTTCAACAGTGTTATACCATTCAAACGTTAAAAATTAACTTACAGTTTAGTACCGGGGTATTGCAGTACCCATCTCAAGGAACCGCCAGTGACGACTTGGTAAGGCGAGTACTTATTGCCGTAGAAAATGCGGCAAATAATCAAAATCATATACATTATTACCAAGATGGCGAAGACGAGGCCCATTTAGATCGTTTAATTATGCTTGATGAATTAAAACAAGCGATTAGCGACGACGATGGTCAGTTGTTTATGACATACCAACCTAAGTTGCATATGCAAACCCAAAAAATAGACAAGGTTGAGTCACTTATTCGTTGGCAACGTAAAGATGGTAGCTGGGTTAACCCTGAGTTGTTTATTGATTTAGCTGAGCGTTCAGGGCTTATTGTTGAGCTAACTGCATGGGTAATAAATACCGTTGTTGCGCAAGTTGCCGATTGGAAGTCGAAGGGCATTGAGCTGCAAGCAGCTATAAACGTATCTGCTCAGGATATTGCGTTTCCGGGTTTTCATGCCGCGTTGGTGGCGACGCTTAAAAAGCATAATGTGGATGCAAGGTTAATCACTATTGAATTAACTGAACGCGACATGATAGAAAACGAAGAAAAGGGCATAAAAGCGCTTAAAGATTTAAAGCAAATTGGCGTTAAAATATCGCTTGACGATTACGGGGTAGGGCAAACATCGTTGGGGCGTTTAAAAATGCTGCCTATTGATGAACTTAAGCTCGATAAGTGTTTTATTTTAAAGCTAGATGCGTCGCAAAAAGATCAATTTATAGTGCAATCGTCAATTACGCTGGGGCATCAATTAGGTTTTTCGGTGGTGGCTGAAGGAGTAGAAACCGAAGAGTCGTTAGCTTTACTCAAAACAATGCAATGCGACCATGCGCAAGGTTACTACCTTAGCCGGCCTTTAAAAGCAGAGTTACTAGAACAATGGCTAGAAGAATACTATGTTAAAAATTAGGTTTTTATTTGCCTGTGTTTTATTGCTAATAAGTTTGCCTATTTTTGCAAGCAGCGGGAAATTATTAGCAACACCTGGCGTATCACAAATTGAAGGTAGCGGCGGCGGCGGCATTGTGCCTTGGGCTCAGCTTGCCGGGTATGCGAGCGAAGATGAATTTTCGGTAAATGGTTTTTGTAGTCGAGCCGATGTAAGCGACTACGCATTAAATGTATGTGGTGCGCAATTAAACTTATTTAATCGAGTGGAGCTAAGTTACGCAATTCAGCATTTTGACGTACCTGCGCTTAACACAGAAATAGAGCAATCTATTACCAGTGCAAAAATACGTTTATATGGTGATATTGTTTACAGCCAATGGCCGCAATTAAGTTTAGGTATCCAACATAAGTCGCTAGATGACGGCACCGTAGCCAAACTTGTTGGCGCAGAGGATACAAGCGGTACAGATTATTACTTGGCTGCCAGTAAGCTTCACTTAGGTGCACTTGCAGGTTATAACTGGTTTTGGAACGTAACAACACGCTATAGCGAAGCGAATGAGCTTGGCTTATTAGGCTTTGGTGGTACAAATGCACAGAGCAAGTTTTTATTTGAAGGTAGCACCGCGGTATTTTTAAGTCGCGAATTGGCAGTGGGTATTGAGTATCGTCAAAAGGCAAATAATTTAAACTTGAGCGAGCAGGATTGGAACGATGTTTTTGTTGCCTGGATGCCTAACAAAAACATCAGTGTAACAGCTGCGTATTTAGATTTAGGACGTATTGCAGGCGCAGACGATCAAACGGGTTGGTATTTATCTGTCACAGGGTATTGGTAATGAAGTTAATTGCAGTTGGGATTTTATGTGTTGGTATTTTAATGGGCTGTGCAAATAAAGCGCCACCTACTTTATATTACCAAGTCGGTGGCAACGCCGGCATAGAAAAACTAATTGATAGCTTTATTAATCAAATAGGCAATGACGAACAAGTATTTCACTACTTTGAGCACGCAAATATAGCGCATTTTCGTCAAGGTTTTATTTTACATATGTGCATGCTTACCGATGGCCCGTGTAAATATAGTTATGTAGGTGATTCAATGGTAGACATACACACCGGGATGAACATAACAGAAAAAGATTTTAATCATGTTGTTGATTTATTAGTGAATGCCATGAATGAGCAAAATATTTCTCACCCTATCCAGAATAAAATTTTGTCAAAAACGGCGCCATTAAGAGCCGATATTATTAACATATAGCGGATAAACATTATTTTCTGTTTACCTACAATACAAGCCATTAGTTATGTACAATGGATAATATTGTTACTTTATTGTATATTTTTCATGTTTGTATATTTCGACGTCCAGCATATTTATTATTTACCTCAATATATACCTGTAATTGAAAAATTATCACATAGAGGTCATCAATGCGCATTAGTATTTTATAGATCTCAAGAGAAGCAATTTATAGATATTTGCGAGACATTCGCTGTTGAACATTCAATAAAAGCAATTTGGCTGGAAGATAAATCAAATACATTAGATTTTTATCAGGGTGTTGAATGTGATTGGGTTGTGTTTGGTAATGCATTTTTAGACGTTGATAAGCTCAATAATAAAAGTGTATTAATGCAGCACGGCATAGGTCCAAAAAGCTGCTACTACGATGTATCAAACACAACGACTACTGTTCGCTTTGTTGAAGGTGAGCATCGCTTAAAACGGTTAGAAAACTTATACCCAAATGGTAATTTTGTTGATACTGGCTATGCGAAATTAGATCCAATTATTAATAACTCAGTCGAAAAAATTGATTTGTCTAGGTTGGGTTTAGATGAAAATAAGCCAACACTTTTATATGCCCCCACTTTTTATCCTAGCTCTATTGAGTGTATGAACGATGACTTTCCAGAGTATTTTCCCGATTATAATATCATTATAAAACCGCACTTTTTTAGTTTGTCTAAACCTCGTTATAAAAAACAAAAAAATAAAATCATGCGTTGGCAAAAATATAATAATGTTTATTTAACAAGCGAAAGCGAATTTAACTTAACGCCTTTTTTAGCCATTGCGGACATAATGTTATCAGACGCGTCATCTGCTATATTTGAGTTTGCAGCTCTGGATAAGCCTGTTGTATGGTGTGACTTTTACAAGTTACGATGGAATTATAGAGGCATATTTTCTTATCGTTTTAAGGCACGGCTTGATGAGGACATAAATTATTTTCACAAAATTTGTCAAAGGGCTGAACAATTCAGCGATGTGGTATCTGCAGTTCAATTGTGTGGCTCGGAATCTGAAGAATTCAGATTTAACCGAAAAAAAATTATTGAGCAGCTTGCAGGCAAAATAGATGGCAATTGCGCTGAGCGTATAGTTAATTACTTAGAGAGTTATGAATGAAACGAGTTATTACATTTGGTACCTTTGATATTGTTCATGTCGGCCATATTAATATTTTAGAACGCGCTAAATCTTTAGGTGATTATTTAATTGTTGGCATATCATCAGATGCACTCAATATGCAAAAAAAGGGTAGAGCTCCTGTCTACAGTGAAAGCGATAGGGTTAAAATAATTAGCTCTTTACGCTGTGTTGATGAAATTTTTATAGAGCATTCCCTTGAGCTCAAAGGCGATTATATAAAACAACATGATGCAGATTTGTTAGTTATGGGGGACGATTGGGCTGGTAAATTCGATAACTTTAAGACGTTATGTGACGTAAAATATTTAGCTAGAACACCTTCTATTTCAACCACGGAAATAATTGAAGTAGTTCGTAACCCCTCATAAAAACTTATAAGAGCGATTGTTCAGCACTATTTTGGTTAATGCTCCAAACCTTATAAGCCTCATTATTAAAAGGGTATCAAATCAAAAATCTAATAACTTGCCAACAATTACACAAAAGGCTAAATGACCCTGCTCTAGTTTTGTTTGATGCGGGTATGCTGCGCCCTGGTGTTTTAGGCTCTTATAAGCCTGAAGCTATGCTGCCAAACGCAAAGCGGTTTGACATAAAAAATGAGCTGGCAGATAGATCAAACCCGCTACCAAGTACAATGTGTAATGCACAGCAGTTTACACAGGTTATGCAGCAGTCGGGCGTAAACCACGATTCGTTTATTGTTGTTTATGAAGATCAAGGCTTATTTAGTGCTGCAAGAGCGTGGTGGATGCTAAAAGCCATGGGGCACCACAATGTAAAAGTATTAAGTGGCGGCCTTAAAAAGTGGTTAGCTTGCGGCTATGCAGTTCAGCAAGGTTATAGTGAGGCTTTAATGGGTGGTGATTTTGAAGCAAGTTATAACCCAAGCTACTTTATTGGCAGCCAGCAAGTATTAGCAGCAATAGACGATACCAATACTGTATTGTTAGATGCGCGTGCCTATAAACGCTTTACTGGTGAAGAGACCGAACCTCGAAAAGGTATGCGAAGTGGGCATATACCCCAAAGCCGTTCGTTGCCTTTTTTGGATTTATTATCTGATGGTGAAGCAAAATCTTTTGAGGATATAAAAGCAAAGTTTGCATACGCTGTAGGCAATGTACAGCATCTTCAATTTAGTTGTGGCTCTGGTATTACGGCATGTGTTTTAGCTTTATTTGCTGATGAATGTGGCTACAAAAACTTAAGTGTTTATGACGGCTCTTGGAGTGAATGGGGCGCAAGTGATTCATTGCCGATAACCAAAGATGTATAAGCGAAAATACCATAACGAGCAATTTGTGTAGGCGCCTTGCTTGCTGGCGCGTTTAATTTTATATAGTTACGTTAACAACCTTTTGCGTGAGCAAGCTTCACGCCTAAGTGTGGGTTACTTTAAATGTTTATTACCACCGAGAACATAGAAGAGCTGCGCGCTACACAGAAAAATATACTATTACAAGTCACTTCTCCTGCACTGCTCCTTGTCTTCTCTGTGGTGATAATAATGTTTTATTCACTTTGAAACTTTTTACAGTTTGTATCCATACGGGCAGTTTTTACAGCCATTTTTACAACAGGTTCCTCGCTTTAAAAAAAACCATTTACTAAATACCATGTAGCCATTTTGCATGGTGTAGTCGAGTTCTTCAATTAAGTTATCGTTTCCTCTAAATGCTTTTGCAAACGCAATTTGATCTTTAATTGGTTGGGTATATAGCTCTTCAAGGTAGTGATTAATTTTATTTAGTGTACATGGTTGGCACAAACAGCTTGTTGCAGCTGCGTCTAGAGGTAAAATAGCGGGGAGTTGGTTACACCAACATGCGGTCATATTATTTACATTACAGTTAAGCGCTGTATTACATTGGCTGCAGTTTGTTTGAGTCATTTTAGTTCTTATCAACAGTAGAGCGCCAAGAATAACAAATATTATGAATATACAAAAAGCGTTAGCAGAATTTATTACGTTTTCAGTGCAAAGAGCTGATGCAATATCGGTTATTGTATCAACGCCTGCCTATGATCAAGCCCCCTTATATACACTAAAAACAGATGTGTTAGTTGATGTAATCGAACGCTGTTTAAGTGGTGAAATAGACCTAGATGACTTAGAACTTTGGGCTAACGTGATTGAGTCACGAGAAGATGTTGATTGTGCTGAACACGAAGGCGTTATTTATGCGCTAAGCAACAGCGAACAAATGGGCGAGCTTGATCACCAAAAGCTTGAAAAAATACGGGCACTGTTAAAGGATTAAAGTTTGGTTAACTTAAAACCGCATTCAAATTAAATGCGGTTTTAGTATTTTTGACAACGTGTTTACTTATGGTATCCCAAGCAGGTTTCTACTTCGTTTTTAGATCCTAAAATAACCGCTACACGCTGGTGGATAGCGTTTGGTTGAATGTCCATAATACGTTCAGATCCTGTTGAGGCAATGCCGCCGGCTTGCTCTACTAGCATAGCCATCGGGTTTGCTTCGTAAAGCAAGCGCAGTTTATTAGGTTTGTTAGGATCTTTTGTATCGGTTGGGTAAGTAAATACACCGCCTCGGCTTAAAACGCGATGAACATCGCCCACCATGGCTGCAATCCAACGCATATTAAAGTTTTTAGCGCGAGGGCCTGTATCGCCTTCTAACAAATCATTTATATAGTTTTGCATAGCGGGTTGCCAATGGCGTTGATTAGACGCATTAATAGCAAACTCGTTGGTATCTGCAGGTATTGTGGCAAAGTCTTCTGTTAGTAAAAAGCTACCTTGGGTTTTATCAAGGGTGAACATACGCGTGCCTTTACCTGTACTGAGTGCCAACATAGTTGATGGGCCGTAAAGTACGTAACCTGCTGCAACCTGTTTATGGCCAGGCTGCATAAAAATACTTTCGTCTGCTGCATCTGAACCTTCAGGCGCTTCCATAATTGAAAATATAGTCCCTACCAGCGAGTTAATATCGGTGTTTGACGAACCATCTAGTGGATCAAATGCCACAATATATTTAGCATCGGGGTTACCTGCAACGGTGTAGTCTTCTTCTTCAGAGGCAATGGCTTTAACGGTGCCCGACTCCAGTAAAATATCTTTTAATAGCTGGTTAGATAATACATCGAGCTTTTTTTGAGTTTCGCCTTGAATGTTTTCATCAAGTGTTGAGCCCAATACGCCAGAAAGCGCACCTTGGCCAACACGAAACGATATTTCTTTACATGCCGCTAAAATAGTTCGGATTAACGATAAAAGTTCTCTTGGGCAACCATCTTCAAGTAATACTGGAGGGAGTCTACGCATTCTATTTTCCTGATAACGTGTTAAAACCAATCATAATGTGAGAGAGATTAGTTTAGAGCGCTGAATTTCGTCTTAAATATCTGTATTGTTTAAACACCGCCCTATAATGGGGGCACCTAATCGTACCTAAAACGCCAATAACAAAGATAAGATTATGAAAAAAATACCACTACTAAGTTACATATTCTTTACTGTGCTGTGCTCTATCATAACTCAAGCGCACGCAGCAATTAAGTCCATTGATGAATTTACTACACAAATGAACCACTTTCCGGGCTACTACTCGTTTTTTTACGATACCCAAAACGGTAAGGTATATTTAAAAGTAGATAAGTTTGAGCAGCCATTTTTACTGCAACAAAGCTTGCCATACGGCATCGGCTCAAACGATATTGGGCTTGATAGAGGTCAGCTTGGTAACACGCACCTTGTAAAATTTGAGCGCTTTGGCGATAAAGTGATGCTGCGTGCTGTAAATACCTACTATCGTGCAAACACCCAAAATAAAGCGGAACAACAAAGTATTAAAGAAGCATTTGCATCAAGCATATTAGCGGGCTTTAAAGTGGTTGCAGAGGATAAAAGTACTGCACTTATTGATTACACGCCTTATTTATTGAGCGATGTACACGGAGTAAGCCGCACATTAGCTGCGCGCAAGCAGGGTAATTTTAACCTTGATGAATCACGAAGTGCAGTTTACATGGCGCGCTCAAAAGCCTTTGTAAAAAACACCGAGCTTGAAGCTGTATTAACGTTTAAAGGGACAAAACCGGGTGAGTTTGTACGTCAAGTTAGCGCAGACCCGTACGCTATTACCGTACATATGCACCATTCACTTATTGAATTACCTGATGATAACTACACACCCCGTCAGTTTAATCCGCAATCGGGATTTTGGAGCATTGAACATAAAGATTACGCTGCGCCTTTAGGCGAGTCGATGTTTGTCCGTTATATACCGCGTCATCGTTTAGCAAAAAAAGATCCGAGCTTGCCTATTAGCGAGCCAGTTGAACCTATTGTTTATTATTTAGATCCGGGTGTACCCGAGCCGGTTAAAAGCGCCTTACTTGAAGGCGGTAAGTGGTGGAACGATGCATTTAGCGCTGCAGGCTATAAAAATGCGTTTATTGTTAAAGTATTACCAACCAATGTTGACCCGATGGATATTCGTTATAATGTGATTCAGTGGGTGCATAGGGCAACACGTGGCTGGTCATACGGAAGCTCGGTTATTGATCCGCGTACCGGTGAAATATTAAAAGGCCATGTAACGCTGGGATCGCTTCGCGTTCGCCAAGATATTTTAATCGCAGAAGCACTTGCTGCTCCTTATCTTAAAGGTGATGAAGTGGCTAAAAACTTACACGCGATGGCGCTTGATCGCATTCGCCAGTTAAGTGCACACGAAATTGGTCATACATTGGGTATTGCCCATAACTTTGCCGCATCAGTTAACGATAGAGCGTCAGTAATGGATTATCCGCACCCATTATTGAGCTTTAATGAACAAGGTAGGCTTGATGTAACTCGTGGCTATGCAACCGGTATGGGCGTATGGGATACCCAAGTAATTAAATACGGTTATAGCGATTTTACTCATCAAGATGAAAGCGCAGAGCTGGCTGAAATTTTAAAAGAGAACAAAGCTAAAGGTTTAGCGTTTATTTCTGATTCTGATGCGCGTGCCAAAGGAGGCGCTCATCCAACGGCTCACTTATGGGATAACGGCGCTAATCCATCAGAAGAGCTTTTACGTGTACTTGACGTTCGTAAAAAGGCGCTCTCGCAGTTTGGTCTTAATAATATTAAGTCGGGTGTTGCGCTATCTCAATTAGAAGAAAAGCTTGTACCACTTTATTTATTTCATCGTTTTCAAGTTGAATCTGCGGTTAAGTTAATTGCCGGCGTACATTACGAATACGAAACCCGCGGTAATGAGCCTGCGCAAGGTGCAAAGGTTGTTGATAAGCAAGTACAACAAGCGGCTGTAAATGCCATTTTAGCCACGCTTACAGCCAGTAACTTAGTCATACCTGAATCGGTATTATCGTTGATTCCGCCAAAAGCATATGGTGAGTCTAAAACACGCGAAAGCATCGTTGGACGTACTGGGTTAACGCTCGATGCAATGGCTTTACCTGAGGTGGCAGTGCAGCATAGTTTATCGTTGTTGTTAAATCCGCAGCGTTTAAACCGTTTAGCGCAACAACAAGCGCGTAATAACCAGTTTTATAGTTTAGATGTGTTACTAAAGCAGTTATATAGCCATGTTTATAATGTGTCGGCGCCCGATACAATGAAAGGCAAAATAACTCAGCGTATTCAGTTTTTAACGGCAAAAACCTTTGCTGATTTAGTGGCAAATAATAATGTAAGTCCAGAGGTACAAGCGCAACTTCGTTATTACTTAGTCAAGTTAAGTGAAGACTTTAATCAAAACACGATGCTGAGTAATACAAGCACCGGCGAAAGCGCATTTAAACAATATTTAGCGATGCATGTTAAACACTTTTTAGCTAATGGAGAGTGGCCTAATAACTTTAAGGTTCTGCCAATCCCGCCAGGTTCTCCTATTTAATTTTTTAAGGGCAAAGGTTGACTCGCCTTAAGCCTTGAACGCCTGTATAAACAGCGCTTCGATAGTATCGAGCGCTGTTTTTTTCTTGCATAAAATTGGTTTTTTGTTAACCTAGCTGCCTTCCACTTTTTGTCTTTTTGAGGTGTTTATGGCGTTTTTATCTCGTGCGATTTTATCGCTGTCCATTGCACTTTCAAGTACAACTGCATTAGCACAAAAGCCCTGCGACGTAGAGCTCAGACATGGCCTGATTATTACCGATGACGTAATACGTATTGTAGATAAAGGCCAAACCCGAGTACAAATTAACAATAATAACCAGCTGTTTATTCGTGGATACTGGGTAGATTTAGGTGACGATGAAAGCAAAGTGCTCGAGCAGTTTAGCCAGGGCATTCGTCAAACAGTGCCTGAGCTTGTTAATTTAGCCACCGATGGTGTTAATTTAGGGCTGAGTGCGATTGAGCAGGTGGTTGAAGGCATGTCGGATAAAGAGCCTGAAGTGCTCAAAACCCAGCTGCAATACGTAGAGCGGGCGTTGATGGATAAGTTTAAACGTGGCGACGACTTTTTTTTTATAGCTCCGCAATCGCTTTCGCAAATAGATGACTTTTTTACAAAAGAAATAAGCCAAAAAATTCACTCGGCGGTTCATGGTTCATTAGGTGCTATTTTAGTGTCTTTAGGGGATGCGTTTAAATCCCGTGAAGGCAATATTGAGGACCGTATTAATGATATGGGTCAACGTATGGATATCATTACTAAAGAAATTGATAAGTCATTACAAAAAAAAGCAGACCAATTAGAACTTAAAGCATCAGAATACTGCGAATACCTTAATACGTTAGATGTCACCGAATCTCGCTTACAAGCGATTGTACCGGGTATGGCAGACTTTGATTTAGTGCAGATTAAATCGTGAAAAAGTATTGAGTTTCAACTGACCCCGATAAAGTAGACATCAGTCGACTAGTTTAATGACTGACCGCTCTTATAGTTTTATCTCATCTTCGGTTAATAAACGGTATTCGCCTGGGGCTAAGTTTTCATCTAATGTAATACCCGCAATTTGCTCACGGTGTAATTCAACTACTTTGTTATCCACGGCATAAAGCATACGCTTTACCTGGTGGTACTTTCCTTCACTAATTGATAAACGCAAACCGTAATTAGCTAAACGTTCAGCAATGGCGGGGCGAGTCGTGTCTTTTTCGTTATGTAGCATAACGCCTTCGCGTAATTGCGTTAGCGCTTCGTCGGTAATTGGCTCTTGGGTTTCAACTAGGTATGTTTTAAATTTATTACTGCGTGGTGAGGTAATTTTATGTGACCAGTCACCATCGTTAGTGATAATGACTAAGCCTGTTGTGTCTATATCTAACCGGCCTGCTACATGAAAGTCACTCATATTTGGCTCATCAAGTAGGTCAAACACAGTTTTGTGTAAGTCGTCGCTGTTTGCGCACACATAGCCAACAGGCTTATTTAGCATAAAGTAACGTTTACCTAAAAACACTAATGGCTCACCGTTATGTAATACTTCATCGTCTTTTGCTAGCTGAAAATTATGTGCTGTAATCGCCTCACCATTTACGCTTACTTCTTTACGCTTAATACTGGCGCGAGCTTGCGTGCGCGGTATTTCTGCTAAGTGGCTAATAAATTTATCTAAGCGGCAAGGGAATTTCATTTTTGTTCACATTTTTAGTCGGCTACAATGGGCGCGATTATAGCCGATAGTGAAATACCATGACAGTGCACAGCACACTAATTTTAAACCTATATAAGGCTAAAGTAGCCTCAGGTGAGCTGATGTATGATGCGGCCCAGCAACGTGCGGTTATGGCATTAAGCACCTTAAGCCTACAACTTCAAACACCAGTAAAATGGTGGCAAAAAGCACCAAAAATAAACGGGGTTTATTTGTGTGGGCCAGTGGGACGCGGTAAATCTATGTTAATGGATTTATTTTATAATAATGTGCCTATAGTACAAAAACAGCGCCTGCACTTTCATCACTTTATAGCACATGTTCATAGTCAATTAGCAGACTTACAAGGTCAGGCTAATCCTCTGACATTGATAGCTAAAAAATGGGCTAAAAACATTAAAGTATTATGCTTTGATGAATTTTTTGTCAGCGATATCGGCGATGCCATGATTATGGCAAGGTTGTTTAAGGCCTTGTTTGACCAAGGTGTAGTGCTGGTGGCTACCTCTAATGCAAAGCCAGAGCAGCTTTATAGCAACGGCCTGCAACGCGCAAGATTTTTACCTACAATCGATTTAATTAACGATCACTGCCACATAGTTAGTGTGGCCGGGCAGGAAGATCACCGTTTCAGATACGGTAAAAACAACTGCCATTACTTTGTTAATTTACCCAATGATGAGTTTAATAAACTGTTTACTAAGCAGTACCCTCAAGCGACTAAAAATCAAAGCTTACAGGTGCACTCGCGCGCTTTGCCATATTTATTTAAAGCGAAGAATGCGCTGATGATTGATTTTATGGCGCTGTGCTCTGGCCCTAGAAGCGCTCACGATTATATGTTTTTAGCCAAAGAGTTTGATGTTTTGTATATAGCAAACGTGCCTAAAATGGGGGTAGGGGCTACGGGTAAGGTAATAGTGCACGGGATTGAAGATAGCTATCAACGAGAAAAACAAACGCTTGATGAGCACTATTTAGATGACGAAGCACGGCGTTTTATTGCATTGGTTGATGAGTTTTACGATTGCCACAAGCTGCTAGTAATTAATGCACAGGCGCAGATTGAAACGCTTTATGAGGGTAAAAAATTAAGCTTTGAATATGCGCGAACACAGTCGCGGATAGTCGAAATGCAAAATTGGTAAAATAAACGCGCTTAACGGTTTATGGCTAAGCGCAAATTTAATTATTTTACTTGCTGTAGCCATTTGGGTTGTTTGACTGCCAGCGCCATGTATCTTCCATCATGGCATCAATTCCTCGTACCGCTTCCCAACCTAGCTCATTTAGGGCTTTTTCAGGTGCGGCATAACAGGCGGCAATATCACCCGGGCGACGAGGTGATACTTGATAAGGCACGGCTTGGTTGCTTGCTTTAATAAATGCATTAACCATTTGCAGAACAGAATAACCATTACCAGTGCCCAGGTTATAGATAAGTGCACCTTTATTTTTAGCAATTTTATCTAGCGCTTTTAAGTGGCCAATAGCTAAATCTACCACGTGAATGTAGTCGCGCACACCCGTGCCATCAACTGTGTCGTAGTCATCACCAAATACAGCGAGTTGCTTTAATTTACCTACGGCAACTTGGGCAATAAATGGTAGTAAGTTATTAGGGATACCGTTAGGGTCTTCGCCAATCAAGCCTGATTCATGTGCACCAACAGGATTAAAGTAACGCAAAATAGCAAACGCAAAGCGCTCGTCAGATTTAGCGATATCTTGCAGCATCATTTCAACCATTAACTTTGATGTGCCGTATGGGTTAGTTGTGCCACCGACGGGGAAGTCTTCTTTAATAGGTAAACTGGCAGGATCGCCATAAACGGTGGCCGATGAGCTAAATACTAATTTAAACACGCCAGCATCACGCATTGCATCTACGAGCGTTAGCGTACCTTGTACGTTGTTTTGATAGTACTCAACAGGTTTAGCAACAGACTCGCCAACCGACTTTAAACCGGCAAAGTGAATAACGCTATCTATGGTGTGTTTAGCAAATATTAAGTCTAAAAACGCTTTATCAAGAATATCACCTTGATAAAAGGTTGCCTCTTTACCCGTAATTTTTTTAACGCGAGCCAGAGACTCTTGCGATGAGTTTGCTAAATTATCTATAACAACAACATCACTTCCTTGTTGCAAAAGTTCTAAAACGGTATGCGAGCCAATATAGCCTGCGCCACCGGTAACTAAAATAGTCATGAAAGCTCCGTGGGGGTCTTTATTCAATTGTTTTAATTTCAACACAAAATGACATGTTTTACATGCTTTATATTTAATTTTTAGTTTTCACAGAGGATGTTTTAACGTAGTTTTAAAAGGTACATTCGATTACATTTTGTTCGTTTATATTTACATTTAACATCTATGATTAAGTTATAGTTAATATATACCTGTTAAAGTTATTTAATTAAAGTGAGCAATAGAGTGACGCCATATACATTGTGTTATGGATTACTTTTATGGAGATAGCGATGAACTCAGTAACAAAAATTTCGATGGCACTGTGTGTTGCATTGCCACTGTTTGCACATGCTGGTGAGTCTGCAGTTAAGTGGCATGATTTTAAAGACTATCGCGATGTGCGTGCATCAAACCAAGCTAAAGCGTCATACCATAAGCAAATTGCTAAGCAGTTTGAAAAGCACTTTGAAAAGCTTGCTGAACAATTGCCAAAAGATTATAAGCTGAATGTTGAAATTACAGATGTTGATTTAGCTGGCGATGTGCGTTTTAGTGGCACAAGTGAAATTCGTGTGGTTGAGCCTATTTTTTTCCCACGTATCAATCTGAATTATTCGTTAGTTGATAAAGAAGGAATTGTAATAAGTGAAGCAAATGATGTTGAACTTAAAGACATGGGATTTATGGATAGAATCAGAAGAGGAAGAGATGAGTCTTTCGATCATGAAAAACGCTTAATTACCCAGTGGTTTGGCGAGCAAATTTTAACAAGTATTGATTAAGTTATCTTGCCGCTTAATCGCGGCAAGTAATTAACTCTGATTACTTAAACGTGGCAAGTAAAGTAAGTAACTGTTGTAATTTAATGACGGTAGTTTTTAACTTTTCTTCGTTAAAGCCATCGTTTGATAAGCTTTCTACATCAGCTGCAACGTCTAGTACATAGGGTTTGAAACGCTTTGCTTCAAAGTCGAACCCAGCGTCTTTTCCAAATAAGGCTTTAAATTTACCATGGCCTTGTTGTTGTAGTTCGTCTAATTTTTTGTCGGCATCAAGTGCCTGACGATAAACAATTTTTAAGTTAGCGTTGAGTTGTTCAATTATAGAATCCATGGTTTTCCTAAAGCTTTGTACTGCATGGCCGATATAATACGTGGATTACATTTAAAAGTCAGGTTAGTAATATGAATATATCAGGTTCAAGTTTACCCGTTATGTCAGGGGCTAGTGAAAGTGGTGAAGTTTACAGCGCTTCTTTAGCTAAAAAACAGCAACAGGCAGACGGTGCAGCGGCACTTGCACTAATTGAAGGTGCTGCGCAATCGTCAAGTGCGCAAACACCGACTAAATCGGTGACTGCCACACTTGGTAATAACATAAACGTATACGTTTAAATGTTGCTCTAAACGAGTTTAAGGTCGATAGGGGTTTTACTTTTTTGACCGCCTATTTCTCTTACTAGTTTAGGGACTAAAAATCCGGGCAGAGCTTTTAATAGCTCTGCCATTATTTTTATCGCTTGCTGTTCGTTAATATCAAAGTGACTTGCGCCTTCAACTTTATCTAGCAAGTACAAATAATACGGCAGTACGTCGGCATCAAATAATGCCTCGCTTAAATTTATTTGAGCATCAACGGTATCGTTCACATTTTTTAAAATAACCGCTTGGTTTAATAACATAACACCTGCTTGCTTAAGCTTTTGCATGGCAGCTTTAAACTCGTCGTCTATTTCGTTGGCGTGATTTATATGGTTAATAAATACAATTTTTAGCGTTGATTGCTTTAGCCTCGCGCATAGCTCATCGGTAATACGCGCAGGTATTACGACAGGTAAACGGCTATGTATTCGCATACGTTTTATTTGTGGTAACTGTTCAAGCTCATCTAAAAACCAGCTAATGGCATCGTCTTTGGCCATTAGCGGGTCGCCACCACTTAAAATCACTTCGTTTATGTTGGTATCTGATTTTATATAACTCAGCGAATCAAGTAGGCTTTTTTTATTAAGTTGGTTTTCTTGATACGGAAAGTGACGTCTAAAACAATAACGACAATTTACCGCGCAACCGGTTTTAAACATAATTAAAACACGTGATTTATACTTATGTAAAAGCCCTGGATGGGAGTTGTCTTGCTCAAGCAAAGGATCTTTATTAAAACCCGATTTAGTTAAAAACTCTTGGTGGCGCGGCATAACTTGTAGCAATAAAGGGTCGTTTGCATCACCTTTGCGCATTTTTTTTATAAAAGGCACTGGCACCCGTACAGGAAACAAACTGCGAGCTTTTAGGTCGTTTTCATGGGCTTGGCTCGATAAACCAACCATTTCAAGCAAGGTTTTTGGACAGGTAACTACATTTGCTAATTCTTTTTGCCAGTTTTTATGCAAATTTGCTTCATTTCTTTGTATCATTGGCACGTAGATTACTCGAAAAAATTAAAATAGAGGAAACGATGGCGAATTATAGCACCAACGAGTTCAAGGGCGGCCTAAAAATTATGATGGACGGCGAGCCTTGCAGTATCTTAGAAAATGAAATGGTAAAACCAGGTAAAGGCCAAGCGTTTAACCGTGTTCGTATCCGTAAGCTTATTTCTGGCAAGGTACTTGAAAAAACCTTTAAATCAGGTGAATCGGTTGAAGGTGCTGATGTAATGGATACGGACCTAGCGTACCTATACACAGACGGTGAGTTTTGGCATTTCATGAACAACGAAACATTTGAGCAAATTGCCGCTGACGAAAAGGCATTAGGCGATGCAGGCAAATGGTTAGTTGAAAACGATGTGTGTACTATCACACTATGGAACGGCAACCCAATTGCAGTTACTCCACCAAACTTTGTAGAGCTTGAGATCACTGAAACAGATCCTGGCTTAAAAGGTGATACAGCGGGCACAGGTGGTAAACCAGCAACGCTTAGTACGGGTGCAGTAGTACGCGTTCCATTATTCGTACAAATTGGCGAAGTAATTAAAGTAGACACCCGCAGCGGTGAATACGTAGGCCGTGTTAAGTAATATTTAACTCAGCTTAATAATACCAACCCACTTAATTAAGGGGAGGTATAAATCCCAGCCCAAGCTGGGATTTTTTTTGGAGAAAATATGTCAGTAACATCTTGGGCGCCCAGCGCAGATATAAAAACATTAAAGCAACGCGCAAATATTTTACGCACTATTCGTGAATTTTTTCACGTGCGAAATGTAATGGAAGTAGAAACACCAAGCTTAAGTGCAGCCAGTGTCACTGATGTTCACTTAGCAAGCTTTAGTACTTCATTTGTAGGCCCAGGGCACGCTGGTGGTTTGCCGCTTTATTTACAAACATCACCCGAGTTTGCAATGAAACGCTTGTTAGCGGCCGGTTCAGGCGCTATTTTTCAGCTTTGTAAAGCCTTTAGAAATGAAGAAGCCGGTAGTCATCATAATCCTGAGTTCACAATGCTTGAGTGGTATCGCCCGGGTTTTGACGAATTTGCATTGATGAATGAAATGGATGAGTTAATTCAATGCATTCTTGGTGTTGAATCAGCAACGCGTATAACTTATCAAGAAGTGTTTACACAAGTATTAGGCTTAGATCCATTAACAGCATCTTTAGAGCAACTAAAAGCACTTGCCTGCGAACATGGATTTGCTGATATAGCCAAAAACGAAACAAAAAAAGATACCTTATTGCAGCTGTTATTTTGTATGAAAGTAGAGCCAACTATTGGGCAAACTAAGCCGTGTTTTGTGTATCACTTTCCGGCATCGCAAGCGGCACTGGCACAGATTTGTGAGCACGATAATCGGGTAGCAGGGCGCTTTGAGCTTTATTATAAAAATATGGAGCTAGCGAATGGTTTTAACGAGCTAACTAATGCTAAAGAGCAAGCAAAACGCTTTGATGAAGATAACGCTTATCGCGCAGAGAATGGCTTAAACCACGTACCTATGGATACCCGTTTAATAGGCGCACTTGAGCACGGACTGCCAAAGTGTGCAGGCGTTGCAATGGGAATAGACAGGCTAGTAATGCTCGCAACAAACAAAGACAAAATTAAAGACGTAATAGCATTTGATGTAGATAGGGCTTAGAAAAGTTATTAGTTTTCAGATAAAAAAACACCGCGCTTTAATTAAACGCGGTGTTTTCTAATCTTTAACTGACAACTGACAACTGACAACTGACAACTTATAACTTTATTTTACAGCTCTAGCGTAAACGTTACGCCCGCTACACGTGGTTCACCTAATTGTGTGTAGGTATGCGTTTCATAACCATCAAGTGGGTCGTTACCAAACTCAAAGCCACGCGTTGGCACAGCTTCGTCAAACACGTTGCGTGCCCATGCGCGTACTGACCACATATCAGCTTCGTAGCCAAGGCTTAAATTAACTAAGTTGCTGTTAGGCGCTTTTGAGTTATGGCTATCTGAGAAGTAGTAATCATCTTTCCCCTCAATACCCACCATGGCATAAAAAGCATTGGTAAAGTTATAGCGTGCAGTGAATGCGTATTGGTATTTAGGCGATTGCGCTTGCTCACGTCCATCTTGGTTTAAACCAGATTGCGTTACAAAGTCATCTATTTCTGTGTCTAAATAACCAGCGCTACCGGTTAATAATAGGTTGTCGGTGAGTCGGTAGTTACCTTCAATTTCAAGGCCGTAGTTACTACCAGAGCTTGCGTTATCAACGTAGCCTGTAAACTGCTGGCCTTCAACTTGCCATGCTTTTAATTGAATGTCGTCGCGGTGCATATAAAATGCCGCTAAGCGAAGCGTTAAAGCGTCATCGAGTGATGATCCTTTAACACCAAATTCACCGCTCCATAAATATTCGGGATCGAAGCTGGTGTGCTGTTGAAAAAAGTTAGCGTCTAGGTTTAAGCCTTCATCTTTTGCTTTTGCAAGCGCTTCTGAGTTAATACCACCGGCTTTGTAACCTCGGGTAATACTTGCGTAGATCATAGTGCGATCTATTACTTGATACTCAAGCGCGACTTTACCACCGAGCATAACATCGTCGGTTTCTTGTATAAACCCGTTACTGTCGGTGTAATCACCTTGGTATTGCTCAACACGTAGGCCTGTTATTAAGGTGGTTTTTGGGCCAATAGGGGTTGCTACTTGGCCATACAATGCAATATTGCTGGTTTCATAAGTAGAGGAAAACGGGCTTGCAAGCCATGTGTATTGGCGCTCTAAATCAACATCGCGGTTTTGATAGTAAAGACCCGCAACCCAGTTACCGGCTTTATCATTAAACTGTAAGTTAGCTGATTGATCATCGCGATCGCGATTATAAATATCAGTAGAGCTGTAACCCCAAGGGTGTAAGCCTGCAGCACATAGTTGCGGCTCGTTTACATCATTACATACCCAATCTTCATCGTAGCTATAAAGTAATTCGCTATCGATGGCTGAAACATTAAGGCTTACATCAAATTTATCGAAACCCGTGTAAGTGTTAGCAATACCTAGCGCGTAACTTTTTTGATTATCTTGACCTGGTTCATCAGCAACACTGTTGCGGCTGTTATCGAGCGTAAAGGCATCGTAACCATTATTTATATCAATATAATGAAAATTTAACTCAGTGCTTAGGTTTTTAGTAAGCTGAGAGTTTAATTTAAAGCGTGCAACTTGCTCGTCTTGATTTTGTGTTGATTCGTTCAAGTATAAGTTGTCTACGTAGCCGTCAGATTTCCTGCCAAAGTAGCTAACTCGAGCTGTTGTATCGTCGGTTAACCCAGTGCTTACTGCAAGGCCAGCTTCATGGCTGTTGTATGTGCCAGCACCTAAATGGAGTTTTAAACTCGGATCGCTAGTTGCTTTAGCCGATTGCATTTGAATCATACCGGCCATGCCGTCTGCACCAAAACGTGTCCCTTGTGGTCCACGGTAAATTTCTACTTGGTCAATATCAAATAGTAACGAGCTGCCACCCAACCCTGAATAGTTTATGCCGTCAATAACTAAACCAACCGAAGGATTAATTGGATCAACAAATTGAGAACGTAAACCCACGCCACGAATTTGTATAAAACGTCCACGCGACGCCCCTGCAGTAAAGTTTACGTTAGCGGCACTACCTAATATTTCGTCTAAGTAACTTGCACCACGTAGGCTTATTTCTTCTTCGCTGAGTAGGCTTGCACTGGCGCTCAAAGTTTGAATGGTTTCGCGTTGAAAGTCACCGGTAACTACAATTTTTTCTATGTCGCTATCATCAGCATTTGCTGAAAAAGAGGCGCTTAATAGCGGCAAAATTGCAGCGGTGATTAAAGACAAACGTAAGTTCATTTTGTTACTTAACTCCATTTTAGGGGCTTATGCTGGGGCCTGTTGACCTTTGTAATATTCGTCTTAAAAGACAAGCTGACCCTAGTAATTATTTTTATACCTGTGTTATAACGCAGCGATTATACGTAAAAAAACTAGGATTACTAATATGACTTTTAAAGTTGATTTTAAAGTACGTCATTACGAATGCGATTTACAAGGGATCGTTAATAACAGTGTTTATTTTAATTATTTAGAACATGCTCGCCATGAATTCCTATTTGCAAACGGGGTTGACTTTGCATTATTGGCTAAGCAAAAAGTTAATTTAGTTGTGATTCGTAGTGAAGTTGACTACAAGTATTCATTGGTGCCTGAGGATGAGTTTTATGTGTCTGTGGAGCCTGTTCGTATAAGTCGTTTAAAGTTTGCGTTTGAGCAAACCATTGTTCGTAAACACGATCAGCAAGTAATGCTCAAAGCAAAAGTAATAGGTACTGCCGTTAACGAAAAAGGGCGTCCTTTTCTCCCCCCCGAAATGCAAACACTATTCATAAACTCTGATTTAGACTAATTCATATTCCATATATAACGTTTTATGAACAAAAAATTACATTTAAAACATGTAAATTTAACGGATAAATCGCATAAATATTGTTATTATGACATTAATTGGACAATGAGTTAGTAGCAGTATGAAATTAGCAGCAATACCGATGCTTGTAATCGGTTTATGTGTTGGTTGCGCATCAACAGGGACCGTTACCAGTGAGCAGCTAAAGTACACACAATGGCAATTATCAACAATTGATGATGTAGCCTTAGAGGAACAATACACGGCTTCCGTTGGTTTTATTGAAGCACTTCAAGTAAATGGATTTGCTGGATGTAACCGATTTTTTGGCGAGGGTGAACTTAAAGAAAGTAGCCTGAGTGTGCAAAAAGTTGGAATGACCCGAAAATCTTGCGGCGAAAAAACAGATAAGTTTGAACAGCAGTTTTTAAAAACGTTAAAGCAAGGTGCCACGCTTAGCATGCAAGGTCAAAAATTAGTTATGCAAGGCGAGCAAAAGTTTGTATTTGTTGCTAAATAAATTTTAGCGTTTTAAAAAATGACCCCTTGCGGGTCTTTTTTAACTGGCGTACACTCAACGCAGATTTAGTAAACGTGTTTATTAAATCAACGAACAATTTATATACTTGTCGGAGTGCCTAAGTATGTTGCTTAGGCTGAGATCGCGAAAGCGGGATCCGTGAACCTGATCAGGTTAATACCTGCGTAGGGAACAAGCTGCCTTAAACGGGACGCTTGTGCGTCTTTTTTTATGCGTACAATATAGCCACTCCTCGTTTTATAGGCTGCAAAGTGGCACGAAGCCACTTTACGATCTTTCTCTATTCCTTTGGAATATCTGGCAAGACAACCCTTTAGTTATGAGGTAAGTCATGTCAAACACCACAAATAAATCATCGCGCCGTGAAACGCGCGCAGCTGCATCTGAATACATTTATAATTTAACAGGGCAGCCATTTCCAAATTCTCAAAAAGTCTATATTGAAGGCAGCCAATCAGGCGTGCGTGTGGGTATGCGCGAAATTACACTTAGTGATACGTTTATTGGTGGCACCGACGAAAATCCGGTGTATGAACCTAATGAGCCGCTTCGTGTTTACGATACATCGGGTCCTTACACCGATCCAAATTTTGAATTAGATGTACGTAAAGGATTACCAAAATTTCGTGAGCAATGGATTGAAGGGCGCAACGATACAGAAGTACTCGACTCAGTCACCTCACAGTTTGCCCAGCAGCGCATGGCTGATGACGGATTGGATCATATTCGATTTGAACACTTACCAAAAATTCGCCGTGGTAAAGCGGGCAAAAATGTAACCCAAATGCATTACGCTCGCCAGGGGATTGTAACACCAGAAATGGAGTACGTAGCTGTACGCGAAAATATGGGCCGTGCAAAAATTCGTGAAGAATTATTAGCTGCGCAGCACAAAGGCGAATCGTTTGGTGCGAGCATTCCCGACTTTATAACCCCTGAATTTGTACGTGATGAAATAGCACGTGGTCGCGCAATTTTACCTAACAACATCAACCACCCAGAAACAGAGCCGATGATCGTTGGCCGTAACTTTTTAGTTAAAGTTAATGCCAATATTGGTAACTCATCGGTCACCTCATCTATTGAAGAAGAAGTAGAAAAAATGGTGTGGTCAACTCGTTGGGGCGCCGATACCGTAATGGATTTATCAACTGGGCGTTATATTCATGAAACGCGTGAGTGGGTAGTGCGCAACTCGCCTGTACCCATTGGTACTGTGCCCATTTATCAGGCCCTTGAAAAAGTAAACGGTGTTGCTGAAGACTTAACGTGGGAGATATTTCGCGATACGTTAATTGAACAAGCAGAGCAGGGTGTCGACTACTTTACTATTCATGCCGGTGTGCTTTTACGCTACGTCCCTATGACGGCAAAACGTGTTACAGGTATTGTATCGCGCGGTGGTTCTATTATGGCCAAGTGGTGTTTAGCGCACCATCAAGAGAACTTCCTATACACCCACTTTGAAGATATTTGTGAAATTTTAAAAGAATACGATGTGTGTTTTTCATTAGGTGATGGCCTTCGCCCTGGTTCTATTGCTGATGCCAACGATGAGGCGCAATTTAGTGAGTTACGCACCTTAGGTGAGCTGACTAAAATTGCATGGAAGCACGACGTACAAGTATTTATTGAAGGTCCAGGACATGTGCCAATGCATATGATCAAAGCTAATATGGATGAGCAATTAAAACACTGCGACGAAGCGCCTTTTTATACTCTTGGTCCACTAACAACCGATATTGCACCAGGGTACGATCACATTACATCGGGTATAGGTGCTGCACAAATAGCGTGGTACGGCTGTGCCATGTTGTGTTACGTAACCCCTAAAGAGCATTTAGGCTTGCCTAATAAAGAAGATGTTAAAGAAGGTTTAATTACTTACAAAATTGCAGCGCATGCCGCCGATTTAGCTAAAGGCCACCCAGGCGCGCAAGAGCGCGATAATGCCTTATCAAAGGCACGCTTTGAATTTAGATGGCACGACCAATTTAACATTGGTTTAGACCCTGAGCGTGCCCGTGAATACCACGACGAAACACTGCCACAAGAGTCGGGCAAAGTCGCTCACTTTTGTTCTATGTGTGGCCCAAAATTTTGTTCGATGAAAATTAGCCAAGAAGTGCGTGATTACGCTAACGATCTAGAAGAGCGCGGTATTGATCCTAATAACGCGGGTGAGGCTATTGAAATTAAAATGATTGATGTAGAAGCGCAAATGAAAGCTAAGTCAGAGGAATTTAAACAAACAGGCTCTGAAATTTACCACAAAGCAATATAAATCGGCTTTAGGCTGCGGATATCGAGTTGCATGCAATGTGATGGCTACCAAAGTACACCATTACATGTGGTTTGTGACTCGCAGCCAACGAATAGAGGAGCTGTTATGCAGTACAATATTGCGGTCGTTGGATTTGGCTTGGCGGGAAGGCTTGCTGCACTTGAGCTGAGCAAGCTGCACCATGTTAGCGTGTTTGAGGCAGATGATGAACATGCACTCAATAGCGCAGGTAAAGTCGCAGCGGCCATGCTCGCGCCATTGGCTGAGTCGGTATTATGTGAAGCCGATTTAGCACAAATGGGGTTGGATTCGATTAATCGCTGGCCTCAAATTATTGAAGAGCTTGATCACGATGTGTTTTTTCAGCAGCAAGGCACATTAGTGGTTGCGCATCACCAAGATAAAGGCGACCTACAAAGCTTTACCCAGCGTATAAAACCTGTAGCTGGGCACAGCGCTCAGGCGTTAAATGCTCAGCAAATAGCGCAGTTAGAGCCCGAGCTTGCAAATCGTTTTAGCCAAGGTGTGTTTTTGCCATGTGAAGGGCAAATAGATAACCAGGCGTTTTATAAAGCAAGCTTTACCCTGCTTAACAAACGAAAAGTGAAGTTTGTGTTTAATCAGCGGGTAACCATTAAAAATGGTGAAATTAATAATCGCCCGTTTGATTTTATTATTGATTGCAGGGGGCTTGGCGCAAAAGTAGGGCAACTGCTTCGCGGTGTAAGAGGTGAGGTTGCACGACTTTATGCGCCAGAAGTTAATTTAACGCGCCCAGTTCGCTTAATGCATCCACGTTATCCTATTTATATTGCACCAAAACCTAATAATGAATATGTCATTGGCGCTACCGAAATTGAATCACAAGACAGCGGCCCTGCCACGGTACGCTCAACACTTGAGTTATTGTCGGCAGCTTACACGGTGCATAGCGGATTCGCAGAAGGGCGCTTATTAGGTATTCAAACAGGGCTTCGCCCTGCGTTTAGTAACAACAGACCACAAGTAAAAAAATCCGAAAATGTAATCAGTATTAATGGCTTATATCGTCATGGCTATATGTTGGCTCCTGTTCTTGTTGCGCAAGCACTATCGTACATAGGTGAGTATTAGATGAACATTACATTAAATGGTGAGCTTTTAGATATAACCTCTCATACATTACTTGAAATATTAAAAGAGTATGGAGCAGTTGCCCCTTATGCGGTGGCTGTTAACTGCATATTTATACCAAAAAGCCAGCATAACGGTTTTGTTATAAATGAAGGGGATAGCATTGAGTTGTTATCGCCTATTCAAGGCGGATAGTCGTATGCATGTAAAAGACACTTTAAATATTTATGGTGAAGCAATTGATAGCCGATTACTAGTTGGCACCGCTTTGTATCCATCGCCAGATATTATGATCCAATCAATAGAGGCGTCTGGTGCGGGGATTGTGACGGTATCACTTAGGCGACAGCAAAGCGTAGCGGCGGGAGATGACTTTTGGCAATTAATAAAAAATACGGGTTTAAAAATACTGCCCAATACGGCCGGATGTCACAGTGTAAAAGAAGCTATTACGCTTGCTCAAATGTGCCGCGAAGTATTTGCTACTGATTGGATTAAACTTGAGCTTATAGGTGACGACTATAACTTACAACCCGATCCGTTTGCTTTGCTTGAAGCCACAGAGATATTAATTAACGATGGGTTTAAAGTCCTGCCTTATTGCACCGATGATTTAGTGCTTTGCCAGCGTTTAAAGGAGCTAGGGTGTGAAGTGCTTATGCCTTGGGGGGCGCCTATTGGCACCGGTAAAGGGCTTTTAAATAGTTATAATTTAAAAACAATTCGTGAGCGCTTACCAAATACAACACTTATTGTGGATGCAGGGTTAGGTTTACCGTCGCATGCCTGCCAAGCGCTTGAATTAGGGTATGATGCGGTATTATTAAATTCAGCGATTGCTGGGGCGGGTTGCCCCATTACCATGAGCCGTGCATTTAAGGCGGCGGTGGAAGCGGGACGTTTTGCTTATAACGCAAAAGCAATGCCTGAAAAAGATTTAGCAGCCCCATCAACTCCCACAATGGGCATGCCATTTTGGCATCAGCAGTAGGAAATAAATAGTATGAACAATTTAGTGTGGACAATTGCCGGATCAGACTCAGGTGGTGGCGCAGGTATTCAAGCCGATATAAAGGCGATGCAAAGTTTTGGTGTGCATGGTTGCACCGCAATTACCGCTCTCACAGCGCAAAATAGTTTAGGTGTAGAAGCTATTAATGCGGTGTCTACTGACGTGATTGAATCACAGCTTTTGGCACTTGAAAAAGATATGAAAGCCAAAGTTATTAAAATTGGCATGTTAGCAAATGTTCAGCAAATTCAATTAATAAGTGAGCATGTAGCACATTACAAAGCTAAATGGCCCGTACCACCTGTCATTGTTTACGACCCGGTTGCCATTGCATCAAGTGGTGATGTATTAACTGAAGAAGACACCGTAAGTGCCATTAAAGAATGCTTAATGCCGCTGGTGGACGTAATAACGCCTAACACGCACGAAACTCAATTATTAACCGGCGTATATTTAATTGGCCCAAGCGCTGTTAAAGATGCCGCAAATAAACTGCTAAGTTGGGGCGCAAAAGCGGTTGTTATTAAAGGTGGGCATTGGGATTACCCAAGCGGCTATTGTATTGATTATTGTGTGAATAATTTGACGCAAAATGGTGAAGAGTATTGGCTTGGTAATAAAAAAATTCAAAGCCCACACAACCATGGTACGGGGTGCAGCATGGCGTCGGTTATTGCCGCGTGTTTAGCAAAAGGCTACCCACTAAAAGATGCCTTTATTTTAGCAAAAGCTTATATAAACCAGGGCTTAAAGCAGTCGGTGAGATACGGTGAAGGAATAGGACCTGTTGCGCATACTCGCTTTCCTACAAACTTAGATGACTTTCCACAAGTCATTGAGCCAGGTAGCTGGCTGGGTGATGAGCTTGATTTTGATGTGCCGCTTGAATTTAATATGGCCGCTGATTTCGCACCTTGTGAAAGCAAGCAATTAGGTTTGTATGCGGTTGTAGACAGTAATGAATGGTTAGAGAAGTGTTTACAACAAGACATTAAAACAGTTCAGCTACGTGTAAAAAATAAAACTGACGCTGAGCTTGATGAGCTCATAAAACAGGCAGTTGAAATGGGTGAAAAGTACCGCGCTCACGTATTTATTAATGATTACTGGCAGTTAGCAATAAAGTACGGCGCTTACGGTGTGCATTTAGGGCAAGAAGATTTAAATATTGCTAATTTAGTCGCTATTAAAGACGCAGGTTTAAGACTAGGGCTTTCTACCCATGGCTTTTACGAAATGCTGCGTGCGCATAACTACCGACCAAGTTACATGGCATTTGGTGCAATTTACCCTACCACGACCAAAGATATGACAGGGCAAATACAAGGGCTCGATAAACTTAAAAAGTTTGTGCCCTTGATGCAAAGCTACCCAACAGTTGCCATTGGTGGAATAAATTTAGCCCGCGCAAACGAAGTTGCAAATACAGGCGTAGGCAGTGTAGCGGTGGTAAGAGCTATTAGCGAAGCGGATGATTATATTGCCGCGATTAATGCGCTACAAAGCGCTATAAATCAGCCTAATGGATAAGCTCAGCGATAAAGAAGCCCTGCGTTATAGCCGCCACTTATTATTAAAAGAAGTTGGGCTAGAAGGGCAGTTAGCGCTAAAAGCTGCAACGGTAGCTGTTGTAGGTGCAGGCGGCTTAGGCAGTCCTGTACTTTTATATTTAGCGGCGGCAGGTATTGGTACGCTTATATTAATAGATGATGATGCCGTTGAGCTTTCAAACTTGCAGCGCCAAGTGCTTTATAAATTAAATCACTTAGGGCAAAGTAAGGTGGCGGCCGCTGGCAAAGTATTAACAAGCCTTAATAATCAAATACACATAGTGACGCACAGTAAAAAGCTCGATGATAACAATGCCGCTAAGCTTTTAAATAATGCCGATGTAGTACTTGATTGCTCAGATAATTTTACCACGCGCTATAGTGTTAACCGCTATTGCCTAGCGAATAAAACGCGTTTAATAGCTGGTGCTGCTATTGCAACAAGTGGGCAGTTAATGGGGTTTGATTTTACACAAACTCAAAGTCCTTGCTACGGCTGTATTTTTCCAAAAACGAATAAGGCGCCAGTCATTAATTGCAGTAATGCAGGAGTAATAAGCCCGTTATTGGGTGTCATTGGTTCTATGCAGGCTCAACTTACGCTTAATATGCTGCTAGGGCATGTTGAGGGTAGTGTGTTTATTACTTTTGATGCGCTGAGTTTAAAGCAGCAACATTTTAAAGTAGTTAAAGATTTAAACTGTAAAGAGTGCGGTGGATAAAGTAAGAGGTAATTCGCGGGGGAAGCTATGAGAAGCTGCGCTTCTCACGTGAGCAAGCTCTGCGTCTTGCTTGCGCATTTGAAATTTATGCTGTGTATATTTATTAATGCAAAATATCCGACGCGAGGTGAACTCGCTGCGCTTTAGAGGAAAAGATAAGCTTAAGATAAGTATTTGTTTTATCTTTTCTCATTTATTCCTCTTTCACTTCTCTTTGTACAAAATATTAAGTTATTTATTAACTGAAAGGTTAAGAAGTGGGTCGTTTTAGAGGTGGAGCATTATGTCTATATTTTGTGTGAGCAAGCTCTATTCCTACCAATAAAAAAACACCGCGTTTATCATAAACGCGGTGTTTTCTAATCTTTAACTAAAAACTTACAGCTCTTCATTTTCTTTAATTTTTGCAAACGCAGTACCTAATCGAGTTACAACTTCAGGAAGTTGATCGTCAAGTATGTCTGCTTTATTAGCGCCCCATGCAAGTACTACCGTTGAGCCTAACTTAAAGCGACCCATTTCATCACCTTTTTTAAGGGTAATCGCGTTTTCGCCTTTAGTAGGGTAGTTCCAGCTAAATACATCACTGCCAGCTGGTGGAGTAACGGTGCCAGCCCAAATAGTCTCAATGCTAGCAACAATTGTTGCGCCAACAAGTACCATGGCGAGTGGACCAATTTCAGTCTCAAAAATAGCGACTACACGCTCGTTACGCGCAAATAAGTTGGGAACATTCTGCGCTGTAAGCGGGTTTACTGAAAATAAATCGCCCGGTACGTAAATCATTTTGCTCAATGTGCCATCAATAGGCATATGAATACGGTGGTAGTCTTTAGGTGCTAAATAAATAGTTGCAAATTTACCGCCTAAAAATGGCGTGGTGTCGTCCTCAGAGCCGCCTAATAGCGCTTGTAAGCTGTAGTCGTGGCCCTTAGCTTGAATTAGCTGTCCGTCAACTATGTCGCCTAACTGGCTTATTGCGCCGTCTACAGGATGAATAATCGTATCTGAATCTTCAACCATAGGGCGAACGCCGTCTTTAAGCGGACGAGTAAAAAACTCATTAAAGGTTTTGTAATGAGCAGGATCAGAATATTTAGCTTCGCTCATGTCTATTTTATATTGTTTAATAAACAGCTTGATAAGCGTAGTTGTTAATGCTCCGGCTTTAGCGGCTGCTAATTTACCCACAACGCGCGAAATAAAATGTTTTGGCATTGCGTATTGCATTGCTATTTTAAATTTATCTAAACTCACAGTATTTTTCCTAAATTATACGCGAGGCGCGCGAGCGCCGGCACGGCCATCGGCCATTGATTCTAAAATTCGGTGGTAACTATCAAAGCGAAGCTGAGATATTTCGCCATTAGCTACGGCTTCTTTTATTATACAGCCCGGATCGTTTAAGTGTTTGCAGTCTCTAAAACGGCATCCGCCTATAAATTCTCTAAATTCTTTAAAGCACCAAGTCACACGTTCAACGTCTAAATGCCACAATCCAAATTCACGTATACCCGGCGAGTCAATTAAGTTACCGCCACTGGGTAAGTGATGAAGGCGTGATACTGTTGTGGTGTGTTGGCCCAAGCCACTGTTCTCAGATACTTCTTTAGTTAATATTTCTGCATCTGGCAGAACAGTGTTTACCAGGGTTGATTTGCCTACGCCACTTTGGCCTACAAAAATATTATTTTTGCCAACAAGCATGTCTTTGAGCTCATCAATTCCTTCGCCTGTTATATTACTAACAAGTAGTACGCGATAATTTAATTTGCGATAAATATCGAGCACTTTTTGGATGTCATTAAGGCCAGCTTCGTCAATTAAGTCGATTTTGTTAAGGACTAAAATAGGCTCAATACCCATGTCTTCACACGCAATCAAATAACGGTCAATTATGCTGGGTGTAAACTCAGGTAATACAGCAGAAACCATCAGTATTTGGTCAATATTTGCAGCAATGACTTTTACACCATCGTAAAAGTCAGGGCGTGTTAGTTGTGAGCGACGCTCTTGTGTTGCTTCAATAACTCCCGCTAAATCGCCTTCACTGACTTTAGCGCGACGAAATAACACTTCGTCACCACACACTAAATTAGATACTGTACGACGTATATTACAGCGAAGCACATCGCCACTTTGCGTTTCAACATCAGCGTGCTGACCAAAGCGACTGATCACAATAGCGCTTTCAACCTGACCTAAATTATCGGCCTGCCATTCTTGAGCACCTTTTTTAGCTGGTTTTGAACCTGCGCTATTAATGCGCTTTTGATGATTGGCCTTAATCTGACGTGATTGGCCTTTACTTAATTTTTTCTGTTTTGCCACTTTTGGCCTATAACCTCGTTTAAATGTCGGCTTTGAGCATAATACCAATTTGCAATAATACTTAACCGAGTTGGTATAAAAAAAGCTTTAGCTCGACGGTTGATGCTAATATGATATATCGAAATGCGTTGGATCTAAAGAAAAGCACCGTTTAAGGTAATTATGACTATTAATAAATCAAACTTAATTTGGCTCGATCTGGAAATGACCGGACTTGAACCTGCGACTGACAAAATACTCGAAATTGCAACTGTTGTCACGGATGCAGACCTTAATATATTGGCTGAAGGGCCAACTATAGCCATTCACCAAAGTGATGAGCTACTTAATGGTATGGATGAGTGGTGCACGACTCAGCATGGTAAATCAGGCTTAACTGCGCGCTGTAAAGCAAGTGCGTTTGATGAAGAGTATGCGGTAGCGCAAACATTAGACTTTTTAAAGCAATGGGTGCCTGCGGGGGCATCCCCAATGTGTGGAAACTCAATTGGGCAAGACAGACGTTTTATGAATAAATATATGCGTGAACTCGAAGACTTTTTCCATTACCGTAACCTCGATGTGAGTACAATTAAAGAGCTTGCAAGGCGTTGGAAGCCAGAAGTATTAGCCCAAGTAAATAAAAAAGGTTCGCACCTTGCCTTAGACGATATTAAAGATTCAATTATGGAATTGAAGGTATACAGAGAAAAATTCTTTAATTTGTAAAAAACACTTGCAAACACATCGTATTATTGTAGAATCCTGCCCCGCTCAAGACGATAACCCCCGCGGGGTTAGTGTGCTTGAGCAAGCGATTATGCGGCACTAGCTCAGTTGCCGGAATGTTGAACGCGACGTGTCGCGCACCAACGGATAAATTACTGACTAACTGTAATGCGGCACTAGCTCAGTTGGTAGAGCGCGACCTTGCCAAGGTCGAGGTCACGA